>Ga0209101_1000789_pt1 | contig 25436 bp, 17 predicted proteins | sample ConPoolayeCmetaG_FD_185481 | JGI IMG/M metagenome (GOLD analysis project Ga0209101, IMG submission 185481) | Hot spring microbial mat communities from California, USA to study Microbial Dark Matter (Phase II) - Cone Pool mat layer C metaG... ...
CCGATCGTGCTCGACCTCGGCTGTGGCAATGGGCGATTCGTACTTGCCAGCGCGCTAGCGCGGCCCGACTACGACCATCTCGGGGTGGACATTCTGCCTTGCGTTATCCGCTACGCGACGCGGCGGGCCAACCAGCGGGGCCTATGGAACGCCCGCTTCGCGGTATGTGGCGGTGAAGACTTTCTGGCGAAGTACGTGGGGCCAGGCTCGGTGGCCGAGATCCATATCTACCACCCTCAGCCCTACGAGGACCCGAAAGAAATCTCGCGCCGCATGGTCACGCCCCAGTTTGTGGCGCGGGTCTATCGCAGCCTGGCGCCTGACGGGCTTTTGGTGATCCAGACCGACAATCTTGCCTATTGGCGGTACATGGCCGCAGTCATCCCGCGATTCTTTGAATTCCACGAGCAAAAAGGGCCGTGGTCCGACGCCCCGGCCGGGCGGACCCGCCGCGAGATCGTGGCCCGTTCCAAGGGCCTGCCCATCTTTCGCGCCTGGGCCCGTCCCCGCCGGGACCTCGATTCCGCGTCCCTGGATGCCCTGGCAGCGGAGCTACCACCCCCACTTTTTGACGCGCGAACCCTTAGAGCTAAACGCCGACGCCGCGGGAGTTATACTCCGCCCGGCCGAATATAAGTCCTTCTTATTCGAGAAACGTTTCATTTCAACGCCTGCGGAGCATAAAGGCCCGCCCACGGGCCTTGTCCGCCGTAGGCGGTCTAGAGGCCCGGCGTTTCACGCCGGGTCGCGGTGTCGCTCCCGTGGCGAACCTCAAGCCCCGTTCACGGGGCTTGTCGCTGTGGCGGTGTTGAGGCCGATTCCTTTGTGGAGCGCGGGCATCTTGCCCGCTTTTGTTTTTGCGGGCGAGACGCCCGCGCTCCCAGATTCGCGGACGGCGTTCAGGCCGCTTCCTCAGTGGAGCGCGGGCATCTTGCCCGCATTGGTCATTGCGGGCGGGACGCCCGCGCTCCGGGCCTGGCGGGCGAGACGCCCGCGCTCCGTGTTTTGCCCCAGCGAGAAGGCCCGTGAACGGGCCTCGCGCCGTGGCGTTGCCCCACGGATACCCGGCATGAATGCCGGGCCGAAGACCGCCTCCGGCGGCAAACGCCCGTAGGCGGGCGTCTTCGCACAACCTCTTGCCGGCGATCCTCGCGCTATTTTCCGCGCGGCCGAGAATGAGTCGTTTTCTCCCGAAATGTCATCTCAACGCATGCGGAGTATAATCTTGGCTAAACGCCCCCCCACTACGGTGTTTGTCGCCGATCGCCTTGGCGTTCAAGTGCCCCCCGTTTTGAAGCCGAGACTTCCTTTCAGGTGAATGACGGCCGTTTTCAGTGGCGCGAATCCACCCATGTGGTGGGTGCAACACGACTTGTGGAAGCGATTGGGTCGCGATAGGATATAGGTTTTTGACACACCCGCCCAGGGCCGAGTGGCTGCTCAGGCGTGCTCGCCTAGTCTTATGCGTGAGGGTAAGCAAATGAAGGACGGTATTCACCCGAAGTATGTCGAAACCAAGGTGACTTGCGGCTGTGGCAATACGTTCGTGACCCGCAGCACCCGGCCGGAACTGAAGGTCGATATTTGCAACGCTTGCCACCCGTTCTACACGGGCAAGTTGAAATATGTCGACACGGCGGGCCGCATCGAGCGGTTTCAAACGAAGTTCGCTTCGGTGGGCTACAGCAGCGTGACGCGCGGCAAGAAGAAGGCGGCCGAAGCCCCGGCGGAGCCGTCGTGAGCGCGCTTGCGGAAGTTCGCAAGCGTGGAAACCTCAGGGCGTTCGGCCTGCTTGGGCGGGAACGACGGCGCGGCCGCGGCATCCGCGGCGCGCCGCGTGCGCTTTGCGGCTTCGGAATCGTAACTGATGCGGAAGATTCTTGAGGAGAAATTGCGGCGTTTCGAGGAGTTGGAAAAACTCCTCGCCGATCCGGCGGTGCTTGCCGATTCCGCCCGACTTGCCGTGGTCGCCCGGGAACACGGGGCGTTGAACAAAGTCGCTTCCAAGTACCGCCGTTTCAAGCAGCTCAACGACCAGATCCGCGAGGCCCGGGAAATGGCCGAGGGCGACGATCCCGAGCTCCGCCAGTTGGCCGAGTCGGAGCTGCCAGGTCTGAAAGCTGAGCGGGAGAGAGTCTGGGACGACCTCCTGGAACTAACGATCGGCGGCGAGGACGCGGCTCGGCGTCGCTGCGTGATGGAGATTCGCGCGGGCACGGGCGGCGAGGAAGCGGCCCTCTTCGCCCGCGACCTCTACGAAATGTACCGCCACTATTGCGAGCGGCGCGGCTGGAAGGTCGAGATCCTCAGCATGAATCCGACGGAGTTGGGCGGATTCAAGGAAGTGATCCTGGGCCTGGAAGGGGACGGCGTGTTCGCCACGCTCCAATACGAGAGCGGCGGCCACCGCGTCCAACGGGTTCCCGAAACCGAGGCCAAGGGCCGCATCCACACCTCGGCCGCCACGGTCGCCGTGCTGGCCGAGCCTGAAGACGTGGAAATCGAACTCAAGCCCGACGATTACCGCATCGATCGCTTCTCGGCGAGCGGGCCTGGCGGCCAGCACGTCAACAAGACCGCCTCCGCCATCCGGCTGACGCACTACGCCACGGGCCTGGTGGTCAGTTGCCAGGACGAGAAGAGCCAGCACAAAAATCTGGCCAAGGCGCTGCGCGTGCTGAAGACCCGGCTCTACGAGGCCAAACGCAAGGAGGAGCAGGACAAACGGGCCAGCGAGCGGAAGAGCAAGATCGGCTCGGGCGATCGGAGCGAGCGGATCCGCACCTACAACTTTCCCGACAACCGGGTCACCGACCACCGCATCAACCTCACCCTCTACAAGCTCGACAGCATCCTCGCCGGTGATCTGGATCCGGTCATCGACGCCCTCAAGGAATATGAACGCCAGGAACTCCGCGACGCGTTCGGGACCATCGAGTAAGCCCCTGGGAACATCGAACTTCACTCCACATTCGCCATGGGAAACTGGAAACGCGCCCGGCTGGCTGGAGAATGCAAGTAGTCAGGACGGAACAACCGGGGCAAATCACAAAGCGCAGGCGTCTCGCCCGTAACTCATGGAGCGCGGGCGTCCCGCCCGCCGTAAGTCATGGAGCGCGGGCGTCCCGCCCGCCGGGGAAAATGCAGGCATCATGCCCACGCCGCCTAACCGCATTTAGCAAGGTTGCTTTGCGACGCTCCTTGAGCGACCAACCGTTTGGCTGCCGGGGCAGCAAGACCAAGGCAAGGATGCCGTGAAGTTGAGAAGGCGAGTGGGGAGGCGGTTTTCACAGGCTGGGGATCGACCATGTCCCACGACGCCCCCTGGACCGTTGGCCGGTTGCTCCAGTGGACCGCGGAGTATTTGAAGCGCCACGGATCGGACAGCCCTCGGCTGGACGCCGAAGTCCTGCTGGCCCACGCCCGCGGCTGCCAGCGGATCGAACTCTACACCGCGTTTGACGACGTGCCGGGAGAAGACGTTCGCGCGGGGTTCCGCGAGATGGTCCGCCGCCGGGCGGAAGGGATGCCCGTGGCCTATCTGGTCGGGCATCGCGAATTCTACTCGCTCGACTTCCATGTCACGCCCGACGTCTTGATTCCTCGGCCAGAAACCGAATGCCTCGTGCTCCGGTTGATCGAACTTGGGCGGCAGCGGGGTTCCGGGCCGTTGGCGATCTGCGACGTGGGGACAGGGAGCGGGAACATTGCCGTCGCGGCGGCCAAGCACTTGCCCACAGCCCAACTCACGGCGATCGACGCCAGCCCCGCGGCCCTGGAAGTCGCCCGGCGAAACGCCCACCGCCATGGCGTGGCGGACCGCATCGAGTTCGTGGTCGGAAATCTCTTGTCGGCCTTGAGGGAAGAATCCCAGTTCGACTTCGTGGTCAGCAATCCACCCTACGTGAAGGAGTCGGAATTCGAGTCCCTGGCGGCGGATGTGCGGAACTACGAGCCACGCGCGGCGTTGGTTGCCGGGCCGCGGGGCACGGAAATCGTGGAGCGACTGGCGCCGCAGGCGGCGGATCACCTGCGGCCGGGCGGGCACCTTCTGCTGGAAGTCAGCCCCACGACCCACGACGCGGTGGTCGCCCTCCTCGCCGCCGACCCGCGATTCGAGCCTCCCGTAACCATCCGCGATTTCAGCCGCCTGCCGCGCGTGGTGCAAGCCCGGAAGCTTGCCGGCTATGCTCCGCGCGGCCGAATATGAGTCCTTCTTCTTCGAGAAACGTCTCATTTCAACGCCTGCGGAGCATAAAGGCCCGTTGACGGGCCTTCCCCGCCGCAGGCGGTCTGGAGGCCCGGCGTTTGACGCCGGGTCGGGGTGTCGATCCCCGGGCGAACCTTAAGCCCCGTTGACGGGGCTTCTCGGTGCGTTGGTGAATTGCGGGCGGGACGCCCGCGCTCCCAGATTCGCGGACGGCGTTTTGGCCGATTCCTTTGTGGAGCGCGGGCATCTTGCCCGCATTGGTCGTTGCGGGCGGGACGCCCGCGCTCCCAGATTCGCGGACGGCGTTTTGGCCGATTCCTCTTTGGAGCGCGGGCATCTTGCCCGCATTGGTCATGGCGGGCGGGACGCCCGCGCTCCCTGTTTTGTCCCAGCGAGAAGGCCCGTGAACGGGCCTCGCGCCGTGGCGCTGGTCCACGGATACCCGGCATGAATGCCGGGCCGAAGACCGCCTGCGGCGGCAAACGCCCGTGAACGGGCGTCTTCGCACAACCTCTTGCCCGCGATTTTCGCGATGTCCTGGTTCCCGTTTAAGACCGCCTGCGGCGGCAAACGCCCGCAGGCGGGCGTCGTCGCACAACCTCTTGCCGGCGATCCTCACGCTATTTTCCGCGCGGCCGAGAATGAGTCCTTTTCGCCCGAAAAACATGTCATCTCAACGCGTGCGGAGTATAAGAAACGATTCTTCCCGTCCGGATTTGCCTTCCGCCGAGTCCGGATTTGCGTCCCTCCGCCCGCCAAGCGGCGCAGTCCGCCGCGTGCGGAGTTGCTTTCCGGGAGGGAGACGCCATGTCGCGTCCGCGTCGTTATTCGTCGCGCGCGACATGTTTTGGGCCATGATGGAGCTGGACCTCCCATTGCCGGTGGCCCCGCGCGCCCGGAAGACGGCGCCGCCACGGCAACGACGCGAGCCTAGAACGAAGCCAGGGCCGAGGCCTCGTCCTCGAAGATGTCGAAGAGTTGGTCGAGCCGGGCCAGCTTGAACACGTCGAGCATGGGCGAGCGAAGGCAACAAATCTTCAGCTTGCCGCGGGCCTCGGTCAGTCGCTTGTACATGAGGATGAAGCCGGCCAGCGTCGTGTCGCTGAAGTACTGGCACTCGTTGAGGTTGAAAATCACGTGCGGGGTGGGACCGCGGGCGAAGAGGAACTCGCGCACGGTTTGGAATTCCGGCTCCTTGAGGATGCGTCCCGGCAAGAAACGAACCACCACCACGTGGTCCACTTCCCGATACAGGAACCAGATCGGTTTGCCGCAATGAGGACAGGGGGTTTCCGCGGGCGGGCAGGCGGCTTGGAGTTCGATTTCGCCTCCGCACTCCGGGCAGCGGCTGGAGGGAAGGCGAGTGTCGGGCGGTGAATTCATCGCGGCAATCCGTTACTGATCCCAGAGAACAGGCAAGCCACCTTTAGTTTACCACTTTGATCCCACGCTGGACACCCGCCGCGGACCACAAAAACGGCCTTGCCAAGCCATCGTCCGAGGAAAATCCCGAACCCAGCGCGCCAGTGCGACTGCGCGCTGAAACGCTCGTGCCGCGATCCACGGCCAACTGGCATCAGACGGCCGCCGCGCATTCGACGACGATCCGCTACGATCCGATTACCCGTAAAAACCGAACTCGTAGGCCGCGTCGAACAGGGCCACGATGTTCTCTGGCGGCACGAGGGCCTGGATATTGTGGACGTTGTTGAACACGTACCCCCCGCCAGGTTTCCAGATTGCCAGATTCCGGCGGACGTGTTCACGGATCGTCTCGGGTGTGGCGACGGGCAGGACGTGCTGGGCATCGATCGCTCCCCCCCAGAAAGAAAGCCTCTCGCCAAACCGCGACTTGAGCGAGGCCGGATCCATGTTCGCGGCGCTGATCTGGACGGGATTGAGGATGTCGATGCCGTTGTCCAAGAGGTCCGGGATGTAATCCACGCACGAGCCGCAGGTGTGATACCAGATTTTCGCCTGGGTCCGCGAACGGATGTACTGGACGAGTTGTTTCTGCCGCGGTTTGACCACGCGGCGGTAGAAGTCGGGCCGGAAGAGCGGCCCATTCTGGCCGGTCAAATCGTCGCCGATCATCACCACGTCCACCAGGTCGCCGACCTCGTCGAGGAAGCCGCGAAAGAAATCCAGCCAGAACTTCAACGTCCGGTCGAGCAGCCCCTCGCAAAACTCGGGCTGCTGGACCATGTCCACAAACCATTGCTCCAGCCCGCGCATGTACCAGCAAATCTCGTACACCACCCCAGAGATGCCGCTCACGACGGCGTAGGGGGTGTCGTTCCTGAGCGCCAAGGCCCGCTCGCGCAGGCCGGCGAAGCGTCCTGGATCGTCGCCGCGGGGGAACGGATATTCCCGCACGTCGTCGAGGGTGGCGTCGGCCAGGGGGTGGTGCGTGATGTCCATGTAGAAGGGCTGATCGTCGGGCATTGACCAGCGCACGCCGAATTCATCGACCAGGTCGTGCCACAGCCGGCCGCCGCGGTGTTGCTTGACGATCCCGCCCTGGAAACCCGCCGCGGCCCCCGCGCGAACGTACCGCGTATCCACGTGGAACCGTTCGAGCACGGCCTCGCACGGCTGGGCGAGTTGCTGCACGGCGTCCATGATCGTCACCGGGGCCTCGATCCCGAGGTGCTTCAACAACGCCTCGTAGGCGAATTTGTGGATTCCCGTCTGGTTTCCGCCGAGGTCGATGGGCACCCGATCCGGCTCCTGGTGATTCAACGCCGCGAGCACCCGCTGGCGGGAGGTCATGGTTTCTTTCGGCATGCGAAGTTTTCCTGTCGTCTGAATTGTTTTACGGTGTCCGTGATTTTCGTGGGCGCCTCGGCGCGGCGGTGTGGAGAGGTGGCGTGATTTCCATGTTTTCAAGCGGGCCGGCTTGTTGCGTTGGGGAATCGAGGGCCAGGGACAGAGCAACGGCAGCCGCGGGGTGTTCGCGCTTCGCCGCCCGGCGCGTCGCGGCTCTAGCGCCACGTGCCCAGGGCCACGGCAACCCAGCCCACGATGAACGCCGTCCCGCCGACAGGCACCAGATACATGAGCGCCCGGTTGCCCGTCGCCACCCAAAGATAAAGACAGCCCGAGAACAACACAATGCCCGCCAGCATCGCCCAGCCCGCCACATCCCACATCGCGGACCGGCGATGCAAGCCCAAGAGGCCCACCACGATCAGTCCGACGGCATGCATCAGGTGGTAGTGGACCGCGGTGTGGAAGGTCTCGAGCGCTTGGGGCGCGAGATGGCTTTTCAAGGCGTGCGCGCCCAAAGCGCCCAATGCCACGGCGGCGGCCGCGAGGAACCCTCCCAAGGCGACGAACAGATGGCCAGGCATTTCACTTCCCCCAAACTAAAAAATTGGCGACGGCGGGGCGCCGCCGGTCGTTAACCCGCGTTATTCGAGCCGCGCGATCCCTGGCCGTTCTCCGCGGCCGAGTTGGAACTAGCGGGCGGCGGCCCGCTCGCAGCACTCGGCGACGCAGGCGGCCAGGTCCTCGGCTTTCGGTTTAGGCGTGCGGGATGGCCGAAGCGGCGACGTTTCGGCGGGGAATCCCATCAGGCGGCGTTTTCGTTCGACGGCCGCTTCGAGTAGTTCGACGAGATTGGCCACGTCGGTCAGGTTGTACAGCGCCAGTCGGCGAAGCGCCTCGCGTTGGCCTCTTTGCCAGCCATGCCATAGCCGGACTGCCTCGAAGCCGTCCACGCCTTGAATCGCGGCATCGCGGCCAAGGCCTAGGCTTCGCTCCACCGTTTTCAACCCGCCCCGGTAGCCCAACGAGCCGAGCACGAAGCGAAGGTCGATCTGGGGTTGATCGAGCCGCGCGTCTGGAAAATGGACCCGAAGGAACGGCACGTCGAACTGACTGCCATTAAACGTCACCAACAGCGGGAACTGCTGGACGTAGGCGGGGAATTCCGCCAGGTTGACGCCGCGGACAAACAGTCGCGGCCTGCCGGCGGCGAGCGTTCCGATCATCGTGACCTCGTCGGCCCACGGCGATAGGCCCGTGGTCTCGATGTCGAGGAACACGGCCCGGTCGGCGAATTCACCGTGCAACCGCCAAATCTCTTGCGGCGGCAGGAGCGGCTTGAAGAAACCCGCGTCGCCCGAACGCACGGCGTCCTGCGACTGCCGGACGATGGGCGTTGCGCTGGCGAGCCTTGGGGACGGCAATCGGCCGTCTTCGGCCGCGGCCAGAAAGGCATCCCAATCGCGGATGCCGCGCTGCCAGAGCCAACGCTCGCGGACTTGCCCGACGCCGGGCAGATGGAGAAACGTATTGCGAAGCATCGCCATGACCTCCGGCTGTCAGGGATGCCCAAGGCCGTGGCGGAAATGCCTCCCTGCCGGGTATCCCAATCCATGTTGGCCTGTCCACGAATCCCCAACCCCGTCGCTTTTTCGCGAGACGCGCCGACCGCATCGCTTCCGGCGCGTTCATTCCCGGCTCTGGCCGCCGAAGCGGAAGATCAAGTACAAAAGCGTGAGGATCGCCTGGAGCGTGGCGGCCACATAGGTCAACGCCGCCGCGTTGAGCACCTTGTTGACGTAGTAGAGGCCGTCGCGGTCGATGATCCCCAGGTCGACCAGCACCGCCTTGGCCCGGGCACTGGCGTTGAACTCCACCGGCAAATTCACGACCTGAAAGAACACCACCGCGCTGAACGCGATGATCCCCGCCCAAATCAAGCCCGGCATGTTGAGAATCGCTCCAAAAATCGCCATCAAGATTCCCGCGTTGCTGCCAAACCCGGCAATCGGCACGGCGGCGTTGCGGATCACCAAGGGAGCGTAGGCGTAGGCGTCCTGGAGGGCATGTCCCGCCTCATGGGCGGCGATTCCCACGGCCGCCAGAGTCCGGCTATGGTAGACCTCTTCGCTCAGGCGAAGGACCTTGTCCCGAGGGTCGTAATGGTCGCTGAGGTGGCCGGGCACCATCTCAATTCCCACGTTGCCAAGTCCGGCGGAATCGAGAATGTGCCGGGCAGCGGCGGCGCCGCTCAACGGAGCGGGCAATTGCTGGGCCGTCGCATAGTTCACCTTGATCCGAAATTGCGCCCAAAGCCCCAGCAAAAGTGCCGGAAGGATAAACAGCCAGTACATCGGATCAAACATGGTTTCGACTCCCTGACATTCACACTCGCTGACGGTCCATTTTTATGCTCGCCGTGACAGCCCCATCAAACCATCCTGGAGCAACCCCACGATCGCCTGGGTTAATCCGCCCAACGGGAAGGTTCTAATGGCCGGATTCCAGCCCGGCTGTCGCCGTCCTCGGTAATTATAAGTTGCCGTAAGCGCCCTTTCGTTTTTCGGTATCGCTCCGTGCCACGGATTATACGCCTGGGACCGGCCGCCGGCTAGCCATATCCGCCTGTTCGAGTGGTTTCGTTTAACTCGTAAGATGTGCATCGAAAGGCAACAATACCGCTCGTTGTTCGGTGCGGATTTTTTGTGGCCATCGCGATGGCACACCAGCAGTCTTCGGAAGGCACGGCGATGCGGAGTCTCCCCCCATTTTGGCTAAACCCTTCGCAAGGTCCCAGGTCGCCACCCGACCCGACGTACAACCAAGAGCCCCCATTACTTGCGAAACGGATGGATCTCTATGGCTTGAAAAGGGTTTTCGCATTAGAATGCCGTCCCCCCTGTTGCACGGAGGTGCGCTATGGATGATTTGGATCTGAGTCCCAAGCCCCGGCGGAAGCGGCGAAATAGGTTCAAGATCGCGATTCAGAGGCAGTGGCGTCGGGCGGCCCCCACTTATTGGGTGGACCCAAAGCTCCTCGTATTGGTTTTTGGGGTATGTTTGCTCATTTGGCTCCTGCCGACGCTCGTCGGACACACCCCGCTCGTCTCGTGGATCGCGGGCAAGATCGCTTCCGACGTGAACGGTCGGGTCGAGGTATCCTCGGCGAGCTTGGGCTGGTTTTCTCCGATTCGGCTGTATGGCGTCCGCATTGTCGCCCCGGATGGCGAGCCGGTGGTGGAAGTGCCCGAGGCCCGAGGCAATCGCGCCTTGACGGCGATGCTATGGAACACCGCCCAGGTGGGCCGGTTCCGCCTGGCGGGACCGAAGTTCAACGTGGTGTTCGACGACCAAGGCAGCAACCTCGAAGAGGTGTTTGCCAAGTATTTCGCGCCCCTCGATAGAAAACCCATCGACGTGGAATTGGAGATTGTCGAGGGAACGGTCTCCATCGCCGACGCGCGGCACGAGCGGTCCTGGCAAATCGACCAGTTTGCCCTGGAATTGAAGAAACCGGCGGACCGATCGCGTCCGTGGGAGTTGAAGACGTCGGGCGTGGTGGCGGGCGGGCCGCGCGGCGGCAGCTTCGAGGCGGCGATGAGGATTCAACAGAGCGACCGCTCCGCCGCCGCCGGAGGGGCCGGGCTGGAAGAGGCGAGACCGAACGACCCGGAGGCTGGGCCGGATTCGATCAGCGTGAAGACCGAGGGACTCTCGCTCGCGCTCTTGGAGCCTTTCGCCCGTCGTTTCGCCCCGGGGCTTCGCATGGCGGGCCGACTCTCGGCCGTCGTCGAGGGCCGGTGGGACGTCCGCCGACCAGAACGCCACGCGACCTTGAAGACCAGCGCCGTGGTCGAAGACCTGCGGCTTGCCGGGCCGATGTTCGGCAACGACCAGCCGTCGTTCACACGGGTCCGGCTCGACGCCGCGGCCGCCTGGAAGGACGGCGCGGTGCGGTTCGATCGCCTGACCGCGGAATCGGAACTCGGCCTTGTGACGCTCTCCGGCGCCTTCGATCCCAGCGGCCAGGCCTCGGTCCGACAGGGCTATGAATTCAGCGGGCGGCTCGATCTGCCGCGCCTGGCGGCCATGTTCCCAGAGACGCTGCGGATCCACAAGGACGCAAAAATCACCTCCGGACGCGTGCAATGGGGCCTGTCCAGCACGCCGGGACCGGAAGGGATGATCTGGAAGGGGCGGTTCGAGGTGGCCGACTTGAAAGCGACCAACGCCGGACGGCCGGTCGTGTGGCAGCAACCGGTGTTGGTCACCTTGAACGCCAAGGAAACGGCCCAAGGCGTCGTCGTCGAAAAACTCCAATGCGATTCGAGCTTCCTGAAGTTTCAGGCGTCGGGCACGCCGAGCCAACTGAGCGGCACCGCCACCTTCGACGCCAGCAAACTGGCGGAACAACTGCGCGGTTTTTCGGACCTCGGCGGGATTCGCCTGGCTGGCGACGGCTGGGGGCAACTCAACTGGAACCGCACGGCCGACGGCGCGTTCGACGCCGTCGCCCAGCTCCGCGTCAACGGGTTCCAATGGGCCATGCCGGATCGGCCGCCTTGGACCGAAGACGCCCTGACGCTGACCTTTTCGGCCACCGGCCGGACGGCGTCGTGGTTTCCCAAACGGTTCGACACCGCGGTGGCGAAGTTCGAGTCGGGCCCGGACCTCGTCGAGGTCCGCCTGATGGAACCCGTGGACGATTTCAAGGCAAGCGGCCCGTGGTCGGTCGAACTCCAGTCTCGCGGACAACTCCAGCGCTGGCCGGGCCGTTTGGCCGTTTGGTTGCCGTCGAAAACATGGACCGCGGGGGGCACGTACGAGCTGGTGACGGGAGCGACGCTGGCTTCTCGTGGGATCGCCCTCCGCCAGCTCCGCTTCACGGCCGAGAATCTCGACTTCAGCGGTCCGCAACTGGCCGTCCGCGAGCCGAAGGTGGAACTGACGCTCACCGGCCGCTGGGAAGGAGAGGCGCGACGTTTGGAACTTGAAAGCGCCACCGCCGCTTCCAACTCGCTCACGATCCAGGCCAACCGATTCGTGTGCGCTTTTCCGCCGCGGGGGCCGGTCGAGTTGAGCGGGACGGTGACCTACCAGGCGGCGCTGGATCGCATCCGCGGATGGACCGCCGTGGACCCCAAAAATCCCCCGTCCTGGCGCATGGCCGGAAGGCTCGGCGGCAAGGCCGAGTTCCAGCAGGCGGCGGGGCTGATCTCGGGCCGAATCGAGGGGCAGATCGCCGATTTGGATATCGTCCACGCCTCGGGCCAGCGTTATCAGGAACGCGAAGTCCGCTTCCTCGGCCAAGGCAACTACAACGGCGTCAGCCAGCAAATCCACATCGAGCAAGTGGAGCTCGCCTCGGCGACCGTCCGCGGTTCGCTCTCGGGCAAGGTGGTTCGCCTGGGAACCGAGCCTGACTTGCAACTGGCCGGACGGATCGACTACGACATGGACCGGTTTTCGCAGTTCCTGCGATCGACGGTTGGGGAAGGGATCCGTTTGGGCGGTCGCGGCTCCAGCCCGTTTTCCTATCAGGGCGTCTGGGGATCGGAATCCGCCGTGGCTGCGGCCAGCCTGGGCTGGACCTGGGCGCAGCTCTACGGATTCGCGCTTGGGGCCGGAGAACTCCAGGCCTCGCTCTCCAAGGGGGCCTTGGAAATCCGGCCGTTGGACCTGGAGTGCAACGAAGGCCGCCTCCGCGTCGCCCCACAGTTGGTCCTCGCCCGCGAGCCGAAGGAAATCACCCTCGGCCCCGGCCGCGTGGTGGACCACGTGCGGATCACCCCCGCGATGTGCGCCTCGTTGCTGCAATACATGGCCCCGCTGCTGGCCGGGGTCACTTCGGCCGAGGGACGATTCTCGATTGATGTGGACAGTTTCCGCCTCCCGCTCGTCCGCCGCGGGGCCCAAGCCGGTGCCGCGTCGACCGGGCTGGTGAACTGGTGGGAAGCGGAGATCGCCGGCAAACTGGTCATCCATTCCGCCCAGATCGGTCCCGGCTTTCTCATCCGCGAACTTGCCCAGTTGTTCGGCCGCGCCACCCCGGCCTATCTGGTGCAGGAATCGACGATTCCGTTCCAACTGAGCAAGGGCCGCGTCCATCATCAGCAGATGGACCTGGTGTTCAACGAGGTCAAGCTGCGAAGCTACGGCTCGGTGGGACTCGATCAGTCGCTGGCGATGACCATCGAAATGCCCGTTCCCCCCAGTTGGCAGACAGGGAAAATCGTGGGTACGGTGTTGAAGGACCAGATCATCAAGCTGCCGATCAGCGGCTATTTGCGGCAGCCGAGGATCGACCGGACGGCTTTCGACCAGATCGCGCGGCAGTTTTTGCAGAACGCCACCCAGAACGTCATCAAGAACCGCCTCGGTGAGCTGCTCAGCCCGCCGCAAAAAAGATAAGGGAACGTGACAAAATAACCTGGCCAATTGCGATTACGGAGCGCGGGCATCTTGTTCGCATTTTTCATGGCGGGCGGGACGCCCGCGCTCCGTAATTTGCGGGCGGGACGCCCGCGCTCCGCGATTTGCCCAAGTTGTTCTAGCCTGGCTACTCAGCGCGATGAAGATCCTCCTGCTTGGCACCGGCGGCTACCATCCCAGCCAACGGCGGCACACGCCGTGCATGTTGCTCCCGGAACCGGGGGTGATGCTCGACGCGGGCACGGGCGTGTTTCGCGCCGCGGCGCATCTGAGGCAACCGTGGCTGGAGATATTTCTCACGCACGCGCATCTAGACCATGTCGTCGGGCTGACGTTCCTGTTGAGCACGCTTCATCTTCGGCCGTTGGACAGGGTCCGCGTTCATGCCCTGCCCGAGGTCTTGCGCGCCGTGGCCGAGCACCTTTTCGCCCCGGCGGTCTTTCCGGTCGAGCCGCCGTTCGAGATGTGTCCGCTGCCTGCCGTGGTCGAGCTGCCTGGATCGGGCGTGCTGACGCACTTTCCCTTGGAACATCCTGGCGGTTCGATCGGCTATCGGCTCGACTGGCCGGGGCACTCGATGGCCTACGTGACCGACACGACGGCCGCGGCGGACGCGCCCTACCTGGATCACATCCGCGGCGTGGACCTGCTGCTTCACGAGTGCTATCTTCCCGACTCTCAAGCGGATTTCGCCCGAAGAACCGGCCACAGCGTCGCCACGCCGGTGGCCGAGCTTGCCCGCCGCGCCAAGGTGGGCCGGTTGGTCTTGATCCACTTGAACCCGCTGGACGTGTCGGACGATCCGGTGGGACTTGACGCGGCTCGGGCCATTTTTGCCCGAACCATGCTCGGCGAAGACCAGATGGAGTTGGATTTCTGAAACGCCGGGGCGGCGCCGGTCCGCTTGCCGGGTGTTGCGGTGAGAACCGCGCGGAGGCCGGGCCGAATGCGTTGCAACCCCGTGGCCCTCTGGCCCGTCTGGCGAGTAGACGGAGCGATTCTCTTGACATCCGTCACGGGCGGGGTCCAAAATGTCGGACGTCCTCGGCTTGGAATGGTTCCAGGCCGCCGCTTGCCTACGACTGTCCTGCCAAACCCGGGAGCCTCCTGCCATGAAAAACTCGTCCTTGTTTCGTCCCGAAGGGAAAAAACCGTCCCGGCGCGATTTTTTGAGTCGCGGTGGCAAGGTGGCCGCGGCCTCGGCGCTGTCGGGGGTGGCGATTCCCCGGGTCCATGCGGGCGAGGACAACACGATCCGCCTGGCCTTGATCGGCTGTGGCGGGCGAGGCAGCGGGGCGGCGGTCAACGCCTTCGAGTCGCCCCATGGGCCGGTCAAGCTGGTGGCCATGGCCGATTTCTTTGAAAACCGCTTGAAGGCTTCCCACAAAATCCTCACCGCCCAACATCCCGACAAGGTCGACGTCCCGCCCGAGCGCCAATTCGTCGGCTTCGACGCCTATCGCAAGGCCATCGACTGCCTGAAGCCGGGCGACGTGGCCATGCTCACCGGCTACGTGGCCTGGCGGCCCTTGCAGTTGGAGTACGCCGTCCAGAAGGGCGTCCACGTCTTCATGGAAAAGTCGTTCGCCACCGATCCGCCCCAGGTACGCCGGGTGATCAAGGCCGGCGAGGAGGCCGAAAAGAAAAACCTCAAGATCGCCGCCGGCCTGATGTGCCGCCACTCGAAGAACCGCCAGGAGCTGATCAAACGCATTCGCGACGGGCAGTTGGGCGAGATCCACCTCATCCGCGCCTACCGCATGGAACCGGTCGGACCCTTGGGAAAGAAGCCGCCCGCCGAAAAAGAGCTTTTCTGGCAAATCCGCAATTTCGTATGGTTCCTTTGGGTGTCTGGCGGGCTGTTCGCCGAGATGGACATCCACCAGATCGACGAGATTTGCTGGATCAAGGACGCCTACCCCGTCTCGGCCCACGGAATCGGCGGCCGGGCGGCCAACAGCACCGATTGCAGCCAGATCCTCGATTCCTACTCGGTCGAGTGGACCTTCGCCGACGGGACCAAGGCCTACGACGTGGTCCGCTACCTGCCCAACTGCTACAACGAGTTCAGCACCTTCCTGCACGGCACCAAGTGCGCGGCCCAATTCTCCGGGGCGATCCATGCCGGCACGGTCCACACCTACAAGGACCAGCGCTGCGCGCCGGACAACATCGCCTGGAAGGCCCCCAAGGAAACCGTCACGCCCTGGCAGGCCGAGTGGGACGAACTTCTGCTGTCGATCCGCAAGGACCGACCGCACAACGAGGCGAAGCGGGCGGCGCTGTCGAACCTGGCCGACATCATGGGCCGGGCGGCAGTGCATTCGGGCAAGGTCATCACCTGGGACGAGGCGATGAACTCCAATTTCCAGTTTTGCAACTACGTCGACACGATGACCGAGGACAGCCCCCCGCCGGTCCTGCCCGACGAAAATGGCCGCTATCCCACCCCAGTGCCCGGCCAGTGGTCGGAAATCTGATCCGGACACACGAAAGGGGCGGGAGTCTTATTTCCTGGGGAGGAAAAGAGCCTGCCACGGGGAAAAGCACGGATTGGAGGTCGGCGAGTGGGGGACATTTTACCTTAATCGAGAAAACAGGCAACGTAGAAAGTGGGGGCAGTCAATAAAGTAGGTAGAATGTCCCCCGTCCTTCACCGGCAGAGATCGCTCCTGCTGAACACTTCCGTCGGGATCTGAGCGGACAAAAAACCGCCCCCGCGCGATTGCGCTATCTTTGCGAGCCGACCTCCAATCCGTGCTTTTCCCCATGGCAGGCTTTTATCCCGCGCGGCGGTGTTAGAGCCGACTCGGTTGTAGAGGCCCGTTGACGGGCCTTCTCCGCCGCAGGCGGTCTGGAGGCCCGGCGTTTGACGCCGGGTAACGGTTTCGATCACGCGCTGAAACATGAGCCCCGTTCACGGGGCTTCTCGCTGGGGTGGCGTTCAGGCCGATTCCTTTGTGAACCGCGGGCATCTTGCCCGCATTTGTTTTTTGCGGGCGGGACGCCCGCGCTCCCAGATTCGCGGACGGCGTTCAGGCCGATTCCTTTGTGAACCGCGGGCATCTTGCCCGCATTTGTTTTTTGCGGGCGAGACGCCCGCGCTCCCGGATTCGCGGACGGCGTTCAGGCCGATTCCTTTGTGGAGCGCGGGCATCTTGCCCGCATTTGTTTTTTGCGGGCGAGACGCCCGCGCTCCCAGATTCAATGCCCCCGGAGGCAGGCAAGTCACGGATCGTCAACTTCAGGAGCAGAGTCTTCACTCAGGATTTGGGTGCTCCTTGCGCGCATCTTGCGCGGCGGTTGTTCACTATTCGGTTGGGGCACGGCCCGCGCTAGGCATAAGCTCCACAGTGCGCCGCAAGACCTTTGCGAAAGCGGCAAGCCGAGGGTAAGATACTATGAGATCCCGTCAGTGAAGCGAATCACGCCAATTTCCTTCTTGTCGCTGTGGGTGAGCGGCCAGGGCACGGAAGGAGCCACGGGCAACCGTCTGTAGGTCGAGGGAATCGACTCGGCCGGGGCGTCTTCCGCTTCACCTGGCTCGTCGCTGGTCTTGTCGCATTAGGAAAGCATTGTTTGGCCATGCCGTCGCTTGAAACGCATCTTAACCCGATCGCCGAGCGGGAAGACTCTGGAATCCGCCGGCGTCGGTTCCGTCCTCGCCTCGTTGGGTCGCTTCTTCTGATCCTTGCTGGCGAGATTCTCTACCTGGGCTTGCAGTGGCGCCGGCTGGAAAGGATCGAGCAGCGAGACCGCCTGGAACTGGCGCTGGCCGAACAGGGCGGCCATTCCTGCGACAAGTTTCGCTGCGACGGCAAGGATTGGGTCTGGGCCAAGGCGAAGACCGATGCGGGCCTCGAGGTGCTGGGAGGGCTCCGGGACCTGCAAATCCTCGATCTTACCGATAGCCAGGTCACCGACGCGGGCCTGGAGCACCTGAAGGCGTTGCCCCGCCTCGAACGGCTCCGCCTGGACGGCAGCGGCGTCAGCGACGCCGGGCTGGAGCATCTCAAACAGATGCCCCAGCTCCGCCAGGTGTACTTGTTCGCCACCCAGGTGACGGAGCGCGGAGTGGCCGATCTGAAACGGGCGCTGCCCAACGCCGAGATCGCCTGGTGATCGGATTCAGGTCGCGTTGGATTGTTTTCCGGGCGGCGAGCCGGGGGCGGGTTTCGGCTTGATGAACATCATTTCGGCGGGCGTGACCCAGTTGGCCCGCAGATCGACCCGGAACCAGCCCTCGCTGTTCTTCCGGTGAAAACGGCACGGACTGCGTCGGCCGAATTCCTTCAGGTCGTACTGCGCCCACGTCTTGCCCAAATCCAGGGAGACGATGAACCCCGTGGCCAAGGGCGACGCCGGCGCACAGTGCGAGGCGAGGATCACCCCGTCCTGGATGATCATGTTTCCCGACTCGACCCCCGGATTGAACAGCAAGGTATGCGCCTTGGGGTTGGCGATGTCGGCGGGATCGCAGCGGAAGACGCCGCGGTCGTGGGGTTTCGGTCCATTGGCGTCGCTGATCCAGTACAGCTTGCCGTCGACGAAGTTGATGCCGCCGCACTTGTACCGCGAATTCATGGCGGCGGAGATGATGACTTTCCACTCCCAGCGGTCGCGGGCCGCGTCGTAGACGCCCCGCAGCCAATGGCACTCGGGGCCTTCGGGCCGGTCGAAGTCGCCCGTGCATGCGTAAAACGCGTTTTCGGCCGGATTGTAGGCGACGTCGTGGACGTGGCGGCAGACGACGGGATTGTCGGGGTTGCCCAGCAACGTTCCCTCCGTGCCGCCGCCGCCCGAGCCGTCGTCCCGATAACGCGGGTTCTGCCCGAACGTGTAGGCGATCTTCACGGTTTGGCCGCCGTCGGTCGAGTAGTAGATGTTGACCGGCGACGCGCCGCCGACGACGTTGCAATAGTTGCCCCACACCAGCATTTCCCGGCCCGCCACCTCCCAGGTGTTCACCCCGGTGAGGCTGTGGAAATACCACCCTGGGTTCTGGGGATTCTTCGGCGCATGGGGCAGATAATCGGAACCGTCGGCGTTCTTGACGGTGATCGGCCGGTAGGTCTTCAAGTTGTCGGTGCTCAGATAGAGCCTGGCCAGCGCGCTGAAAAGCACGTTCCCGTTCTTCAGGATGCAGCTAAAGACGATATGCCGGGCGTCGGGAAATTCGGCCGCGTGCGGCCAGGTGCGGCCGTTGTCCTCCGACAGGAAAATCCGCCCATCGGAATAGGCGAAGGCCTTGTTGTCGCGCTGCGAATCGACGAACAAGCCCTCCGGTTTGCCGCGATACCAGAAGTGGTCCGTCGCCCCAGCGGGAGACGAGTTGGCGTCGGGCGGGTTTGCCGGGAGAAAGACGCGGGGAACCAGCATCCCGGCGCCCGCCGCGGCGGAAGCGGCCGCGAATCGCCGTCGATTCAGAAACGGTGTTTGCATGGCGATGGACCTTTCTTGTCAAGAGCCTGTGACACAAACTTGCGATTTGCCACGCGCAAGCGTATCCTCGGAGCGCGTCGCTTACGTCGATGCAGTCCAGCGCGTGACCGGCCGGCAATTTGCCCAACGCGGCCTGCGCCCGCAACCGGATAATGAACACTTACTCTACACCACGCTCACGCGGTGGTCCTAGTGGTCTCAACAAAAAATCGCAGGCTTTCAGCGCGAAGATCGCCGGCAAAGGGTTGCGCGAAGACGCCCGCCTACGGGCGTTGGCCGCCGCAGGCGGTCTTCGGCCCGGCATTCATGTTGGGTATTCGCGGGGCAACGCCACGGCCCGAGGCCTGTTGACGGACCTTCTCGCGGGCACTCAACACGGAGCGCGAAAGGCTCGGCCGCGAATCTGGGAGCGCGGGCGTCCCGCCCGCAAAAAAACCAATGCGGGCAAGATGCCCGCGCTCCAAAGAGGAAGCGGCATCAACGCCGTCCGCGAATCTGGGAGCGCGGGCGTCCCGCCCGCAATTCACCAACGCACCGAGAAGCCCCGTCAACGGGGCTTGAGGTTCAGCGCGTGGTCGAAACCGTTACCCGGCGTGAAACGCCGGGCCTCCAGACCGCCTCCAGCGGAGAAGGCCCGTCAACGGGCCTTCGCGTCGGGCGATACCATGCGAGCACCAAAGGCCGAGAAATCATTCGACGACCAACGCCGCCGCGTTGCTCCACCGCGGTCAACGCCCGTCAGCCGTCAGCGATGGCAAAACGGCGGACAGGGGAACAAGGGGGCGGCGGCGCTTTGCGACCAGTCGAACGGCCCCCACCACACGAAGAGCACGCCCAACGCCACGGCGATGGCCAGGCAGTAAACGCCGGAAGGCGAGGCGAGCGGCACCGCCGGGGCGGGACGATCCGCCGGCTCCGGGGCAAGAACCATGATCCGCACAATGCGGACGTAGTAGAACAGGCTCAGCACCGTATTGAGCACCCCGACCGCCAACAGCCCCAACAGGTCGGCCCGATACAACGCGGCAAAGATGGCGAACTTGCCCGAAAACCCGGCCAGCGGCGGCAGGCCCACCAGACTGAAGAGCATGATCGAAAAACACGCGACCACGCCGGGCGAGCGGCGGACCAGGCCGGCATAGTCTTCGATCCGTTCGCTGCCGGTGGCGTTGCGCAAAAACGCCGCGGCGGCGAACGCGCCGAGGTTCATGAACAAGTAGATGACGATGTAGAACGTCATGGCGGCCACGGCCCACGACGCGGCCGACTTGTTCGTTCCGGCAAGCGCCGTGGCGGCGGCCATGGCCATCATCATGTAGCCGGCGTGGGCGATGGTGGAATAGGCCAATAGCCGCTTGATGTTCGACTGGCCGTAGGCCGCGAGGTTGCCGTAGAGGCAGGTGGCCGCGGACAAGAGGACCAAAAGCCCGGTGATCAACACCCGGGCCGATTCCACCGAAGCGAAGGCGACGCAGACGCGGGCCAGGAGGGCCAACGCGGCCGCCTTCGAGGCCACGGAAAGAAACGCGCCGACCTCGGCGCTAGCGCCCTCGAACACGTCGGGGGCCCAGAAATGGAAGGGAACGGCCGAGAGCTTGAACGCCAGCCCGACCGCCAGCATCAGCCCCCCAAGCACCAGCACCAACCCCCGGTCGACGGCCACGCCGTCGTAAACCATCTGTCCGAGTTGGGCCGACATGGTGGGCAAGTGGAGCGAGCCGAGGGCCCCGGCCAAGAGGCTGATGCCGTAGAGCATGACCCCGGCCGTGGCGCCGCCGAAGACGGCGAACTTCAGCGCCGCCTCGCTGCCGACGCGACGCGTCTTGAGCATGCCCGCCAACCCATAGGAAGGCACGCTCGCCATTTCCACGCCCAGGAAAACGATCAGCATGTGGTTGGCCGAGGCCATCAAGCACATGCCCAACGTGGCCCCGAGCACCAAGACGAAGAACTCGGTGGCGTCTTCGTCCGCCGGGAATCTGGAAATCCGCGTCAAAAGCACGAACAGGACGGAGAACAACAAGAGCACGCCGCGGACGTAGACCGAGAATGGGTCGTGGACCAACATCCCGGTGAAGATCGGCGTGGACCCTTGCGGATCGGCGCCCCAGGCGCCGCCCAGGCCGCCCCAAGGCCACGGCGCGGCGAGTCCCAGGGCCGCCAGCGAGCCGATCAGCGTCAAACCGAAGGCCCATCCGCCGCGGGCCCGCGACATCATTCGGGCCAGCGGCAAGGCGACGATCGTCGCGCAGAGGACCAGTTCCGGAGCAAAGGCCGGCAGGGACTTGCCGAGCGTGTCGTCGACCGCGGTCTGGATCAGGTCGTGGAAGTTCATGGAAGGCTTCGATCCGGAGATTGAAGATCATTGGGGCGCGGACGGAGGCGGGGGTGGGCTGGGCGACTCGATCGGCCCGGAAATCGCCACCGGCGCCGGCAAGGCCGCGGTCCCGGCGAGGCGCGGGGCCTTGACCTCCTTGGTCCAGCGGGTCAGTTGGGTCACGGTCCGGTCGACGCTGGGCGACATGTAACGGAATAACGCCCGCGGATACACGCCGAAAAGGATCGCCAGCGCCAACAGCGGCGCGGCCACGGCGATTTCGCGGCGGGTGATGGGGGTGAGCGCCTCGGGATGGGGGCCCTTGTACTCCGGCCCGAGGTACACCCGTTGGATCGTCCACAAAATGTATCCCGCCGTCAGGATCACCACCGACGCCGCCACCACGGCCATCGCCATGTCGTAGTTCCAAACCGAGAGCACCACCAAAACCTCGCCGATGAAGCCGCACAGGCCCGGCAAGCCCAAGGCCGCGAAGAAGATTCCCACGGCCAGGCCGCTGTAAACGGGCATGCGACCGAACATCCCGCCAAACTGGTCCAGGTCGCGGTGATGCACGCGGTCGTACAGCACCCCCACCATGAAGAACATGCCGGCCGAACTCAGCCCATGCGCGATCATCTGGAACATGGCCCCGTTCATTCCCATCTTCCAGTAGTCGCTGACGTAGGCATGGCCCGCCGTGGCCGTCCACGCCCCCATTCCCAAAAGCACATAGCCCATGTGGCTGACCGAACTGTAGGCGACCAGGCGTTTGAAGTCCTTTTGCGCCATGGCGGCCAGCGCGCCGTAGACCATGCTCACCACGCCGAGGGCGCAGACGAGCCAGGCCAGGTCGTACGCGGCGTCGGGACACATCGGATAACAAAAGCGGATGATCCCGTAACCGCCCATCTTCAACAACACCCCGGCCAGCAGCATCGAGATGGGAGTCGGGGCCTCGACGTGGGCGTCGGGAAGCCAGGTGTGCAGCGGCACCGAGGGCACCTTGATGATGAACCCGATCAACAACAAGACGAACGCCCACCACTGGACCGACTTGCCCCAAAGCAGCGGGGCGTCGAACGGCGACTGCTTCATCTGGCCCATCTCGGCCAAGGCGAGCATGTTGAAGGTATGGACGGGCCGGGCGGTGGTGGCCGCGCGCGAGGCGGCGATGGCGCGCAACTCCTCGGGCTGCAAGTGGGCGGCGGTCTGCTGGGTCGTGTTCAGCCGGCTCAGGTCGCTGGAGAAGTACAAGGCCAACATCGCCACGAGCATGAGCACGCTGCCGACCAGCGTGAAGAGGAAAAACTTGATCGCCGCGTATTCCCGCCGCGGCCCGCCCCACACGCCGATGAGGAAATACATCGGCAGCAGCATCACCTCCCAAAACACGTAGAAAAGGAAAAAGTCCAACGCCATGAACACGCCCAGCATCCCGGTCTCCAGAAGCAGGAAGAGGATGCAATACCCTTTGACGTGCTTGGCGATGTTCCAACTCGCCGCCATGGCGAGCATGGACAAAAACGACGTGAGGAGGACCAGCGGAAAACTGATCCCGTCGATGCCCATCGCGTAGTAGATGTCGAACGCCGGGATCCAGGGGATGCGGAACACCTGCTGCATCGCGCTTTGTCCGACGACGAAGGTGGACGGCTCGCCGCGGCCGGGGCTGGGAATGGCCAGCCAGGCGGTGAGCAGAAACACCGCGATCGTGATCAAAAGCGAGAAAAGCTTGATGAAATCCTCCCGGTCCTTCGACAAAAACGCGATGGCCAATGCACCCGCGGCCGGAAGAAAAACGATCAGGCTGAGAATAACGTGCGGCATGATGCGCGTTTCCAGGCAAAAGTGAAGACTAGGGCATGCGAATTGGAGCTTCCGCGGCCCCTGTCGGCTTCTCCGGCAGGCAAAGAAGACCGGCCTGGCTGGCAGCCTCCAGCCTCATTCGCCTGCCGCACGAGCCGGCAGGGGTCGTGGACCATGAGGAATTCGTTCGTAGCCATCCAATCTCATTCACCTGCCGGGCAAGCCGGCAGGGGTCTTGGGGCGTTAGGCACACGTTCATAGCTGAGCAATCTCATTCACCTGCCGGACAAGCCGGCAGGGGTCTTGCGGTGTTAGGCACACGTTCATAGCTGAGCAATCTCATTCACCTGCCGAGCAAGCCGGCAGGGGGCTTCGCGTATGAGGGTTTCGTGCGTTAGCTATCCAATCTCATTCACCTGCCGGGCAAGCCGGCAGGGGTCTTGCGGTGTTAGGCACACGTTCATAGCTGAGCAATCTCATTCACCTGCCGGGCAAGCCGGCAGGGGTCTTCCCGTATGAGGATTTCGTCCGTTAGCCGTCCAATCTCATTCACCTGCCGGGCAAGCCGGCAGGGGTCTTGGGGCGTTAGGCACACGTTCATAGCTGAGCAATCTCGTTCACCTGCCGGGCAAGCCGGCAGGGGTCTTGCGGTGTTAGGCACACGTTCATAGCTGAGCAATCTCATTCACCTGCCGGGCAAGCCGGCAGGGGTCTTCCCGTATGAGGTTTTCGTGCGTTAGCCGTCCAATCTCATTCACCTGCCGGGCAAGCCGGCAGGGGTCTTCCCGTATGAGGATTTCGTGCGTTAGCCGTCCAATCTCATTCACCTGCCGGACAAGCCGGCAGGGGTCTTCCCGTATGAGGATTTCGTGCGTTAGCCGTCCAATCTCGTTCACCTGCCGGACAAGCCGGCAGGGGTCTTCCCGTATGAGGATTTCGTGCGTTAGCCGTCCAATCTCATTCACCTGCCGGACAAGCCGGCAGGGGTCTTGCGGCGTTAGGCACACGTTTATAGCTGAGCAATCTCATTCACCTGCCGAGCAAGCCGGCAGGGGGCTTCGCGTATGAGGGTTTCGTGCGTTAGCTATCCAATCTCATTCACCTGCCGGGCAAGCCGGCAGGGGTCTGTTTCGATGTCTTTTACCTAACCGGCAAGCGTGTAAGTCCAGAGGAACATGGCCAGGACGAACAGGCCGACGGTCCCGGCGGGACCCAGAGGACGTACTGGCGGAGCTGGCCGGTCTGGACCTCGCGGAGCCGCAGCCCGACCTCATAGGTCACGTTCGCCGTGGCGTTGACCGCTCCGTCGACGAACAGGCGGTCGATCCAGTCGTCGAAGCGGGAGAAGAGGCGGACGGCGGCGGCCAGGGCGTGGGCCGCGCCGTCGATGACCGCCCGGTCGATCGCCGCGGCCAAGGCGGCGCAGCGAAGCACTGGCCGAACAAAGAGGAACTGATACAACTCGTCGAACCACCACTTGTTGCGGAGGAACTCGTAGAGCGGCCAGAACGTCCGGCCGATCAGGTCCGCGTCGAGCAGGCGCCACCAATACATTGCGCTGGCCAGAAGGAAACCTGCCAGCCCGACCGTAAAGGCGATCAGCGTGACGGGGACATGGATTTCGTGGGCGTGGGAGAGGTGCTCGGCGGGCATGGCCAGCGTGGGCAGGAAATGCCCGTGCGACGCGCCTTCCGCCGTCCCCAACGGCCTCGCCTGCTCCAGGAGCGGTTGCAATCCCAGCGCCGTGCCCGGCACATTCCAGCCCGCGACCACGGCGAACACGGCAAGGATGACCAGCGGCACGACCATCACGCGGGGCGACTCGTGGGCGTGGGCATGGACATGCTCGTCGCGCGGCAGGCCGAGGAAAGTCATGAACCAGAGGCGGAACATGTAAAAGGCGGTCAGGGCGGCGCCGGCGGCGGCGGCGTAAAATAGCCAAGCATGGGACGGATTCCGGCCCGCAAACGAGTAAAGCTGCGCCAGGATGCCGTCCTTGGAATAATAGCCGCTCAAGCCGATCACCAAGGGAATCCCCGCTCCCGAAATGGCCAGGCAACCGACGAGCATCGTCCCGGCCGTCCAGGGCATCTTTTTCAACAGTCCGCCCATCCGCGGCATCTCGTTGGTGCCGGTGGCATGGATGACCGAACCGGAGCCAAGGAACAGCAGGGCTTTGAAGAAGGCGTGGGTGAACAAGTGGAACAGGCCCGCGACCCAGCCGCCCACCCCCAGGGCCAGCATCATGTAGCCCAACTGGCTCACCGTCGAGTAGGCCAGCACCCGCTTGATGTCGGTGGCCGTCAGGGCGATGGTGGCCGCGATGAGGAGGGTGACGCAGCCGACGATGGCGATGACCAGGAGCGCCTCGGGCGTGAAGACCGGATAGAACCGGCCCACCAGATACACCCCGGCCGCGACCATCGTGGCCGCATGGATCAAGGCGCTGACGGGGGT
>Ga0209101_1000790_pt1 | contig 25420 bp, 17 predicted proteins | sample ConPoolayeCmetaG_FD_185481 | JGI IMG/M metagenome (GOLD analysis project Ga0209101, IMG submission 185481) | Hot spring microbial mat communities from California, USA to study Microbial Dark Matter (Phase II) - Cone Pool mat layer C metaG... ...
CTATTTGTACACTGGAAATGAGTTTGGGTCCACGCATTGTGTTTCCTCCGGTCATGTTGTGACCCCATTTATATCCCGGAGGAGCTATCTTGTCAAACTGATGAGCCATTTACGCCATGATGTACTACGAACCTGGGATTATTTGCCTCGTGCCCACGCTCAGCGTGGGCACGAGGCAGACGAGACGGCCCTGACCGCGCGACCCGGCGTTTCGCACCCACGCAGAGCGTGGGTGCGAGCAAACGCGGGTCGCACTCCCTACGGTCGCCGCTTGGAGCAACATTTTCCATGTACTGATCCTGCTGTCCTCACACCCCCGGCCTACTCCACGGTGATCGCCACAGACTGCCGGGCCACCTGCCCGGCGCTATCGCGCACGGTCAACGTGAGCACGTGCCGCCCGGCCGATAGCCCCCGGTCCAGGTCCAGCACCCGCCCCACGCCCAACACCCCGTCCCGGTCCGACTCCCAGCGGTAGGCCCCGTCGGGCAAGGCCCCATCCTCCAGGTCCCAGCCCAGGCCCACCAGGGTCAGCGGTCGTCCGCGCCGGAACGACTGGCCGGCCAGCGGCGCGATGAGACCCACCTGCGGTGCTTTGTCTGGCAGACGGAGTGGCTCCAGCGTCACCTGCGCCGTGTGCAGGCCGTCGCTCGCCAGCACCTGCAACAGCCCTGGCCCACCGGGCAGGAAGGCCGGGTCCAGGTCCAGGGCCGGGTTAGTCAAACCCTGGGCCACGGTCTGCCAGGTGCTGCCGCCGTCGAATGAGTAGCGCACGGCGTAGGTCAAGGGGTCGCCGTCCGGGTCAGTGGCCTGCCAGTCCAGGGTCAGCGTCGCGCCGCCGCCCCCGGTCTGATGGCGCAACCAGGCCGCATTTTGCAGTGTGGGGGCCTGGCCGCCGGGGCGCAGCTCGGCCAGGAGCCTGGCCCCGTGCCAGAGCCGGATGGCGGCGGCGCCCGGCGCGGCCGGCAGATTGCAGGCGAAGCCGAGCCGATCATCCCCGGCCGCATCTGCGATAGCGACCGGCTCGAAGGCGTGGCGGTAGAGGCCCCGGCCGGCGGAGTCTATCAGTTCCAGGCTGTACGCGCCCGAACCAGGTGCGCTCACCGGGGCGATGAGGCGCACCGCCGGATTCAGACGCCCCTGGTCGTCGGCCGGCCGAATCCAGCCGGAGACCTGGAACACGGCCTGCGGGGCGGCGGCCTCAGTCCGGCTCGCCAGGGCCGGCGCGATCAACTGCCGGATCGCGCGAATGCCCTCGTAGGTGTATTCCGACGTCCACTTCGGGTAGCAGTAGCTCATATAGTCCGCCGTGGTTGGCGGCCAGAGGACCGAGGTCACGATGTCGTACCCGTACTCGCCGATCCGGCCATCCGGGAAGGGGTAGTTGGGATCCACGTTGGCGGGATTGCCACACGGCGCGTGCATCCGGGTCAGATTGTGCCCCATCTCGTGCGTCATGGTCTTGGCGCCGTACTCGCTATCCTGGCGATCATAGCCCACCGCAGCCAGGCATTCGCGGATGTGATCTGCGCCATAGTCCGCGCTGGGCATCCACGCCAGCCCCGCGAGGGCCAGCGAATAGACGCCGTGGTTATAGGGAATGAGACCATAATAGTGAACGCTGCTGCCCGGCCGCTCGCTGTCGCGGATCGCGGTGATCTGTTTGAGCAAATCGCTGAAGTTCGCCCCCACGCTCAGGTCGTTGTAGTAGTGGTACTCCGCGTGCGGGTAGACCGTGGGCGGCTGCGCGAGGGGATAGGCGCGGTAGGTCCAACTGGCGAGGGACACGTAGTCGGTGATGGGCCGGTAGACCTGCCCACCGTAATGGTAGGCCACCGGCACGATGACCATTTCCAACGGCGAGGCGTTCTGGAAGGTGCACGACTGGCTCCCGGCCGAGGGGTAGCGGCTGTAGGCCACGCTGCCGTCCGGCGTGGTCAGCTCTGCGTACAGGTCCACGACCCCGGTCCGCCAGGCGGAGGGCAGGGTGAAGTTCAGCGTGCTGGTCAGCACCTCCCGCTGTGAGCTGGCCGGCCGGGTGATCGGCCCGTTGTCGGCGAGCAGCGGCGAGCCGGGCAGCGGGACGCCGCCGCGCGCGCCGTACAGCCGGGCGTCGTAGCTGCCGCTGAGGTTGACGTAGGCCCGCACCAGGGCCGGGCGGCCGGCGATCAGGTCGGCGCTGGCGCCAAGCGACTGGATGGCCTGGGTCACTTCCAGGCCGGTGAGCGCTGGCGTCCTCAGCACCAGGGGCAGATAGACGCAGAGGGGATCCGTCAGGGTGGCCGTGAAGTCCTGGCTGGCGGCCAGCGGCGGCACCGCGACCGTGCGCGTGACCGGGGCGAACGTCCAGTGGTCCCGGGTGGGGATGATGGTGTGCGTGCCGGTGGGGAGATCGGTGAGGATGTACCAGCCGGTCGCGTCGGTGGTGGCGCTGACGGACGCGCTGGCGGCGACGGTGACGCCGGAGAGGGGGGAGCCGCTGGCGTCGCGCACCCGGCCGGCGACAGCGTAGGGGGCCGCGCCGTGGGCCGCGACGAGATAGTCCACGTCACACACAGCCGCGTAGCGCGAGTAACCGGGCTGCCGGTAGCGAATCTGGGTGATCGGCGAGGCGAGCGACCAGCTCCGGGCGGCGACGAAGGTGAACGCCGGGTCGGTATCGTACCTGGCCCACAGCTCGCCGCCGTCGGCGCGGATGATCGCCAGCACGGTCATCCACACGTTCTGGGCGGGCGGGGCTTTGGTATGGATTTTCGTCCAGTCGCTCCCGAAAAACCAACCATAGCCAGACCACGGGAGATAGCACACCCGCACAGCGTCGTCGTTGAGGCTGAGCCAGGGCAGCCGGAAGTCGTCGCCGCCGCTGACCAGGCGCAGCCGGGTCTCCACGACGAGGGGCAGCGTGAGGTTGACGGCCGTGGTAGCCGTTTCCTCGAAGCACTCCTCGTCTGGCCGGAAGTGCAGCCAGCCGGCCGTGGCATCCACGGACACACAGAATGGATCGCTGCGGGTCCAGGCCCCGCTGGCGAAGACGTCGGTGCTGAACGGTTCGCAGAACCAGCCGCCTGCGGCGGCCAGGGGTGCGCGCGCATCGTTGATGGCGGCGGCCGGGCGACCATCGGCCGCGCCAAAAGCCAGACCCAGGACCAGGATCAGCCCCAGGGCGAACATGACGAGCAGAAGATGGGTTTTCATGGCGTGCTCCTTCACCCTGGCTTCTGGCCTATGGCCCGAACCAGGTGTAGCGCAGGTCTTTCAGTAGGCCATCGTAGTGGGTGATGTGCGGCCAGTCGTTTCGGTCCAGCGCCAGCGAGGTGAACCAGCCCACGTCCCCACCTTCCAGCGTCTGGATCTGCCACTGCGTCCCGTCCCACCCGGCGATCTTGAGGGTATGATTGCTGCTGTCGTGGTAGCTGATGTGCGGGCGGCCCTCGCTGTCGAGCGCGAGGGAGGGGTAGAACCCCACCGCGCCCGCGCTGTCCACGGTCTCCAGTTGCCAGGCTGAGCCATCCCAGCGGGCGTATTTCAGATCGCTGTTGGTGGAGTCGCGGTAGGCGATGTGCGGCCGGCCCGCCTGGTCCAGGACCAGGGAAGAGTAGTAGCCGGTGTTGCCGGAGCTATCCACCGTTTCCGTGTACCAGGCAGAGCCATCCCACCAGGCATGTTTGAGCTTCCAGTTGGCCGAGTCGAGGTAGGAGAAGTGGGGCCGGCCGAGGCCATCCAACGCCAGTGAGGTCGGCACCGGCTCGAAATTGCCCCCCTGGTCTACGATGGTGATCTGCCAGGCTGAGCCATCCCAGCGGGCATAGCGGTGGTTGTACCTGGTATAGTAGCTGATGTGGGCGCGACCGGCGCCGTCCAGGGCCAGTGATGTGCCGCCCCGGCCATCGTCAACCGCCGGGTCCACGGTGACGGTCTGCCAGGCGGAGCCATTCCAGGCAGTATATTCCAGGCCGGTCAATCCCTGGTAGGCAATGCGGGGATAGTCACTGCCGGCCGCCAACGCCAGGGAGGGCATACCGATGTCCTCGTAGTGATTTCCACGCGCCACGATTTGGATGCGCCAGGCAGCGCCATCCCACCAGGCGTATTTGAGGTCGTAGCGGGTCCGGTCGTAGTAAGCTACGTGCGGTCGCCCGGCGCTATCCAACTTCAGAGAGGTGTACAGGCCCACCTCGCCGCCCTGGACCACGGTCTCGACCTGCCAGGCCGCGCCTGGCGTTTGGGCCGAGGCGTTCTGGTGGGCGTATCTGATCAATAAGTCCTTAGAGACCTCGTAGAGGACGTGCGGCCGACCGCTCCCGTCCAGGGCCAGCGAGGTCTGGTCGTAGATGTCTACCCCGGCCAGTCCGCTCTCCAGCGTCTCGAACTGCCAGGCGGAGCCGTCCCAGCGGGCATAGCGCACCTCTTTCCCGGAACCCTCGGCCGGTTTATCGTAGTAGCTCAAGTGGGGCCGGTCGGCGCTGTCCAGGGCCAGGCAGGGGCCTCTCAGATCGTACGTGCCGGCGACGACGGTCTGGATCTGCCACTGGGTCCCGGTCCAATCAGCCACCCCGAGCGCGCCATCCGCATAGTAACCGATGTGGGGGCGGTCGGCATGGTCCAGCGTCAGGGAGCTCGCGCCCAGGTAGTCCGCCGTGAACACGGTCTCTTTCTGCCACTGGGCGCCGTCCCAATAGGCGTGCTTGAGGCGATCGGGGTCTGCGCCCCAGCCGGAGACGCGGTAGGCGATGTGGGGCCGGCCGGCGTCGTCCAGCGCCAGCGAGTTGGGCCGCCCGGCCTGGACCGCGTGCCCCTGGCTGTCCACACCCTGCTCCACGGTCTCGATCTGCCAGGCCGAGCCGTCCCAGTGGGCATACCGCAGGTTGGCCTCTTGTACCCACAGGTACTCGACGTAGTTGATGTGCGGCCGGTCGTTCTGGTCCAGGGCGATGGAGGTATTCCAGCCCACGCCGGTGCCGTTGTCGTCCACAGTCGTGACGACCCAGGCCGTGCCGTCCCAACGCGCATACTTGAGGCTGTCGGTGATGCGGTCGTGATAGGCGATGTGCGGGCGGCCGGCGCTATCCAGGGCGATGGAGGCGTGTTCGCCCACGCCCCCGCTGGCATCTGCCACCTCAATGTGCCAACCCGTTCCGTCGCGCCAGGCGTTATAGAGGTGATCGCCGCCAAAGGCAATGTGGGGATGGCCGGCGCTGTCCAAGACCTGGCTGTGGTAGGTGAGGTCACGAAAATAGGGCGGGCAGTCGGCGCACTGGGAGTGCCAGGTGGGGGGCGGCCAATTGCGCAGCACCAACGGCAGGTAGACTTCCCACAGGCCGACGGTCAGGGTGATGGTGTGGGTGTTGCTGACGGTGTTTCCGCAGTTGGCCGCCGTGACGGTGATGGTCTGCGCGCCAGTGACAGCCCAGGTGTAAGTGACCACGGCCAGACCCACTCCGCCGGCCGGCGGGGGCTGCCAGGTATAGGTGATGGGCATGGTGGCCGTGGGCGGGGCGACGGTGGCGGTGAAGGTGTAGACGGCGCCGATGGTGCCGGTGACGGGGCCGGCGATGGTCACGCTCGCCAGGGGCGCCGGGCACGGCTGAGCCGTGACGCTGACCCAGGCCCCGGACAGGAGCAGGACCAGTCCCAGGGCCAGGGTCACGAGCCAGTGCTTGGTGTTCATGGTGTGTTTCTCCTATCTGTGTGCCGGTTGAGCGAGCCGGGCGCGACATCTCTTGTCGTAGATTCGTTGGGGGCCGGCGCTGGCCCTGTGGGGGCTACGGTCAGGCCCCCAACGAGCGTTAATCAGCACTCAGTCTTTCTATCACGTAGGCCGGTTTCTATACTGGTTACGTTGCGGCGGCCAGGGAAAGCTGCCCTGCAGCTAAAACCACTTCCACGGCTCGATAGGAACTCGGCCGAGAGGCGTTTCGATTGCAAGACCGGGAACGAAATCTTGCGTTCCTACCCCGATGCCGAAAATCGTAACGCCTCCCACTTGGAGCCAGCCCCCTACCAGGACGGTTCCACTCTGCAGATTCGCTGCGCCATATGTTCCTAAAGACGACTTCTCCGGTAGTTCGACCACAGCGGCTGCACCCGCACCCCGAGGGCCTGCTGTGCCTGCCACTCCGAGACCCCCCAACGGGGTTTCAACGGCACCGGCGAGGGTAGCCTGCAATCGGTGCTGCTGCGCAGCAAATTCCACCGCTGCGTCTATAGTTCCCCCAGATTGAGTCCTGACTTGCGGCTCCATCGTTGGACGAGGCGGTTCTGGAGAACCAGGCGCGGAACTGGCCAGGGGTTCTCCGGTGTTAGCATTGACCAGAATGTATGTGTTCAGCCCGGTCTGAACGTACCGAACCGGGGGGCGTGAGGGGGTGACGGTTGGAGGCACCCCAGTCCCGCTCAACTGCTCCTTGAACTTGTTGCCGGATTCTCTATCCTGCCGGACATAAGTCCTCAGCCCTGTTTGGACGTAACGCCCGCCAGGATCCCACCCCTCCGTGCCCATGGGGTCGAGGTAGCGCAACGGGTTCTGGTAAGCGTACTGGTACGGGTTCAGGCTGCTAGGGTCTTGCAGGTTCGGCCACAGCGGGTCGCGGGTGAGGAAGCGGATCGTGGTCGGGTCGTAGGCCCGGGCGCGCATGTCGTAGAGGTGGCCCACCGGCTCGCGGCGCACCCCGTATTGCCCCACATAGGTGAAGGGCTGGTCGCTCGTCCCGGTCTGGCCCAGCAGGTTGCCATAGGGGTCATAGGCATACGCGTCGCTCACGTCGCCCGCCCCGTCAGTCAGGAACAGGGTGGAGCCGACCTGGTCGAAGTGGTAGAACCGGACCTGGTTTGTGGCCGGGTCTATGGAGTAGAGCAGCGCGCCGTCGGGCGTGTAGACGTAGAACCGCTTGAAGGTGCTGCCCGCCTGCTCGGCCACGATGGGTGACAGGCCCAGGGCGTAGTTATGGTAGTAGGTGGTGGTGGCGCCGCCCTCCGTGCGGGTGCGCAGGTCGCCCAGGCCGTTGTAGGTGAGCGTGACGGTGACGCCGCCGCTGATCACCTGCGTCAACCGGCCGGCCCCATCGTAGGCGAAGGTCCGGCCGGGCGCGGCGGTCTGCCGGCCGCGCGCGTCGTAGGCGTAGCCGGGGCTGCTGATCTGGTGCGCGTCGTCGTAGGTCAGGTTGCTGACTGCGCCGAGCGTCGGCGGCGGGTCCAGCGGCAGCGTGCGGGCCACCTGGGTCGGCTCCCCCTCCGCGTTCAGCGTGTACTGCTGGTCGCCCAGCGTGCCGTCGTGGATGCGCGTCACCCGGCCGGCCGCGTCGTAGGTGTAGACCGTGTCCACGCCGTTGGCGCGGGTGATGCCGGTCAGACGACCATCGTCGTCGTAGGCGAAGTTCATCCAGGCCCCGCTGCGGCTGTCTTCCACGCGGGTCAGCCGGTCGCGGGTGTTGTAGGTGTAGGTGACGGTGGCCTGGCCGGCGTAGGTGACGGTTTTGAGCCGCTGGCCGTGGTCGTAGCTGGCCCCGAAGCCGGTCGCGCCATCCTGGCTGTTGGTTACGTCGCCGCGGACGTCGTAGGCCAGGGTCAGGTTGTTGGTCGTGAGCAATCGGCCGGCCGCATCGTAGGTGTAATTCAACGTGGGGCCGCCGGGATAGGCAACCTGGGTGACCTGGCTGGCAGCGTCATACGTGAACGTGGCCGCGCCGCCGCCTGGATACGTGATCTGGGCCAGCCGCCCCCGGGTGTCGTAGGCGTAGGCCCACTGGCGGCCCAGGGGGTCAGTCTGCGACGTGGGCCGCCCCATGGCCGAGTAGCCAAAGCTCCACTGTTTGCCTCTCGGGTCGGTGATGCCGCTCAGCAGCCCCAGGGGGTTGTAGGCGTAGGTCGCCGCGCCGATCGGCTCTGTGACGCCGGCCAGCCGGCCGGCCGCGTCGTAGGCGTAGGTCGTGGTGCGGCCCAGGCGGTCGGTGCGGCTGGTGAGCCGGCCTGCGGCGTCATACGCGAAGGTCGTCTGCTTGAGCAGGGGATCGGTGATGCCGGTGGCGCGGCCCAGCTCGTCGGTCTGGAATGCGGTGGTGCGGCCCAGCGGCGTGGTGTAGGCCGTGGGCACGCCCTCGTCGTCGTAGGCGATGTCCCAGGTCTGGCCGGCGGGGTCGGTGACGGCGTTCAGCCAGCCGCGCGAGTCATAGGCGTAGGTCGTCGTGTTCCCGTTGCGATCGGTGGCCGCAGCCGGCCGGCCCAAGTTGTCGTAAGCCAGGGTGTCAACCCGGCTCGCCGGGTCGGTGCGGCTGGCGAGCCGATCCTGCAGGTCGTAGGCGTAGGTGGTGGTCTGGCTCAGGGGATCGGTCGCCGTGACCAGGTTGCCGTTGGTGTCATAGGCCAGGGTCGTTTTCCGGCCCAACTCGTCGGTGGTGGTCCGCAGCCGGTCGTTCAGATCGTAGGTGAAGGACACGGTGCTGCCGCCGGGCCGGGTGATCAGGTTCAGCCGCTGGTAGGTGTCATAGCCGAACGTGGTGACGCCGACATCCGCGTCGGTGGCCGAGGCCAGGGCGCCGTTGGTGTTGTACGTGTAGGTGGTCACGCCGCCCTGGGGATTGGTCGCGGTCAGCAGTTGGCCCCGGGCGTTGTAGGTGTAGGTCCAGGTCCGGCCGGTCTGATCCGTGTAGGCGGTCACGTTGCCGTGGGCGTCATAGGTCCAGTCCTCATGCGCCCCATCCGCGTAGGTCACCCGGGAGAGATAGTAGTACGTGAAATCCACCGCGCTGTGGCTCTGGACTTTGGCGACATAACTGAACGTGGTCTGGTGGCCCGCCGCGTCCGTGTATGAGGCCCACTTGCCGGAAGCCGCGTCGTAGGTGGTCTGCGTGGCATCCCCCAGGCGATCCACCAGTACCGTCGGCCGGCCCTGCCCATCGTAACTCAACCGAGCGACGCGCCCCTGCTCATCCTCGCGCGCCGCCAGGCGGCCTTGCCCGTCAACCACGAAAGCGACCTGGTGGCCGTCGGGATCGACCAGCACGTTGCACCGGCCGCCGAAGTAGAACTGGGTGATGTGGCCGTAGGCATCTGCCTGTGTCGCCACGCGCCCCAGCGTATCGTAGGTGTTGGTCGTCACGGTGTTGCCTTTGGGGTGCGTGACCGTGGTCAACCGATTGTCGGCGTCGTAGCCATAGCTCCAGGGGCGATTCTCGGCGTCGCGCCAGGTCGTCAGCCGATTGGCCGTGTAGACGTAGGTGATCGTCCGCCCGCCCAGGCTGGTGATGGAGGTCAGGCGCTCGCCGGTGTAGCCATAGGTGAAGGTGCGCCCAAACGCGTCCGTCACCGTCTGCAGCCTGCCCCCGCCGTCGTAGGCAAACGTCAGCGCATTGCCGTTGGCGTCCTGCCAGGTCTGGGCCTTGCCATCGGCGCCGAAGGTCAGGCTGTCGTTGATGGACCCCTGCAACACATAGTTCGCGCCGGATTTGACCAGCGCCTGCCGGAGGCCCGGCGGCGGGTTGTAGGAGCCATCCGCCAGGCGGGTATATTCCAGCGTGGTGCTACTCAGGCCGATGGTCACGGCGTTATCGGTGAGCTGATCCATGGCCCATTTGGTCGCCAGGTTGGCCGTGGCCCACTGGGGGATGGTCGGTGTGGCGGCCAACACGTCTTTGACCACGTAGGCATAGGCGATGAGCGCGGCCGCGTCCGTTGGTTGGCGCAGGCCCAGGCCCGGGCCGGGGTCGCTGTGTATGCTCAGGGATAGCTCGTAGTTGTGCCGCCAGCCGTAGCCCAACGGCCCCAGACTGTAGTTGTCGCCGCTGTTGTAGCTGCGCCCCACGCGCAGGCCCAGCGGCTCCACCGACCCCACGACCAGGTCGGTGCTGTCGTAGATATAGGCGCCGGTGGTCATGTCCACCGGCTCGTCGCTCTGGGGTGTGTTGATCTCGGCGGCCTTGTCTGGTCGCTGACCGACCTGGTCGGCGCGTTTCGCCACCTCCTGGGGATTCAATTGCTCCTTCTTGCCCGAGGCGCCGCCGTAGCCGCCCCAGATCAACATGCCCATGCCTCCGCTGCTGGCATACCGGATGTAGCCGGCGCCGTGCCAATCGTTCAGGGTGATGTCGCCGTCTTCCGGCAGCACATACTCGTAACCGGCGTTGATGCCAGCCTCGATGCTCGCCAGCGTGGGCGGATAGTAGTTGGTCAGGCTGGGCTTAACTGTCGCCCAGTTGCTCTGCCTGGCCAGGTAGGTCTTGTCGCCGTTGAGGTTGTTCAAGTAGAGCAGTTTGATGGTGGAGACGGCCGGGTGCGCGCTGCCCTGCATTTGCTCCAACACGCCGTGCTCCAGCGCGCTGCCCACCAGGCCCCGCGCGCGATGCAGCGGCCCGGTATCCGTGGCGCCGTTGGCCGCCACCAGCGACGTCATGTCCATCTGGATGTCCATGCCGTAGCCGGTCTCCTGCTTCAATACGCCGACGGTGTGATGGTGCACCGGTAAAGCGCCGCCCACGCGCCCCAGGAGGGCGGTGAACCGGTGCACCTGGTTGATTTGCTGCAAACTCAACAGGGCCAGGCTCTGCCCCAGGACCGGTTCCGAGTTCGCCGCATAGCCGGCGCACAGCGCCCGGTTCAGCGTACGGGTGTGCTGCGTGAGCAGGGCGGGGGACACGCCGTTCCAGTCCTGCATCAGCGCATACGCCGCGCCGCTCCGCATATAGAACGCGCCCCACTGGTCGGCATACGCGCCGCCGCCGGCCGCATACGGGTGGTCCACGGTGACGGTCATCGTGGCATAGGTGCCGGTGATGATGGAGCTGCCGGTGACGACGCCGGTGCCGTCCACGCGCAGCACCGGGCGGACGTTGGAGCCGCCGGCCGGGTCGTAGAAGATCGTCACGCGCCGGGCGGCGATCTCGAACGTGGCGAAGGTGCGGTCCATCCCGGCGTATTGCACCCGCAGGGTGTGGCGGAGGCTGGCCGGGAGTGTGGCATAGTTGACCTGGTTGGTCACGGCCAGGGCGTAGGGCAGCGCGGTGGGATAGGTCGTCATCTCGGTCGGGATGATCTCGCGCCCGCTGATGACCTGGGCCAGGCTGGCCGTGGGCAGGTGGGTGCGGATGTAGTTGACCAGGTTCATGCTGTAGGTCGCCAGGTCCGAGCGGACGTTGGCCTCGTTCAGGTTTTGGACGTAGTCCGTCGTCACCGTGGCGCCCTGGGCCGCGTGGCTCAGGAAGGCCGCCTGGTCGTAGCCCAGGACCGCGCCCAGGTTGCTCAGGCCGGTGATGTCCTGATACTGCTTCATGGCCGGGTCGAAGGTATACCACGTCCCGCCGATCTGCACCCGGACCCAGACGCGGGTGAGGCGGAGGTGGGTATAGTCCGGGCCATTGATGATCGCGCCGGGCACCCCGCCGCTGGCGAAGACCTGGCCCACCACGCTGGCGCTGGCCGTCGTCCCGACCCAGTTCGCCAGGGGGCCGATCTCGTATTCGACGTCGCCCACGGCGTACTCGGCGGTGTAGCCAGCGGCGCGCAGCAGGGCGATGCACAGCGAGGCCTGGTCGCAGTCATTGGCCCGGCCGGCGTAGTACGTCGCCGTAGCTCCGTTCAGGGAACCGTAGTTGGGCACATACTCCACGTGGTTATGGACATAGTCGAAGATGAGTTTCGGGTCGTGATCCAGCGCGCGCGCCAGGGCTGTGATCTCCGGTGTGGCCTCGGTCTCGGAGGCGGTGAGGCCCTCCAGGCCGGCGGTTCCCCGGGTCGCCAACACCTGGCGAGCCTGGTCGGGGGCGACCGGGTCGGCGACCGCCAGGTGCCAGCCGGGACCGGCGATGTCGCCGGGGGCCGGGGGCGGCGGAGCCTGCGGGGCCTGCGCCCGCACGAGCGAGCCGGCGGGCAGCGTCCCCACCAGCAGGCCGAGGATCAGGATCAGAGACAGGATTTTGGTGCGGAATGGGGTCTGGGGGTTCATGGGTGCACCTCCTCAATTTCGTAAAACGCAAAGCATGAAACGTAAGGTGCAGTGCTATAGGACACGTCTTACGTTTTACGAATTGCGCTTCACGGGTAACTCTTGAGCACCAGCGGCAGGTAGAGACCGAAGTGGTCCGCGATGCCCAGCAGGTTGCCGGCCGGGTCGTAGGTGTAGACCAGGACCTGGCTGTTTCCATAGTTGGCCGAGGTCAGGCGGCCGGCGGCGTCGTAGGTGTACTGGATGGTGCACGTTTGAGCGGAGGTGCGGGGGGATGGGGGTGCAGAGGAGAGCAGTGCTGGCCCCCCTGTTCCTTTGTTCCTCTGCTCCTCTGCTCTCGCGTAGACTAGCCCGGTTGCCAGGAACAGGCCGGCCAGCAGGACGATGATGGTTGCAGCAATCCCGAAACGTTTTTGGTGAATGGCGCACAGCATGTGGCACCTCCCTTGTGCGTGAAGCATGAAACTTGTTGCGTGAGGACTTTAGCCGGGTCTCCGGCTCTGAGTTTGCACATCACCTCCCATCTATCTCCTCGTATAATATGTGCTCGCGCGGGGTCTGCGACCCCGCGCCCGGCGGCGAGTGACCCGGTCCGGCCTGGGCCGGGCACACCCGCCGCGAGCATGAACATCGCACACCTCGCTTTGCTCGCCCGCTCCTATTGACGCCCCCTCTCGCAGCAGTCGCCCAAGGCGAGCAGCCTGGACATCGTTTTACTTCCCTTCCGCTGCCTCCCACCCGGCCAGGACCCGCGCCACGGCTCCGGCCACCTCATCGCGCGCCTCCCACCGGTCATATCGGCGGCCCAGCAGCTTGTCGTAGTCGGTCTCGGCGTGGCGCACGTGGGCCGTCACCGCCAGCCGTATGGCTTCCTCTTCCAGGCTCCTGGCCGCCGCCGGGCGCCCCACGCGCCCGCTGTACTTGCGGCAGGCGTGCCCGGCGATGACCACTCAGTTACGTACCGGGCGTAGATCCCCTGGCTTCTGATGGGCGACACGGATCACGTACCACAGACATTATACCACTTCATATCCGTAAGGGCAATACTCAGTGTCTGACATCCGGGCATAACTTCTGTCAGGGAGGGAATGAGGGAGGAGAAAGCCTTTCTGGGGGTTTTTGCGGCGGCTTTGCCGCCGCAAAAACCCCCCACCAGGCATTCTTTCCCCTCCCCGCACAGCGCAGCGACGAAGGGACGCGAAGTGGGAAGCGGGGCAGTGCTCTCATGCGTTTAATTACGCACGGATGTCAGTCAGTGTCGTTGCGGCAGGCAGTTCGGGGCTGATTGAGACGAGGCAGTGCGGGGAATTATCGCACTGAGACTCACTGCGGTAGCATTTTACATCCCTGGCGATCTGTGGTACAATTCGCGCCACTGCCTGGCCTGAAGAGGCACCCTATGACTGTTCTCCTGGTCAAGTCATTGCTCACCACGTTGGCCTTGCTGCTGGCCGCGTTCCAGGGGCTGACCCAGCTCCAACTGCGTGGCAGGATGCCCGGCATCATGCCGTTCAGCAAGAAGACGCTGCGCGCGTTGCACCGGTGGGGTGGCGACCTGATCCTGCTGCTGGTGGTCGGCATCGCGTTACTCTGCATCCACACGCAGGGCTGGCAGACCTACGATGTGCGCGGGGCCGCTCACATCGTGGCCGGGACGTTGGCCGCCCTGGTATTGTTGATCAAGGTCCTCATCGCCCGGCTCCGCCGTCGCTGGATCGGGAAGCTGGGCCTGGGGCTGGGTTTTGCGGCCGGCCTGTTCATCGCCGCTGTCTGGAGCCTGAGCGCGCTCTGGTATTTCCTGTTCCAGTCCGGCTGGATATAGGGAGACTGCTCACCCTCCCGCTGGTTAGAACGGGGCTGGCAACCGATGCAGTCGGTCATTGAGGCACGCCTGCGGCGTCCGGTCTGATCATTGCGCCCAAACCGGCGGGAGAGCAGGCATTACAACTCGAAATGAAAGCGAGGAGAATGATGAGAAGTACTGTTCTGATCGTGGTCCTGACCCTGGCCTTGACCGCCCTGATCCTGGTGGCGATGCAATGTGACGGCGGCGCCGCGCCGGTTTCCACCCTGCCGCCGGGTGCCACCGCGCCTGCCTCGTCCAGTGGCGCCTATCCGGCTGCCACCGGCGCACCGGCGCAGCCCACGCCCACCAAAGAGGCCGGGGCTTACCCGGCTCCGGCCCTCGATTTCGAGAAGCTGCTGACCGAGCGGTGCGGCACCACCTGCCATAACCTGGATCGGGTCAAGAACGCCAAAAAGACTGCAACCGAATGGCAAACTACCGTGGAGCGGATGATCGCCAAAGGGGCCAAACTCACCCCCGAGGAGGCCAAGGCTTTGGTGAACTATCTGGCCCAAACCTACCGCTAGGCAGGATCAATCCTCACCAGGGGGCAATATGGACCTCATCCAGGCCCTGATCCTGGGCCTCGTGCAGGGGGCCACCGAGTTCCTGCCGGTCAGCTCGTCCGGGCATCTGGTATTGGTGCCCTGGCTTCTGAGCTGGCCGGCACCGGGCCTGGCCTTCGATGCGTTTCTACACCTGGGGACCGCCGTCGCCGTCATCGCTTACTTTTGGCGGGACCTGTTGAGCCTGGCCCGGGCCTGGCTGGGCAGCCTGCGCGACCGTTCGCTGACCGCCAGTCCCCAAAGCCGGATAGCCTGGCTGATCCTGTTGGGGACGGTGCCGGCCGCGCTGGCCGGCGTGCTGCTGGAAGACTTTTTTGAGACCTTGTTTGCCAGCCCGGCCGCCGTGGGGGTGTTTCTGCTCCTCACCGCCGCCTTGCTGACCGTCAGCGAGCGGTGGGGGCGCCAAGAGCAACAGGCCGAGGAGATGACCTGGCTGGATGGCCTGTTGGTGGGGCTGGGGCAGGCCTGTGCCATTGCCCCCGGCCTCTCACGCTCTGGGACCACCATCGCGGCTGGCCTGTGGCGTGGACTTACGCGCCCGGTAGCCACACGGTTCTCGTTCTTGCTGGCAGTGCCCATCGTGGTAGGGGCCGGGCTGTTACAGGCGCGTTGGCTCCTGGCCGGGGTAGACACGCCCTGGTTGCCCCTGGTCGTGGGTTTTCTGGCCTCGGCCGGCATGGGCTACCTGTGTATCCATTTCCTGCTGGCCTTTGTGCAGCGGAGGCGGCTTTATGTCTTCGCCGGCTATTGCGCGGCCACCGGCGTCATCACCCTGACCCTGGTGGCCCTGGGCTGGTTGGGGCGGTAAAGATGCGCCGGCCGGGTCTGCTCTGGTTGCTGCTGGTCTTGCTCCCGGCCTGCATCCAGCCCCCGTCCACCCCCACGCCGGTCCCCGTCCATCTGATCCTGGCCGGCCCGGCCGAAATGGAGCCGCTGGGCCAGGCTCTGGCCGAGGCCTATATGGCCCGGCGACCTTACGCCACCGTGACCTACCGGCCCGGCGACTGGGAATCCGGCCCGGCCGCGGTGGCCCGCCAGACCGCAGACGTGGGCCTGTGGGCCGGCCTGCCGACCGATGGGGAGATCAACTGTGGGCCAGGCCTGACCGCCACGCTCATCGCCCGCGACGCCGTGGCCGTGGTAGTGGCACCGCACAATCCCGTGGTGAGCCTGAGCGTGCGTGAGATCCAGTCCCTGTTCGCCGGCCGAATACCCAACTGGCATGAGGTGGGCGGACACGACCAGGAGGTGCAGGTTATCAGTTGGTACGAAGAGGCCAGGATCCACCAGCTCTTCGCGGGCCTGGTGATGCGCGGACGCCGGATCACCCCCACCGCCCTGGTGGTCTCCAGCGACGCGGGCGTGCAGGCCCTCATCGCTGAATGGCCCGAAGCCATCGGCTACATGCACTGGCAGGCCCTATCATCCCCGGTGCGGGCCCTGGCCATAGGGGGGATACCCCCCACAGCGCAGAACATCGGGACTGGTCAGTATCCACTATCCTGGCCGGTTGTGCTGGTGACCGCCGACCCGCCCGGCCGCGAGGCGCTGGATTTGGTGTCGTTCGTGCGTTCACCGGCCGGGCAGGGAGTGGTGGTCCGCTGGTTGGCGCCGGTGCCATAAACGGGCCTATGCGCTGGCCCCAGGCGGAGCCGTCGGAGGGGAGTACCCCCGCAAACTCGGACTGTGGAGGAGTCTGTTGCACGCCTTCGAAGAGGCCGTCGTTTTATTCTTGCAAGACCTGTTCAATCTCATCGGCTGGGGCGGGGTGGTGGTGGCCATGGCTATCGAGAGCGCGTGTATCCCTTTGCCCAGTGAGGTGACCATGCCCCTGTCCGGCTGGATGCTCATCGCTGAGCCGGGTCTACCCATGTGGCATATCCTGTTGGGAGGTCTGTGGGGCGCGGCAGGTTGCACCATCGGTTCGGTGATCACCTACTGGATCGGGGCGAAAGGCGGTCGCCCGTTCCTGCTGCGCTACGGCAAATACGTCCTCATCTCCCGCCGTGACATCGAGCTGGCCGATCGGTGGTTCAGGCGCTGGGGTGAGGCCACGGCCTTTTTCTCCCGCTTGATGCCCGTGGTGCGTACCTTCATCAGCCTGCCGGCCGGGGTCGCCCGGATGAACTTTCCCAAGTTTACCATCCTCACCTTCATCGGGTCATTCATCTGGTGTGTGATTCTCACCTGGGCCGGCTACGTCTTTGGTCAGCATTGGCGGGAGATCCGCGAACTTATGCGCCCGCTGGACATACCCATCATCATCGCTGGCCTCCTGTTCGTCGCCTGGTATGTCTGGCGGCACATCAAACACGCCCGTGAAGATACGGTGTTGGAACAGCAGGAACACGAATCTGCCCCTGAGTAAGGTCTCAGGTGAACACGTTCGCCAGCTTTACGCCGGCCATCATCCAGGACGGTGACGTAACCCGCCTGCGGCACGACCTGTTCGCCTTTGTGGCGGCGGTGCAACAGGCCCCGGCCGGCCTGCGACGCGATGGCCTGCTGACCAAAGCCGATCTGCTGCGCCTGAACGAGTCGCTGGTGGACCAGGAGGACCTGACCGGCGTTCGGGATGAGCACCAGGCCGGTCGCCTGGCGTTTCTGGCCTTTTTGGCCCGGCGACTGGGCCTGGTGCAGGTGAGAGACGGGCAGTTGCAGGCTGCGCCGGAGGCGGCCGATTGGTTCAGCCTGCCCGTCCCGGTGCAGGTCGCCGCCCTATGGGCTGGCTGGCGAGATGCGGCGACCTGGGATGACCTGCGCCAGGCGGCACGGCGATCCTGGCGTATCCAGATCCCGGCCGGGGCACGTTATGAGCCAGCCACCACCCGGCGACGGGCTTTGGCTGCCCTGGCCCTGGCCTGTCCACCCGGCGTTTGGGTCGGGTTGACCGAGATCGTGGCCGCAGTCCACCAGGCCGACCCGGCCTTCCTCCGTTCCTCGGAGGCGCCGCGTTGGGAGATCGTGGATCTCCTCACCGGCCGGGACCTGACCCCAGCCCGTTACTGGGACCAGGTGGAGGGCACATTACTACGCTACCTGGTGACCGGTCCGCTGCATTGGCTGGGTTGCATCTCCCTGGGCTACACGCCGGGTTCTGGGGCTGATGCCGATGGGGTGCTGGCGTACTGTGCCCTCACCGGGTTGGGCGCGCATCTCTGGGGGATAGCGACGAGTCCGTGGACACCACCGGCCCTGGAACCCCTGGTGATCCAGCCCAATTTCGAGGTGGTGGTCCCATTCCACGCCGATCTGGGGGCAGCGTTGCGGTTAGAACGCCTGGCCGAGCCGGTGCAGAGCGGCCCGGTGCGGGTCTACCGGCTCACGCGGGACCGTTTCTATGCCGCTCTGGACGCCGGGGCCACAGCGGAGGACCTGCTGGCCTTTCTGGCCCAGGCCAGCGATACGCCCCTGCCCCAGAACGTGGCCTACACCCTGCGCGACTGGGCCGGGCAGTATGGCCGGGTGAGCCTGGAACCGGCCACCATCTTGCGGACCAGGGATGAGGTCCTCATGCAGGAACTGCGGGCGTCGCGCCGCATTGCGCCATTACTGGGCGAGCCTCTCACGCCCACTATCCAGTTGGTAGCAGAAGAGAACCTGCCGGCCCTGGTCGGGCGGCTCCGCGAGGATGGCTATATGCCCCGGGTCCGGGTCGTCATCCCGGAGGAGGAACGCCCCACCGGCCGGCTCCATCTGGCGGAGCGGGAGGCCGTATTGCTCCTGGCCGCGGCTTATGCCCTGCTGGGACGGGCCAGGCTGCCTGTCCTGGCGGCCCTCGCGGCGCGCCTGGAGCGCCGGCTCAGCCCGGCCGCTCTGGCCCAGGCCGAACGCCAGGGCCTGGAGTGGGCCACTCAGACTAACCGACGGGAGTGACGTATGGAGCTGATGGAGGTTATCCGCACACGCCGCACGATCCGGCAGTTTCAATCCCGGCCCATCCCACGCGCGGAGCTGGAGGCCGTTTTGGAGGCGGCCTGTTGGGCCCCCTCCGGTTTCAACCGTCAGAACTGGCGGTTCATCGTCCTGGCCGGTGAAGAGAAACGCCGCCTGTTGGCCGAGGCGCGCATCGGCTTTATCGAGCGCCTGGGCGAAGCCCAGCCCCGCCTGGCCCCCAGCCTGGCAGCCCTCACCCAGGCCTTCTTCGAGTACGCGGAACCGGCCCCCGTGATCATCGCCATATACAGCGACGTGCCCCTGTCTCGGGATGTGGAGGCCGGTCTCTCTGTGGCAGCAGCCATACAGAATCTGCTCCTGGCGGCCCACGAGCGAGGCCTGGGCGCCTGCTGGAATACCCGGGGCCTCTATGTGGCCGACGCCATCAACCGTTTCTTGAACGTGCCAGAGGATTGGGACCTGATCGCCCTGATCCCCCTGGGCTACCCGGCGGAAAGCCCGGAGCCGCTGCCCCGTCTGGGCGAGCGGGTCTTTTGGCGGGGGTTGCCGCCGGCTTGAGGCACATGATCAGGAGTCCCCCTCGTTCCCACGCTCCGCGTGGGAATGCCAGCGGGACGCTCCGCGTCGTGGGGGCAATGCCGCGCCCACGCAGAGCATGGGCGCGAGCACGGAACGCGCCCTACGACTGGTCCCCTCGTTCCCACGCTCCGCGTGGGAACGCCAGCGGGACGCTCCGCGTCGTGGGGGCAGTGCCGCGCCCACGCAGAGCATGGGCGCGAGCACGGAACGCGCCCTACGACTGGTCCCCTCGTTCTCACGCTCCGCGTGGGAACGTCAGCGGGACGCTCCGCGTCGTGGGGGCAGTGTCGCGCCCACGCAGAGCATGGGCGCGAGCGCGGAACGCGCCCTACGACTGGTCCCCTAGTTCTCACGCTCCGCGTGGGAACGCCAGCGGGACGCTCCGCGTCGTGGGGGCAATGCCGCGCCCACGCAGAGCATGGGCGCGAGCACGGAACGCGCCCTACGACTGGTCCCCTCGTTCCCACGCTCCGCATGGGAACGCCAGCGGGAAGCTCCGCGTCGTGGGGGCAGTGCCGCGCCCACGCAGAGCATGGGCGCGAGCACGGAACGCGCCCTATGACTGGTCCCCTAGTTCTCACGCTCCGCGTGGGAACGCCAGCGGGACGCTCCGCGTCGTGGGGGCAATGCCGCGCCCACGCAGAGCGTGGGCGCGAGCACGGAACGCGCCCTATGACTGGTCCCCTCGTTCCCACGCTCCGCGTGGGAACGCCAGCGGGAAGCTCCGCGTCGTGGGGGCAGTGCCATGCCCACGCCGGGCGCGAGCGCGAGCAAAGGTGCCAGGCACTTTGACCCTAGACTACCGGGTTCCTGACTCCACCTTCTACACGGGAGGAATAACTTGCCTACCGCCGTCGTCCCCCTCTATCGCCTTCTGGAAAACGTGGCCCATGCCTGCGGTGAGCGGCCGGCGTTAGCCTATCGCGGCGTGTCCCTCACCTTCGAGCAGGTGGGCGAACAGATGAACCGCTTCGCCTCATCGCTTCAGCAGGCCCTGGCCGTGGACCCCGGCCAGTGCATCGCCCTGCACCTGCCCAACTGCCCGCAATTCCTCATCGCGGCCCATGCCGCCTGGAAGCTGGGCGCAGCTATCGTGCCCCTGGCCCCGAGCGCTGAGGCGGCCCAGATCGTGCAGCAGACAACGGCCGCTGGGGCGCAGGTCATCGTCACCCTTAGCCCGCTGGTGACCACCGTCCTGGCCGCCCAGCCTCAGACCCCCCTGCGCCATGTGATCGTGGCCTTTGTCAAAGACTACTTGCCGTTCGGGGCCAGACTACGCTACGCCCTCTTCCGCGAGAAGAAGGAAGGTCAGGCGTTTGACTTTCGCACAGCCAGCCGTTTCGTCTATCCGTACACGAACATGGTGTTGCACAACCCCCGGCCGGACCCGGTGGAGGTGGAGCCGGCCGACCCAGCGGCGTTTTTCGGTGGGACCGGCCGGGCGTATACCCACGGCGACCTGCTGGCTGCCATTGGCCCGGTCTCACTCGCTGCCGTGCCCACGACCTTCGCCGCCACTGCGCCGTTCTGGGAGCTACCCGGTCTGGTTGCCGCCCTGGTAGCATTATACAGCGGCCATACCCTGTTATTACCCCCATAAATGACCAGCGCGATTTATTGACAAACCCCTGCTGATGCCGTATAATGCAAGCGTCGAATAGGCCCTGACCAAGACCTAAAAACACCATAAGGAGGAGTACCCATGGAGAAGATCTGGCTAAAGCACTACGAACCGGGTGTGCCGGAGCACATTGATTATCCCCAACGCCCCCTGTACACCAACCTTGATCGCGCGATCCAGAAGTACCCCGACAACATCGCTACCATCTATGGCGCCGTCGTCGAGCCGTTGGGTGGCCGGCTGATGGATGCCAAGCTCAGCTATCGGGAACTGGGCGCGGCGGTGGATCGGTTCGCGGCCGGCCTGCAACAGTTAGGAGTGAAAAAAGGCGACCGGGTGGGCATCCTCATGCCCAACGTGCCTCAATTCGTCATCGCCTACTATGGGATCCTCAAGATCGGAGCCGTCGCCGTGCCCACCAACCCCATCTACGTGGACCGCGAGGTAGAGTATCAGATGAACAACTCCGGCGCGGAGACGCTGGTCACGCTGAGCCTGTTCTACCCAATGATCCAGCGCATTCGGGCCAAGACCAGTCTCAAGCACGTCATCGTTGCCAACGTGAAGGAATATTTCCCCGGCCTGCTCAAGCTGCTCTTCACCCTGGCCATGGAGAAAAAGATGGGCCATCGCCAGGACATCAGCGGTGAGGCCAATACCTACGGCTTCCAGGATTTCCTCAAGAGCGCGCCGGCCAGGCCCGAACCCGTAGACGTGCAGCCGGAGGACCTGGCCGTGCTCATGTACACCGGCGGCACCACCGGCGTCTCCAAAGGCGCCATGCTCACCCACGCCAACATCATGGCGAACGCGGTCCAGGTGGCGACCTGGCTCACCGATGCGAAGGAAGGCCAGGAGAGCTTCCTGACGGCCCTGCCGCTGTTCCATTCCTTCGCCATGACCTGTTGCATGAACGCGGCGGTTTACCTGGCCTCGACGATGGTGCTCATCCCCAACCCCCGCGAGCTGCACCACGTGCTTGCCAGCATCGTCAAGCACCGGCCCACGCTCTACCCCGGCGTGCCCACCATGTATGTGGCCATCAATAACTTCCCCGGCATCGAGCAGTATGACCTGCGCTCCATTCGCGCCTGTGTGAGCGGCGCGGCCGGCCTGCCGGTGGAAGTCCAGCAGCGGTTCATGGAACTCACCGGGGCCCGGCTGATCGAGGGTTATGGCCTGAGCGAGGCCAGCCCGGTGGTTACAGCCAACCCCATCTACGGCAAGAACAAGATCGGCACCATCGGCATCCCCTGGCCGGATACCGAGGTCAAGATCATGGACCTGGCCACCGGCGAGACCGAGATGCCCCAGGGCGAGATCGGCGAACTGGTGTGCCGTGGTCCCCAGGTGATGAAGGGCTACTGGAAAATGCCAGAAGAGACGGCCATGGTCCTGCGCACCGACGCCGAGGGTAAGACCTGGCTCTACACCGGCGACATCGCCCGCATGGACGAGGAGGGCTACTTCCAGATCGTAGACCGCAAGAAGGATATGATCATCGCCGGTGGGTTCAACATCTACCCCCGCGAGATCGAGGAGGTGTTGTACGAGCATCCCAAGGTGAAGGAAGTGGTGGCGGCTGGGGTGCCAGACGAGTACCGGGGCGAGACGGTGAAGGTCTACATCGTGCTGAAGGAAGGTGAGACGGCCACGGAGGAGGAGATCATCGAGTTCTGCCGGGGTAAGCTGGCCCGGTTCAAGGTGCCCCGGCTGGTCGAGTTCCGCACCGAGTTGCCCAAGACGATGGTGGGCAAGATCCTGCGCCGCGTGCTGGTGGAGGAGGAGATGAAAAAGCTGGCCCAGAAGGCGGCAGAGAAGGCCCAATAGCCAGCGAGCCTTTGTTCGGGATGGGGGGAGCAGAGGAGCAGGGGAGCAGGGGAGATTCTTCTCCTCCGCCCCTCCGCACCTCTGCTCCTCTGTGTCTCGAAGGGAGGAGCACCCATGGAAAAGATCTGGCTGAAACACTATGATCCGACTGTGCCCGCGCACCTGGATTATCCCCAGCAACCATTGCACGTTAACCTGGAGCGCGCGGCCCGCGAATACCCCCAGAGCACGGCCACCATCTACGGCGCCGTCGTCGAGCCGTTGGGCGGCCGGCTGATGGATGCCAAGCTCACCTACCAGCAACTGAACGACGCCACAGACCGCCTCGCCGCCGGCCTGCAACGCTTGGGCGTCAAAAAGGGCGGCCGGGTGGGGGTCTTGATGCCCAACATCCCCCAGTTCATCATGGCCTACTATGCCAGCCTCAAGATCGGAGCCGTGGTGGTGCCCACCAACCCCCTGTATACCGCCCGCGAGGTGGAGTACCAGATGAACAACTCCGGGGCGGAGACGTTGATCACCATCAGCCTGTTCTATCCCCTGGTCCAGGAGATCCGGCCCAAGACCAGCCTCAAGCACGTCATCGTGACCAACGTGAAAGAGTATTTCCCCGGCCTGCTCAAGCTGCTCTTCACCCTGGCGCTGGAGAAAAAGTTGGGTCATCGCCAGGACATCAGCGGCGAGGCCAATACCTACGGCTTCCAGGACTTCCTCAAGAGCGCGCCGGCCAGGCCCGAACCCGTAGACGTGCAGCCGGAGGACCTGGCCGTGCTCATGTACACCGGCGGCACCACCGGCGTCTCCAAAGGCGCCATGCTCACCCACGCCAACCTGGTGGCGAACGTCGTGCAGGCAGAGGCCTGGCTGGTCAAGGTCCAACGCGGGCAGGAGAGCGTGATGACCGTCCTGCCCTTGTTCCACTCCTTTGGCATGACCTGTTGTATGAACATCGCCGTCTACCTGGCCTCGGCGATGATCCTGATCCCGAACCCCCGCGACCTGCATCATGTGCTCAAGAGCATCGTCAGGCACCGGCCCACGCTCTACCCCGGAGTGCCCACCATGTACGTGGCTATCAACAACTTCCCCGGCATCGAGCAGTATGACCTGAGTTCCATCCGGGCCTGCATCAGCGGCGCGGCCGGCCTGCCGGTAGAAGTCCACCAGCGATTCACCACCCTCACCGGGGCCAAGCTGATCGAAGGTTACGGCCTGAGCGAGGCCAGCCCGGTGGTCACCGGCAATCCCCTTTACGGCCAGAACAAGGTCGGCACCATCGGCATCCCCTGGCCGGATACCGAGGTCAAGATCATGGACCTGGCCACCGGCGAGACCGAGATGCCTTTAGGCGAGGCCGGCGAACTGGTGTGCCGTGGCCCTCAGGTGATGAAGGGCTACTGGAAGATGCCAGAAGAGACGGCCATGGTCCTGCGCACCGACGCCGGGGGTAAGACCTGGCTCTACACCGGCGACATCGCTCGCATGGACGAGGAGGGCTACATTCAGATCGTGGACCGCAAGAAGGACATGATCATCGCCGGTGGGTTCAACATCTACCCCCGCGAGATCGAGGAGGTGTTGTACGAGCATCCCAAGGTGAAGGAAGTGGTGGCGGCTGGGGTGCCGGACGAGTACCGGGGCGAGACGGTGAAGGTCTACATCGTGCTGAAGGAAGGTGAGACGGCCACGGAGGAGGAGATCATCGAGTTCTGCCGGGGTAAGCTGGCCCGGTTCAAGGTGCCCCGGCTGGTCGAGTTCCGCACCGAGTTGCCCAAGACGATGGTGGGCAAGATCCTGCGCCGCGTGCTGGTGGAGGAGGAGATGAAGAAGTTGGCCCAGAAGGCGGCAGAGAAGGCCCAATAGCCAGCGAGCCTTTGTTCGGGATGGGGGGAGCAGAGGAGCAGGGGAGATTCTTCTCCTCCGCACCTCCGCACCTCCGCTCCTCCGCACCTCTGCACCTCCGCCCCTCCGCGCCCCCACTCCTCTGCATTTGTGGAGAACAACGTGGGCACGCTATACATCGTCGCCACGCCCATCGGCAACCTGGAGGATATTACCCTGCGCGCCCTCAAGACGCTGCGTCGGGTTCGGCTCATCGCCGCCGAGGATACCCGTGCGGCCCGGGTGCTGCTGGCGCGTTACCACATCCACACCCCGGTCACCAGCTTCTGGGAGCACAATGAACTGCGCAAGCTAGACACCATCCTGGCGACCCTGGCCCAAGGCGACGTGGCCCTCATCAGCCAGGCCGGCACCCCGACCATATCTGATCCCGGCTACCGGCTGGTGACGGCCTCCATCGCCGCCGGGTTTCCGGTGGTCCCTATCCCCGGTCCCACAGCCCTCATCGCCGCGCTGACGGTGGCCGGCCTGCCCACCGATAGCTTTATCTTCCTGGGAATGCTGCCGCGTAAACGAGCTGACCGCCGTCGCCGGCTCCAGCGTGTGGCCCGCGAGCCGCACACCCTGGTGGTTTACGAGACGCCCCACCGCCTGTTAGCTGCCTTGAAGGACATGGCCGAGGTGTTGGGCGCGGACCGACGGCTGGCCGTCTGCGGCGAGTTGACCAAGCTGTACGAGGAGACCTGGCGGGGTACGGTGGCTGAGGCCCTGATGCACTGGCAGGCTCAGCGGCCCCGGGGCGAATACACCCTGGTCATCGCCGGGGCTGTCGCCGCCGGGCCAGCCTGGGACGATGCGACCGTGTTGGCCCGCGTGGCCGCCCTGGTGAGCGCAGGTTGGTCCAGCCGGGACGCCGTGAGCCAGGTCGCCGACGAGTCGGGCCGACCCCGGCGTGAAGTATATGAGTTGTGGATTCGTCCAGCGGGCGAAGATGACCCGTTCGGCGCTGGTGGGGCCAGCATCAGCCGGGAGACGCCACCGGCGCAGAGCGTTGCCTCCCCGGCGGAGCTGCTGGCACGCTACTCAGAAACCTGTCACCCTGAGCGAAGCGAAGGGTCTCTTTCATGGCAAACGAGATGCTTCGGCGCAAAAACCGCGCCTCAGCATGACAGTTTCTGGCCTGGCTGAGGAACTCGAAAGAAGGAGAACCATGAAACGCACGTTGCTCGTGATGATCATCCTGGTCTTGCTGGCCTTGCCGCTGCTGGCCGTGCTGTTCGTCCCGCTGGTGGTCCCCCTGCCCCCCG
>Ga0209101_1000792_pt1 | contig 25398 bp, 15 predicted proteins | sample ConPoolayeCmetaG_FD_185481 | JGI IMG/M metagenome (GOLD analysis project Ga0209101, IMG submission 185481) | Hot spring microbial mat communities from California, USA to study Microbial Dark Matter (Phase II) - Cone Pool mat layer C metaG... ...
GCCCAAAGCGTAGCCCTATCCGACGGCACTCCCCCGAAGGCACTACGGCTGGCACACCGGCCGCCGCCGTAACCGCCGCAGGCCGCGAGCCGTCCACAGCCCTATTGCGGCCGTCAAGCCCACGACAAGCGTGCACGGCTCGGCGACGGGCGCAGCCGCGGCAGCTCCGCCGTTTGCTAGCGCCGGGCCGAGGTCAGCACCGCCGAAGGCTTGCAGTACCCCTAGTCCTGCCTGTGGTGCTCCGGCGCTGGAGCGGAACACCACGCGACCGGGGGAACCAGGTAAACCATCCACGCTGAGCGTTGTCTGATAAATCGACTCGGCCGTAAGCGTGGCACCGGCAGCGACGGTAGTGGTTCCGGCGCCTAGCAGTTCGGGCAGGTTTACCGTGGCACCGGCAGCGATTTCCAGCAGCCCGTGGCTGGTCAGCGTCCCTTGCGAGTCGAGCATACCGGCCACGGTTAGTTTTCCCTGCGTACCGATTGCCGATGCGCTTAGCAGGTTCAACCTGGCGCCAGGGCCTACGGAGACTTCGCCGGCGCCCACCGTCAGCGAATACGCCTCCTGAAAGCCCTGCACACCGATTGTCCGCGGCGTATCGAGCACCGCCATTGCGGTGCAATTGGGGTAATGTGCCGGGTAAGGGCCCGAGTTCCAAGCGTCCGTATCGGTCCAGTTCCCATTGGCCGGCGAAATCCAAGTCAGCGGATGCGGTTGCCACACCCGCACAAGCCCGTTGATCACCGTGGGAAAAGGCTCCAAGCCGAAGTTGGTGTCCAACCCGGGCGGATCGTAGCCGGCTGCAACGCCGGTCAGTCGCACGGCACGTTCCAGCTCGCCTGTGCCATCGGCTTTAAGGGTCACCTTGGCCAGGGTGCCAGAGGCCAGCACTTGATGTCCGCGCGACATGCGCACACGGGCGCGCCATATCAGCGGATCGATAACGTCGAGAATCTCGTCGTACAACGGCCCGACCACGTAATCCTGCACATTCTGATCGAAAACCAGTCCCGGCCCGACAACCCACAGCCGTGTGATCTTTGGCCAAGTGTCCGTTCCGCCATTGAGCGGGCCGCCTGAGCCGATCTGTATTGCCAAGTCCAACCCTTCGACCAAATCGGCGGAACTGGAGACAAGTATCGTAAACTCCCTTTCCATGCCGGGCAGCAAGTACCATGTGCCGACGTTGATCACGGGGGCTGCCGGACTTAGCGCCGCTAGCAAACCAACTAGCACTAGCGATACCACGGTTGCACGGGGCATGGCAGCTACCTCGTATTGTCTGCGGCGCTTAACAGGCAAAGCTCTCATCTGTACCGCGGCAAAGCCGTCATCTGTAGTGGTCATCTGTAACAGGCGCAGGAGCGCCGCTGTCATCATCTGCCGCGCACGGCCGGAGCCGACCCGACCGACTGCATCCAATTCGACCGCGGACCCATGGTCCGGACCAGCTTAACGGGCAGCTTCAAGGCTGGCGGCGTTGGCTGGCCGACCGTCGCTACATCCTCCATAATAACACGCGGCGCAATAATTGTCATAACTATCGCTCGCTTATTGCCTCTTGGGCGATTGGCCAAGTGCGGCAGATGAAAAAGCCCCAACGGCGCTCATGAACCGCCCCAGGATCGGATGGTCTGAGATGAGTCCCTGAAGCGCAACTTGCGTGTACATTGCGCAGATGTCTTTGGGTGCCCTTTTTGGGGCCCGCACTCCGTCGTGGCCGAATTCGGCATTGGTAAGCCCAGGGCGAGCAGGAAAAACACATCGCACGCGATGTGGCGCGTCCCCCATGACATTATTTGGCACCGTACACCAGTCGGTTGCGGCCGCAGGATGCGTTAGGTTGCAGTCGATGCCGCCCGGCTCCAAGCCACAGTCGATCGGGTGTAAACTGCTGCGATGTGACGCCGAGGCGGTAGCTCAGTGGTGAGAGCGGTTGCCTTATAAGCAGTCGATCGGGTGTAAACTCCTGCGATGCGACGCCGAGTTTGCCGGGCAGTTCGACCCGCAGGCAAAACAAGCCGTACCGAGGTTCTGCGAGGCCCGGGTTCCAACGGTCGGTCAAAAGAATCACTAACGGGAGCATCTGTAGATGAACAGCAGCGAAAAACGCAACGTGTTGGTCATTGGCAGCGGCGGCCGGGAACACGCACTGGTGTGGAAGTTGGCACGCAGCCCGCACGTCCAGAAGGTGTTTGTCGCCCCAGGCAATGCCGGCACGGCCGCCGAAGGGGAAAACGTGCCCATAAACCCCAGCGATTTTCCGGCCCTGATCGACTTCGCCCGCGAACACCAGGTCGCGCTTACCGTAGTCGGTTCCGAAGCGCCGCTGGCCGCCGGCATTGTCGATGCCTTTCAAGCTGCCGGCTTACGCATCTTCGGCCCCAACAAGGCAGCCGCCGAACTGGAAGCCAGCAAGGTCTTCTGCAAGAACCTGCTGCGTAGCGCCAACGTGCCCACGGCCGATTACCATACCTTCAACAATGCCAACGATGCCCTTCGCTTCCTGCTGGAGCGCGAGGACATGCCGCTGGTGGTCAAGGCCGACGGACTGGCCGCGGGCAAAGGTGTGATCGTCTGCGACAACCGCCAGCAGGCTATCGAGGCCGTGGAACTCATCGCCCGCCAAAAAGCCTTCGGCGCCGCAGGCGACCGGCTGGTGATCGAAGAACGACTGCATGGCCAGGAGGCCAGCGTGATGGCCATCACCGATGGGCAAACCATCCTCACCCTGCCGCCAGCCCAAGACCACAAGCCCGCTTACGATGGCGATAAAGGCCCCAACACCGGCGGCATGGGCGCTTACTGCCCGGCGCCGCTGGTTACCGACCAGATGCTCCAGTGGATCGAGGAGCACGTACTGGTGCCCACCGTGCATGCCATGAAGCGTGCCAAGCGCCCGTTCCGGGGAGTGCTTTACGCCGGGCTGATGATCACCAATCAGGGGCCGAAGGTGCTGGAGTTCAACGTCCGCTTCGGCGATCCGGAATGCCAGCCCCTGCTGATGCGACTGCAAACCGACCTGTTCGAAATACTCGATGCAACGGTACACAACCGGCTTGACGCCATCGGGCCGTTGTGCTGGGACCCGCGCCCGGCCGTTTGCGTGGTGATGGCCTCGGAGGGTTATCCCGGCAAATACACCACTGGCCATCCCATCCGCGGATTGGGAGAAGCCCAGCAGTTGCCCGACGTCAAAATCTTCCACTCCGGCACCGCGCTGCAAGACGGACAGGTGGTCACTGCCGGCGGACGCGTGCTGAGCGTCACGGCGCTGGGCGAGAACATCGCCAGTGCCAAGTTCAACGCGTACCGAGCGGTCAAGTGCATCCGCTGGCAGGGCGCCTGGTGCCGCAAAGATATCGCCGATAAAGCGATCAAATGCGCCGGGTAGTCGCGTAGGCTGAGCAGTCCCCTTAGACACTAAACCGTGGCCGCCAGCGGCATCGTCCCAGCAGCGTTCGTCACATACGATGGCCCTACACTTCCCCCGCGGTTCATCACACACGCAACACCTGCGGCTTCAGTGTACTGGCCGGTCGGCGAAACCAGGTGGCTGCGTCGCCGCGAGCGACTCCGAGGCGATAGCGATGTAACGGTTTACCGCCGCGCTGGCGGCCAAAAGCGGACAAGCCATTAGCTCACAGCCACTTGCGATGTAAGGGGCCATAGTGGAGTTTTGTGTGCGTCAGTCTTATAGTTAGGCATTTGGCAAACTATCAGATGGGTAAAATGCAGGACCACGGCAAAGCGTGCGGTGCCAGCACTGGCTTATCCAGCAGTGGCACCCAAATACTGTATACTTCCGGCTCGGAAAATGGGTAAGGCTGCTCAGCCGAGCTGACCCGACCGAATTTTCCACCTACAATCAAGATGCACACACAGTGGCAGGTGGCACTTTGACGCATCTTGACGGCTTGCCTGCCCAATTGCAGAATTATCAATGGCGGTATAGCGGGAGCGGGACTCTGTCCTCGCGGCACTGTCTGCTGTCGCGGCAATCGAAGGCCCGGGGTTGCATAAACCCGGCTTTATAGATCACCGTTGCCACCGCTGCACATCGCTTGCACAAACTACAATTGCAGTTATCGCGGACAAAAGGGCACTTTTGGCACAAGAGTGCTCTCAGGACATATCCGCGTGACATATTTGAGTTAGATAAATCCGCGCAACGCATGAAATACATCAAATATCGTTATCGTTTCCGGAGGGTACGCGAACGGTTAGCAGCCTGACTCGAAATCAGGTGCCGGCATAGCCGGTTGTGGGTTCGAATCCCATGCCCTCCGCTTTGGGGAAATCGGATGGGCGCGCAGGTGCGGGCGTGCGAGGTGCGCGGGATTGGGGTCGGCCCGCGGTGGGCTGGATCGGTGGGGTTTAGGTGTCTATGATCACCTCGGCCAGCCAGCCGTCTGGGACCTGTTCGACCCTAAGCCGATGGTAGGTGACGGCTTTCAGTTCCAGGTCGACCAGGTGGCGCGCGGCGTCGGCCGGCTCGCCCCAGGCGGTGGCCTCCATCGCAGTGTCGTTTACCTTGGCCTTGAACCGGCAGAAGAGCATCCGTTCGGCGTGGAAGGTGTAAAGCAATTCTGCCAGCCAATCGTGTAGCAGGTCTTCATAGGTTTCGGCGCGCAGTTGAAAGCGGCGCGCCTGTTGCGGCCGTACCCGAGCTATGTCCTCTACCATGGCTGCAAACATCGCTTCGGCAGCCTCGGCCATAAGACTCGGCAGGTCGGGCGCGACTATTCGCAATCCCAGATCCGCTGTGTGCTCGAAAATCTCGTACATGCTGCTGCGTGCTTCGGTTCGACTTGCTATGCGTGGTCCAGGCTTCGTGTCTTCCACGCGATCGTGTTGGCCTGCTGCGCTGATTTGGTAGGGCCACTTGGAGGCCCATGCAGGCTCTTGGGTGCATTCGGAGCTGGCCACTGGACGGCCATCGACGAAAGCCCAACCGGCGCGACCGCACGGCGTCTGTCCATTGCGACGTTAGCGCGCCGTTGCATCAACTCCATTCGGTTGCGGCCGTAGCCAGCATAAAAAAAGCGGACGCCCTTGGGCAGACGGCAACGAGCCATGCAGCCTTCTTCGGGCGCACCAGGCTTGCGGTTGTAAGTCTGTATTTTTACGACCTGCGAGAAAACGAAGCGACTGGCTGATATAGCGCTTCTCTATTGGCCCGTATAATCACGTACTGCCAATCTCAACGCGACACACTTAGCCGGCGGCGCTGTTCGGGCGCGTTGTTGCTCGAGCCTGTGCGCACGGCCGACGCACACCGGTCGGCTCAGTGTTTGCCGGCCTTTTTCTTTCGCTCGGTCAGGTCTCGCTTTGTTTGCTGTTGATGTTGTTGAAGTGCCTTTGCGCGGGCTTTGGCGTCGGCCCGGGTTTGCAGCGTCTCTTCGCCACTGGGGGGCTTGGGCTTGGGCAGAACCAGCCGCTCGCCCATCCCCCACAGGCTGGAAGCGATGAAGTAGATGCACAATCCGCTAGCCACCTTGAAGAACAGCAATCCCATGAAGACCATCATGTACCGCATGATTTTCATTTGCAGGGCTGCCTGCTCGTCGGCCGGCGGCGGCATGAGGACTTTCTGCTGCCAAATGAAGATCGCCACCGTCAAAACAGGCAGCAGATTGAAGTACGGCCCCAGCACGTACCAGCTTGTTCCGTGGGTGAGCATCTGCGGCAACAGCCACGTCCAATCAAAGAGCATGTCCGGCGCCGCCAGGTTCGAGCACCAGCGCACGCTCTCGGAAATAAGCGGCGCTTGCCGCAGCTCTACGTCCACCATCAACGCGCGATACAGGCCGATGAAGATCGGCAACTGAATGAATATCACCAAACAGCCGCGCAGCGGATGATAGTTATGCTTTTTGAACAATTCCTGCTGGGCTTTGGTGCGGGCCTCCAGATTGTTCTTGTATTTCTCCTGGATTTTCTTCAGTTCCGGCTGCAACTCCTGCATCTTCAGCGCACTGAGGGCCTGTTTGCGGCTTAGGGGAAACATGCAACCGCGCACCAGCACCGTAAGCAGGATGATCGCGACGCCCCAGTTCGGCGCTATCGCGTACAGCACGTGCAGCACTTGTACCAGCGGCTTGGCGAACAAGGCAAATATGCCCAGCCCGTAATAAACCACATCTTGCAACCCGTAATGAGCCAGCAGCCTGGGCTTTTTCGGCCCGGCGTATATTGTGAAACTGTGCCGGATCGATTGCTCAGGGGCAAGTTCGATCGGCACACTGACCATCCGGCACGATGTGTTGGCCAGGATCTTGAAGTTCTTGTCAACCGGGCCGACCAGCAACGGATTGACCTGCGCGAACCAGATTTCGCGTTGCTGGCGTTTGGGCAGCATCATCACGGCGAAGTACTGGGTGTCGATTCCCACATAGGCCAGCAGGTTGGCGTCGTCTTCGGGCCATTTGCGGGCCGAAGAACCGCCCTCGGCGATCGCCGGGCAGTTGACCATCGCCGGCTCGCCGTGACCCCAATTGACTACAAAGTCGCGCAACCCAGCCTGACCGCTGGCCCGGCTGACCTTGGTAGCATACCACCATCCTTCGGTGGGCAGACCGGTCGGGCCGTCCAGTTGGTAAGCTACCTTCCTAGCTACAGTGCCGCGGTTGCTAATGGCCACTTCCAGTTCCAGGTGGTATGCCGGGTAAGCGGCCTCGGCGAGCTTTTCTGCCGGCACTTGCGCCAATCGATAGGTCTTGGTCAGTTCCAGACCGCTTTTGGGCAATCGGCGGCGAAAAACCGCCTCGGTCTTGCTGGCCGAGACAAGCTCCCAGTTGCTGGTCCAAAGGTTCAGACCCTCGATCTCCTCGCCCACCTGTACGACCTTCTGCGGTTCCACGGCGGTGTGCTCGTCGAGCCGCTGGAGCGTCAAGCGGAAGGAAAGCGGATCGCGACCTTCGGGCCTGATGATTTCCAGGGGCCGACGCCGCAATGTGGCATACAGCGTCAGTTCCTCTCCGCCGCGAAGCACATCAAGGGCAATGGTCTGGCCGGGTTTGGTCCGGCTGAGTGCCTCGCGCAAGGAGTGCGAGCCGCTGACGGGGTTGCCATCTATCGCCCGAATCAAGTCGCCCGGACGCAGGCCTGCCGCAGCAGCCGGTGTACCATCGCCGACCACCTGCACAGGGCATCCGCCGCCGACAATGCCCTCCTCGACCACCACGTGCCCCAGATAACCGCTGCGGTCTTCTAGGTCCAGATAGCGCGGACTGCTTAGCTCGATGCGCAGCACCGCCGCACCTTGCGAGGTCAGGGTGACGAGCATCCGATACGGACTGTCCGGATCTGCCGATCCGAGCGTCACCCAGCGGGAAGGCAGTTGCGGATCAGGCTCCGGCAACACATCGGCATCCTCGCCGCGTTGCGCCGGATGTTGTTGCCCGACGCCGGGTTGTCCGGGCTGTTTGTCTGGTTCCGGAGGTTGCCGGCCCAATTGTGGCTCGGGCTTTTGCTCGCCCTGGCCTGCTTGGCCATCTTTGGCAGCGGCGCCCCTGGCCGGTGCGCCCTTGTCGGCCTGCCCGGCCGGCCGCTTAGGCGGCGAAGTCAGTGCCAGGTGCACAAACAGCACCAGCGTGGAAAGCACGAGAAACAATGCAAACCGCTTTTCCATATCGTTGCGATTGTACGGCGTCAGGCCTTCTGTGGGTGTATTGCTGTTTGGACCGTATGCCACCGCCGCCGGTGCCGATTGCCGCCATCGTCAGCGTCGCCGCTACCGGGAAAACCGGAAAGCTATCTGCGGCGGCATGTTCCGGGAACAGACCGCCGTTGGGGCTGCTCCAAGCCGCAGTGCCTACGACTGGTGCACGACCGCCGAGTGCATGATCGTCCCGTGACTCCCACTGGAGCCATGCGCGTCGTCAGCGACCGTCGCGAAGCCGATCGCCCAGGTAGTTGTCCAATTCCGGCACTTCGTAAATCTTGGCGATCGTCCGTTCAAAAGGATACTCTACCCGGTGAAATCGCACCAAGCCATCTTCCAGTGTAACATAGCAAGCGCGAGGGTCGCCGTCGCGTGGCTGCCCCACCGAGCCGACGTTGATCATCGCTTTCTGGCTGCCCAGCCGGTATTGGAAATCGATTTCCTCCGGGCTGAAGAAGTTCAGGTCTTCGGTAAATACTCCTGGGACGTGCGTGTGCCCCTGAAAAGACCAGTGGGTAATCAGCGAAAAAATCTTCTCCATCTTTCGGCGGTTGTAAATGTCTTCGGGGAAGACGTATTCGTTCAGGGGGTTGCGGGCAGAGCCGTGGATGAACAACATCTCCCCTTCCTGGTGATTGCGCGGCAGTTCTCCCAGGAACTCCCAGCGCCGTTCGCGCTGGGCCGCACTGCCTCCGCTGTTTTCCAGTTGTTTGCGGGTCCAGTATATTGCCCGCTCGGCTCCGGTGTTGAAACCTTCCGGGTCGAACAGCGCGCCCTGGTCGTGATTGCCCAGAAGGCAAACCTTGCAATTCATCAGCAGATCGATGCACTCGCAAGGGTTAGGGCCGTAACCGACTATGTCGCCCAGGCAATAGATTTCCTCGATACCCTGGGCACGGATATGGGCCAGCACGGCCTGTAGCCCTTCGAGATTGCTATGAATGTCGCTAATAATGGCCCGTTTCACGTTCTACAGCTTCCCCAGGTTCACTCAGCAACGCCCCTGCCTGATACACCGCCGCAAAAGACAAAGCCGCGAAAGACAAAACAGATATGCGTCCCTCTACTCGGAAAGTGTATTGCCGGAAAATGTTACGGTCAAGACAGCCCCGGTCCGACAAAGTGTGTGCACCTGGGTTGTAGGTGTGAAACTTGGCGGGGTCAGCTTCGGCGAGGAGGCTCACTTTTTTCCGGTATAGAAGGGCAGTAGCTGGGGCCCACCATTGTGGCAGGCGTCCGCAGCGCGCCTCCACAGAATGTTTTATGGCGGCGCTATAAACATGGAGGGCCACGCTCCGTCGTGGCCGCATTTGGCGCTGCCGAGTGGACGGCCATCGACGAAAGCCCACCCGACGCGACCGCAGCGCGTCCCTCGAATAACACCATTTGCTTGCGGCCGTGAACCGCGTTGTGGTTTGCAAAACGGGCCAGGAGATGTGGTAACCCTTGCAAAAAGCGGCGACCAGGGAGATTGACTAATCTACCACCGGCGCTTGCGCCCGCGCGGCGGTTGCTGCCGTTTGTCTTTTGCCTGCCATTTTGGGCTAGCTGCGCTCCAACAAGAACAGGTGCTCGGTGACATGAATGGGCCGATTGTTGAAGTTCCTGGCGCCTCGGAAGGCGTTATATCTCTTTTCGATGATCTCCACCGAGCCGAATTGCCTGAGCAGTTGTTGCATGTCGTCGGGGGCAATGAACCCCTCGTCGTTGAAGGAGATCAAGACAAACGGGGCGTCCAGCGCGGCCACAAGGTCGCACAGCAATTGTCTGCATTTGCCGCGCACGTTGTAGCCCGATCGCTGCCAGTCGGAGGGAATTCCCGAAACCCGACTGGTACGGATCGGGCGCTCGTACCGCACCAGCAGGTTCAGCATGAAGTAATTTGAGCCGTAGGGATGCTGGTTGTAGGGCGGGTCTAGATAAGCCAGGTCCAGGTTTTTCAGACGGCGCGCAAGCGCGTTGGCGTCCTCTTGGCGAACCTCGTACTGGCACTCGAAGTTGCTCAACACCGGCGGCTCCAGAACGATCTGCCCCAGAATCCGCGTCAAAGCGTCGCCGCCTGTTCCGCCGAACTGCCCGATGCCCGTCTGCCGGTTCTTATAAAAACCCTTGAAGACGCCCGCCGTATTGGCATGCACTGAAGCTTCGCTGAGCAAAGGCCCGAGCAACAGGTCCCTCAGGTTCGCCGGAACTGTGTCGATCAGCCGGCGGTAGTTGTCCAGGCGTCTTGCATTGCGCTTAGTGTAAAACACGCGATCCTCGCGGGTAATCTTCGTTTCATCCCGCGGCGCGTAAAGCTCTTCTATGAAACCTATGGGAAAAGGCTCGGATTCCACGCGAGTATTCAGATCGTCGACTATCGCCGATAAGTGCCCGAAGTCCACGGTACTTTTGTTGCGCAGGTAGCATCGGCCGATGACGGCGGCATAGTCTTCGATGTCATTGCTGACAAGGTATGAGGCATGAGCCTTGAAGAAACGCGACACCACGCCGGAACCGGCGAAGGCGTCCAAGACGCGAATTCGCTGCTTGCCCAAACGGCGTTTGACTTTTTCCAAAGCCAGCCCGATCTCTGGAAGCAAAGCCCGTTTGCTGCCGATATAGGTCACCAGTTGGCGGGAGAGATAGTGGGGATTTTCAACAAGGGGCTGAGTCGGCCCAGGCGCCGAGTGACATCGCTCGGACGCCCCACGAGGCGGTTTTGGCAGTGGCGATACGGTCTTCCTCACCAGCGTTCTCCGAACTAGCGTTCTTCCGCAAAGAACTAACAAGCAGGTAACGAAGACCCTTATTGTCGTCCGTGCGCCGCCAGTCCGCCCCAAGCATACCGGCTGGCTTAGTCCCCGCGGCAAAGCGGGATCCATTTTCCGCCCGCGCTGAAATGAGAAATTTTTCCCGCGATAACGGTTTGTTTCTGGCCGCGCGGAGTATATTCTAGACGGCTTCGGAATAGCCGCGTAGCAGCCCCCAAAGTTCAGCCCAGTTACTACAGAACAGACCCGATGTACCGTGCCGTTAGAATAGACCCTATGTACCAGGGCGTTCGTGCAGGGGGATGAGAAGAATACAGAAGGATAATAACGATAGAAGAGTCCGCTACCAGCTCGGCCGGCGCTTGCGACGGTCAGCACGACCACGCCGTTGACATCCGCAGCGCGGCTTGAGCCGGTTACGTTGTATATGTGCGCGGGAAGGTTGGCATCCGCCTCGCGGCTTGTTCTTATGATGCAAATCGATTAGACTGAAAAAAATTCATATTGGGCGCTATTTAGACTGTGCGCTCTTGGTTGTCTTCCAGTAGCGAGAGGGAGAATATGCGCACTCGTCCGCGAACGGATTTTGTCAAAAAACTCAAGGATCGCCGGTGTCCAAAGTGCGGCTGCAAACTGAACCCGCAACGCAAGCGGTGTAAGCGCTGTGCCCAGCTAACACCGCGTCCCAAGAAGCGATAATCGGAAGCGCATCGATGTCCGCGCCGGCGTTTCCCGAGCACCTAAACCCGGCGTCGAGCTTATCCAGGAGCATCTGTTGCGTGGACGTGGCCTGCATACGGCCTTGTGTGCGGAAACCAGGGCATAACTTAACGGCAACTGGCCGAAAAGCTGGGCCGGGCGGGTCACGTCTTTCGCGTACTCTTACGGCGTAACTTGTGCGCGTTTGGCGCGCATGTTTTACAAGTAACCTGTAGGTTAAAGCTCCGTCGTTACCGCGCTGGTCGCGCCATCGGACGCCACCGCAGCGATTGCCTCCAATAAGGCCAAATTGATCCCCATACTCGCCAAAGTGGTGGAAGTGTGCGAAATACCTTCGTTTTCGGGGTTGCCAGTAGTCAAACCACTGCCGGTATTTTGTGTATTTTGTGAACCATCAGATGGACACAACATACGAGCACACACAAATTGGGACCGTAAACATTCTGGCGCTGGGTGCCGGCGTGCTGGTGGTCATCGGCAGTATGGTTTACGGCGGGTACCATCCGATCGCTTTGGCCGTGCTGCTGATATTGCTGGTGTGCCTGCTGCTGTTCTACTGTCTGACCATTGAAATCGGCAGCGGAGTACTGCGGTGGAGTTTCGGCCCGGGGATCATTCGCAAGTCGGTCGCTCTGGCCGACATCCGCAGTGCCGAGCCGGTGCGCAACCACTGGATTTACGGCTGGGGAATACGTTATACGCCCTCCGGCTGGTTATACAATGTTTCTGGACTGGATGCGGTCGAGATCGAACTGCAAAACGGCAAGCGGTTCCGGCTGGGAACCGACGAGCCGCAAGAGTTGGTTCGTGCCATTGAACATGCCATCGAGAACGCAAAGCAAAACACTTGACGAGCATCCTAGCGCGTACGGCCCGACAGCTCAGGACCGCCGCATACTTGTAGGCGCGATTCGGCCGCGCAGGCTATCCCGCAGGTCTCACCATGCTCGCTGGCCAGCACGCTTTTGGCTTTCCCCCCAGCACAAACAAGGAGAAGCAAGGTGACACGACTGGCCGCAACTGTTGACCGGCACAGGAACGTACCGCAGCAGCGCGCTTGGCTGATGGCGATTGCTTGCCTGTTGCTGTTGTTTCATTGCATCTGGATGCCCAGCGGCCCGGTCGCTGCTGCGGCCGACAACACGGCCGTCGGTGTGGCGATCGACGCCCAGTCGGTAGCCAATCTGTGCGAGGCGTCCAAGGACCCCGAGCGGGATTTGTATCCATTGATTGCAGCCGTAGTGCAAAGCGCCGGGCGGCCGGCAAAGCTGGAAATCCTTGCTTTCGAGGATCACGAGTTGTTTGCCTACGCGGCAGCAGAAGAGGTTGCCGAGGCCATACGGGCCACTGGAGCCGCAAACCAGAGGCAGCGGTCAGCCCAGCCGGGAGAATCGCTAACCGCCGAGAACCCAAACGCCCCTGAAGCTGCACGGCAGGCCAGGCTGCTGCGCCGTGTGATTGTGCTCAAGCCCGGCGTCGTGCTGATCGGCGACCAGCTGCTGATTGCCGCCGAGCATCCTGTGTCGTGGCAAATCGTCGCCGAGCGACCGCAGCAGTTGGAAAAGCGGGGCGATCGAGCACTCATCGCACTGGGCAAGCACGAGCTGGTTTGCGAACTGCTGGAATCGGATGCAACCGGGCCGAGCACTACCGGGCCGGGTTCTCCTTCCCGCACCGCGGCCGCCGGAAGTGTTCGCAAGCTGCACCTGTGCTATCTGTCGAGCCTGACGCCCGAGAGCAAACTCACCGCCGAACAGCAGACGTATCGACTAAGTGTAACAGCAGGAGAGCGAGTCTTCTCGGTAACGCTTCCGCCGCTTGGCGTCGCAGCAGGGAAGATCGGTGCGGCCGACCGCGAGGGGCGCCAGTTGCTGGCCGAGCGCCATCTGCCGGCCGGTTTGCTCCCCCGAGGCATGGCCGGCAGGAAGCTGCTGGAGCGATGGGACAGTGCTTACCGATCCGGGCGTCCCGCTTGGGACACGGGACGCCCCAGCAGCGAATTGGTGCAAGCCGTAGCAGAGGGGACACTCAAGCCGTGTCGGGTAGTGGAGTTGGGGTGCGGCACAGGCACTAACGCCATTTTTCTGGCCAGCAAGGGTTTCGATGTGACCGCCATCGACGTAGCACCGACCGCCTTGCGGCTGGCCGAGGAAAAAGCCCGCAAGGCCGAGGTGCGCGTTCGCTGGCTGCTGGCCGATGTGCTCTCGCCGCCGAAGCTGGAGCCGTTCGATCTGGTTTACGATCGGGGCTGTTATCACGGCGTGCGGCAGCAGAATGCAGCTCGCTATGTAGAGGCTCTGGCCCGACTGACAAGGCCAGGCTCGCGCGTGCTGATCCTGGCCGGCAACGCCAACGAACCGCGGCATTACGGGCCGCCGCGCGTAACGGAAGAACAGCTTCGTGCCGACTTTTCGAAGCTGTTCGAGTTCCAGTGGTTGCGGGAAACTCGGTTCGACTCGGCCGATCCCCAGCGGCCAGGCGCGCTGGCATGGTCCGTGCTGCTGCGGCGCAAGTGAACGCCAGTCGGCCCAGCAGCAATACTGGTAGAAATCAGCCGAACAGCGTTGCTTTTAAAAACAGTGCGCTTGCCGAGCATGTTGTCCGAACTGTATCGTTCATCGCTGGCGCTGTTGACAGACTTGTATCAGTTGACGATGGCCTGCGCTTACTTTCGCGCCGGCGTCCACCAGCGCCAGGCGGCCTTCCACTTGACCTTCAGGCGTAATCCGTTTGGCGGCGGATTCACTGTGGCCGCCGGATTGGCCACGGCCGTCGAGTACCTGCAAAACCTGCGCTTCGAGCCGGCCGATCTGGAATACCTGGCTTCCCTGCGCGGCAACGACGCTCGCCCGCTGTTCGACAAAGCTTTTCTGGACTTCCTGGCGGGAACGTCGCTGCTTTGCGACGTGGATGCCATTCCCGAAGGCACCATCGTGTTCCCCCACGAACCGCTGCTGCGAGTGATCGGCCCGATCTGGCAAGCGCAACTGGTGGAAACCGCGCTGCTGAACATAATCAACTTTCAAACACTGGTGGCCACCAAGGCGGCGCGGGTGACGTTGGCCGCGCAGGGACAACCGGTCATCGAGTTCGGCTTGCGTCGGGCGCAGGGCATAGACGGCGGCGTTTCGGCCAGCCGGGCGGCGTACATCGGCGGCTGTGCTGCTACCTCGAACATGCTCGCCGGGCGACTGCTGGGCATTCCCGTCCGCGGCACGCTGGCACATAGCCTGGTGATGTGCTTCGATACGGAACTGGAAGCCTTTCGCGCCTACGCCGCGGCAATGCCCAACAACTGCGTGTTCCTGGTCGACACCTACAACACACTTCAGGGTGTCCGCAATGCGATAGAGGTGGGCCGCTCTTTGCGCCAGCAAGGGCACGAAATGATCGGCATCCGGCTGGACTCCGGCGATCTGGCCTGGCTGAGCAGGAAGGCCCGAGAGCTGCTCGACCAGGCCGGCTTCGACCACGCCGCCATCCTGGCCTCGAACGATCTGGACGAACATCTGATCGCCAGCCTGAAGCAGCAAGGGGCGGCCATCAGCGTCTGGGGGGTTGGCACACGGCTGGCTACGGCCTTCGATCAGCCGGCGCTGGAGGGCGTGTACAAGCTTTCGGCCGTGCGGGGCGCCGACGGCCAGTGGCTGGACCGGATCAAGCTTTCCGAGCAGGCAGCCAAGACCACCGATCCCGGCGTGCTGCAAGTAAGGCGATTCTTCGAGTCTGGTCAGGCCGTTGGCGATGCGATCTACGATGAGCAACACCCGCCTGCCGGACGCTGGGTGATAGTCGATCCGGCCGACAGCACGCGCCGCAAAGACCTCTCGTCTTTTGCAGACAGTCAGGAGCTGCTGACGCCGATCTTTCGCGCGGGTCGCTGCGTTTATCAGATACCGGCTTTGGACGACTCGCGCCGCCGCACGCTCCAGCAGCTCGAGCTGTTCCACGACGGGATAAAGCGGTTCGTCAACCCGCATCAATACCCCGCCGGACTGGAACTAGGACTGCACCAGCGCAAGATGTCGCTGATACTGAAGGCCAGGGGATTCAACGCCGGCAGTCCGCCAGCGGAATGTTCCCAGTGATTGTGGCCCGCTAGCCGCGATGCCAGAGGGACGAAGCACCTCCGGCAGTGCCGCGCTGGCCGCACATCGCAGCAGCAGTACTTTACCAGCAGAGCATCGGTTGCCGCTGGCGGATCGCAGGCCACGCATTGCGATGATCACCCATGCCGGCCAGTCCACACAAAGCCGCAAACGACCGCCGGCATACAGGCATCACTTGTTCAAGAACTCCACGTTGCCGGCGAACTGGCGGCGTAGCTGCTCTGAAGGCGGCGGGTTTTCCACTCCCTCGGCCCGCTCGAGAATCTGCGGTATCAGCCAGATGATGACCACGATGTCGCCGCCTTGCCGCCGGGCATAGACCTCGATAGTGGCTTCTAACCGACCGTCCGATGCCGTCTGGGCGCCTTCAGACTCGGGGGGTTGCTGCTGGGGCTGGTCGGCCTGGCCATCGGGCTGCTGATCGGAATCACTGGCGGAACTGCGGCTAGTTTGATCCCCGGCTTTGCCCGTGGGCTTGCTTGCGGCGTTCTTCTTTGCGGCTTTCTTGTCGCCGGCGGTCTGCTCCACTTCCTCGGTAAAGAAAAGCCATTTATGCGTGCCTCGCAGCCATCGCCACTGGGTCACCTTGCCGTCGCGCGCCTGGCAGTCGATATTGCGCGGCCCCTCCAACTCGTCGCCGATCAGACCCTGGGCCCTTTCAGTTATCACGTAATACGGATCGCGCTGCTTTATGTTCTCTTCCGAGAGCAGATAGCAGTAGAAGGGGACGCGGCGCACCCGGCCGTCCTCGTCCTGCACTTTCGAGAAAACCTCGTAAGTGGCCCGCAACGGGAATGGAAAAACAACTGGCGGTTGAACCCTTTGTGGGGGGAACTCTTTGCCGGCGGTGGTCTTCTCCTGGAGCGATTTGCCGAGCTGTTTCAGGGGTCGGTACAACACGGCGCGCATGCCGGGCAGTTCGGTCGGCTCGTCGAAGTTCTCGGCGAACTGGGCGTTCAGTTCATCGACGCGCTTGGCTACCCGCCGCGCGTATTCGCCCCCGCCGCATCCCAGCATCGCACACAGCAGTGCTGCGGTCGTCAAGCTCAGAAGATGCTTTCTCATAAGGTTGCCCTTGAACGACCCGCGACTGGTTGCCTCTGTCGGCTGCAATGGCATGGCCGCTTCGCCCGGCATTAGGCTGCTGCTGGACGCAACCGCCCCAGGTGGTTGCCCGAAGCACGCACAGCGATAATTGCCGCGCGGGCTGCTACAGCCTGGCAGCTTTGCACTGCGCGCTACGCAGTGGTTAGCGGAGCCGCGACGAGCCGCGCGCAGCTCGGTGTGCCTGGTGCAACTTGGTCCAACCCGGACACCCAGCGGCAGCCAAGGCAAGCGGCGCCGTTTCTGGTTCGGCGTGCGGCGTCCGACAAGCTCACACGGGCCGGACCATCGACGCCCGCGGCCCCTTGCCCCGGCCTTGCCCGCTGGAGGGCTCTTCCAGCTCGTATTCGACGGTTTGACGTTCTTGCAACTGGTCGAAACTGCCGTCTTTGACCACCGAGTGATGGAAGAAGACGTCCCCACGCTCACCGGAAATGAAGCCGAAGCCCCGATCCGCGACGAGCTTCTTGATCACACCTTGCGGCATTACTGCCACTCCTCGCAACAGGGCGGGCCTGCTGCCCGCTAACTCTCGATGCTCCACGCGCCCGCAAGGCACGCCGAGCTGCCGGAAGTTGCCTCGCCGCTATCGTTGCAAACGGCCGGCATTTCCGACGAACGCTCACACGGCTGTAACATACTACATGCGCGCAGCCAGTGCAAGCGCTGAAGCTACTGGCAGCGAGTGTGTGCAGCTTGATTGCAGGCACAAAATTCGGTCGGGTCAGCTTCGCTGAGCAGCCTTACCCATTTTCCGGGCCGGAACTACAGTAGTTGGGTGCCACTGCTGGCTGGCTTGTCCAGCAGTGCCGCGGATACGCTGGTAACACCGCTACGCTGCTGCACAGTGCGATTACGCGCCGCTGGCCCCCACTGCGATTCAAACAACGAACATGGGAGACGTAGCTGCGGCGTTTCAGGGCTGCGGGCTGCTCGGTCACCAGCCAAAGCCTTATTGCTCGCTTGCCGATAACCTGGCACTGCTGGGCAAGCCAGCAGTGGCACCCCACGTGCTTACCGGTAACGCGAGTGGCGCTCAGCGGTAATCAGTCGGCGGCAGTCCGCAGATGTACTGTCGCCAGCCGTCCAGATGCTCTTTGCTGAGGCTGTTTTCGCGCAGTATTTCAGTTTCGACCATGTGATGGGTGTTGGGCACTCGCACCCGCACTTTCAGCCGGCCGTTTGGCTCGTAATCGAAGGAGACCACCACCGGCGAGCGCGCCGGCAGGTCCGGCGGAAGATTGCGGACCGAGCAGCGGCCGATGGGGGTGCAATCGTCGGCCGAAGGGCTTTCTCCCTCGACGATCTGAACCAGGATCGAACGCTGACCGTCTTTGTGGGTGCGGAAGACTCGGCGGCGTTTGACCGGCAGCGGCGTGTTGCGGGGGATGAGTATCCCATTACGGCGGCGCTTGGTCAGAGGGTCGATTCCCACCACCCCAAGGCTGTGCGAGTTGACGTTGCGGATGGTAAAGGTGGCCGGTCGGCCTTGCTGCTGGGCCAGCAACAGTCCGGCGTGCAGCGCGGCCCCGTGAGCCACGGCTTCGTCGGCGGCCACCGAAGAGTCGGGAGTCTTGCCCGAGATCTGCTGGAGCATATTGCGCACCATGGGCATCCGCGTAGAGCCGCCGACCAGCAATATCCGGTCCACCTCCGACCATTCCAGTCCGGCCGCCTTGAGCGTCTGCACGGTGGTGAAGCGCGTGCGGTCCAGCAGGTCCTGGGTGGCATCTTCGAACTGTTGCCGGGTGATCTCCACCTGGGAGACCATGCCTCGATATTCGCAAGGCACGATCACTTTTTGACGCACCGAGAGGGTGCGCTTGGCGTCTTCGCACTCGCGCCACAGCTTGCCGGCTGCGCGCGGGTCTTCGCGCGGGTCGCACAGGTGTTCGCGCATGAAACGTTCAGCCACCAGATCGACCAGCCGCTGGTCCCAGTCGTAGCCGCCCAGTCGCACGTCGCCGTCGGTGGCCAGGGCGATGAACCGGCAGCCGCGGATTTCCATCACCGTCACATCGAAGGTGCCGCCGCCCAGATCGTAAACCAGCACGTGCTGTGGTTCGTCGGCGGAGCTGTTGCGCGACAAGAAACCCTGCTGGAAGCCGAAAGCCACGGCAGCAGCGGTCGGTTCGTTGATGATGTCCATCACCTCGAAGCCCGCCATGTAACCGGCGTCCTGCGTAGCCTTGCGGCGGACCTCGTCGAAATACGCCGGAACGGTGATCACCACTTTGCTGAACGGCCCAATCTGCTGGATGGCATCCTGCCGCAGTTTGTTGAGGATGAAGGCTTCGATGACCTCGGGCGGATACTGCTTGCCTTCCAGCACTTTGTGAAAGACGCGGTGGCCGACATCGCGTTTGCTGCACTCGGCGCAGCGTTCGGCTTCGGTGGCCAGCGCTTTGAGGGCTTCCTTTCCCACGATGATTTCGTCGCGGTCGAACAGCACTACGCTAGGCGTGAGGTGGTCTCCTTCGGCATTGACCAGCGTATAAGGACGGCCCTGGTCGTCGAGCTTGGCAACCACCGAAAAAGTGGTACCCAAATCGATGCCCACAGCCGGTATTACTTCGTTGCTCATAGCAGGCATGTCGAAAAAGCGCCGACTGGCGATCGATCAACTTCCAAAAAACTTCTCAGTACACCCTTCTGCACGCAGCGGCCTCTGAACTGTTTGTAGCCGCTACTGATGTTGCGCCGGCAGAGGCCGGGTAATGCGGATTCTGCCGGCGACGGTTGTCGTGTTTCCGTATTCCAATATATTGCTGCAATTCCACTGCCTTGCTTACCCTGCGATTCTACTGCGCCGCTATCGCTGCAATTCGGCTCGCTGCTGGCAAGCCGCGGAAGCCGCATCTGTTGGCGGGGTCATCCTCCGAACAGCTTCAGCAGGTGGCGCAAAGCGTCGGGGCGCACCAGCCACAGTACCACTGCGCCCAGCGCAAGCCCCAAAACAGCCGACACCACATAGCCGACGGCGCTGAACAGCCAGCGGGGTATTTGCAGGCGGATGGTCAACTTGCGTGCTGCCTCGGCGTTGGCCATCCGCGCCCCGAGGCTGGGACCGCTGGCCGTCGCAACCGCTTGAGCTCCTAGCGCGTTGGCGGCAACCGCCGGCTGGGCGCCAGCGGCGCCCGGCAGCGGAAGCCCCGATGGTCCGATCGCCGCCGCCCCAGCGCCGTGCGGTGGTCCGCCCGCCGCGGTCCAGCTGCCGGCGGTCCCCGGCGTTTGCGCTGCTAGCGACCCTTGCACTGCTGGCGGCAAGGGGAGCGGAATTGCGCCCAGCCCAGGCGCAGCGGAGGCCGGGCCAGCGGCCACAGCAGCACCAGCCGGGCCCCCAGCAGCCGCAGCACCAGTGGCGGCGGCGCTGCTGGCCGGGGCAGCACCACCTGGCCCAGCCGCAGCAGCGCCGGCCGACGGCGCGCCGATGCCCGCATGGACGGCAAAACTCTGCGCAGCCGTTGTTCCCGCGCCGGCGGCGCCGTAAGGTGTTGGCAGCGCTACGGTGGTAGCCGACTGGTCCGTGGTCGCAACTGCCGGCGCCGTCGCGGGCGACGTTGGCGGGAAGGAGGCTCCCGGTTGCCCGCCGGCCGCAGCCGCCGGCAGCAACTGTTGGCTGGCGGCGCGAAAGGCCGCGAAACCGGCGCCGGATTCTACCAGTTGCCTCCAGCCGGCAATGCCGGTGGTCGACAGCCCTGCGGTGCGCTCCAACTCCAGCGTGGCCTTGTGGTGTGTGCCCGGTACTACCGCTCGCACGCTCAAACGACCATTCGTGCCGTACTCGAAGGTGACATCCACCGGCCAACCTTTTGGCAGGCCGGCAGGCAGGTCGCGGATCACCGTCCGCCCGATCGCCGTACATTCGCTCGGCAGCGAGCTTTCCCCCTCGAGCACCTGGATGACGATCGACCGCTGGTTCTCGGTCTTGGTCATGAAGCGTTCGGTGAACTTGGCGGGCAGCCGGGTGTTACGGGGGATGAGGATGACGTTGGTCTTCCGCATCGTCTCCGGGTCGATTCCCTCGATCCCCAAGCTGTGCGAATTGACGTTGGTAACCTCGAAGTGGGCCGTTACCCCCGGTTCGCCTCGCCTGGCCAGCAGATACGCGGCGTACAGGGCCGCCCCGCGAGCGACGGCTTCGTCGGGATTTACGGTGCGGTCCGGCTCGATGCCGGTCATCTTCCGCAGCATGTCGACGACCATCGGCATGCGCGTCGAGCCGCCCACCAGAAGCACCCGCGACACGTCCTTCCACTCCATTTTGGCGTCGGCGATCAACTGCCGGGTCGTATAGGCGGTGCGTTCCAGCAGGTCGGCGGTCAATTCGTTGAACAATTCGCGCCAGACCGGGATTTCCTCGGTCAGGCCGCCGTATTCGATCTGCACAGTAGTGCGGTTGCGCGCCGTCAGGGCGTGCTTGGCGTCGATGGCCGCCGCCAGCACGCGATTGGCGGCGATCGGGTCTTGCCGCGGGTCCAACCGATGGGCCTTGCGGAACTGCTCGCACAGATAATCCACCAGGCGCAAATCCCAGTCGTGACCGCCAAGCTGCACGTCGCCGTCGGTGGCGATGGTATCCACCCTGCCCGGCGCCAAATGAAGCAAGGTGACATCAAACGTACCGCCGCCCAGGTCGTACACCAGCACGTTCATTTCCTCGCGCGGCGTGCCCCCCGGCGTGAGATACCCTAGCTTCTCGCCGAAGGCCAGCGCGGCGGCGGTCGGTTCGTTGACGATGTCGAGGACTTTCAGGCCCGCCATTTCGCCGGCGTCGGCGGTGGCCTTGCGCCGCGGTTCGTCGAAGTAGGCCGGGACGGTGATCACCACGTGCGGGTCGGCAGTTAGCCGCTGTACTATGTCGGCCTTGAGCTTCCGCAGGATGCAGGCCTGGATCACCTCGGGCGGAAGATACTGGCCGTGAATTGGACGACTGTAATACGGCGCGCCCATGTCGCGCTTGACCCACTCGGCCACCAGATCGGGATTGATGAAAAGCGCCGTGCGGGCGTGCCTGCCGACCACCACCTCCGCGTCACTGAATAGTACCACGCTGGGGGTAAGAATCTCCCCTTCGGCGTTGCGCAGCACGACCGACTTGCCCGATTCGTCGACGTAGGCAATTACCGAAAAAGTAGTACCCAGATCAATTCCAATGGGTAGTATGCGCGGCATCGGCAATGGCCTCTCGGTCTGTCCAAAACTCTAGTCTACCAGCCGGTGCGCGCGTACTCAAGCAACCGTTTTGCATGGTGATCGAAGCACTTGTGGGGGTTCCGAGGGCCTCTGCGCCGCACAAATCGCGCTGCTGAACTGTGGCTGATACGGCAAAATCGTTACCCTGCGCATTGGCGGAACGGCCAGTTGGCGTAACGCCGGTGCGCTGCCCACACACCCTATCCGAGACATCTCCGTCATGTTGCCAGGCTTGTCGCCCGGCGGTTCAGCGCTTGGCGCAACGAAGGCCATCGGGGCGTGAGGCTCGAGCTATGGCAAGACACGCCTTCGGCCGTGATGGGTTCTTCTAGCTGTTGCCGGCTTCGCCAAATGCCGCGTGCGCGCTACGGTGCCGGCCGGAAGTTGTCATCGCACCGGTATTGGAATGCCTGGGACCTGCTTGCGTTTGGAGTGCCTGATCGGCCGCTCGGCTGCGATTGCTATTGTCCATTGCCGGAAAGCCATTGGATGGTAAAACGTGCCAGCGTGATCTTTTCGTAGGGGCTTTCCTGGCCGCGTTCGTACAAACAGAGGATCATGCCATCCGACGACACTGCCAGACAGGAGTAAGCGGCAGGTCCTTCGTGGATGACTTTGCTTGCTGGCCAGCTCTTGCCCTCGTCGAAACTGGCCCGCACGGTCAGCTTTTCGCGTTTGCTTGTGCTGGCCGGGTTGCTGAACAAGATGACGCCCTTATTGTTGGCGTCCGGCTGGCTGTATCGGCGGATGCTCGCCTGGCAGACCGGCTCGATGAGAGTCGGGTCGTAGTAAAGCTGGCCGAAGCTCTCGCCGCCATCTTTACTGATGGCCACAGCGCGGCACTGATGCTTGCGGTTGTAGTTCCGCATATTAAGCATCACCGAGCCGTCGGCCAGTTCCACGGCTTCGCACTCGTTTGTGCCAGGGCCGACCACGCCGCCGAGCTTCCACGTCTTGCCCCGGTCGTCGCTGTAAACAACATGCGAGCGGAAAATGTGCGTCTGCGCCTCTTTATGGTCGCAGGGGATCAGCAATCTGCCGCTGCGAAGCTGGATGCCGGCCCCGGGACCGGTGGCGTACCATGTCCAGTCGGGTTTTTTCAGCACATCGGTCAGGTTCTGCGGTTTGGAGAAGCTCTTGCCGTCATCGGTGCTGTGGCATATCCAGACGGTGCGCGTTCCCTTCGATTTGCCGGCGGCGATCATCGCTTCGGTGTCGGTGCCGAGGTTGTGGGTCATCAGCAGGAAGATGGTGCCGCTTTGGCGATCGATCACCGGACAGGGATTGCCGCAAGTGTTGTCGGCGTCGTCCCAGACGACCTGTTGCGGCCCGAACGTGCGCCCGCCGTCCTGGCTGCGCTTTACCAGCAGGTCGATGTCGCCCGAGTCGCCCCGGCCGTGCTTCCGCCCCTCGCAAAAAGCCAGTACCGTTCCCTTGTTGGTGACGATGACCGAGGGAATGCGGTAGGTGTGATAACCGTCCTGGCCGGAGACGAAAACATCGACCTGCTCCGGGGTTTCGGCGGCTGTGTGCTGGGCAGCCACAACGTCAGCTTGCCCGAGGATTACCGACACCAAACATAATAACAGAACGGTCCACCTTCGATTGGGGCCCCAAATCCGGGCATGCGCCACTAGCGCTTGGACCAAGCGATGCTCTTTCATGGCCTCCTCCCGAAAAACCGTGCTGTCGTCTTTTGCTTTACGTGGTTGGGTTTCGTGTTCTGCACTTTGTCAGAAAACCAGCGGCTGAAGACATCGTTTTTCCTGCGGTTTGTTGAGTTTCTTGGGCCCCCCGACGCTCAAAACGAGGCAAGAGCAGGGCATTATTCGGATCCACCCTCGAGTTTGCCAAGAATTCTTGAAGTCGGTACATCGTTTTTTGGGAAAGTGCAGGTGTTCTGATGCTCCCGCAAAAAAACATGTCCAGAAGTCGCTGATGCTTTCCACCGCAAACTGCTGCACGGGACGCTGCCGGCAATCTCCGAGGCGATTTTTATCAGAGGCGATTTTTATCGGGTAGCAGGATGCTTTGTGGCCGCCGCAGTGCATTTGATGCGCAACGCCGCTATAAATTCCGTAGCGGTTTTTGCCACACGCCACCAACTTATTGTCTTGCATTGGGTCGGTCAAGCATTTATTGTGATTGTGTACCGAGGACGACGAACATCGGGCGGCGGCCGCCGCAGGGAGTTTGGGGCGCCGCGCACGTTTGTGCGGCGCCAGGTGCGCTGATGTACTCGGCCGCCGGCCGGTCGCACCGAACTTCACCTAAGCGTTCTCCTGCCGTTTGTGTGCGTTCCCGCCAAAGTCGCCTGGACAGGTTGCGTTGTACGAAAGCAGCCTATTGATATTCGCAATACGTGCTGACGAGGAACTCAAGCAAAAACCTTTTGTCAAGCGGTCACTACGTATCGCAAAGGTCGATAAGCTTGCATACAAAGCCTAAGATTGCATACAAGAGGTTTCAGTTGAAAGATATCAGCAGACACCATTTGGGCTAAAGACAACTTGGGGGTGACCATGAGTAAAAGTTTTACACGTCGAAAATTGTTGAAGACTGCCGCGGCAGGCGCTGGCGCTGCTATTGCGGCCAGGGTGTTTCCGGCGCCGGCGCTGTTGGCCCAGGCTTCGCCAAACTCTACGCTGGCCACGGCGGTGATCGGCTGCGGCAATCAGGGGCTGGTAAGCGTCAACGCTGCGGCGGGCGAACGGCTGGTGGCGCTGGTCGATGTGGATGAGGGCCATCTGGAAAAGACCCGGCAGTGGCTTACCGAGCACCATCCGGAGCTTAAGCAGTCGGGATTGGCGACGTTCTACGACTTCCGCAAAATGTTCGACAAGATGCACAAGCAGATCGATGCGGTGTTCGTGGCCACGCCCGACCATACCCACGCCGTGGCCGCCATGATGGCCATCAAACACGGCAAACACGTGTACGTGGAAAAGCCGATGGCCAAGTACATCGCCGAAGTCCGTGCGCTGGCCGAAGCAGCCAAGCGGCACCGGGTAATCACCCAGATGGGCAACCAGGGCCACAGCGGCGAAGGCATCCGCCGGCTGTGCGAATACATCTGGGCTGGGGCGATCGGCAACGTGGTGGAGTGCTACGCCTGGGCGCCGACCGGGCGCGGCGGCGTAGGCGGAAGGCTGCCGACAAAGCCAGTACCGCAAGGTTTGCACTGGGACGAGTGGATCGGGCCGGCCCCGTATCGCGACTATCACGACGAACTGCACCCGCAACTGTGGCGAAGCTGGTGGGATTTCGGTTGCGGGTCGGTGGGCGATTGGGGCTGCCATAACCTGGACGGCGTGTTCATGGCGCTGAAGCTGGGCCAGCCCGAAACCATCGAAGCCGTCGAGCAGATCGGCGGCAGCAACGAGCGCTTCCCGCTGGTAAACGTGATCTGTTGGACTTTTCCCGCCCGCGGCGACGCGCCGCCGGTGAAGGTGTACTGGTACGACGGTTACCGGCCCAACACCGATCCGAACATCAAAGACGAAGAGGGCAACGTGGCCGAGAAGGTGCAGAACCGGCCGCCGATCGTGCTGGAACTGGAAAAGAAGTACGGTCGCGACTTGAAAAACGGCGGCACGCTGTACGTCGGCGACAAGGGGATGATGGTCAGCGGCAATTACGTGGGCAGCCCGCGCATCATCCCCGAAGAGGCCCACAAGGCTTTCCCCGTGCCGCCGAAGACCTTGCCGCGGGTGAAAGGGACGCATGCGGGCGATTTCCTCCGCGCGTGCAAAGAGGGCGAGCAGCCCAGCGCCAGTTTCGAGTATTCGGCTGCACTGACTGAGATGGTGTTGTTGGGTTGTCTGGCGATTCGGGCGGGCAAGGGCAAGAA
>Ga0209101_1000793_pt1 | contig 25385 bp, 15 predicted proteins | sample ConPoolayeCmetaG_FD_185481 | JGI IMG/M metagenome (GOLD analysis project Ga0209101, IMG submission 185481) | Hot spring microbial mat communities from California, USA to study Microbial Dark Matter (Phase II) - Cone Pool mat layer C metaG... ...
CCGAGTGTTGTCTGGCAGTGTATTGCTGTAGGTGTTGGCAAACTTGCGCGGCGCGAGTCGGTCGGCACAGTTTGCACAATCGGCTTGGTCGGAATAATCGGCAAACTCGCCCAAGCCACTTGAGTTTGAAAAACTTCCAAGGCGTACTTGCAGGCTCGCTTTGCCTGAGACTCGCAAGAGTGACGCGTTTTTCCTGAGAATGGCAAGCCAGTTGTTTGGCCACGTCGAGCGAGAGCTTTTGCGCTGAGTTTCTTTCGGCCGCGTCGTCCCGTTAGCCGGGAAGATCGCGTTACCCTTTGGTGTCGGGAGCGTCTGGCCGCGCCTGTAAAGATACGACAAGACTCAACTTATCCGTCGAATGTGCCGATTAAGTAGTTTGGCAAAACTTTGCCGGTTGCGCTGCCTTTGCCGGCGCGCTGGTCCTATTCGGCTTTGCGGAGCGCAAGAATGTCGCACTCGGGCGAAAAAGCCAAGCCTCAGAGTACCTCTAGCCCGCAATCGACCAAGAGCGGGACCGAAGTCCGTATCGACGCCCCACATCCTCCGCCGAAGACCAAAGACTCGTCGCAGCACCAGCCGGAGCCGGCCGCTGCTGCGCTGGCGGCTGCGACCTCCCAATCGAAATCGGCGATCAGAACCGGCGGCCCCCCGGCGAAGCTTGAACCGTCAAGCACGGCCGAGCCGGCAGCCGCTGCTGTGTCGGTCGAAAGTCCTGTCGAGCGGGCAAAAAAGCAGGCCGAGCAATTGGCGAGCCATTTGCGCGCAAGGCTGAGGGAGCTTGACCATCGCGAAGCGCAACTGAACGCTCGAATCGCCGGATATGAAAACGATATGCGCGCCGCCCGGCTGTGGCTCTCCGAGCGTCAGGCGGCACTCGATGCCCAGGCGAAACAGTTGGAAGCCCGGGAAAAAGAGCTTGCCGCCAGGATCGAGCAATTGGCTATCGCCACGGCTCAGGCCGAGCGAGAATGGCAAACTGCCCGGCAGGCCAGCAAAGCGGCCGAGGCTGCCGAAGAGGCTCTGCGGCTGGAGCGACAGCGCATCGATGCCCACCGGGAGGCATCGTTGCAACTAGTGCGCCAGCTTATGGCTGGTCTGGAAAAGCGCCGGCAGGCGCTGGAGTCGCAGGAGGCCGAGTGGCAAAAACGGCTGCTGCTGGCAAGGGAGGAACTTCGGGCCCGGGAAGAAGCCTTTAGCGAAGCCAGTCGGCAGTTGGACGCCCGACGAAAACACATCGAACAAACCGAAGCCCGCCTGTCGCTGTTAGACGACGAGATGAAGCGTTTGCGAGAACAACTAGCGGCGGAGCGTAAACAACTTTACGAGGATGTGCGGCTGGAAAAAGAGCGGTTGGAGGCCGAGCACTCGCAAGCCCAGGCCGAATTGCAGCGAAAACGCGAAGCCCTGCAAAAGCAAAGCCAGAAGCTGGACGAGTGCCGGGCAGCGCTGGAGCAGACCCGTTCCGAACTCCTGCGCTTGCACCGCGAAACGCTGGAAATCCGTCTGGCGACCGAGGAACTTTGGGTTCAGCTTTCGGCTGCTGCACCGCCAGCGGCCTTGACGCGCTCGTTGGGCCGCATCCGCAGCAGGCTGGCCGATCAGTACCGTATAGCCAGCGCCGAGTTGCAAAGCCAGAAGACGGAGCTGGAGTCGATCCGTTCGCAACTGGCCGCCCAGTATCAGAAACTCGAGCAGCGCCGCAAGCAGTTCGAGCAATGGGCTGCCACGCGACAGGAGGAACTCCAGCAGCAAGCCAACATGCTGATTGCCCGAGAGCAGGAAGTATGCCGCCAGCAGTCGCAACTGCGCGATGCAGCGCACCGCTGGCACAGCGAGCGGATAGCTTATCAGCGCCAGATTCTCCGACTGCAAGCACAACTGGCCGCTGACGGCGGTCAACAACTGCCCGACGGCGAGCTGATCGGGGCACCGGGTTGAAATACCGGGGAACCTACAGGTCGCGTAAACAAACAAGTAGCTGCACAACCTTTCCGCAGCGGCAGCCGACCAGACACCGGGGAAAGAAATCAAACAACTTGCCGAAATCTAATGCTCGCCTATTTGTTGCAAACAGGTAGAACGATATCGCCGTTCGGCGAGCCGGTCGGGCAGACGAAAGTCCACAATCTGCCCTTGCAAGATTACCAGCGGCAGGTGCTGCAACGGCTCGGACTGCAAGTGGAGTTTGCCAGCGACCTGCGACAGATACAGCAGTTTCCGTGCCTGGTAGTGGAAGACGACTTGTATTTCACGTACCGGGCGATGGCACGCTTCCTCCGCCTTGCCAAGGCTCAGCACGAAGGCTCCTTGGGGCAGGGAAACTTTTGTGCGGCGCTGAGTGCCTCGGAGCTGACCGAGCAGTTCGCCCCTGCCTTTCAAGGCGAGCCGATCGACTGCGCCGGTCGAGCCCTGCGAAAATACGGATGTTATTATCTGAGGTGTTTCGACAAGCGGCTTCCCCTGCCGCAGCAAAGCCAGCCGCTGTGCGTGCCGTATCGGCTGCGGCGGATACGTGTTCGGGCAAATCGGTACTTCGAGCCGTCGGGCAGGTTTTCGTTGCCCATATCGCAGGTGTTCATGGTTCCCATCCGTCATTGGTCGAGCCTGCTTTCGGCCAATGTTTTGGGGATGCCTGGCTTTGTGTCGCTGCTGCTCGGCGATCGTTGGCCCACAGCTTTGCTGTTGCCGCTGCGGATGATCTGGCGTTCGGGAAGTTTTCGGCCGTCGCGCTGGCTGGGCAAATCGTACCTGGCCGGAAGACGCTGCCGAATAGCCGCCAGCGCGCACCTGGAAGCCAGCCTGCTGGGCGACCGAGTGCGGATCGGACCCAACGCCGTGCTCCGCGGATGCATCGTCGGCGACGAAGCAGAAATCGGCCCCGGCGCGGTTCTGGAAGGCTGCACGCTGGGCGCGCGGGCGACGGTCAACGGCAACGTCCTGTTGCGCTGTTGCGTGGCCGACGACGAGGCCAGCATCGGCAGCTTTTTCAGTCAGTTCACTCTCATCGGCCGCGGCGCCGTGATGTGTCCCGACAGCGGCATGTTCGACTTCCAGCTCAAAGGCAGCGTGCGCGTTATCCACAACGCCCAGAGCGTGCCTTCAGGCTCGCGGTTGCTGGGCGGCTGCTTGGGGCACCGGGCGTTTCTTGGCCCTCACGCCCGGGTGCTGTGCGGCCAGGAAATACCCAACGACTGCATTCTGGTGGAAAGCCCTCGCGAGCTGATCCGCAACGTTCATGGCGGCTTGCCGGATAGGATCGTGCGGCTGGACGAAGGCCGCCGGGAGGCAGCCCGAATGCGGCGCGCTTCGTGAGTTCTCTGACCGCCGCTCGGTGAAGGACGAGTATTTTCCGCCCGGCGCACAGTGCTTTTTAAGCTTCCCGAGCAGCAGCGCTATTTATCCACTTTGCCGGGCTGGCGCACGCCTTTGCCCTGCTGGCCGGTGGCCGAATCGCCCAGCTGCTCGCGCATCCGCTCGGCCAGTGCTTTCAGTCGGGCGACGACGTCGGGGTGTTGCTGCGACACGTCGGTGGTTTCGCCGATGTCGTTTTCCAGGTCGAACAGGGATAAGTCGATCTGGCGTGCCTGGGACTTTCCTGGCTTGCCACCGCTGCCTGGCTCGACAATCGTATTGTACTTGTGCGGAAAGTGCAGTTTCCACCGTCCGCTGCGGACGGCCTGCAACTCTCGCCCCCAATAAAAGAAATACGCTTCGTGCGGACTGGCGGCGCCAGGCTGTGCTGAAATCAGCGGCCAGATGTCTTTGCCATCGATTGGGTGATCGGGCAGTTTGGCGCCGGTCAGTCGGGCCACGGTGGGAAAAATATCGATCGTAGCAGCCGGCTGACGGCAGACGGCGCCGGCGGGAATCTGGCCCAACCACCACATGATGCACGGCACACGCACTCCGCCCTCGAAGGTGGTGGCTTTGCCTTCGCGCAGCGGTCGGGCGCTGCCGGCATGATCGCCGTAGCTGAGCCACGGGCCGTTGTCGGTGGTGAAAATCACCAGCGTTTGCCTGTCCAGCTTCAGGCGCCGCAGGGTATCGAGCACCTGACCGACCGACCAGTCGATCTCTTCGATCACGTCGCCGTACAATCCGCCGGCCGAACGCCCCGCAAACTTCTCGGAGACGAACAGCGGTACATGGGGCATGGGATGAGCCAGGTAAACCAGGAACGGTCGGTCTTTGTTCCGCTCGATGAACTCCACTGCACGCTGGGTCAATCTTTGCGTCAGCAGCTTCTGGTCGTCAGCCGTGACATTGGGGTTTACTATCTTCTGACCGTCGATCATCGGCAACGGCGGAAACTTGGCCGTGGGATGCTGCGGCCACATGTCGTTCGAGTACGGCAGGCCGAAATACTCGTCGAACCCGTGTCGCATTGGCAAGAATTGCGGATGGTGCCCAAGATGCCATTTGCCAAACACCGCGGTGGCGTAGCCCTTTTGTTTGACTAGTTCGCCCAGGGTCATCTCGTCGTCGTGGATGCCGATCTGCGAAGCTGGCGACAAGGCACCCAAAATGCCAATGCGATTCGGGTAACAGCCGGTCAACAGCGCCGCGCGCGAGGCAGAGCACACGGGCTGCGCCACGTAAAAGTCGGTAAACCTTATGCCCTCGGCGGCCATGCGGTCCAAGTTGGGAGTCTTGATCTTCACGGCGCCGAAACATCCCACGTCGGCGTAACCCTGGTCATCGGTTAAAATGATGACGATGTTCGGCAAGTTCTTGGCCGGCTGCTGGTCGGCTGCTGCCAGCGTTTGGACAGCACTCAGGCAACACAGCAACACCGCGGCCAGTACTAGAGCACGGAGAAAACATCGTGTCATCGCATAATCCTCAAACTGCAATGGTGAACACACAATACAGCGGCGAGGACTTACTGATAGCCAACCTCCACAGGTTGTACCCTCTCCCCCTGGGCTTGGCAATCTGGCAGCCTGTCGCTCGGGCAGTTGCGACGTAGCACTCCTCCGCCGCATAGCCGGTCGCCAACAAGGGCCGACAAGCGCTCGACATTGCGAAATCGACCAATAAAATGCACTTGCCGATTGCCGCTCGCCGCGGCAGGCAGACACGCGCCAACGCCTTCGGGCCGAAAACGTGCGCATCCGCTCCCGACAATAACCCTCCGGTGCGCTATCAGCTGACGGCCAGACGGCGGCAAGCAGCAAAGGATGAACATCGAGCCGGTATCGCAAGCGACAGAGGAACCTACATACCGTGCTCGAAGCAGCCGGGGGCAGCGGTCCGTCTGGGCGAACAGCTTATGTGTGCAGGGGGTAGAGTACATCGCTGGTTTTTTATAAGTCTCTTTTTGGGAGGGTGTGAAATGAGCAGATCGTCGCACGATTACTCGTGGTGCATCGGGGTCGTACGGCCGGTTTTGTCGCGGGCGGCAGTTGTGCCGCTGTGCCTTTCGATCGCAGCCGTGATGGTCGCCTTGCAGGCTGTGGCTGCCGAGCCGGAAAAACCCACCGCCAGCGCGGCGCAGGAACTTTCCCAGCAACCTGCCGCCAAGAAGGTACTTCGGGCTGGGGCGGCCGCCAGCAACATCACGCCGATGCTCGACGGCGGCATCGTCGGCGGCTGGTCGTCGCCCAAGGCCACTTACATCCACGACGATCTGTTCGCGCGATGTCTGGTATTGGACGACGGGGATAGCCGAATCGTGATCGTAGTGGCCGACAACATCGGCCTGCCGCGCGAAGTATGCGACGAGGCCAAGAGGATGATCCGGGAACACACTGGCGTCGCTCAGGATCGCGTTCTGATCTCCGCCACGCATACGCATTCGTCGGTAGGCGCGCGGCCTGCCAACGTGCTCAAGCCCGACGATGAGTACAGCCCCTACGGCCGCTTCGTCGCGCGGCGGATTTCCGACGGAGTACGTCGGGCCGTAGCACATTTGGAGCCGGCGCAGATCGGCTGGGGCACTGTGGCGGCGCCGGAACACGTGAACAACCGCCGCTGGTTCCTCAAGCCGGAGGTCAAGCTGGTCAATCCGTTTGGGGGCATCGACAAAGTGAGGATGAACCCTGGCGCCGGCAGCCCGGACCTGGTCAAACCGGCCGGCCCGGTGGACCCGGAGGTGTGCTTCGTTTCCGTGCGTTCGACCGGTGGGCGGCCCATCGCTTTGCTGGCCAACTATTCATTGCATTACGTGGGCGGCGTTCCGGCGACACATATTTCGGCCGACTACTTTGGCGTGTTCGCTGATCGGATTCAGGAGCTTTTGGGGGCAGATCGGATCGAGCCGCCGTTTGTGGCGATGCTCTCCAACGGCACCAGCGGCGACGTGAACAACATCAGCTTTCAGAAACCGCGTCCGCCCCGCAAACCTTATGAACAAATGCGGTACGTGGCCGACGACCTGGCCCAGAAGGTCTTCCAGGCGCACAAAAACATCGTCTGGCACGACTGCGTGGGGCTGCAAATGCGACAGTGCGAGCTGGCCCTGAAGGTGCGCAAGCCGACTGCTGAGCAACTCCAGCGGGCCAAGGACATCCTGGCCGGCGCGCCGGTGATGCCAGAGCGTCCGCACGAGGCCACATACGCACAACGGATCATCCACCAACAGGAAGCCCCGGAAGAGATCTCCGTGGTCCTTCAGGCGGTAAGAATCGGCCAGTCGGGCATAGCGGCGATTCCCTTCGAGGTGTTTGCCGAAATTGGCCTGGAAATCAAGCATAAAAGCCCGCTGCGACCGACATTCACTATCTCGCTGGCCAATGGCAGCTACGGCTACCTGCCCACGCCAGCACAGCACGGGCTGGGCGGTTACGAGACGTGGCTGGGAACCAGCAAAGTGGAAATCGAGGCTTCGACGAAAATCGTCGATGCGATATTGGACATGTTCAGGGCAATGCAGTAGAGCGCTGGTGCGGATTGTGCGTGCGTTGTGCGCGTATGTTGTAACCCCATCGGTAGGCTCACGCTTGCTCGTGGACGGGCTCGCGGCTTCAACGGACGCCACACAGCGCGTCGCTACCTCCGTTAGCAGCGCGCCGGTTCATCACCTCCGATTGGTTTAGGCCGCAGTCGACGTTAAGTACTTCATCCATTGCTGATCAGAAAGCAGCTCGCTGCCCGGGTGGCTGAGGCGTCGGAAGTTTGCCAGTGGCGTGCTGGTCTTCTGCTCCGTAAAATGCGGGTACAAGCCGTATGGAAGGGCAAGTATCCCACGACGTGCAGTGCGCCGGCCTTGGCTGTGGGCAAGGGCACGCTCATCTTTTGCGGCGAAGTGCTAAGCGCAGGATGGCAAAGGACCCCATATACTCTGTCGCATGCAGCACAACCTTCCGGCAAAAAAACACTGCTGATCGAGCCAGAAGCGGCACCCGGGAACGAGTTTCTAGTTCGCGGGGTATGTTTGCGCCGGCAAAAAGTTCCGGTGGTCAGCCGCCGCCGGGTGCACGCATCGCCATCGCGTGCAAAACCAGCACGGCGCCGATCGATATAAGCGAGTAGCCCAGCCAATCGGGCAGCCGGATCGTGGCCGTGACAATCGGGCGTTCGGACTGTACAAGCGATTGTCCGATGGTATTGACCGCTGCTGTGGGACTGCCTATGCCTTGCCCGATCATTTGGGTGAACTCAGGCGTCAGTTGCACGGCCTCGACGTACCGGAACTGAAATCCCAGTGCCAGCAAGACCAGACCGGCGTAAAAGAACTGATTGCGGGTAATGTCGAGCAACATGGTCTTGTTCCTGCTCCGGCGGGCTCAGCAGCGTTGTGGCCGGTGGGTAATCTCCCCTATTCTATCCTGTCGTCGTCAAGGCTGTGCGACGATGAGGTTTCCCGACACAAATGGCCTGGTAGAGGAGAACCGGGCGGCGCGGATTGCAACGGTTATGCCCGCTGCGCAAACAAAGCCGGTAATGCCGGCTGGACAGCGACCTACGGCAAAAACGCAAGAACCCCAAGATGCGCAACCTTCCCTTTTTGGTGCGTAAGGCAACGAGCGTTCGCTGGGCGCACCGAGTTCAGGAGCGAACAGGTCTTTCACATCGGCCGAACTTGGGCCTATGTTTACTTGGATGGTTTGTGTAGTGGTTCGTGTATTGTTTCCGCGCGGCTGTTGAAAGCCGGATGGATCGGTCGTGGGTGTTTGAGGCCCAAGGCGGCGCGAAGACAAAACCCGACGGCAGCGGGCAAACAATATCGGCTGCCCATGTCCGTTGTTCTATAGAGCGAAAAGACGCGGAGGAACCATGCGATGTCCAAACGACTGCTGATCGTCGACGACTCGCTGCTTATGCGAAAAATGATTGCCGAGACGCTGGTCAACGACGGCTGGGTCGTTGCAGGCGAAGCCAGCACAGGGGAAGAAGCCGTGGAGCAGTATCGGGCCGTCCGTCCCGACGCTGTCACTTTGGACATCATCATGCCCGGCCGCGACGGCACTTATGCCCTGGAACAAATCCTTGCGTTCGATCCGAATGCCAAGATCGTCGTCGTCAGTGCGCTGAACCAGACGCGAATGATCTCCGAAGCCATTCGCAAGGGCGCCCAGGACTTCATCGCCAAGCCGTTTCTGCCTGAACAGCTTCAGCAAACAATGCGTTTGTGTGTCGAGGAAGCGGCCGCGGTGTAGCGGCGAGGAAGCACCAGCGCCGGCGCCGCCACACGTGCTGGCGTGGTGTAGCGCCGTATAGGTTCGTCAGAGTACCGCCGCTGCCGGTTTCAAAAACGCAGCGCACTAGTTTTTCAGGTTGTCCACGCCGGCCGGCCACATTGTACCACCTGTCGGTTTGCAGCCCATGCAGTCATTCCTCGATACGGCGCGTGATTCCTGCGAGGTAATCCCACAATATCCGGCCGCCGGCGGTCAGCTCGATATTCCGCTCGGGCAGACTGTAGTCGAGGGCAGCAAGACCATTCGAGTGTTGCATCTGATTACCGGGCAGTATTTTGCCGGGGCTGAGCGCGTGCAGGACCTGCTAGCCCTTCGGCTGCCGGAAGAAGGCTTCCACTTGGCCTTTGCCTGTGTCAAGCCCGGGCAGTTCGCTTCCAGTCGGAAGAATCTGGCCCCAATATACAACGTGCCGATGGCGTTTCGGGGCGACCTGCGTGCGGCGATGCGCATTGCGCGAATTGCCCAGGCCGAGCGATACCGCCTGCTTCACGCGCACACAGTTCGCACGGCGATGGTTGGAAGCATTGCTTCGTTGCTGACACGGCTGCCGATGGTGTATCATGTCCACTCGCCTACGGCGTGCAACACTACTCGGCCGCTGCTCAATCGCCTTGCTGCGACAGTAGAACGCTGGAGCCTGGCAGGCGTGGCACATTTGATAACGGTCTCGGAAAGCCTCGCCCGGCACATGCAATCGCAAGGATTCTCGCGGCAGAAAATCGCCGTCGTTTACAATGGCGTTCCCACCTTGGCGCGGCTGCCCGAAAGGCCGTGTCCCCAGGGACACTGGAATATCGGTGTGATAGCACTGTTCCGTCCTCGCAAGGGGATCGAAATATTGTTGCAGGCCTTGGCTACGCTGAAACAGCAAGGCATGTCCTTCATCCTGCATGCGATAGGGGACTTCGAGGACTGCGACTACCAAAGGCATATCAAGCGATCCGCCGCGGACCTGGGCTTGACCGATAACGTCCGGTGGCACGGGTTTGTGCAGGATGTCAATGCCGAGTTGGTTCGTCTGGATATGCTCGTGTTGCCCAGCCTGTTTGGGGAAGGACTGCCGATGGTAGTGCTGGAGGCAATGGCCGCCGGTGTGCCCGTGGTGGCCACCGATGTGGAAGGTGTCGGGGAAGCGATCCGCCATGGGCAAGAGGGAATCCTCGTTCGGCCGGGCGATCCCTTATCGCTGGCCAATGGGATCAGATTGCTGACCAGGGGCGAGGTTTCCTGGACGGGCTTGCGCCTGGCAGCGTGGCGCCGCCAGCAGGAGATGTTTTCCGACCGCAGCATGGCCGCCGGCGTGGCCGCCGTGTACCGGCGTGTACTCAAGTGCCCAGCCAAGGTCAACCCAGTCTGATGCCGTCCGTCGAGCACCCGTTACCAGCGGCAGGTGCTTACCCCAGTCGCCGGCTGATTTCCTCAGGGTCATACACGCATCCACCCCACGGCCCGCCGCCAACGTACTGCAATGCCGCCCACAACCGTGTATCTTCCGGCAGCAGCGGGTCAGGAGAAAGCTGAGGGTGTGGCGGGCGCTCGGCGAGCACTTGGGCGGCTTCCTCCGGGGTAAACTCCCGGTTGGCGTCGCCGACCAGGTCGATTGTTCCCTTCAGCCGGCGGCAGTCGATTACTATGCGAATGCGATCGCCCTCCCGAAGCTTCCCCAATGGCCCGCCGGCCAGCGCTTCGGGTGTCACCATGCCTATGCACGCGCCGGTACTTACACCGGAAAAACGTGCGTCGGTGATCAGTGCCACCTCTTTTCCCCACGGTATGTACCGCAAAAAGGACGTCACTTGGAACACTTCTTCCATGCCGGATCCCATCGGGCCGCGCCCAATCAGAGCTATTACGTCTCCCGAACGAATAGCGGTAGTGCCTGTTCGCTTGATGGCTGCGATGGCGTCGGCTTCCCTTGTGAACACCCGGGCAGGGCCGGTCATCCGGTACACACCATTGCTGTCCAACATGGCCGGGTCGATGGCAGTGCTCTTGACGCAGGAACCCTGTGGGGCAAGGTTTCCTCGAGGAAAACACATAGTGCTGGTAATGCCAAGCTCCTTCGCCCGCTCTGGGGAAAGAATCACATCGTCCGGGTCTATGCCCTCTACTTCCCGCAAACGCCTTCGGAGGGCTTCCCGGCGGGGCGATTTCTTCCACCAGCTCAAGACCTCGCCTACACTAGCGCCCGAAATCGTCATCGCGTTGGGACAGAGCAACCCCAGGTTGTCCAAATGGAGCATCACTTCGGGCACTCCGCCGGCCATGTACACGAACAAGGTGGGATGGTTTATCGGCCCATTAGGCAGGACCGATACCAGTCGGGGAACAGAACGGTTGAACAGTTCCCAATGTTCCAATGTGGGACGTGGCAAGCCGGCGGCGAAGGCTATCGCCGGCAGGTGGATCAGCAGGTTTGTGGAACCCCCGAAGGCTGCAAAGACCACCATCGCGTTGTGCAGCGAACCTGCGGTAAGCACGTCGCCCAGCGTCATGCCGCGCTGTGCCATGTTGACCAAGGCTTTGGCGCTGCGGCGGGCCAGATCGGTCCAAATGGGTTGGCCCGACGGCACAAGCGCCGCATGAGGCAATGTAAGCCCCAAGGCTTCCGCGATTACTTGTGAGGTGGCTGCTGTTCCCAGGAAGTGACATCCACCACCCGACGAAGCGCACACCTGACATCCCATCTGTGCGGCTGTTTCCAGGTCTATCAACCCGTGGGCATATCGTATACCGATGGATTGAATGCTGCCAGTGTCCTCAGGGATCATCGGCGGAGTCATCACTCCACCGGGCATCAATACTCCGGCCAGATGTCGCAGTCCTGCCAGGGCCATCATCATCGCCGGCAGTCCCTTATCGCAGGTAGCGATTCCCAGCACACCCCGTGCGGCGGGAATCGAGCGTGCCAGGCGGCGAAAGACGATGGCCGCGTCGTTGCGGTAGGCCAGGCTGTCGTACATACCCGGCGAACCTTGTGTGCGGCCATCGCAGGGATCGGAGCAAAAACCGGCGTAGGGAATGGCGCCGCAGGCGCGGAGCTGCTCGGCTGCTGCCGCTACGGCCTGGTCCAACTCGAAGTGTCCGGTATGATAACCCAAAGCCAGCGGCCGCCCCTGAGCGTCCCGCAATCCGCCCATCGTGCTCAATAGGACAAATTGCGGGGCGTCCAGCTTATCGGCGGGCCATCCCATACCGGCATCCTGTGACATGCCGAATGCATACCCGCTGGGGCGCTTTAGCAGAATGTCCTCGGTCAGGGGCAGTTTCCCTTCCGGGCCAGACCGCCGCGTAGGGAAGTTATAAAGCGCCGCATCGGCGCTATCGAATAGCTCGGCTAAGGCAAATTGTTTGTCGGGCATGTTATGGTCTTTTCATGGAGCAAACCAACGTAGATTGGTGAACCCAACCAGTATATCGTGGTCGTCGCGACGTGGAAACCCATCGAGGTGACGAACCGCGGCACGTGTGAAGATGGCGCTTTGGTGCGCTTACTGTAGCATCCCTGCGCCAAACAGATGGGTGATGGCGAGGCGCGGACCTGCTTGATCTGGCTGCCGGGCAAGCGCGAGCCTGCGGGCGAGTTACGATTGCCAGCGGCGCAGCTTTTCGGCGGCAAACTCCACAAAGCGGTTCGCCTCGATGGCCTGCCGGCACTGGGCCATCAGGCGCTGGTAGAAGGTGATGTTGTGGATCGACAGCAGGATCGGCCCCAACATCTCGCCGGCCATGAACAAGTGGCGAATATAACCGCGACTGTGACGGCAAGCCGCGCACGGGCAGTCAGGCTCCAGCGGTCGCGGATCGCGCTGGTGCTGGGCGTTGCGCAGCCGCAGCGGCCCGGCATCGGTAAACGCCATGGCGTTGCGTCCGTTGCGTGTAGGCATTACGCAGTCGAACATGTCGATCCCGTGACGGATGGCCTCCAGCAGGTCTTCCGGGCGGCCCACGCCCATCAGGTACCGCGGACGATCGGCAGGCAGTTGCGGCACTGTTGCCTCCAGTACTTGGTACATCTGCTGCGGCGTCTCGCCTACGCTCAAGCCGCCGATGGCGTAGCCGGGGAAGTCCATTTCGCACAGTCGGCCGGCGCAGTAAGCGCGCAGTGGCAAGTCCAGCCCGCCCTGGACTATGGCAAACAGCAATTGGTTTTCCAGATTAGCGACCTGGCGGCAACGTGCTGCCCAGCGGACGGTCCGCTCGGTTGCGTCGCGGATGATGCTTTGGTCGTTGGGCAGGCCCACTACATGATCGAGCACCATTGCTATGTCGCTGCCGAGGGTTTGTTGGATTTCCACGGCACGCTCGGGAGTCAGCCGAACAAGCTGGCCGTCGATGTGCGAGCGGAACTGGACTGCCTGGTCGGTCACGGTGGCCCGCTCGGCCAGACTGTAGATTTGAAACCCGCCGCTGTCGGTCAGTATCGGGCCTTGCCAGCCCATGAACTGGTGCAGCCCACCCAGGTCTTTGATGACCTTCTGTCCGGGCCGAAGCATAAGGTGATATGTGTTGGCCAGCAGCATGGTAGTTCCGGTGGCCGCCAATTGATCTGCCGTCAAGCCTTTGACGGCCGCTTGGGTGGCCACGGGCATGAAGGCGGGCATTTCCACCTGGCCGTGAGGCGTGCGGAGCGTGCTGCGGCGAGCGGCGCAACCGGCGTCTACATGATGCACCTGGAAAGAAAAACCGCCCATAGTTATCGATTGCCCCTGCAAATGCACCCACGGCCAGCGGTGCTGCGAATCTTTGGTTTGTTGCGAATCTTGGTTTGTTTCGCCGATATTACCGCCCGGCGGCTGCCGACGCCCGCAGCCCGCTGCGGCGCCTCGTACCGCGCTGCATCAGCGTGCCGACAGTCGTGCGTTGGCGTGCAGATGATTAGAAGCCCCGGCTCGAGCAGCGGGACGGCGAAATACGCTCTGGTTTCAGACCAGCGGCACCAGCCAGGCAGCCAACAAGGTAAACACCAAGCCGCTAACGCCCAGAATAACCAATTGCACGGTCCAGGTCTTCAGGGCTTCGGCTTCGGTCAATACGCTCATCCGGGCGAATATCCAGTAGCCGCTATCGTTCATCCACGAGCCTACCAAAGAGCCGGCGGCGATCGCCAGTCCCAGATAGACCGGATGGCAGCCGAGCATCGCTGGCAGGTCGTCCAACTGCGGGCACATGGCCGCGATCATCGCCGCCGAGGTGAGCATGGCCACCGTACTGGAGCCTTGGGCGATCTTCAGCACGCTGGCGATGCCGAAGCCCAAGACGATCAAGCCCATGCCACCGCTGGCGTGACGGCCCGCAAGTTGCTTTACCGCTTCGCCCACTTCTGCCTGTTGAAGCATAGCGCCGAAGGCGCCGCCGGCAGCGGTGATGAGGATGATCAGCCCACCGCTCAGCAGGGCATCTTCGGTCTTCCTGGCCAGTTCGCCCAGCGAGAGCCGTTTGTGGCCCAGCAGCAACCCCATGGCTATCAGGGCCGAAAGCAACAAGGCCAGGTTCGCATTTCCCAGATTTTCGGCCGCCGCGCGGAGGTATTCTGGCGAGGCGGCAGTGGGGCTTGCCTGTGCGATGGAAGCGGCGGCGGTCTGCGTGGCCGTCACCAGGGCTGCCACCGGAGGGCTGCCAACCGGCGCCGGTGCAGCGATGGCCATCGGCGCTTGCGTGGCCGCGAAAGCGCCGGCACGAGTATCGCTGCTCATCAAAGCCTTGGTTATCGTCGCTCCGGAGATCAGCAACACCGGCAGGATGATCGGCAATAGCGACAACCACAACGGGGGCAGCGACTCATCTGGGGGCGGTGTCAAGTCGGTTTCGCCGGGATAGGGGCGCATCGGGACGGGCATCAAGCGGTTGAACAGCCGGCAGGCTGCCAGTCCGACGGCGGTGGTGGGCGCACCAATGATCGCCCCGAGGAGAATCATCATTCCCAGGTCGATGTTCAGCGTGGCGGCGACCATCAGCGGTCCCGGCGTGGGCGGAACCATGGTGTGCGTGACGGCGCCGCCGGTGGCGATGGCCAGAACGTAGAGGACGTAATTCTTCCGGGTGCTTTTGTACATCGATCGGGCAAGTGGGACGATCAAGTAAAAGACCGTGTCGAAAAAGACCGGCATGGCCAGCACGAAGGCCGCCCCGCCTAGCGCCTCCGGGGCGCGCCGCTCTCCCAGCAGTTTCAGAAAGCTGCGGACAATGCGATCGGCGGCGCCGCTATCGGTAAGGCACCTGCCGATCACCGCTGCCATTGCGATCACAATGCCGATCTTGGCCGCCGCGCTGCCGAACGCTTCGGCTACCCGCTGGACTTTTTGCTCCCACGCGCCCGGCGCAAGTATGCTTACCGCCAAGGCCGCAATCACAAGCGCCACGAAGGCATTGACCCGCAACAGAACGATCAGCCCGACGACAGTGATTATGCCCAGCAAAAGTACAATCAGCGGGTGAACCATGGCGATGTTGTGGCCGGTAAGATTTGCGCGGCCGGGGGCAATAGCTTCGATTTCAATGTTCTCTCAGGCGAACTCTCCCGCACACTAGCTGTCCACACGGCCGCTAGCCGGCTGAAGGTCCTGCTACTGTCCGGCAGCACCGCTGGGACCGCGTTGTGTGCATAGCCACATACGCGCCTCCTTTATGAATGCGCAGATAATGACGCCCAGACCAACAGGCGCCGATGGCGTCATAGGTTACTCCGCGGTAATCTAGGAAAGGTGCTGTTATCGCTCGCCGGTTCAAGGTTCCTTTGTGCAAGTGAATCCTTTGATGAACCAACCGTCTTGCTGGCTGCTGACGACCATGCCGGCCGGGCCTAGCGATTTACGGACCACGGAGTAATCGGGCAGACTGCTGCCGTCGAATTTGCCTTTTCGCGGTTGTCCTTTTTGCGCCGCGCCAGAAAAGGAACTCAACAATCTGGCCAGCAGCATGTTGCTGTCGGCGAACTTGTTCTGCCGGATCAGTTCGTAGGTTACGTAATACTCTTCGTCGGTCAGCGAAAAGCTGCGGGCGCACTGACCGGGCACTGCAAAACTTTCGATCGCCTCGGTAACTTTCTTGAAGTCCAAATCGTTTACCAGCGATTTCTTGGCCTCGGTGGGCTTCAGCACTTTGTACAAGAAATCGATATGCGAAGCGATCATCAACTGGCCATGCGCCACGGTGATGGCCGCCGTGGGCAGCAGCTTGGGCTGCGGTTGCGGGGCCTCGGAAGGTACTTTGCCGATCGACGGAATGGCTACGATCGGTGGCGGCGGCGTGGCCGATTCGTCCTGCACGAACTCCCAGATCGTATAATCGCCGTGTTGCCGTTTCACGGCCGTCTTGGCCTTGATGTCCGGGTCCAGCAGCTTGTCGAGTGCTGCCAGCACCGCCTTGTTGTCGCGGACCTCGATGGCAAAAAGCAGCCGTTCGCTGTTGACGGTGATCGGCGTCTGGTAGTCGGTCAAAATTGAAACCCGCTGCCCAAGGTGGGCTATGAACTCCTCGCGCAAGTCGATTTGTGGCCCGTTGGCGCCGGTCTTCAGACCCTGAAGGATTTCTTCCCACACGGGCACTTCGACGGCGATGCGCAGCCGCGGTTCGCGTTTGCCGTCGGGCAATTTGCGAATTACTTTACGCGCCAGGAAAACGTTCTTCTTGTCCAGATCGCGGATTTCCCAAACTTCGCCGGGAATCCGGGTGCTTACCTGGAACTTGTCGCCCAGACGAATGCGGTTTTCGGCGAACTCTTTCCGCAGGGCCGGCGGGAATTGTCCTTCGGCCAGGTCCTTCTCGAATTGGACCGCGGTGGTAAACAGAAACTGCGGTTCGCTCAGCAGCTCGTCGGCCAGTGAACCGACGTTGTCGAAGGCGTTCAGCAAATCGACGTAAAAAGTCGTGTAGGTGGCCACCTCGCGCGGAACCCAGGGTTGCGGAGCGTAATCACTGCCCGGGGGAAATTGCAACATGCTCATCGCTTTATGATAGGGCTTGGGAGCATACACGGCCGTGCGATGCACAAGCTCGAATCCTTCCTCGGCGAAATTTACGAACCCGCCTAGTCCCTGAATGGCCGTAAACCCTTGGTTCAGCAGCACCTCGAAGGCCGACTTTCCGCGTCCGCGCCGCTCCGGCGGCGTTGCTGCCCGCGCCGCGTCGGCATAAAAAACAGGATGCAAAAACCACCGGATCTGCGGCTGAAGCTTGGGGGCATCGCGCTGGCAACGGGACATGACGGCCTTGTAAGCGGGCAGGTCGGCCAGGCAGGGGAGCTGCTGGCCGGTAAGCCGCTCGATAATGCCTTCGATCGCCCGCACGTCGTCGGAAACTACCAGCAGATTATCCTTCAAGAAATACGCGGCGGTTCTCACGGCCGCTTCGTCTTCTTCGTCTTCTCCGGCGGAGCCGATGGTGCGGACAGCATCGGGCTGCGGCTCTTGCCTGGGCAAATCGAACACCCGCACCTCCACTCCCCGAATGGCGTGCTGACGCTGCTTGGCGCCCTGGTCCAGCTGGTGCTTGGTAATCTTCTGGAGCAGACTTTCCGCCCGGTCCAAGTTGCCGGTCACATCGACGAAAATCACCACGGCCGCCTGTTTTACGCCCGGGCGAATCACGGCAGCCACAACCTCACCGCCCGGCACACCCTTAAGGTCTTCCAGCTTCACGCCCAACCGATGCTGCGCGGCGGCAAAATGCTCCTCGAACTGGCGGCGCAGGTCGTCGGTGAACGGTTTCATCACCGGGTCGGCCATCAGTTTGCCAATTTGCGTTTTGTTCCAGTGCTCTTTCAGCCGGCCCCAATCGCCCACGGAAATGTAGCCGACGGTAGTATCGGGCAGCACCCGATCACTTCGTGGTACCACTTGGGCCGCCGCAATCGCGTAACTCAGCGCCACGAAACAAGCCGCTAAGGAAACTACCCGGATCAGCTTCACTATCGTGCGCTCCTCGATGTGTCGGATTACCTGGATACCTCAACAGACGCGAAAATGGGGTTTTTCATCCCAGCAGTATCAACCCCGGAGCATAACCTGCCCTGAAATCCCAAAGTTTTTCGGTGAAGGTTTCAAGTCCTGGCCGGCTTCCCGCTTGGAACTCCCGCTTTGCCCGGGCCGAACCTAGAGTTTGACTGTCCGAAAACGTGCCGTTGCCACGCTTATGAACTGTAATCAGCAACGCACCCCGAATTGGCGTGAGACAGTGCTCGAAGCTTCTGTGGCAAATGATCACTCACGGCTCCGGCGCGGTTGCCATTGATTGTACAGGTCCGTCTGCCGCACAGGCGCGTAGCTCGCACTGTGCCCCGGAATAAATAAAATGATTGCCAACGTTATACCGTTGCGCATGGGTAGCGGCAAGTGCGATGGAGGCCAGGCTGGCCCCTGCGAGGTGCGGGCCGGCAGGATGGGCGATCGGTGCGCGTAGCCAGCCGCTCCGAGCTGTAAGCACAAGTGAGCGCTATTCCGTGCCGGGTGTTGCATGGCCGACCAGCCGTGGCGGTTCGCGCCGAATAGGTTCGGTCAATTGCGGCCCAACTTGTGCTCGCCGTGCGGGGATGTTTGCCACTGTGTGTGCGTCCGTTATGTAGGTAGGCGTTTGGAAAACGACGAGACGAATAAACTAAGAGAACAGGGCAAATTGCGGGGCCGCTGGCTTGTCAAGCAGTGGCACTAGGTACCGTTTTGGGACGGAAAAAGGGTAATCTTCCGCCGCCAAAGCTGCCCCCAACCAAAACTTCCAACTACAATCGAGATTCACACAATTTGCCACTTTTCCAGTGATCTGGAGTGCCTCGCCCCGTCGTGGGTGCCTTCGGGCTGGTCCACAGAGACTGGCTGGTATTCAAACGACGCGACGGTTCGCGTCCACCGAACTGACCGCAGCGTGTACGTTCAATTGCTTCACGTCGCAGGCCGCGCCATGTGATCGCAAACGCTATTACTATAGGGTTGCTGCTCGGACTGAAGCGCGTCTCCGCTGTTGGGCAATCGCCATATTATGCCCCCTGCGTTATGTAGTTGTTTTTCGCCAAAGTTGATATCGTCGCCAGCATTGTGCGGCTGGCAACAATTTGGTGTTATACCGCTCGAAGATATTGCCATGACTGGAGTTATCGATATGTGGCGTTTGTTTCTACCCGGCAAGTTGCAGACGGCGTATGTCGAAGTCCAGCCGTGGTGGTATCCTAAAAAAGCTCCTAAATATTTCCCAAATCTCCCCTATTGACGCAATTCCACAGATTGCTAATCTTTTGTAGTCTAGAAAGTCTGCGCAAAATGCGTCGAATCCGTCGAAGCGGCATTGTGTGCAAATCAGGGAAGCATTAGAAGCTCGGATAAGCCAAACAGGCATGTTGTAAAAATGGCACACACCGGGCTTCAGCATGTTGACGGATTTCCACCAAAAAGCCACGTTTCCCGCCCAAGGCGATTCGACCGCATCACGTAAGTGGCGACGGACCAACACTTTGCGCCAACGCGGCACTTTATCGCCGGATTCGGTACTGTAAGTGCTTGCCTTAAGAACGTCGGAAAGCACAGCCAGCCAGAGTAATCGCCGTGGGTTTTTACGCGCGTTGTGTCCGTACGGTCTTATTGACGGTCGCAATACGTGGTGACAGCTGACAGCAGAGAAACCTTTGCATCAGGCGATCACTACGTGTCGCAAAGATCAACCGGTGACCGTATGGGCTGAGGATCGAATTGAGTTGTTGCGTTACTGGGCACATTGACTTTCTTGCACACCTGAGGAACGCATCTTGGCTCGCACCTCCAGCAAGACGGTTAGTGTTAACAAAAACAGGCGCCAGCCGACCAGTGGTTATCGTCGCCACAAAACAGCAAGCAACGGCAGAGCGGCTCGAGCCTGTCGGGCAGACCGTGAGAGCCGCCCACCCTGCGTCCCCCAGGATCGCGACGACGAGGTCTTCGAGCCGGACGAGCTTGCTTGCGATTCGGAGTTTCACGCGGAAGAGCTAGACGAGCTGCTCGAAGAGGACGACGTCGATTTGGCCGAGATGACCGCTGGGCGCACCGGCGAAGACGATTGCATCGACGACCCAGTGCGCATCTATCTGATGCAAATGGGCGAAAACGCCATGCTCACCCGGCAGCAGGAAATTGCCGCTGCCAAACAGATCGAGCGCACTCGGCGGCTCTACCGCAACACGATGCTTTGCAGCGACTATCTGCTGCGCGCTGCGATCGACATGCTCGAGGGCATTCGCGACGGCCGGCTGCGGCTGGACCGCACGATCGAGGTGTCGGTGATCAACCTTCGGGAGAAGCGGCGACTGACAACCATATTGGGGCCGAACTTGCACACCCTGAAGAACCTTGCGATGCGCAACCGCCGCGATTTTGCCTTGAGTATTCGCAAGGGTCGGCCGCTTAGGGAACGCCGCCTGGCCTGGCGCCGGCTGGTGCGGCGGCGGCGGAGAATGGTGCGGCTGGTCGAAGAGTTAATCCTGCGCACCAAGCGACTTCAACCGGTTTTCGCGAACCTGGAGCAGGTCTGCCAGCGGATGGAGCAGCTCCGCTGCCAGATTGCCGAAGCACGTTCCGCCCGGGATCACCAGGCGCTGGGCTGCTTGCGCGCGGAACTGTGCCGGTTGATGAAGATGACTCAAGAAAGTCCTGCTACGCTGAAGCGATACGTCCAGCGCACCCGTGCACGCCTGGAAGAATACCAGGCGGCCAAGCGTGTACTGTCGTCAGGCAACCTGCGGCTGGTGGTGTCTATCGCCAAACGATACCGCAATCGGGGCTTGAGCTTTTTGGACCTGATCCAGGAAGGCAACACCGGGTTGATGCGAGCGGTGGACAAGTTCGAGTATGCCCGCGGATACAAGTTCTCCACCTATGCCACATGGTGGATTCGCCAGGCAATCACTCGCGCTATCGCCGACCAGAGCCGCACTATCCGGATGCCGGTACATATGATCGATGCCATGAGCCGGGTGCGTGCCGCCGCGCGCAAGGCGTACCAGGCCACTGGCGTGGAACCAACGGTGGAAGAAATCGCCCGCGCCACCGGATTATCGGTGGAAGAAACCACCTGTGTGTTGCGGATGACTCATCAGCCGTTGTCGCTTGACCAGCCGGTGGGCGATCACGACGACACCTTCTTCGGCGAGTTCCTGGAAGACTATCGGGAGAACAATCCGCTTATGGAGATGACCCAGGAGACGCTCAAAGAACGCATTGCCGAAGCGTTGCAAACTCTCGACTACCGAGAACGGGAGATAATACGGCTTCGTTACGGGCTGGCCGACGGGTATTCGTACACTCTGGAAGAGGTGGGCAAAATCTTCTCGGTTACCCGGGAACGCGTCCGCCAAATCGAAACCAAGGCCGTTCGTGCGCTACAGCACCCGGTGCGGGCGAGGAAACTGGCTGCTTTTGTGGAAGATTGCGGCCAGCGATCGGCCGTTACCCCGGCACTTCCCCAAATCGAAGTTTCTCCGCCGCTGGAAAACGTCTAGACTCTTCTGCGCCAGCCGGTGTCTGGGGCCAAGTCCATCGCGCCTCACCAGGCGCGAAACTCGTAGTATGCCCGCAAGCGCTGGCGGTCGAAGACGATGCGAATGGCGTGTCGTCTGTGCGGTTCGAGCTGGCAGACCAGTCCGTCGCTGACAAGCAATTCGTGGTCGCCGTCGAGGCTGCCGTGGCGCACTCGCACTGGCTGTTCCTGCGGCGGTTGGCCGATCTGGACAAGCTGGCAGTCCCGACCCTGGCACCAGCGGAGAAAATCTGCCTGGCTGATGTGGAAATCGGCCAATGCCATGTTTAAGCGCACCGAGTAGTTGATATCCTCGGCTTCTTTGGGCAGATAATGCAAATACATTATTTTGCTGGCCTCCGAACCGGCAGCGATTTTTCCGTCTTTGGTAACAGCCGAAACAAGCAGGTCGCGAAATGCCGGGGTGACGGCCGCAGCGCAAACGGCCGCCAACAGAAGCGTCACCGGCGGCCAGCGGCATGCGGCAGCCCATAGTCGGCTTTTCCCGCCCTGGCCGGCGAGCAGTCGCCACGCAAGCGATTCGATGCTCAGCACCGCGGCGATACATGCCGCCACCGCCGCGGTGGCCAGTACGGCAGCAAAAAACGTCACGTACAACATGGTTGTGCCACAAACTCTCTCGTTTTGCCGCTCAACCCGACAGCAACTATCGAACATATACTCCGCATGGGCAAGATATACGCACGGGCATTAGCGGAGCGTTTTCGGAGCAACAAGCGTCTCAGTTCTGCCCCCGCAAAGCATAGACTCATCCAAGGCTAACGACAACCCAAAAGTGCGATACCGCGTGCCGTGGTTTTTCACGGGCCGGCGGGCTGTCCGAATACCCTTTCGATCGGATTCATGCCAATCTGAAGCGTGTGGGTTTCCCAAAGGTAGTGGTAGCGGCCAATAAGCTCATCGGGGAGATGGAAATAGCGGCGCAGCGACTCCAGGTCGGCCTCGTCGATGGGCGTATTCGGATCGCGCGGGGCCTGGGCGGAAATCATCAGCAAATGATAACGACCCTGGCTAGCGACATCTAGCGCGAAGTCTCCCGCAGCGTCCGCCCTCGCATAATCGCCGCCGAGTTTGCGGATGGCATCGATCGTGCGGTTGGTATCCACTATGGGGTCGCGTGGGCGAAGGCCATCGGCCGACAGGGGCTTGGGCGGGTATTGGCCGACCGGAAAGGCGATGACCACTGCCTTTTCATCCGGCCGAATCTCAAGCGCCGTTGCCCGATATGACAGCTTGCCCCGAACCACCACTCGTTGCATGACGGCCTGCGCCCCTTCGGCCGCCGCCCGATAACGCATCTCCCCCCGACCGATTACGAAACCGGCGCCGAACGCCGCCACCGCCACCGCCGCCAGCAGCGCTGCCTGAAGGTACAAAGTGCTGCGGCGAAACAATATCATGTTCGAGGGCAACGGTTGCCCGGGCGCCACCTGCTGTCCTGCCGCCCGACCAGCGTAATCGGAGGGCCAGCTTGCGCTTTGGTCGCTCCGCGGTGTTGCTGCCCGAACCTCAAAGGCGTTCGGCGCTGGTTCGTCGTAAACGACGATGTGCGACGGCCCTTCTGCTGTGTCGGCCCAGTTGCCGGCAAGGTTGCTGCCGCTATCGCCGCTGTTGCCCGCCTCAGACGGCTGCGTTGCGGACCTGGCCGCCTCGGCCTTGCCAGGCTGAGGTACGATTTGTGCCGTTCCACATTTGGGGCAGGAAATCTCGGTGCCCGCCTTTCGGGTAGCGATCCCCAGCAGTTGTCGGCACGATTTGCAACGGAACCGAATGGGCATCGCCAGTTAATGGCCCGGAAAAACAATCTCGCATCGCCATAACCTTCGCTAATATTGAGGGTAGCATCCAAGACGGACGCTCGCCAGTTGAGAAGGTCTATCGGGCTGCGACAATCCTGAAGCGGCCTACGGCAGCAACCAAATGGTTTTGCTGGATGGACGCTGCGGTCGCGTTGGTTTTTTGTTTGGGCGATGGCGGTCCAGTTATCAGCGCCAACGTGGTTACGACGGAGCGTCGCCCTCCAAGCTGCCGTATAACATGCGTGCACCGCGCGCAAATGGTATGAGTAACACACTATGGCGCGCACATGGTACGAGGCAAGACGCTGCCCAGAGCGACAAGTCAGTCTTCCGGCTGTGGCTCGGTCGGCTCGGAAGCCGACTCCGTGAGCTGCCAGCGCTGGCCCAGGGTTTCCACGGCCAGCGCTACCACGCATCCAACCAAATCCACAACCCACAATGCGGCGCACGCGGCGGCCAGCCGGAAGAAGAGCACTCGGCCATCCTGGTCGCCCATCGCTGCAAGCAAAGCGCCGATGCCGATCAGCGCCCATGCCAAAATCGGCAATGTCAACAACAGCGTCACAAGCCACGCCAGAACCCGTTTATGGCAAGGTTGGTCGCTCATCTGGGTACCTCTGAGTTGCGCTGTCCTCGCCGGAAGCTAATCGGCCTAAACTATAAAGTAGCAGAACCGGCAGAAAGCCTCTATGGCCATATTTCGCGCCACGTCTCAGCAAGACATTCTGAACATTTTACACGCATCGGGGGCCGATGCATCCCCTTGTCGCGAGTGTCTTATTGACCCCAAGTTGCTTATTGACGGGCCCAAGTGGTCCGACACAATGAAAAGTGGCGGTGCCGAGTAAAATGGCGGTGCTGATCGCCTGTGGTATCGGCGCGGTTGATGCAGAGGCTCCGGCGTTGGTTGTGGCGTAAGCTTATGGGAAGGAACTGAAGGGCGCTTAAGGTGTCAGGTGCAAGCTTGCGCACGGCTAGTGTCATAGGGGCAATGTGGCTTGTCCTGGGGCCGAGCTTTGCGCCGGCGCTGCTGGGAGCCGAGGTGGTCCTCAAGGATGGGCGCACATACCGCGGTAAGCTGGCCGAAGTGCCTAGCGTGGGGGGGTTGGGCAAAGGTCCGCCAGGCGACGAGGTCGGCCCGCTGACTCCCATCGTGTTGATCGACGACGATCTGCGCCGCTGCTTCATTTCCAAGCGGCATTTGCGCGAGGTGCGTCAGGGCGAAGCGGGCGAGGTGCCGGAGAAGTTCCGCATCTGGCAGAAGGCTTTGCGGATCGGGCCGACCGTCAAAAGCGTCGGCCCGGTGATGAAAATCACCGAGTTCGACGACTTCGGCCGTCGCATCTTCACGTTCAACACTACGCGCGGGCCGGTCGACGTGGTGCAAGGGATAACCGAGCTGACGCCTCAGTGGGCGCGGGTCGAGGGAATCAGCCACGTGTGGGACATGCGAATCGCCACCAGCTCCATCCCGCAGGACATCTTGCACCGCATCCTGCTGAAGCAGATCGAACCGGACAATGTGGAGCACCACAAGCGCATCGCCCGCTTCTATTTGCAGGCCGAGCGCTACGAAGAGGCCCGCGCGCAGTTGCAGGAAATCCTCAAACGGTTCCCGGACCAGCCGAATCTGAAGGCCGAGCTTGAGCCTACGGTGCAAGCGCTGTACCAGATCGCTGCCCAGCGGCTGCTGGATGAACTGCGGCTGCGGCGCGATGCTGGCCAGCATCGGCTGGTGTACAACAAGCTCCAGAGTTTTCCTAGCGAGAACGTGGCGGGGGAAATACTCGAGTCGGTCCGCGAAATGCTCCAGCAGTACAACACCGCCCAGCAGCGGGGCGCGGAAGTCCTCCAGCGGCTGTCGGAGCAGTTCGAGGCGATCAAGGAGACGTCCGTCCGCGTGCAGGTGGAGCCGATCGTCAAAGAGATACAGGCAGAGCTGGACATCAACACTTTGCCGCGCATGGCGGCCTTCCGCCAGCACGCCGATGACCAGGACCTACAGCCCGCCGAAAAACTCTCGCTGGCCATCAGCGGCTGGCTGCTCGGTTCCGACCAGGCCACGCTCCGCCTGCCGGTAGCCATTTCGCTATATCGCACCCGGGAGTTGGTAAAACGTTACCTGGCCGAGCCAGTAAAGGTCAATCGCGATGCGATTCTGGATCAACTGAAGTCGGAAGAAGGTTCCTCGCCGACCTATGTGGCCGGATTGCTCGCGCAGATGAAGCCGCCGATCGCTTTGCCGGAACCGTTGGACGAGAAAAAGCCGGGCTACTACCGGCTAGCAGCGCCTGGGATGCCGGGCGGCCCGAGCTTTGCGTACTACGTGCAACTGCCGCCGGAATACAATCCGTATCGGCGCTATCCGGCGATTGTCACTCTTTGCGGGGCGGGCACTACGCCGGAACAGATGATCGACTGGTGGGCCGGGGCTTGGACTTCGGGGGGC
>Ga0209101_1000794_pt1 | contig 25385 bp, 8 predicted proteins | sample ConPoolayeCmetaG_FD_185481 | JGI IMG/M metagenome (GOLD analysis project Ga0209101, IMG submission 185481) | Hot spring microbial mat communities from California, USA to study Microbial Dark Matter (Phase II) - Cone Pool mat layer C metaG... ...
GACGAATTCAGTTCGTGTTGGAGCCGGTTTCCTTGGAGTTGGGATTCCGGCACCTCAAGCGTGCCGGTCGCTCCTGGCGAGACAATGACAAACTCGTCCAGCCGGCTGATGCCGTCGGCAAGTCCGACGGCTTGGCGCGTACCACGCTCGCGGACCATGCGGGCGATCCAGGCATTGACGGGATCACGGGCCACGGCTTCGTAGCGATCGGGGTTCCAGCGCCACCCGATATCGCTGGGCGGATCCACAAAGGGGAAGCCGGAGGCAAGGTCGTGCCGCCAGCCGGATCGCCAGACGAGGCGGCGGGGGCCGGCGAAGGCGAGCCGGTGCATAAGACGCTGAGGGGAATAAGGGCCGACGATACGGCTGTCCACGGCGAAGGCGTTCATCGGCAAATCCACCGAAATCCCTTCCACCCACATGAAAAAGTCGGGATTCAGGGAGCGTCCGAAGCGATAGATCCGCTCATAGAAGGCGAGCACACGGGCCGATGTTTCACCCGGCCATCGCAGGTAGGGCTTTGCTCCGAAATCGGGGGGCAGCGGTTGCGCGCCGGAATCCCAGAAAAGGCCCGTCACTCCCATCTCCTGGATGTAGAAGGCGATCCACTCCCGTAGGTGCGCTTCGAACGTGGGATCGGCCGAATTGACGACATCCATGCGAACACCGTTATCGGGGCGGTTATGGATCCGGACCGGCCGCCCGTCCATGCCACGGATGGACCAGGACTCCTGCCACTCCAGACCGCCGCGGCGCGCCGCGCTTCGGCTCATCCAGACGTAGGTGTGGCCGCCTTGTTCCCGTATCGGGCGCAACGCCTCGCGAAGGGCCGCAGGACCGCCCAGAGACGGGTTGGGAAGGGGCGATCCGACGTCCACATCATGACCGCTCCAGGGTACCTCGTGAGTGAAGAGGCCGAAGCCGTTGATGCCGCCTTTTTCCATCAGAATCCGCGCGCCTTCGCCCATCCGGGCAAAGGAGGAACCCCGTTGCCAATTCGGATGAAGCCAGAACCACGTCGTATGAAACCACCAGGAAGGGGGTTCTTCGTACCGGTCGAACTGGGTCGCCAGGAGCCGATCCGCTTCCGAGAGACCCTGACCCCAAAGCCACGTGACGGCCGGCGTCTCGATCTGTTCCTCAAGGGGAAGGTCCCGGAAGTAGTAGAAGCGGAAACTCTGGCCGTCCGACCCATACCGCAATTCGCCGGAAGTCGAAGGGCGCCTGACGAAGACCCAGACAAACCGTTCGTCGCGCGCATGATAGACAAGGGTCCCGGCGATCGTCGGCTGGCCCGGAAAGGCCCGGCGAAATCCCGATTGGAGCCATGGCAGGACCTGCCGGGGAGGACCATCTTCGATCCCGACATGTTCCCGCGGCCCCGAACCTCCAATCGCCAGAGCGCGGATCCTCGTCTGTTCCCCGAACAGATCGAAGGAAAGACCAGGCACATCCATTGTATCCAGACGGAGGGGGGCTTCCAGGGAGGGACGCCAGATGTAGTCCAGCAGGTCGTCCTTTTCGCCATGGGCGACCCGACGGATTTCGTACCGAAGATGCAGAGAGTTTTCGGGGCCTGTGTGAAGGCCGACGCCACCTCGCGTCAGAACCCGCCGGATTCGCAACGTCGCGCCGGCCCCGTAGGCGGCAGGGCGAACCGCCTCCAGAAAATCAATCCGTTCGCCCACGGCCTCGTCCACGGCCAGCCAGCGGGTCCGCAACGGTTCACCATTCCACCGTAATTCGCCAGCCGATCCAATCTCTAACGCTAACGAATCCCTCACCCCACCCGTGGTGACCTTAACCAGTGTTCCCGTGACAGAATCCACGTCAACCCCAAAGCCAAACGTCTTGTTGGACATCGCTGCCTTTCGATGAGTAATACGCGATGCTTTATATCACGCTCAACGACCTGTGTAAACATATATATCAAATATCTGATATTCAAAGACATAAGCGAATCAATAAAAAAAACGAAAATTGATTGAAACAGAGTCAAATGTATGCTAAAAGGATCTTGATTGTTGAAGGTATTGAAGGCACGCATGAACGTTACCCGCCAGCCGCTCTATTTGCAAATCGCCCAGACATTGCAACGGGAGATTCCCCAGCGCTATCCACCGGGGGCTCTCCTCGATGTGGCCGACTTGCAAAGTCGTTTCGGGGTCAGCACGTTGACGTTGCGGGAAGCGCTGGGGGTTCTGGTGCGTCAGGGCTACATCGAACGGCATAAGGGACGTGGCACCTATGTCAGTCACTCCTACCCGCGTCCTCATGTCGGGATCGTCAGTGAACTGGATCTTTTCGATCGAGGGGTCTCCTTTTTCTATCGCCGCGTGACCCAGGTCCTGCGAACTTTCTTTCGGACGGAGGGCATGCGGGTGCGCCTTTACATTGGCCACACGCGGCCGGCAACCGAAGCTACGGGGTTGACCTGTGACGATCTGGCGGAAGACCTGGCCAATGGCCAGATCCGTTCGCTGGTCGCGGTGGCGATGAAGGTTCCCCCGGAACTCCGCGAACTGAGTCGGCAGGCCGCTGTGCCGGTGGTCTCCGCCTCCTCCGGTTCCGACGGCTGCGTGATGCTGGATCATGCCGACTTTGTTCGTTGCGCGCTCGATGAGTTGGTGGCGGCCGGCCGAAGGCGGATCGCGATACTGGGCAGTGTCGGTGTATCATCGGACACGCTGATCGCGATGTTGAAGGAGCGGGGATGCGCGGTCCACACGGGATGGTTGCAGGCGGGTCTTCACCCGAGTCTCCCGGGGGCGGGATGGGAAACGTTCATGACCGCCTGGGCGGCGGCCCCCGAACGCCCCAATGGACTGCTTGTCGCCGACGATATGCTGTTCGAAGAAGCCGCCGCGGCCATCCTGACGCAGGGCATATCGGTGCCCAAGGATCTCTACGTGATCACTCATGCCAATCGGGGCGCCTGGCGCCGCCTTCTCATTCCCGCCGTATGCTATGAAGTGGACCCGGACGAGGTGGGGCGGGTGATGGGCGAAATGGCGTTGCGGCTGATGGGTGCAAACCCGGGCAGCCACGAAGAGGCCATCCTTCGCTTCAGGCGTGTAGAGCCGGATCATCGGCAAACCCCTTGGTTGACACAGGAAACGAAGATGACAAGCAGCAGAGGAGGGTTCGTCCATGCCTAAGAACACAATGATATACGCAGGGTACGCCGTTCTCGTGAGTTGCCTTCTGGGGCGATCGATCCCCCTCCAGGCGGCCACCTTTTACTGGGATGCCGACGGCGATGCTTCTTCCGCCTTGGGAGGTTCAGGTCCTTGGGACACGACCACGGCGCTGTGGCGGTCCGGTTCCACGACGGGGCCCCTCTCCCTTTGGCCGAACAGCAATCCCAACAGCGATACCGCGGTACTGTCGGGGACGACGGGAACCCTCACGATTGCCAGCGGCACGACGATCTATGTCAACGAAATCAATCTTAACTTGGGCAACCGCTTTATTTTGCAGGCGGGAGATAACGACTCACTTTTGGTCTTTTCGGGCACGAATCCCCGGGTCACCAAAGGCCCGAACAACACAGCGGTCACCTTTCGAAATCGGGTGGATGTCGGAAGTGGCATTTATCTCGAGCAGGATGGTACGGGGAGTGGGGCTCATGTTTTCGAGGGGACCAATCAAATCACGGGAACGGGCCCCATCGAGCTGCGGATGGGCAGCAGTCAGTACGGGATGCAGGTGGACATCACGGCGCCGCAGGAGTCCTTCGGCGGCGGTTTTCGGCTTGAGAACGGGCGACGACGGAATGTGACCTTAAGGGCCATGGCAACCCATTCGCTCGGGACCGGTCCGGTGAGAGCGACTGGCTTTGGAACCGTCCAGATGACCGTTTGGGGCGCTCAAATGCCGGTGGGCGACGTGCCGGCGGGGATTACGGCCGTGAGCAACGCGACCATTCGCCTTCCGTCATCAGCCGCCAGTGGAACGAAGGATCGGCTGATCGTTGGCCGTGATGCGGCGCTGGCGGGCGTTTCGGAGGCCCTTTCCTCCGTCACACGTGTGGACGAGTTCAGTGCCTCTCCAACAGGCCCGGAGGTTATCCTGTCGCCAGGCGCCCTTGTGTTGCATCTGACGGCGGCCAGCACGACGACGGTTGCCAATCTCGGGACGGCGGCGGACCTCCTCTTTGGCTTGGATGTGAACTTCGCCTCGACCTCCTTTTCTCTCACCATTGGAAAGGGGACACCCTGGCGCGGCTTTTCCAACACGACCATCAATGATTCGGGAACAGGTGGTCGGGAACTGCGCCTTCAATTGGGAACGGTCTCCATTGCCCCCGACACGGATTCCATTACCCTACAGGGTTTTGGCGTGGATTATTCCTACAACCTGATGGCGCTTATTCTAGGCAACGGCACCGCCACCCCCCGCTTTCTCGCGGTCAGCGATCCCTGCCCGGCGCGAATCGTCCGTCACGTCAAGATCGACACCTCCACGCCCGATTTTCCGGGCCTTTCCGGTTTCCTCCTGACCCCAGGCGCCCAGCTCTCCCTTCTTCGCGCGGGGGCTTCGGGCGCAAAAGCCGTGGAAATGGAAAATGGGTCCCTCCTTGCTTTTGTGCCGGCCACGGCCGGCAGCAGCGAAACGGTCGGTCATGTGACGGTCCGTGGGCAGGCCACGGTTCGTGTCACCCGGAAGACCGCGGGCACACCCGACACCTTGACCCTGTCCAGCGTCATCCGCACCAATCAAGGAGTGCTCCGAATCGTCAGCGCCACAGCCGGGCAACTAGGGAGCGACGAGCGGATCAAGATCACCGATACCAACGAACTCATCCGAGGCAACATCGTGGATCCCTGGGTGCAGGGCGCCGGCGAGTTTCTGACCTATGGGGCGAACGGTTTTGCCGTCTACCCCTCCTACGTGACCTCGCTCTCGTCGCTTGGAGACGGGGTGGTGTTCAAGGGGAGCGGGACGCTGACCGCGAATGCCACGCTCGATTCCATGATTATGACCGGTAGCATATCGGGCCCGAACACACTGACGGCCGGCGTTTTGCCGGACAGCTCGCGCGCGGCCCGCGTTGGATTGATGGGTACCGCCGACAACATTTCCATGGCGCCCGCTTTCGATGCCGGAAGTGCGGAATTGCTTGTCCACTATCCTCAGGGTTCAACGAGGGTCCTTTCTCTCAACGGAGTGGTCACCGCCAATGGACTGGTCAAGACGGGGTCGGGCATCGTATCCCTCCGCGGGAAGCCGAATAATATCAGCGGAGCGGTCAGGATTTGGGAGGGAACCCTTCGAATTGACAATACCAGCGACGGCCTGAATCCTGAGGCATGGGTGACGGTGGCCAGCGGAGCGACCTACGACATTGTATCGCCCGCGAACAATGTGGAAACCAATGCGGTCGTCCGGGGAGAAGGAACGATCAACCTGGCCTCGGGGAAGACGCTGGCCATCACCTCGGCGGTCGAGGTAGCCGATACGGAGTCGTCGCTGTCCGTGACCGGAAGTGGTACGCTGCGTTTTGTCGAAGGTTCGGTGCTGGCGGTCGCCCTTGACGTGGCCAACGATTCCAGGACCGTTCCGCGATTATCGATGCCCAGCGCCACGCTGGACCTAACGGTGGCCCCCGTTCTCCGGATCACCTCGGTCGCCAATCGGCCCACCGGCGATTTTGAGCAGACCTTTCCCATCGTTCAGTATGGAAGCCGTTCGGGAACGTTCGCCAGCACGGTGGAATGTCCCCAGGGGGTCAAGGGCACGTTGTCCTATGACGACGCGACGAGGGTCGTTTCGGTGACGCTCACCCCGTCCCGTGCGGCCGGGACGGTGATCGTCATCCGCTGAGTTTGGACAACGCTCCGGAACAGGACAGGGATCTGAAACCAGAAGGGACGGCGATGACGGTAGTCAAGCGCGTGGGTGGCTATGTCTTGGGTTTGTCGGTTTTGTTGCTCTCAGCCAGATCGGCGAGGGCCGAGTCTCCTGGGGCTACTACGCGGCCCGATCTGACTCTACCGCGATTAGCGCGGCCGCCGACGGTGGACGGCGTTCTCGACGAGGGAGAGTGGGACGGCGCCGCGGCGATCAGCGGGTTCATAGCCGCCACGGGCCCCGAAGGCGGCCGCGTGCTGCCCCTTCGCTCACAAATCCAGATGGGCCATGACGGTTCCAATCTCTATATGGCGGTCTTTTGTGCGCTTCCTCCGGGGGTCAAGCCAACGATGACCTATCGGAAACGGGACGAGCCGGTGTATATGGACCGTTACCAGATGGAACTGTGGTTGACGCCGCCCGTGCGAGGGCTCCTTACGGCCTATCAGATCATCGGGAACCCGTATGGGGCGATCTATGACGTCCGCCACGTGCCGTCGCTGGGCGCGGTGACCGTTTCCTGGAACACGACCGCCACATTCCGAAACCGCTACCGAACGGGAGAGTTCTGGACGGCTGAAATTGCCATTCCCATCTCTGATTTTGGCGAATCCACCCTTCGGCCGGATGACCCGTGGGGAGGCATGGTTGGTCTTGCATGGCCCCAGCGGAGCTGGCCCTACACGTTCGGTTGGTACAAGAACGTGGAGACCCATGCCCGGCTGTGGATGGGAGAGGATGGAACCGCGGTTCGGGTGGACAGCCTCGACCCGCTGTTCGAGAACCGCCTGGGCGCCACGCTCACACTGATCAACGGGGGTGATCAGCCGCTCTCCTTTTCCATTCGAGGCGTCGTTGGCGATATTCGCGACGAGCAGACCGTGGAGGTTCCGGCCGGCGGACGGAAGAAGGTTACCCTTGACCGCGAACTGCCGCCTTGGCCCGAAAAGCAGGCGAAACAGACCTTTCGCCTGGAAGTCACCGCGGATTCCCGCGTCCTTTTGGCCGGCGATTGGTTCTTCGCGCCCGTTGCCCGCGAGCAGCGAACCCCGCCACCGCCCCCTCCGCCGGAGTCGTGGAAGATGAACACCCGCGTTCAATTCGCGCCACGCGCAATGGGGTTACGAATGTGGGCGGACCTTCTCGACTATCCGCGGCGTTCCGAACTCGCGGCCGTCCGCTTTGCAGTCCGAGATCGGGAAGACGGCGATAACCGGGTTGCGACGGAGGTCACTCGTTTCGACTATGATTCGGCGGAGACCTACCTGTGGCTTCCCCGTACACTTCCCTTCGGTTCCTATTTTGCGGTGACGGAATTTCTGGATCGGCAGGGCCAGGTGATGGAACGGACGTGTGATCCCTTCGTCCATAAGGACCTGAAACAGGAGTTCATCTGGCTCGATGGCGATTCCGGCGAGCATTTTACTGTTTATCCGCCCTTCGAACCCATTGCCGTCCAGGGAGCCACACTGAAAGTCTGGGGACGCCAAATGGCATTCGAGGGGGCGTTCCCGTCCCAAGTGACAAGTCAGGGTCAGGATCTCCTTGCCAGGCCGATCCAATTGGTCGTGGAGCAGGAGGGGCGTTCCCGGCCAGCCGAAATCGAAGAGGCGTTCCGGATCCGGTCGGTCTCCAACGAGCAGGTCTCCTTTGAAGGGGCCTATCGGGCGCCTGGCTACCGCTTCCGATTGCAGGGCACGCTGGATTTCGACGGCGCACTCCTCTACACGCTGGAGGCGACGGCGGACGCGACGGAAACCGCGCCGGCGCTTCCGGTGGATCGCGTCTATCTGAGTCTGGCTGTGCGTCCCGAGCAGGCCCGCTACTGGTTTACGACGGCGGGCGGCTGGAGTCCGGCCTTCGGCGAAGTTCCAACGGCTCCCGCATCGGCGCCCTTTTGGACCTCCCGCGGCTTTGCGGATCTTCTGCCCTATTTCTGTTTCAGCGATGACGATCGCGCCATTCATTGGTTTGCGGATCATGCCCACGAGTGGATCCTGGGCCCCGATCGTCCGTTCGCGGAAGTCTGGCGTCATTCCGATGCCGTGGAGCTTCAAGTGAATCTGGTCCAGGTCAAAGGGCCGCCCACCCCGTTCCGCGCCGAATTCGGGTTTATCGCTTCGCCCGTTCGCCCGCTCCCGTCGGGGTGGCGCAATGCGACCCTTCACTGTGCGCCGATCGCCAACAGCCGCGTCAATTTCTTTTTTGGGCCCGGCCACGGCGGATGTCCGATTGACCCCCACGACACGAAGAAGCTATGCGAGGTGCTCCGGGTTGACACCGGCGGGCGGTCGCCGGATCTCGTCCTGGCCGAGGCGCCGAAGGACGCCTTTTATCGGTCGGCCTCAGATCCCGACTACCGCGAGTACCTCGTCAAGCGGTTTGGGATGGGGTTTTGGGAGACCGTGCTGAATCTTCAAAAGAAACGTGCGGCGCTCGAATCGGATCCAACGACGGTTCGTTCGTGCTGGTTCTTCAACGCCAAGATGTATTTCGAAGGAAACCGATCGGCGGCCTTCCGCACCTTTTTCCCGGGCGAATGGCAGCTCGACCCACCCTCCGGCTGGTTCCACCTCACGACGACGGAGGATTATCAGGACTTTTTCAGCTTCCACATGGAGCTTTGGCACAAGCATTGGTTTATGCCGGGACTGTACTTTGACGAGGTCTATCTGGCGCCCGACTACAACGTCTTCAACGGCAACGGCCGGCTCATGGCGGACGGCACGGTCCGGCCCTCCGTCCCCCTCATGGCGCAGCGGCGTTTCCTCCGCCGGATGGCCCAGCTTTTTGTGAAGTATGGGCGTGACCCCTTCCTCTGGGTCCATACCTCCAACTACATGCAGCCGGCGGCCATCGCCCCCGCGACGATCGCGATGTTCGGAGAGGACCGGGCCCCGAATCCCCTCATGGATTGTGTGGAGGCCGTGCCGGCCCTTCTGATTCGGACGCTTGGACGGAGTCAGAAGTTCGGTTTTGTTCCCGTCTGGATGAATCAGGTGGGCCGGGGGGGAGACCAGTGGGATTGGCTTGGCCGCCAGTTTCACGGCTGGTGCTGGCTTCACGACGTGGTACCGGAAAACGGCAACACCTATCGCGCCCGACCTCTGCTCCCGTTGCGTCAAGGGTGGGGTATTGACCGCGATGACGTCGCCTTTATCCCCTATTGGCGTTCGGGCGGCGCGTTCACGCTCGATAACGATCGGATACTGGCCAGTGCATGGGTCCGGCCCGGCGGCCATGTCCACATGATTCTGTTCAATCTCTATCGGCAAGGGGAAGGCCCGGAGGAAACGCGACTGACGCTGAATCCCGGGGCTTTGGGACTTCCCGACCGGTTCACGGTGTACGACATGACGGGGGAACCCGATCTCGCAACCTGGGAGGACGGTTTTCGGGCGATCGAACGGGAATTTCGGGGTGACGCGCGGGCGATCGCCGACGCGCGCAGCCGCCGCTTCAACCTCCCAGAGCTGGGCGGCTTTACTCCGACATACGACGTGAAACGTTTCCCCATACTGGGGCACGGACCGACCGTTTCCATTTCCATTCCGCCACGTGATTTTGTGCTGCTGGTAATCGAATAACCGAGGGAAAGAGGTCCACGTCATGAATCCCACATCCAGGGAAACAGGTTTGGTGTTGGCTTCGTTTGGTCTGGCCCTCCTTCTCCAGGCCCAGCCGGAAGAGAGCCGTCTCCCCATTGGCCGTTTTACCATTCCGAGGCTGACCCAAGCCCCCCTATTGGATGGGCACATCGCAGAGGGAGAGTGGGATGAGGCGTTGATGGTCAGCGGAATCATGTCCGCCTTTACCGACCAACTGATGAACTCCGACACGGCCTTTGCGATCGGGCGACACGGTGACCGCCTTTATGTGCTTGCCCGTTGTCGGCGGGGCCCTCGCGAGTGGCGCCTCGGCAAGCAGATGCGCTTCAACGATCAATACAACTGGGGCGACCCCAGCATCGAAATCTGGGTCACACCGCCGACGCGGATTCCGGAAACCTACCAGAGTGTGATCAACACCTATCCCGCTGTTCTCGACAACCATCAAATTCCCAGCCGCGGTTACCACGCCGCAGGGTGGAAGGGCAACTGGACCATCGGGGTCAGCGAAGACCCCGATCAGTACATCATCGAAGCCTCGATTCCTTTTGCCGATTTCGGATTCGAAACCATCCCCGATGGCGCGGTCTGGCGGATGCTTCTCTGCCGGACCTGTCATGGGGCCAAGCCTCACCCTCAGGGATCCTGGTCGGTGACGCAGGCGTTCGGTGAAATCCCCCAGCATCCGCCGGTGGTTTTTCGCGATGACCCGCCCGTGGTTCGCGTCGAAGATCTTCACACCATCCTTTCAGGACGTTACCGCATTCCCATGACTCTTCGGGCGCCGCGATCCCGGTCCACGGTTCTGGTCGCGGAGTTCCGATGGCACGGAAGCCGGCAGGCCGGCCGCGACGATGATATTGTTGAAAGCCGGACGATTCGCCTCTCGCCAACAGAACATCAGGCGATCCTCTGGGTAGGCATGGTCCCCGAACGTTTCAAAAAAACAGTGAACGAAAAGGTGACACAGGACGCTCAGACGGTCTCCCGCACCGTCGAACGGCCGGCCGGCTATATCACGATCACGGTGACGGAAGAGGGAGAGACCGAGCCGCTTTTTCGCCACAGTTTCGGTTATGAGGTAACGGGATGGCAATGGAGCCGTCCAGAGCGGCCGGCGAATGCGCCGGACGAAAAACCGCTCGCCGTCCGCGCTCAGTACGGCCCGGAACATCACGCCCTTCTGATTTTGGCGGATATTCTCAATCTGACCAACCGGACGGATCAAGGAGTTTCGGGACGACTCCGTGTTTCAGATCCGGCGACGGGAAACGTCCTGCTCACCGCCCCCCTCTCTCCTTTTCTCGAAGCCTATTCCCAGACGCTGGTGTCGCTGGAGGGTATTGACGGGCCTCTATGGGATCATACGAAGGACGACGCGGTCGCCGCCCAACGGAAAGCCATGATGAATGCTCACCAACTGGCGAAGGAAGCGTATGAGCAGGCGATGAAACGGTACGAACAGGAACGGCAGCGATGGGAAAAAATGAAGGCCCAGAATTCGGATTCGCCCCCGCCGCCTCCGACCCCACCCCTGGAACCCCAGCCGCCCGTTCTTCCAGAGCTCCCAAAGGGACCCGTGCCCCGGACGATTGCCGTGGAAGTCGAGGTCTCGGACGCCTCCGGAACCCCGCGGGCATCCGATCGTCAGGAGGTCGCCTTGCTCCGCCATAAGTTTTCCTGGCAGGGATCCGATGCCGGTCTCTCCGACCGGGTTATCCCCCCCTGGATCCCCGTCCGCGTTCAGGGATCGCGCGTCCAGATGTGGAATCGGGAGTATGAACTCGACGGGCTCGGGGTGGCCCGCCGCATTCGCAACGGCACGGTCTCCCAAATTCGCTCCATGCGGCTGGTGGCTACCGTGAACGGCCGCGAACGGGTTCTCGCGGGTTCCACGCCGACGGTTATCCAGCAGGCCGAGGCCTGGGCCGAGTTGGCCGGCCGAGCCGAGGTGGACGGAATCCGCTTCGAGGCCCGGACGCGGGTTGAGTTCGATGGCTGTCTGATTCAGGATCTCACCTATGGGCCCGCCGATCCGGCCCGGCCGGTCCGGTTGGAGGGGCTTCGCTGGGAAGTGGAACTTCCAGCGGACGAAGCCACGCATTTCTGCACGTCGGCCGGGGGGTGGACGGCGGTCCACAATGTGCTGCCTCCGCGCTGGACAAGCCAGCAGACCGGATCGGGGGTTCTGATCGGCGATTTCGTGCCCTACATCTGGATCAACAACGGCGACCGTGCCTTCCTCTGGTTTGCCGACAGTGATCGGGGGTGGGTTACGGAACCGGACCGGGCCATTCCAACCCAGGAAATCGTCCGAACGAACGATCGGGTGGTGCTCACCGTCCGTCTCGTCGAACTCCCCATCGAACTGACCGCCGCCCGAACCCTGCGCCAAGGCTGGATGGTCTTTCCGTCCCGTCCCCTCCCGCCCGGTTTCCGTTCGATCATTTGCGCCACCAGCCGCGCCGATTACCCCGGCGCTCGTGCGACCCACTTCTGGTTCGAAGGCGACTGGGCCGTCCTCTGGCCCTACTACTGCAGCCCATTCCCCTGGAACATGGAGAAGTCGAAAAAGATGTTCGACGAGGTCATGCAGCGGTCCGGACCGACCCACCATCCATGTGTGGGATCCATTGCCCACTCCATCGGGCGCTATCAGGACTATGAAGGACGCACGTTTCCTGAGTTCGCCGTGGACTGGGGAGACGAGCCGGGCTCCACCGCCAACGGCGATATCACCCAGAGCTCGGGGCCGATTGATTTCCGCGTCCATCACTACCGACGCTGGGTTCGTGAGGCCGGTTTCCGCGGCCTCTACGTGGACGAAAATTACCTTTCGTACGACCGCAATCCCCTGAGTGGTGGCGCGTATGTGCGCCCCGACGGCCGGATTCAGGCCGGCTATTCCTATCTGGGATTGCGGGAGTATTACAAACGGATGATGACCATGTTTCACCAGGAAGGTGTTCCCCGTCCGAACATCTGGTTGCATACCACCGGCGGCGCGGCCTTCCACGCCTGGCTGGGTGATATCTTCATGGAGGGTGAAAACGTCGAACCCACAGACGAAGAATGGGATTACCTCGAGGTGCTTCCGGCCGGGCGCATGATTGCGATCGGCTCGCCGGCGTGCAACAGCGCCTTGACCATCATGATGTGCCAGGCGCAGCGACACAGCACCGCTCTGGCGGCCAAACATGTCCACCAGTTCATGGGTTGGATTCTCGCCCATGACATCATGCCCGAACAGGTTCGATGGTTCGGCCCGATGGCCCAGGTGGCCCGGTTTCATGCCGAGGACGTGACGTTCACGGGATATTGGAAGGCCGATGCGCCCGCCCGCGCCCTCACGGAGGGCGCGCTGGTCTCGGTCCATCGCTCGCCCGCCCGCGCCGTGTGCTGGGTAGTCAACACGACCCGCGAGGATCGGGTAGTTTCCGTGGCGCTCGATTGGAAACGCCTCGGACTCGATCCGCGCGCGACCCGGGCGTGGAATGTTGAAACAGGTACAGCGATTCCCCTCTCCCGAACGGGATTCGAAGTGGAGACGCTTAAGCGTGATTTCGTTGGCGTCCTTCTGGTTCAGGCTCGTCTGCTGAAACCTGGCGAGACTTTTCGGGCGACCTTCGATCAGGGGCCTGATGCGGACGAGGCGATTGGATGCGAGATGCTGTATGGTGCGACGAATCGAATGCCTGACGGGCGCGGCGGGCAGGCGCTGGCTATTGCCGAGGGCGAAGTCCAGCTCTGGGGGCATCTGAATCTGTCGGAATCGAGCGGGCGACTTTCGTTCCGCGGACTTGTGGCCGCCGACCGGTATGGAGCGATCGTGCGGACTGTGATCCCTTCGGTGCGGGGAATCACGCCACCGGGCGCGCCAATCCTTTTTGAGCGCCGAAAGGGCGGCGGCAACACCTCGGATCAGCTCGTGCTTCGGGTGGATCGTCCCTCGACGAAGGACAGCCCCCCACCGCCGTCCGTCTCAGCCCCCCTTTCGCTGGAGCCGGGCTGGCATGACTTCGAGTGGCGATGGAAGGGGGGAACCCTTGAGGCGTGGGTGGATGGGCAGCAGGTTCTGTCACTGGCGGACATACGGCTCAACCTGCATGAGGCCACCGGGCCCGAAATCGTCACCATGGCCCGGTTTGTTTTCGGAGGGCCCAGGGGATGCCTAGTCGCCCTCGACGACGTCCACACACATCGCTAAGTCGTCCCGTCGCGGATCGCGGCAATCCCATTACTCCAGCACCCAGCCGGAAGCCAGGTGGGCGAAATGAATCGTCACTTGATCCCCCAGGGTGACCTCAAGCGTTCGCGTGTCCCGTTGAACGCGAACCGGCGTGGAAGGGGAACTGGCGTTGGTGAAGATCGTGACCAGTGGGGTGTTCTCCGTGGGGTTATAACGCACCTCCAACGGAAACCAGCGACAGTCGGCGAAATGGTAGCCCCAGTGGGTGTCGTGCAACGAGCGTTCCCCAAGGGGTTGAGCCCGGAGCCCGCGCGGCCCCGCAAAAAGGAGGCGAAGACGAACCCGCCGGCCCATCACGCGCCACGTCCCCCGGGATTCGCGCTCGACAGGGCCGCCGCACTGAAACAGCGAACGAACCGGCTCGTCCGCTTCGATGTCATCCAGAAGCACCGCCCCGCAGGGCCCGAGCAGCACGAGGTGCCGGACGACCCGACGCGCCCGCCCGTGATAGGCTGCGGTGGCCTCACAGACCGCATACCGGAGGTTGTTTCGCTCGGTGACCCGAATGATGCGGCCTTCCCACCCGCTGGGGGTTTGGGGGCCGGTGTCGCCAATGAGGGGCAGCGAATGATCCTCCGCGTGCGGCTTGTAATAGCCGGGATCGAGAATCATCCGTTCACCCTGGAAATCGAGCCAGACGCTGCCCGTATCGGCCTGATTGTGATGGGTGAACGGTGGGCGCGCCCCTTTAAGTCCCGCGATCCACTCCGCATCCCAGCGCGGCTCAGAGCGCAGCAATACGGTTTCGGTCTCAGGCAGCCAGGAAAGGGTAGGCAAGGGAGGCGGGCGGCGGCATTCGGGAACATTCGGTCGCCACAGGAGGAATTGGTCGAGCCTCGGAACGTAGGCGGTCGGTCGCCCTTGGGCCGCTCGGGATGCCAACCAGCGGGCCGCATGGTCGCCATACCACAGGCCGAGAGGATCGCCGAATCGGCCGGCTGTGAACCAACCGATCGCTCCCCCGACCGGCATGGGGATCGTGTCGTTGACGCCGCTCATGGCCCCATCGTTCGTGAGCCCGTTCCGCACCATGTTCATGGCGTTCGTCACCGCCGGATGGCTCAGCAAACCGTCGTCCGTTCCCGTGACCCGTTCCAAGGTTTCGGCGAAACGGAGGAAATGTTCAAGGGCGTAGGCCCAGTATTGGGCCCCTTCGGTGTTGCCCCCATGAGGACCGTGAGCGTAATCAAGCCAATTCCAGAGATAGTCCCGGACCCAGGCGAGCGTCGGGTGGGCGAGGTCGGGCTCCTCCTGCAGGAGGGCCAGGGCGAGCAGACCGCATCCGCTGTTGCCGATCGCGTTGGCATTGGCGATCGTGGTGACCGTCCAGCTCGAGCGTTCGGCCGTTTCCCGATAGAGGTCCAGGAAACGACGCATCAACCGGCGCCAGATCAGGCGATCCGAAGGGGAGAGGTAAGGAAAGAAAAGATCGTAGGCCTGGGCCAACCCGGCGGCCGCCATGCCCTCATGAAGGTGAATCTCGTGGCCCAGCAGCGTATGATCGAAGGCGGCACCAACCGCCCGGGTGGCAAGACGGATCAGGCGGGATTGTCCCGACCGAATCCAGGCGCTCACGCATTGACCCGGAATCTGGACCAGGTCCATGCGATAGTTTCCAATACATTCGACCGCACTCTGGAGTAGAATGCGGTTGAACTTCCGAAGCTCCTCGCGGGATAGTCGATCCAGCCCCTTTTCCATAAGGGTTCGACCCTCGCGGGGAAGCGCGACGTCCCGGAAGGCCGAAGCCTCGTATAGATCCCGCCGATCGAGAAGCCGGTTGAGTTCGTTGCAAAGAACGGCGAGTTGATCCTCAGTGGGCGTGACCGCGCGAACCACATCCCGCCACGCCGTGCGCGCGGCGTCCGATTGAAGTTGCCAGAGTCGAGCGGCGGCGGGACGACGGCCTCCCTCTCCATCGCGTATCATCGTTTCGCGCGCGACCCGGAACCAGTGGATCTCGCGGGAGTCCGGCGTAAACAGAAAGGCGTTCGGATCCTCCTTTTCCGGAATAACGCTGTCCAGGGAGGGAAGGGGATTGAGATGCTCGATGCGACGGAACAAGGGGAGTTTCCGTTTCTGTCGCCACGAGAGTCGCGCGGCCTCCGGATCGAGAAGATAGGGATGGCGGAGAGGATGTGACCAACGCACGGGTGCCGGCGCTCCTCGTCGGGTCACCGACCCCAGCGGCCAGGTTCCCTCGGCCGTCACCAGCCGAAAGATGACGGTCGTGAACCGATAAGGAGAGGTGGAGCCTATGAGCGGAAAACGCACACGCCGCCGGGGAGGGATCACCACCGGTTGGGTCGCCGCGAATGCGCCCAGCGGCGTATCCCCCTCTTGCTGGACGTGAGCGTGGACAGAACGGCGACTCGGATTGTAGAGGGTCACCTCGTGCTCCGATACACGGTCCAGCCGAACACCCTGTTCGTCCGGAGGGCGGAACGAAAGAATGCCGAAACGTTCGATCTGCATGAAGCCGAGGTCCGTCGGACTGCTGAGCGCATAGTCGGCCCGATCGGGGTCAGGCCCGACGGTGGCAATCAAGGCACGCAACGCCGTGCCCATGGGAGGCGAGGGAAGGCCGGCCAGAGCGAGGGGGAACGTCAGATCGAAACCGCCCCTCTGAGCGTGCCCGGGCAACGGAACAACCCGGATGGGGGCTTTGTCTTGAGAACGCCGAAACCAGCCCTGGTTATCCCACCACGCACCCCAGGGGGTGATGAGAATTTGAACGATCGCGTCGGAGACGCCCGCGGGCACGTAAAGGAGTTCGAGATGTTCCTGCCGCCAAAAATCGGGATCTCCCGGCGGAATTGTCGTCCGATGGCATGAGGATTGAAATCCCTCGGCCCGGAGGATCAGGTGACCCGAACACGTCCATGCCAGTCGGACGCGCGGAGCCTCGTTTCGAATGCGGCGTCCCCGCATCTCTAGCCAGCATGGGACGGGGCTGATGGCATCCCATGGGTTTCCCCGCCTTACTGGCAGGAGGCAACGAACCGGAAGTTCCGGGGGCTTGAATCCTCGACACCGGAATTGCGCCACCCGATCATCAAACGGGCCAGCGGAGGGGACAGCCATTCTCGACTCCTTTTGCACGTTACTCAAGAACCACCATGCGAAAATCCCGCGCCCGGACCGGAAGAAGAAGGCGGTTCCCCTCCAAACGGGGTTCCCATTCGGCCCGGCTCGTTGCCTCCCGTGCGCCGGGATCCTCCAACAGCAGTTGCCCATCGTCGTCGAGCAGGACGTCGAGTGTTCCTGCACTCCGGGCAACCTCGAGCACCCGTTCGTCCATGGCACTTTGGATTTGGGCGATCTCCTGCTTGATCGCCCCGGGCATATAATCCTCGCCTGGAGGTGGATCGAAGGAGGAATCGCACGAACGGACCCCGAACTCCGCAGGCAGCCCGAGCCGGTCGGGCCGCAACTGGATCGTCAGCGTAATCGGTTCGCGCCGACGGTTGCTGGCCATCAGAAGAATACTTCCCGGTCGCTTGTAAAAAGAGACAAGGGTTTCGCCACCCTGGTCCTCCACGCTCAGGGCATCGGCATTATCCCAGTAGGGATGGAAGGTGGCGACGGCCGGATCCCCGGCGCCCCAGTCGAGCAAATCGTTCCAGAAGGCCTTGTAAACGGCGCTTCCTTGGCCGGGATAGACCGTCGCTGTTTCGTAGTGGGCGAACTGACTCTGCGCCTGGCGGGCCATTCGCCACTGCCAACGAGGATAGCGGCTAAGCGATTTGTTTTCGAACCCACCTTCGGCGATAAACGGCATATAGAAGGAGGCGACACCCCAGAGGCGACTGTTCTGTACCACCTCGAACTGGGTCTTCGAGGTGCTGTCAATCCAGTCCCGACTGGTGAGCGACACAATGGGCCGGTTTTCGCCGTCGAGGTAGGCGTCGCAGAACACAACGCCGTGATACTGCCAGGAGTAGGTGAGGTGAGCGATGAGGAAGGGATCGCGGCCATGCTGGTGAAAGAGGTTGCGCCATCGCTTCATGAGTTCGCGGAAGGCAAAGTTGCTCACACCGGACTGTTCCGTGCCGTCCGGCAGATGGACGGACACCCCGGCTTCGAGGTTCCGCGCGGGGTGTTCGTAGCATTCGTCAAGATAGATGGCATCCCAGATGTGGCGGCCGATCCATTCGTTCATTTCCCAGCAGAGGTAGTTGACGAACCACGGCGTCAGATAGACGGCGCCGCTCTCGCCGCTTCGCCATTCCCAGTTGTCATAGGCGCCCGTCCGACAACCGAACCAGGCTTTGGAAAGGTACAGGGTTCGCAATCCTTTAGGTTTGCAGGCTTTTAAAATCGGGCTCAGGCGTTCGACGTATTCCCAACTTGGCCCGTCCTCCGGCCGACGAGGGTCGGCGGCCGGAAAGACCTTCATCGAACTGTCCCGGAGGGTGACGGGCCAGGGATAGAAGGCATCGAATACGTCCCCGACAACGGGATCTCGGTCCACGCCCTTTTCGAAAAGGCGATATTTGTGGGGCAGGGGGCGTGCCGGATGGGGGAGGAAGGCGAAGAGGATCGGACGGGAGTCGGCATATTCCGCGGTCTCCGCCACCAGGTTCAGATGCAGCTCCAGAACCTCGTCCCGGCCCACCAGTTCGATGGCTCCCTGGCGTTTCGACTGCACCCAGCCGGCGGCGTTGTCGCAGAACCACCAGAGTCCCCGATTGCGATCATTGAGATCCAGATGGGTATAAAACCCCCATTGCAGCCGCCGCGCTCGTTCGTCGGCCCAATAGGTCTCCCATGTCAGAGCGGGGTTATTCCGGACTTGCTCCTGGAATCGTCGCCAGTCCTGAACGGTGGCGGGATCGGCCCGGGACGTCAGGAGCAAACCGTCGCCGGCCGGCACGAGACCGGTTTTGGGGCCGCGTTCTCCGACGGGATAGGCCAGCCAGTGCGTGGCTCGGGCGCGTCGGAGCGGGACGCTCAACCGGATCGGGGCCACGGGGCCTTTGGGGCGAATCCGTATCGCAAAACACACCAGGCCGTCGTATTCGGCCCGACAGGACAGATCAAGATTCGCCGTCCGTCCTTCGAACCGGCTTTTCCATTCCACCTCGGTCTCACGGCCGTCCGGAGGTTCTGCCATTCGGCCGGGAAGTGGTCGGCCTTCCTCCAGCAGCTGAACAGGACCGGCGAGCAACCCGACGCCATCCGCCTGAATTTGCAGCGGAAGACCGTCCGGACCTAACTCCCAGAGGCTCATCCGGCTTTCGACGCGAGTTGGGGCAACCTTCAGCGGCGTCCATGGCGGTGGAACGCTCGAGAGGATGCCATCGCGGTTGTATCGCCAGGGTTCGGGGTCAAAGGTCCACGTCTTCGATCCCCTGGCGGCCTCCTGGGCATTCGAATCCAGGATGCGGAAGTCGAAACGATAGGCACCGAATGGCAGTTCTTCGCCATGATTCAGAACGAAACGGAAGGCATCCCCCTCGAACGCGTTGGTCGAGAGGGGACCCCGGACGATGGCGTTATCATCCGCCTTGCGCAGGACCACGTCCGACGCGGCGGGGCGCCGATCCTCGGGAAGAAGAGGAATCAGGGTGAATTCCAGGCGGCGCATGGACCATTTATATTGAAAGCGGGCGTCGTATAGGGGAATGGGTTCCAAGGGTCCCATCCAGCGTTTCATGGCTTGAACCACCTCATCGTCCCGGAGGGGCCGCCGGTAGGCGACGACTTCATCAATTTCGATACGGGGGCGTTCGCCGCGGATCACGGTCACGTCATCCGGAATCCCTAACTCGACGAATGCCAGTTCGGCGTCGCGTGTTTCCGATTCGCTCCGCCGGCGCCGGCTGTATTCCCGGCCGTCCACATAGAGAACCGTCCTTTCCTCGTCCCAGGTCAAGCCAAGATGGACCCATCGGCCGGGATCGAGGGGAATGCGGCTCCGTTCGAGATTGTAGGCCCTCGGTAGCGTCAACGAGAAGAGCAGCGGCGTCTTCGAATCGCCCGATCGGGCATGAATTCGCGCGATGCTCAGATCTTTCCGCGGTGGCGACGAGTGGTGCCAGTAGCCCGTACAATCGTCCCAATTCTGGGGACGAAGCCAGAATTCGAGCGCGCCGGCCCGGGCGGTAATCCCCTGGAGAGGAATCCGAACGAAACCAATGTCGGGGTCCATGACCCATCCATACCCACGAACGCCCTCGACCTTCAGGCCGTCGAGGGAGCCGCCTTTGAGTTCGATGGTCATGGGGCCAGCCAGGCTCCGATCGAGATCCAGTTCCAGCCCGCGGTCGAAGGAGGCATGAAGCACGGTGCTGTCCGACCGAAACCAGGGACGATCGAAGGCGAGGGGGCGCCGCGCGTCGGCATCCCGCCAGGGCAGGGGTTTTCGCTCATAGAAAAGGCGAGTGGATCGGCTGACGCGGATTTCGTCGAGCTGGCCGGAGAAACCCATGAGGCCTTCGACGGAATTGCCGATGGCGATTTCGGACGACTGGCCTCCGAACGGCTGGTAGCGGTTGCCGCTCTCGCTCTGGTAGCGGGCGACAGGATCGCCGTTGACCCTCAGGATCGTCTCCCAAGTGCCGCTGTCGCCGGGGGCCGGATGAATCTCCAATACGATTGCCACGTGGGTCCAGACGCCCGTCGGAAGAGGGTTGGAAAGCATGGGATCGGGGGGATGGGTTTCGAACCAGGCGATCACGTCGGGCGTCATGCGTTGCGGCGAGGGAATTCCACGTGGACGTTTCAGACAAAGCTCCAGCCGACCATCCGGCCGCAACATCAGACGAGTTTCGTCGCGGCTCACGGAGAAGAGACACGCCTCATGCGTGGGCCACGACTCGATCCAGACCCAGGCTTCCACGGTTTTTGGCGACACGGTCGCCACGCGAAGCGGGGGGCCGCCGGAGGTTCGAACGCCGGCGCCGAATCGCCCCGCGGGAATGAGGGACCACCCTTCTGGCAGCGGGAGTGTCCGCCGCCGGGGGGAATAATCCGCGACTTGTCCGGCAGGGAGGGTGGATTCGTCGGGAAGAGGGATAACCATGGGATCATGGGGCTCTTCCCGCGGGAAGGGCAACGGCGTTTGTCCGGACGTTCGGACCAGGGCGGCGTCAAGCAGATCCTCCTCTCCCCGCTGTCGGGCCACCGTTTGGGCGAGTCGCTGGCGAGGCGTCGTTGTGGGCGGGCCGAAGTGAAGCAACAGTTCGGTCTCCCGATCGGCGGTATACTCCTCCCACCACAGTTCCCCATACCGGTAGTTCGGCGCATCAGACGGTCCAGCCATCGCCGCGAGAGCGGCCACGAAAAGGCCCAGGGGAACAGCGATGTCGGCAAGGCGTCGGAGAACGTTTGGCATGGGGTCAGGTCAGGGGTTGGTTTTCGAGCGTGGCGAGGGCGGTCAGCACCGCCGCGGTGTGGACCGACCAATATTCCATGAGCATCGGGGAGAGCTGACGGTCCATGGCCAGCCGGGGTTCGTCGGTCTCGGGGTTGCCGAGAATACCATTGACAATCGCCCCCGGGATCTGGCCGACGAAAGGCGAAAAAACCGCCGCCGTGCTGTAGCCGAGACCGGTCATCATGCAGGTATCGAACGGATTGAAGCCGTATATCCATTCGATCTGCTTCTGCCCCAGCGCCGCCCAACGCGGCTGATCGAGCGCCCGGGAGGCGAGCGCCAGCGCCTCGGCCGCTTGAGCCAGTTCGCCGTTGTTGCCTTCCGCGTGGATTCCGAAATATCGAAAACACAATCGTCCGTCGAGGGGTCGTGCGCCAGGAACGGGGTCCGTATCAAGGCAAAGACAGGCCGGCAGGACGCGGAACGGACTCCGTCGGATCATGGGCTCCAGACACCCTTCGAGAAGCGCAAGCAAAGCCTCTTTCCAACGCGGCGACTCGGGATGACCAGGCCAGGTGAGGAGGGCACGGCTCAGATGACGGACGCGGCGCGCGTAGCGGAACAGGTTGCGGCCGCCTCGTCCTCGGAAGCCCTCGTTTTCGTCGAGCGTTCCATCGCGGACGAAGAAGCCGCTCAGCCGACTCTGATCAAAGGCGGGACCGGTCACCTGCCGCCGCAGAAGACGGCGGAGCCCTTCGACGGTTCGATCGCGCCATTCCGGCGATGGCTCGGCTTCCCAGAGCGCCAGCGTGGCGTCGAGGGCCATATCCGGTTCCGTCCCAAATCGCTGCTCCCCGCTTGCAAAGACACGACGAGCCGCGGCAATGAGGCGGTTTCGCTCGTCCGACCTCTGGGCGGCATAACGGACGGCCAGGCCGGCCAGCGCCCGCACCATATGGTCCACGGTGGCCTCGGAACAATCGCGCCGTGCCTCGCGTTCGTCTCCGGAGTTCGGCCGATTGTCGGTCCAGACCCCCGATTCGTTGGCGCGGCGAACATCGGAGGCGATGGAATGCCAGGGCAGGCCGGTGTCGGGGTCGAGCGTCTTCAAAAGATAGGACGCGGCGCGTTCGAGTTGATGATGGACGAGATCCGGGTCCACCCCAACGGCGGTCGGATCGGGCTGCTCCCGCAGAAAATCGGTCAGGCCATGCGTCACGAAGGCCATCGTGGAGGTCCATTTTCGCAGGTCGCCCGCATCGTGCCATCCGCCCACCAGATCGCGAGGCTCACCCGTATCAGCGATCCGGGCATCGTCCAAGTGGCAGGCCTCATGCCATCCCGGAACCGCTTCGCCGCAGGAGGCGATTCGATACCACTCGAGCAGAAGGCGGAAACATCGTTTCCAAAGATCACGATATACGAGAAAGGGAACGCTGCGCCTGCCCTCGTGATGAATCTGATAGCCGCCGCGGGCCGTCAGGGGGGAGCAGTCGCAGACCACAAAATCCCCCAGGGGGGTCTGTTCGATCCGCCCCATCACCGGGTGATGAGCCGCCAGCCATTCCGGGGAACCCAACGGATGCCGAATCAGCGCCGACACCTCGATGACGTTGAAGGTTTCCACGCCCAGCCATCCGATGCGACCTTTGGGGATTGGGAGAAGGGCGCGCTTAAGAGGATCGTCCGGACGAAAGCCGAGGTGATTGACGAGAATGGTTGGCGCGGCAGGGGTCATGTCATGGGGTGGGAAGGGGAGAAGCCAGCCGATCCTTCCACTCGCGCAGGGTCTGGCCGAGGCCGGGACCGGATCCATGAAAATGGGTATAGCCGGGAAAGAACGCCTTCTGGTCGGGCGCCAGGCCCGTCAGGTTATGATAGGCGGCCAGGGGGCCCATGCTATGGACAGTAAGATCGCCGATATGGCTTCCGATGTAGGTGGGACATCGGATGAGCGGACAGAAGTTGACGGGGTTGTAATAACTGAGCAACGTCTTGACGTCATCCATCGTTCGCCCCGGCGGGATCTGGCCGGGAGTAGGACCGAAACTCGGGTAGAATTCGATGATTTCATGGGGCTGGCAGAGCGCGGGACAATCCGCGACGCACACGGTCACGCGGCGATCGAGCGCGGCCGTGACCAGCGCCAGCGCGCCGCCCTGGCTGCCACCGCTGGCGATCAGCCGGCGCAAATCCACCACGTCAGGCCTTGTCGCCAGATAGTCAATGGCCCGCACCATGGCGCAATACCAGCTTCGGGCGACATAGTCGTCGCGGTTGTCCAGCGGACCCCACCACGGATGGTTGAAGGGAATATCCGGAGCGTCAGGTGCATGACCGCGGATCAACGGCACCATCGTGACGAAGCGGGGATCGTGCCGCAGTTCCGAACCGTAGGTCCCGTCCGGACGTTTCCGCACGTTGTATCCCGTCGTTCCGGGATGAGCGGTCAGAATGACAGGGAAGGGGAGCGTACCCGTTCGGGGAACAAACAGCATGGCATGAATCGGTTGCCCCCGCCAGGACCGATACCGGACATGATAGATCTCGAATGTCGGATGGTCGGCATACCCCTCCACCCGCTCGGTCTCCGCTGCCAGCGGAACCGCCCGGAGTTCGGTAAGCGTTTGTTCCCAGAACGACTGAAAATCCGGCGGGACGAGGAGGGTGGGGCGATAGTGTTCCCAGTCATACGCCATCCGATACCGACCAACCCAGATCAGGCGGCCATCGCCGCCGACAAGACGCCCCCATACCTCGCTCACACCGGGAAGGTGAAAACGAGGGTTAAAGACCGCGCGATAGGCGGTTCCCGAGGGAGCCGTTTGCTCGTCAAAAACGACTTTTTCCGAAACGTGCGGCATGCCGAGCGCGTGAACGACTTCGAGTTCGGCATATCCCCGAAACGGACGAGGCCCGAGCCAGTCAAAGGCGATTCCGAAATCGAGTTGCGTGTGGGGACCGTAGATCGGGCGTCCCACACCCAGGGTCGCACCCTGTCCGGGTCGCGTCTCGTCCGGTTCGTTGAGGATTCGGACATCGAAACGCGGGCGAAGCGCAAAGTTTTCGTCTCGGGGAATCGGGTCGAGAAGGATGCGAAAGGTGTTAGGGGCAAACCCCCGACAGGGAAAGGCCACCGCCAATCGCGGCGAACCAGAGGGATGGGGGAATCGGCCAACCTCAAATTCGGGTGGTGGCCGCTCTTTTCCCTGGTCGTCTATTTCGCGCTGTTCCGAACGTATGGTCATCGCCACGCCGCTCCGGTGAACGGCCAGCATTTCCACCGCTTTCCGCCGTTCGGTGGTCTCCGGCGTTAGGACGCTCTGAATCCAAGCGCGGTTGCGACCGGCCCCCAACCGGATCAGGGCGATCTCGTCCGACAAAAACATCAGCACCCGTCCAGGTGCGGGATCGTTCGCGCCGAAATAGAGTTCGAACTCGCTCCGTTGCCACTCGGGACTGATTCGGATCATGTAGATGCCGTCGGCGACCGATCCGCAGCGAGCGACCCACTCGTCATGCGAGAGGATGCTCCGCGTGGGGAATCGGACGATGGGCGCGGCCGCCGAGTCCGGTTGGAATACGAAGGCCCCGGCGGAGCGGTCCGCGTGCCAAAATTCGGCGTTGCCGATCGCAAGAGAGACCCATCCCCGCACGCCATCGCTGGCGACGGACCAACACTCCGAACGGTAACGAAGGCCGTTGGCGGTTTCCTGAAACAAGTTCAAGGGCGGTGCCTCGGCCTGCAGGGCGGCGGCCAGTCCCGTCATCGCGAACCATCTCCCTGTGGTCGCCATCCGCATCCGTTTATGGCCATTCCCATTGCGACCCATCCACATTTCCGAACATAGGCAGAACCGAAGCGATTGTCAAAATGATTCCGTAGGACAACGAGTTGTGGCGGAGAGTCGGTTGACCGGTCGGACCCGGAGGAATAGAGTATCGGCGAGCGCAGGAGGCCACCATGCGCATAAAGGCCCACCCACAACGGCCGGATCCGGCGTTGTCGTTTTCAGTGATCCAGGAATATCTGGAACTCGTCCACCCCCATCCGCGAATGGCGGAATCCTGGACGTTGAGTCAGGCCGCCTGGAGCGACGCGACGGCGGCCGTGTTTCTCAGGCGTTCGGCCCTGATGGAGGCAGCGGACCGCCTTGGGATGCCGGCCGATTTTCGCGCGGCGATATCGGCGGGGTTGGCCTCGGTTCGCCGGGATCGGCGCCTGTTCCGATATCTCTGGCATTGCCGATGGCTGTTGACGGCTCCGGAGAGCGGGTGGTCGCCCCTTCAGGCGGGCTTTCCGCCGCTTCCCCAGGAGGGGTCGCCGGGGATGGATATGGGCTATGCCCTCGTT
>Ga0209101_1000795_pt1 | contig 25374 bp, 21 predicted proteins | sample ConPoolayeCmetaG_FD_185481 | JGI IMG/M metagenome (GOLD analysis project Ga0209101, IMG submission 185481) | Hot spring microbial mat communities from California, USA to study Microbial Dark Matter (Phase II) - Cone Pool mat layer C metaG... ...
TTTACAAAAGCTTCCTTAGACGCGCCTTCATAAAAACGGCCACCGATTTGGCGTCACACAACAGCCCCTCAACAATAGCTCTCTCGACCTCCTCAACACTAAGAGCCTGCACCTGTAATATCTCATCAACATCGCTTGCAGCTTGAGCGGGGCTTAAACCACGCGCCAAAAAACAATGATGTTTTTCGCTGCATAGGCCGGGCGTGGGATAGAAAAAGCCTAAGCTTAGCCACTCGGCCGCTTGGCAGCCCACCTCCTCGACAATCTCCCGCTTGGCGCAAGTCAAGGGGTCCTCGCCTTTTTCTAAAGTTCCCGCCGGGAATTCCAAGAGAAAATCTCTGACAGCGTGCCGGTATTGCCTTACCAGCAAAAGCCCTCCATCGGCGCATTGCGGCACAATAACCGCCGCGCCGGGATGAACGACAATATCACGTTTGAATTTGCAATCCGGTCCTGCAATCCACTGTTCCCGCACCACATCAAAAACGGCGCCGTGAAAAACCGTCCGTGACGACAAAAGGCTGTGATTTAAACCACTCATAAAATAGTGCTCCGCCGCTCAATCAAGCTCCGCCATGCTAGCACATCTGCAGCCGTTCCACGAAGGCGGTGAGATGTTTTCCGCCAAGGCCGCGGCATTAAAAGCTAAACTGCGGCTTGTATGCTCCGCACACCTGCTCGACAACCACGCTACTGCTTGCTATACCCAAACAGACCGCTGTTACAGGTAACAAGCTGTTTTTCGTCTAGATCGGGGGCTTACCTTATGCCCGATTCCATCATAAAACCCGGAGAACGCCGGGAGCAGGTCTCAGTAGCGCTCGTAATGGCCGCACTAGGCGTTGTCTTCGGCGACATAGGCACCAGCCCCCTTTATGCGGTGCGGGAATGTTTTCACCACGTGCCCCTTAATCCTCAGAACATCCTGGGCGCGGCGTCCTTAATTTTTTGGGCCTTGACGGTAATAATCTCCGTTAAATACTTGATGCTTGTAATGCGGGCCGACAACCGCGGTGAAGGCGGAGGGCTGGCTCTAATGACACTGCTTCAACCGCAACACCGGCTGGTTACCAAAGGCCCAGCCCTTTTTATAGTGTACCTCGGGATTCTTGGCGCGTCCCTGCTATACGGCGATAGCACGATTACTCCGGCCATTTCCGTGTTAAGCGCCATCGAGGGCTTGAACGTCGCCACTCCCTTTTTCCAGCCGTACGTAGTCCCACTGACATTAGTGCTGCTGGTGGCGCTTTTTTCACTGCAATCCCGCGGGACCGCCAGAATCGGCGCGCTTTTCGGACCGATCATTCTTCTGTGGTTCATTAGCATCGGCCTCCTCGGTGTAAGAAGCATTACCTCTTCACCAGCCATTCTTCGTGCCGTCAATCCGGCATATGCCTATTACTTTTTCGCACACAACACTTGGGAAAGCTTCCTCGCTCTGGGGGCGATATTCTTGTGCCTTACAGGTGCCGAATCCCTGTTCTTGGACCTTGGACATTTCGGCCTTAAGCCCATCCGCTACGGTTGGTTTTTAGTGGCGATGCCGGGTCTGCTGTTAAATTACTTCGGCCAGGGGGCGCTGCTACTTGCCAATCCCTCCGCCGCCGTCAACCCTTTCTATCACCTGGCTCCGCCGTGGGCTCTTTACCCCCTTGTACTACTCGCTACCGCTGCCACTATAATTGCTTCGCAGGCTGTTATCTCGGGGGCTTTTTCTCTCAGCAGCCAAGCCATTAAGCTAGGCCTTTTGCCGCGCATGCAGATCTACCACACTTCCAGCCGTAAAATCGGGCAAGTTTATATCCCGCAGATAAACTGGCTGCTGTTGGCGCTTACTATCTGGCTGGTCCTGGAGTTCCGCTCCTCCAGCCACCTAGCCGCTGCTTACGGCATCGCCGTCTCAACAACAATGTTGATCACCACCATCCTAATCTTTTTTGTAACCTACCGCATCTGGAAATGGCCACTGGTCTGGGGCTCATTGGTGTCACTCTTTTTCTTTTGCATTGACTTGTCCTTTTGGACCGCCACCATGACCAAAATTATCCACGGCGGCTGGGTGCCGCTTGTTATCGGCGGCGCTGCCTTAATAATCATGACGACCTGGCATCGCGGGCGACAGATCTTCCGACAACGCCTTAGAGAAAAGCTGCCGCCTTTAGAGACCTTCATCGACCAAATCCCTGAGATGACGCCCTTGCGCGTGCCCGGCATGGCGGTATACATAAACCCCTACCGCGACGTGACCCCGCCGGCCCTAGTGTACAACATAAAGAACAACCGGGTTGTGCACGATACGGTCTTGATCGTAACCGTGGAAATAGAAGAGATACCATATGTCTCCCCCGTGCGACGCGTGCAAGTCGAGCCGCTGGGGCGAAATTTCTTTCACGTCACGGTGCGTTACGGCTTCATGGATGCCATCGATGTGCCGCGCGCTCTAGGATTATGCAAAGCCAGCGGAGTTGAATTCGACGCAGCGCGAGCCGTTTTCTTTTTAGGCAGGGAGAGTTTTTCGGTCGGCTCAAAGAGCATGCATGCCTGGCGCCAAAAGTTATTTGCCTTTATGGCACGTAATCCGCAGGACGCTTCATCTTTTTTCGGCATCAAACCGGAGCAAATAATTGAAATCGGGTTTCAGGTGGAACTATAACTCCGCTAAATAAGACGCCCCCGGAAAAGAAGGTATTAGAAATTGGTGCTTTTGGCCGGTTTCCGCTATAATCCTCAAAAAGCGAGGCTGCTTAAACGCCCATAACAATCATAACCCAAAGGAAGTTTAGACATTAATTAATTAAAAACATTCCGCGCGCTTTGTATGCCAGGCGCCTTATTTGACGACAAAAGCAGCCGCCCCGAAAAGAGCCGCCACTCCGAGGCCTTAGATGCCTTCGGCTTGCATCCCCGGCCGGGAGGCATTGTTCCACTCAGCGATCTGCGCCAGGAGTTGGGGGCCACCGCAGACGAGAGCCCCGCGCAACTCCGTGAGCGTTTAGCTGAGCTGGTACGCCGGGCTGAGTGCCGTTACGCGGCCGACTACGATTGGAGCTTATTGAAGCGCGCCTTGATTATGCCAAAGGAGAAGGAACTCTTCTTTGAGCCGGCTTTTGAATTAAAGCACAGCGATGATCGGAGGCGCTTAAAAGAGATGCGCGTTTTGTGCCAGAGTCTCATTCCAATCGATCAAGAGCTGGCGGCTAAAATCAGCTTTATGGAAACCTGCCGCAAGCGGGGCGCCTGCTTGCTGGAAGGAGAAGAGCCGACCTACGGCCGGTGTCTGACTCAATTGACCGCTTTCAAAGCCGGCTCTTCTGCTTATTTAACTAAAGAAGAGTTATCCCTGGTTAACGACTTTTGGCGCTTTAAGGAAGAGTTCGAAGCCTTCACCCCGCCGTCCCGGCGGCATGAGCCGGGCGAAAAGCTTGGAAACAGCGGCTTTGTCTGGCGCCGATTCCCCGAGGTTTGGGGCAGGTTGGATCTCGTCTGGCTGCCAATCCTGGAAGGCAGCCGCTATCATAGTACGCCCATTTTTGATAACCGGGACAGACGAAAGTATATAGAAGCGCTTCTTGAGGCCGAGCGCTCGCCCCGCAATCCTTTGAGAAGAATCCAGCGCCGGGAAATCCTTGAGTCGGCCCTCCAGTATTACAACGGGGCGCTTTCCGCCCAAAGAGCAGCCGATTTTCTAGGGCCTCTTTACCGGCGCTATCCCCCGCCGCTGCCTCTTTAAAAAAAAGCCGGGCCAAAGGCTTGATGAAAAGCGCGGATTTCCCCCTCACCGGCCTCTAAATTGCAAGCCTCTTTTGCTTCTGTTAACTTTGCGTCTAAAGCTTAGATGACCGAGAAACTTAAGCATAGACTCATGTTGCGGGGCTTTTTTACAAGTGCCGCTTTTCTCATTCCGTGCCTGCTGGCGGCCTGGTTTCGCTATCCCCGCATTGCAGAGGGCTTGCCGTATTTTTACCGCGAAGACGAAGCCCATCACTTTAACCGCCTAATCAACATGGTTAAGACGGGGGATCTCAACCCTCATTACTTTCACAAGCCGTCTTTACACTTTTACTTGCGAATCCCCGTAGCCGCCGCAGGTTTCATTTGGAATGTACGTCGCGGGCATATCCGCAGCGTCAAAGAAATCAACACCCGTGATCCTTTCGGTGTAGGAGGTTATGCTTTCAGCGCCTCCCATCCCGGCATTGTAAAATGGAACAGAGCCTTGAGCGTGCTTCTTAGCGTCTTGACGGTGGCACTGACTTTTCTCCTCACCAAGGAGCTTAGCGGCTCCATTTCGGCCGGCGCCATAGCCGCTACGCTGGCGGCGATTTCACCCTCTTTGATCGAAGACTCGGCCGTAATCGGCGTAGATGTAGTAATGATGTTTTTTTGCTTGTTAGGTGTCTACCTGGCAGTGCGACTCACAAAGAACTTCTCCCTCCCCCTCCTCGTTTTAACAGGTGTGATATGCGGACTCGCCGTTTCCACTAAATATAACGCCCTGCCAATGGTGGTTTTGCCGGTTATTACTTGTTTAGCCGGGGGCCGCTTCCAAATTACCCCCCTGTTCTTGGCGCTGGTGACCCCGCTGTTGGGCTTTCTCAGCGGGACACCATATGTGTTTTCTTCACTGCCTGTTTTTTTAGATCATCTGGCCTACGAGGTTTGGCATTACGGCATTGCCGGGCACGAAGGGCATCAGGGCGAACCCGGCCTGCCGCAAGCTATGTTTTATCTCAGATGGCTTAATAATGAGGCTCTCGGCCCGGTGGCCTCGGCCTTCGGCATTGTCGGCATGCTGCTTCTGGCGGCTGGAAACCGCAAAGCCAACCTAATGTTTATTGTTTTTCCGCTCTTGTTTGCCGCCTTGATGATCTGTCAGCGCACTAATTTCACCCGCAATATGCTGGTAATCGTCCCCTTTGTCGCCGTCATCTCGGCTGTGGCGGTCTCTACAATTTCCGACTTGCCTGGCTTCAATAAGGCAACCCGCTACATCTTAAACAGCGCTTTTTTAATTGCTGCCGGGTTTTTCCCCTTTAGCTCGGCCTTTGAGCAAAGAAAAGAGACCTTGGCGATGAGCGAAGCGCGCCTGGCCGTCACGGACTGGATAGCTGTTAACCAAAAGCCATTGTTTGACACAGCCGTGCAAGGTCAACTGCAGTTTGCGCCGGTTATTTATCGCTACCGGGGGGTAAGCCGGGTCGATGCGGAAAAAAAACCGCCGGCCGCCCTGTATCTTGCAGGTTTTGAGCGCTTAATCGTAAGCCCGTCTTTGGGCATACCGCCGGCAGAAAAAGAGCTTTTGCAGCTCGAAGCTTCGTTTGCCGGAATAAATAGGCCTGAGCGCATCGTTAAAAACCCGGCCATTGATATATTCACCTTCAAGGACGGCCCTGCTCTGGCTGCTTATTTGGCGGCCTACATCGACGGCCAAGCGCAGTATGAATATAATCTGCCGCTTGAGGCATCGCCGGGCGCGGCGCTTGAATGGCGCTTTAACCCCGCACCGCCAAGCCGGATACCGAGTGGGCCTACAGAAGATTACCTCTGGCTGAATCAACGCTTAATGAAACTTAGGCTCACCGGCTTTGAGTCCGCGCCTCAAGAACTCCCCCCGATGGTGCGCGCCGTAATGAATGTTATGACCCCTTGGGATAATCAGGAAATCACCCTGGCATTGCCGGAATGGAATTATTCCACCCTGATTGAACCAGGCAAGTGGCAAACTATTCAAACCACTCTGCCGCTGTCAGTGCTTAAAACCCAACCTTTGCTGGTCAGCCTTACACAAGTTCATTCCCCCGCCACGCAGGCGTTGAGCCGTGATGAACGCCGCCTGGGTTTGGCAATCAAGAGTTTAAGGCTTGAGCCGGATAAAGCTTTCAACCAATGACTGAAAGGAGTTGAACATGCATGTAATAACCGGCGGCGCCGGATTTATCGGCAGCGCTTTCCTGGCAAAACTCAATGCCCAAGGAATCGATGACATCTTGGTGGTAGATGAACTAGGCTCTTCGCAAAAATGGCAAAACTTGCGTGGGAAAATTTTTCGCGATTATGTCCACAAAGCGCAATTTTTAAAACTCCTGAAAGACGACGCCTTCCCCTCTTCCATCTCAGCCATCATCCACTTGGGCGCTTGTTCTTCAACCATCGAGACCGACCTCGATTTTTTGCTGGAAAACAATTACAAGTACTCCTTAGCGCTCGCCGAATACGCGGCTTCGCACAAGGTGCGTTTAATTTACGCCAGCAGCGCCGCCACCTACGGCGATGGAAGCAGCGGATACTCCGAAGCAATTAAACTCAGCCGGCTTAAACCCCTTAACCGCTATGGTTTTTCCAAGCATTTATTCGACCTTGCCATGGAACGGCGCGGTTTTCAGCCCAGCGTGGTGGGAATCAAGTTTTTCAACGTCTTCGGGCCCAACGAATATCACAAAGGCGAGATGCGGAGCGTTGTGCACAAGGCCTGGCAGCAAATTAAAGCCAGCGGTTCGGTACGGCTCTTTAAATCCTATCGCCGCGACTATGCCGATGGCGAACAAAAACGGGACTTCATCTATATTAAAGATTGTTGCCAAGTAATGTGGTGGCTTCTTCAGCACCCCAACATTAAAGGCCTGTTCAACCTAGGAAGTGGAGTCGCCAGAAGTTGGAATGATTTGGCGCGGGCGGTTTTTACGGCTTTGGGTAAGGAGCCGTGTATTGAATACATTGAGATGCCGGAGGCCGTGCGCAATCAATACCAGTATTTTACCCAAGCCGATATGCAAAAACTTTCCTCCACCGGCTGTCCGTTCAAGTTCCACAGCCTGGAAGAAGGTGTTTATGATTACGTGGTAAATTATCTAGAAAAAGATAATCAGCATCTCTAAGCCGTGCATATCGGGCACTGACCCGCCATTATAGGCAACTTTTCAACAGGTGTTGAGTTTGCCTCCATTATCCGTTTATATTACCGGCGTCGACTGGAACCTATCCGGAAATAGGGCATGCTGCCCATTTCCGGATGCGCTCTAAATTGAATTTTTTTGATTCCGGAGCACTCTTATGAAAAGAACTTACCAACCAAGCAAACGGTCAAAGCATACCACGAGCGGCTTTAGAAAACGCATGCGCACTAAAGGCGGACGCAAGGTTCTTAAGGCCCGCCGGGCCAAAGGGCGTCACCGCATTGCGGTAATTACTCCGCGAAAAGGCCACTACCGCTCGCGCTAAACCGTTGATGCCTAGACCTTCTCTTGTTTTCCGCCCCGCTTCCCGCTTAAAAAAGAGCGCTGAGTTTGCATGCCTTCAAGCCAAAGGTGCTCGGGTCTATTCCAAACATTTTCTGCTGCTGATTGCCAAATCAGACCGCCCATCCAGCCGCCTAGGGATAACGGTCACGCGCAAGATTGATCGCCGCGCGTGTGTCAGGAACCGGTTAAAACGCCAACTTCGAGAGATTTTTAGGCTTAACCGTGAGCGCTTTAAAGGCTCCTTTGACATCCTGGTGATTGCACGTCAAAATGCTTCACAATGTAACTACAGGGACATAAAAAGAGAAATCCTGGGCGCCTTTTACCATCACGGGCTTTTCGAGCGTACCAGGCCGGACAACGCCAAGTAGTCTTAGATTTGAGTTTTATCACATGCCAAGCCTTGTAAGACTTCTACACTCTATCTATAAGACATGCATTTCCCCCTTGCTGGGCGATGTCTGCCGTTTTGAGCCTTGCTGCTCAGATTATGCTTTGCAGGCCGTGGAACGGTTTGGTTGGTTGCCTGGATTGCTTTTAGCAGCAAAAAGACTGCTCAGATGCCACCCTTATTGCAAGGGCGGATATGATCCCGTGCCAGGGGCTAATCATTATGGTTCCGGGCCGTTTGTTTAACCACGATTATGGACGATAAACGTACTGCCTTCGCCATTCTACTGATAATTGTAGTGGTCATGGTTTACTCCGAGGTAATCCTAAGCCCCTACACCCGCCGCGGACAGCCGGCCACCCCGCCTACCGCAACTTCTCAGGCATCCGCCGGTGAACCATCGGCCGTCTCTCAGGACATGCCGTCTTCCAAAGCCTCCACAGCCGATTCACTCCCTCAAAGCACTCTGCCGCCGCCCGGTCACCCCACTCCAGCCGAATTAAAGGCTCACCCACAAACCACTATTGAGACAAGCAAAGTCCTCATTGCAATTAGTCACCTAGGCGCCCGTCTAGCGGCTTGCAAGCTAAAGGATTATCGTGCCCATTTAGCTCAGGATACTCCCTTGGACCTTGTCAGCACAGCGGAAGGTACCCCTCTCCCCTTGGCCTTATATTCGGGTGGTTTCAGCGACGAGCATAGCGTTTATACGCTGAAAGCGGTAAGCGGCGGCCTGTCCCCTGAAAACAGCCACTTTAACCTGGCGGCCGGCCAAGAATTAGTGCTTAATTTCGCCGGGCGACTGCCGGACAACCGCGAGGTAAACAAGATCTTTACTTTCTCCGGCGACTCCTATCTGTTTAAAGTCAAAGCACGACTGGAGAAACCTGCGGCTGATGGCTCAAGCGTGTGGCTGGAATGGACGCATTATCTACACGATCCCATGAGCACCGATCGCCTGGATCCGCTGCACTTCACAGCGCTGTACGATGACAACAAAGTGAGGCACAAGAATCCGCAGGAAATTATCAAAGAGAGTGCAAACGGGCGGGGCTTAACCACCGAAACGCTAAAAAAGGTTTATTTATCCAATCCATTTGCAGCCCTTTGGGGCGCTTTTGACGACAAATATTTCGCCGCCATCTTGATACCCGCTGTGCAAGGCCAAAACCTGGTCTGGGGCTTTGACAACACTACGATGCTTTTTCGGGCGCGAGGGAGCGAATGGGGCGGAGAGTTTTCCGTTTTTGTCGGTCCTAAGCAATACCAGGTCTTAAGGGCTCTCAATCTCCAACTTGAGCGCAGTATTGATCTAGGCTTCTTTGCCTTCCTGGCCTACCCGATGCTTTTGGCCTTGCGCTTCTTCAACCAACTACTTAACAACTACGGTCTCGCTATTGTGCTTTTGACTCTCACTGTACGCGCTCTCTTTTTGCCTCTTAACCAGGCCAGCCTCAAATCAATGCAGGCCATGCAGGAGTTGCAACCAGAAATCAAGGCCCTGCGAGAGCGAATTAAGGATCCTAATCTGCTCAATCAAGAAATGTTGTCTCTTTACAAGAAACGCGGCGTCAACCCCATGGGCGGCTGCCTGCCGATCGTTATTCAAATTCCGGTCTTTTTCGGGCTCTACAGCGCCTTGGCCAACGCCATAGAACTTAGGCACGCCCCCTTTGCCTTATGGATTAATGACCTGTCGGCTCCCGAGCGACTGACCATAGCCGGCATTAATTTCCCCGTAATGACCCTGCTGATGGGTGCCATCATGTTCTTGCAACAGTACCTTACTCCTAACCCCTCCATGGACCCGGCGCAAAGAAAGACTATGCTGATAGTATCCCTGATCTTCCCGGTGATGTTTCTGGTGTACCCTTTCCCGGCCGGTTTGGCGCTCTATATCTTGGTCAGCACCACCATCGGCGTCATTCAGCAAGCATACCTCAAAGAGGCCAAGGGAACCGGGCCTCTGCGCGCTACCGCCATCGGCAGTGTGGCGATTTTCTTGGTAGCTTTCATTCTCACTAAGATCAAATGATGCAAACCGACAGTTCCACCATTGCCGCCTTGGCTACCGCCCCTTTCCCTTCAGGTTTGGCGGTCGTGCGAGTCAGCGGGCCAAAATCGGCGAAAGCACTTAAGGCTTTGTTCAGAGGCCGTAAGGACCCCACTCAGGATCCGCGCCGTTTGATACACGGCGATCTCATTGATTATAAGACCAACGAGGTGATCGGCGATGCCCTGGCTGTTTTCATGCCGGCTCCGCATAGCTACACCGGCGAAGATGTAGTGGAATTCCAGTTTTTCGGCAGTCCCATGCTGGTGCAAAAAATATTACGCTCGCTGCTGGCCTTTGGAGTCGGTCCGGCGGAACCCGGCGAGTTCACCAAACGCGCCTTCTTGAACGGAAAAATCGACCTCATTCAAGCAGAGGCTATCGGCGAGTTGGCGGCCGCCACCAGTGAGCAAGCTCTGAAAATAGCCGGCGAACATCTAAAAGGCAAACTAAGCCAAGCTGTAAATGAGCTGGGCGAACCTATCAGAAATTGCTTGGCGGAAATCGAGGCAGCAATTGATTTTCCTGATGAAAATATAGAGCCCCAGCTTATGGAGACCACCAAGAAGATACTTACTGACAGCGGGGCTGGAATCAAGGAGTTGCTGCGAAGCTACGGTTACGGCCATGTGCTGCGCGAAGGTTTTCGCGTACTGCTGTGTGGCGCGCCTAATGTCGGTAAATCAAGCATCCTAAACCTGCTGCTGAATAAGGAACGCGCCATCGTCACCGAGGTGTCAGGCACGACACGTGATCTGATTGAAGAACAAGCCGATCTAGGCGGTTATAGGTTCGTATTTTGTGATTCGGCTGGAATTCGTGACACCAGCGATCAAGTCGAAAAGATCGGCATAGCACTGGCCAAAGAACGGGTAAGCTGGGCGGACCTTGTCTTGCTGGTGGTAGATGCCAGTGACTTGGACCATGACTGGCGCAATGTTTTATCCGTTTTACGCGACAAGGCGAAGAAGATTTGGATGGTAGTTAACAAAATTGATCTAAATCCCGCCGCCATCGGCTCTATTTTCTGCGAGTCGGCCACTTGCGCTCAGAATTTTTACATTTCAGCCAAGACAAAATCAGGGCTAACGGAGTTGACCCAGGCTTTGATAGACGAAATTAGAAGCAGCTTGCCCGATCGGGCCGAGAGCAGCAATGTTGTTACCTCCGAGCGTCAAAGAAGCTGCCTGGAGCGCGCCCTCCAGGCCTTGGACTTAGTGGCCGAGGCTATTCAACAAAACATGCCGCTGGAAATTGTGAGCGCCGAGCTCAGATTCTGCCTGCTGGCCTTGGAAGAAATCATCGGCAAGACATACAGCGAAGACATTCTGGGAAGAATTTTTTCCAAGTTCTGCATCGGCAAGTGATTTGAGATCTTGCAGCATGGCGCGCAAAGACCCCTATCAATACCCCCAATTGCGCTGGCCGATAGAAATCAGGCTGGACAAAATAGGTTCCCAAGAGGGGCTTATAATCACCTGCCCCTTAGGGATTGCCAAGCAAGCCCTCGTGCTGGCGCCGGCGGCGACGCCTATCGTTGCTGCCATGCGCGGAGACCTATCAGTGGACGAAATAGTTGCCAAGTTCGCCGGCGCCGGATTGGAGCGATCAGTTATAGAAAAGTTAGTTGCGCTGTTGGATGAGAACCTGTTCTTAGCGACCCCGCGTTTTGAGGCCGCCGAAAAAGAGGCGCGCCGCGAGTTTCGAGAAGCTCGCGTGCGTCCTCCCGCGCTGGCGGGAAGCGCGTATCCCGCCTCCGCGCCGGCGCTTAGAGCCCAGATCGAAGGCTATTTGCAACAGATGAACAGCATCGCCGGACCCCTCAGTTCTGAGGAAGGGCAAGAGTTGCTGGCTTTAATTGCGCCGCATATCGATTACCGGCGTGGTTCAGCCACCTATGCCATTACTTATAACCGTCTTAAGGGTCACTCTCATGATCTGTTCATCCTCATTGGAACCGGCCATCAATACAGTCAAAGTCTTTTCCACCTTACAGTCAAGGATTTCGCCACGCCGCTCGGCGTGATGCGCTGTGATGCGCCCTTTGTCAGTAGACTAGCAGAACTTTATGGAACGGAGCGTAGTTTCGAGGGTGAATTCCTCCATAAGCGTGAACATTCTTTGGAGTTGCAACTTCCCTTTCTCCAGATTTTAAACGAGCGCGCTTGTTTAGTGCCGATCTTAGTGGGCAGTTTCCATAACATTTTAAGATCTCAAACCTCCCCCCGCAGCTTTGAGGAGTACGAATCTTTTGCTTCGGCTCTTACCCGCTGCATACAAGAGCGGCGACTTAGCGGGCAAAAAATCTGTTTCATAGCGGCAGTTGATATGGCACACGTGGGCCGCACCTACGGTGACCAAGACTCGCTGACCTCCCAGCGCATGGAAGAAATCGCCAAGCTGGACCGTTCATATCTGGAAGCAATTGTGCGAAATGATGCTGAAATGCTGTTCAGGCATATCGCCCAAGATGGAGATGCCAGACGAATATGCGGCTTCCCGATTGTGTACACGCTGCTGGATGTGCTGTCCCGCTTGAGGTTGGACCTCAAGGCCATGATTTTCGATTACCGTCAGGCGGTCGACTATTCAACCGATTGCGGCGTTACCTTTGCCGGGGCGGGAATTTACTCTATAGCGGTCCCCAATAAATAATGTCGGGAATAGGTTACGTTATTGTGGCTACAAATCGCAGTAACAAAGCGGCCCTTTGTCGTCGAACCTCCAATCTTAAGCCTTTGTCGCGCCTGCGGCGCGGCTCTTTTTCCCCTATGGGGACCGCTACTTGTCTCCACCCCACCCTCGCTTCCGCTTGGGAGCCCCTTCAAGGGGCATGAGCAATCCGCGGTGAAGGTCTCTGAATAATTCCGGACATTTCTATCGAGGATTGCTCTAAATCTTGACCCTCTCACAAAACATACCCAAGTAATTACAGTAACTTACTTCCGGCCGGGGCACCCTATGCCAAGGTTTACCTGAAGCAACACCGGTTCAAGTCCGGATATTGGTTTAAGAGCTGTTTTGTAGTAACGGTTTTGGGTGGTGTACAATGGAAAACAAGGAATTAAACTTTTTTGAGAAATTCGGCTTGGAGGTTTCAACTGGTGAAGTTGAGGTCGGGCGGACGTATCCTATTTACGGCATGATCACCAAGATTCTCAGCGAAGATTTAGGAAAGGTTGTGGTAGAACTTAATTTCTCAATTCAAGCCCATATGGCTATCCCCGATCCTTCCAAGATCGAACTGCTTAAGGAGCGCGCCTTTGAGCCCGGGATATTTGTTTCAACCGTTACCTCCAAGGAAAGCGGTATCGTTGTGGATTGCAGTACAGTCGTCTTCGGTCGCCGTCAACCATTCAGCGCCTAAGCGCAAACAACAGTTTGCGCGCATGATCCATCTAGTGGTAATCTGAAGCACATCGGCAAATTGGATTTCCAGGTACATTCTGGTTATACCGCTGGACTAAGAAAGATTATGGACCCCCAATCAAATCGCCGGATCTCTCGAGACGAAAAGAGTCCCAGCCCTGTTTCCCGTACTGCGGAAGTAATTTCCTTTGTGAAAACACTGGCGATCTTTCTCGTCGTCGCCTACTTTTTACGGGCTTCTGTGGTAGAAGCTTTCAAAATTCCTTCCGGCTCCATGATCCCGACGCTACGGGTTGGTGATCACATCCTGGTCAGCAAGCTTTCCTACGGCATCCGCCTGCCCTTTATGAACCGCTTTATTTACCAATACGCCATGCCCAAACGGGGCGACATTGTGGTCTTTACGCGGCCTGATGATCCCACTACGCCGGAAAACGAAGCGAAGATAAATATCATTAAACGGGTGATCGGCCTGCCGGGTGATACGGTCGAGGTCCGCAATACCCGCCTGTACATCAACAATCAGCTATACCCAGAAAGTTACGCCCGTTGGGAGGAGGGAGGCATCAGCGAAGGAAATTTTGGAGCGGAACGTGTTCCAGCGGGCAAAGTCTTTTTGCTGGGCGACAACCGTGATCACTCGCGCGACTCACGCTTCTGGGACGATCCATTTTTGGATATTCAGCGTATTAAAGGGCGGGCTTTAGTGATTTACTGGTCCTGGGATGAAAAATGGTTTAAGCGCCTGGGCAAAATTATTCGCTGAAGTCTTGCATGTACACCGCCTGCCGCCGGCCGCCCCATTTTCCAGGTGGTCCTTCAAACACTCCAGCACACTTAGCGGAGCAGAATTTACATAATCCATCATCAGTCAGATTGTAAGCCGTTATTTGATACCAATCCCGTCCAATTAAAAGCTTATGACACTGATGACAATAAGTGCCACTACCCTCGGTGTCACGAACATTGCCGGTGTAAACATAACGCAAGCCGTTTTCGAGCCCAATGCGCCGCGCTTTTACCAGGGTTGCAGCCGGCGTTGGGGGCAAATCAGTGAGTTTGTAATCGGGATGAAAAGCAGTAAAATGAAGGGGCACCGCGGGGCCAAGATTGTCCCGCACCCAAGCAGTTAACCGCCGAAGCTCAGTCTCCGAATCATTAAGCCCCGGGATAAGCAAGGTGGCTATTTCAAGCCAAACTTTGGTTTCACGTTTAAGATATACTAATGTCTCCAATACAGGCTCAAGATGCGCGCTGCAATACTGCTTATAAAACTCCGGGTTAAAAGACTTGAGGTCCACATTGGCGGCATCAACAACGTTATAGAATTCACGCCTTGGCTCGGCGCACATATAGCCGGCAGTGACGGCGACCGTCTTAATTCCCAGCGGGCGGCATTGCTTAGCCACATCAATGGCATATTCCATAAAAACAACCGGGTCATTGTACGTAAAAGCAATGCTTTGGCAGCCGAGTTTGTTAGCCGCCTTGGCTATGGCTGCCGGGTCAGCCTGATCCGCCAGGGTATCAAACTCCCGTGATTTGGAGATATCCCAGTTTTGGCAAAACTTACATGCTAGATTGCAACCCGCTGTGCCGAAAGAAAGAACCGGCGATCCTGGCAAAAAATGATTAAGCGGCTTTTTCTCAATGGGATCGATGCAAAAACCACTGGACCGCCCATAAGTGGCGAGAACTATCTGGTTATTGCGGCGGACCCGTACAAAACAAAGGCCGCGCTGGTCTTCCTGCAATTGACAAAAGCGCGGACACAAATCACACTGCACCTTGCCATTTTCAAGCACATGCCAATACTTGGTCGCCACCGCTGACTCGTCGAGCATTTATCTCTTGTCCCACCCAAATCCTAACTAACCAGTTAAACAAACCCTGAAGACAAAATAAGGTAGAGATTAAACCATATTCAGTCTATAACATTCAGCGTGGGATGAGAACGGCGGTGAGCAAGCCATGAAAAGTATAAGAGAACCGGCTGTCAGCGGTACATTTTATCCGGCAGAGAAGAGAACGTTGGAAACGATGGTGGCCAAATTCATAAGCACGGCTAAGTGCGAAAGCTTTAGTTTGCGCGTGCGGGCTTTAATTTCACCCCACGCCGGCTATGTCTACTCCGGTCCAATCGCCGGCATAGCTTTTGCTTGCCTCAAGAATACGGCTGACTCCATCAAAAACGTCGTTCTCTTAGGACCGGCACACCGCGTGGCGTTTTCGGGATTAGCTCTGCCAAGCGTTTCTTATTTTAAAACGCCCCTAGGACTCGTTCCATTAGATGGCAACGCATCACAGAGGCTGGCGGACCTACCTTTTGTCTGCATTATGGATGACGCCCACCGCGATGAACACAGTCTGGAAGTGCAGCTACCGTTTTTGCAGCAGGTCCTCAAGGACTTCACTATGGTCCCATTGGTGGTGGGAGCCGCCTCCCCCGAGCACGTTTGCAGCGCGCTTGAAGCCTTGGCGCCGGGAGAAGATTCAGTCATCATAGTAAGTTCAGACCTAAGTCATTACTTGCCTTATGCGCGGGCCGTTAAGATGGATCAAAACACCGCCCGCAGCATTGAGGAATTGGATTGGAGCAGGCTTCGTTGTGAGCAAGCCTGCGGCTGCCACCCGATACGCGGGCTTTTGCTTTACGCTAAAAACCATGGTCTTAGGGCCCAAACTATACATCTTGCCAACTCCGGCGACACAGCTGGTTCACGCGATCGGGTGGTGGGCTACGGCGCTTTTATCTTTCATTAGAGGATGGATATGGCACTAGCAGAGAAGGACCGGCAGACCTTGCTTCAAGTGGCCCACAAATCAATAGAGCATGGGCTTAAGACCGGAAAATTGATTGAGCTTAATCTAAAAGACTACCCGCCTCATTTATTGGAGGAGCGGGCGACTTTTGTAACTCTCAAACGTCACGGAAAACTCCGCGGCTGCATCGGCATGATCGAAGCCGTACAACCCTTGGTCCAGGACGTGGTGCACAGCGCCTATGCCGCAGCCTTTAAAGATCGGCGTTTTCCACCGCTCGAGCAAAATGAACTTTCAGGGCTTGAGATCCATATATCGGTACTCTCCCCGCTCGAAGAGATTAAGTTTTCCTCCGAGCAGGATTTGCTCGCTAAGATTAGGCCGGGCATAGACGGGCTTATAATCGAGGAGGGCGTCTTGCGCGGCACTTTTTTGCCCGTGATGTGGGAAGAAATCCCCGAGCCGCGGGAGTTTGTGAGGCACCTTAAAATAAAGGCCGGGCTTCCTTCGGATTATTGGTCCGACACCATCCGCGTTTGGCGCTATACTACTGAAACGATTCCGTAGCCGGGCTGTTAACGGTAAAGGTATACTTAGTTCAATACCAGCTCGAATATTGCCTCGAAGTTCGAGCAAGGATGCAAAATGCGCCTCAGCCCCCGCTTTGCTCCAGCTCGCCAAATTCTCTTTTCATTGGCCGCGAAACCAAAATCTTTGCCACCTCCTGCGGCGAAGCCTCGCCGCTTAAAAGTCTCGCCACTTGCTCGCAAATCGGCATCTCCACCTTATACTTCCTGGCAAGCTGCAGAACCCGCGGTGTTGTTTCTACTCCTTCCACCACTGAACCAATATCCTTTAGGATATCCGGCAGTTTTCGCCGCGGCCCAAGCGCAAGCCCGGCGCTGCGATTGCGGCTGGCATCGCAAGTGCATGTCATCACCAGATCTCCCAAGCCTGATAAGCCTGATAAGGTTAATGTTTCCGCGCCCATGGCCTTTGCCAAACGCATCATTTCCGCCAAACCGCGCGTTATCAAACCGGCCCGTGCCGAGTCCCCAAGCTCAAGGCCGTCACACGCTCCGGCAGCGATTGCTATGACGTTTTTCACAATGCCGCCTAATTCCACGCCCAATGGATCGGTTGAAGTGTAAACTCTAAGCGTATTACTGCTGAAAAGCTCAGCCACCCGCCTAGCAATTTCCTCGCTCTTAGCGGCCGCCACTACGCCCGCCGGGCGCTGGACCACGATGTCCCGGGCAAAACTGGGGCCGGACAGCACCGCCAAGCCGGCGCAGGGTATCCCGCACCTTTCAATATACTGTAGCGGAGTAAGCAGGCTGTCCCCCACAATACCTTTGACGGCGCTGACGATGATCGTCTCGCAGCGCACTTTTAGACGCGGCACGACCTCTGCTAGAACCGCGGCCGGTAAAACCACCACAATAATTTCGTTAAGCAGAGCCTCTTCTAGCGACAAAGTAGCCCGCAAGCCTGAATTTAGGGTCACATAACTCAAATAGCGCGGGTTGTTACGGCGCCTGTTAATGCCCTCTACAATCTCAGGCTCAATACTCCAGCCTGTAACCTGACAGCCTTTAAGCGCCAAGTGATTAGCCAAAGCAGTGCCCCAGTTACCGAGGCCTATGACGCTGATTTTAGGCATGTTCTTTATTCTTCCTCTTCACTTTCTATGAGGTGAGCCACAGCCGCCACTTTTTCACCTTCGTCCAAGTCCACCAGCCGCACGCCTTTGGTGTTACGTCCAATGACTGAAATATCTTTAGCGTTGATGCGGATCACTTTACCTGATGAGGTGATAATCATAAAGTCCGATTCATCCTGCACGGCACTCACTCCCACGACCGGTCCGTTGCGCCCCTCAGTCTTAATGTCAATGATTCCTTTCCCGCCGCGGCCCTGCAGACGGTAATCCTCCAAACTGGTGCGTTTCCCGTAACCGTTTTCGCATACGGTAAGCAAAGTACCGGCCCGGCTCACACGCGTTTCACCCTGCGCCATTTCCCCGCCGGTTCCAGCTACCACCGTCATGCTGACAACCATGTCAGTCACATCAAGGTTAATGCCGCGCACCCCGCGCGCACTTCTACCCATGGCACGTACTTCGCTCTCTGAGAAGCGGATAGCCATACCGTTCTTGGTGGCCAAGATGATTTCATCGCCGCTTTGCAAAATGGCTACACTTATGAGCTGATCACCCTCGTCCAAGGTGCAGGCGATAATGCCGTTCCGCCGCGCGCGCGAAAAATCCATCAAAGCGCTCTTTTTCACGATGCCGCGCTTGGTGGCCATAAAGACCCAACGCTCCTCAATAAACTGACGGACCGGTAAGATGGCGGTCACCGTTTCTTCAGCGCGCAGTCCCACCAAGTTGACCAGGGCACGGCCGCGCGCCGTCCGCCCGCCTTCCGGTATTTCATAGACCTTTATCCAATAAAGGCGTCCAAGATCGGTGAAAACCAAAAGGTCGGAGAGGGTTGAAGCTACGAACAAGTGTTCAATAAAGTCGTCTTCCTTAAACGGCGCGCCGGTTACTCCCTTCCCGCCGCGGCGCTGAGCCCGGTAGGTGGACAAGGGGCTACGCTTCATATAGCCTTTGCGGCTGATAGTCACCACCATATCTTCATCTTCAATCAGATCCTCGATTTGCATCTCGCCCGCTTTTTCTGTAATGGCGGTGCGGCGGGGATCGGCGAACTCCGCGCGAGCGGTCTTAAGCTCTTGAACTATAATAGCGTCAATCTTTTTTGCATCGGCTAATATAGCCAACAAGCGCTCTATTTCGCGGCCTAATTCCTGATGTTCTTTTTCGACGGCTAAGCGCTCCATGCCGGTCAGCTTTTGCAAGCGCAAATCCAAGATGGCATTTGCTTGCAACATGCTCAGTCCATACTTACGCATCAAGCCATCGCGCGCTTCAAGGGGTGTTGCAGATGTCTTGATAAGTTGGATCACATCATCCAAATTCAGAAGCACGACTTTAAGGCCCTCGAGAATGTGCATGCGCTCCTGGGCTTTGTGCAGTTGGAACTGGGTCCGTCGCCGCACAACATCACGGCGGTGATTTAAAAAATGCCGCAAAAGCTCAATCAACGAGCAAACCACCGGCTTGCCGTCGACGATTGCCAAATTGATCACGCCGAAGCTTTCCTGCATAGGGGTAAGCTTATACAGCTGATTCAGCACTATTTCGGCGGTGGCTTCGCGTTTAAGTTCCATCACGATGCGCATGCCGGAGCGATCGGATTCATCGCGGATACGCTGAATGCCATCAATCTGGCGATTGTTTACCAATTCGGCCACCCGTTCAATCAGACGTGCTTTGTTAACCTGGAATGGTATCTCGCTGACCACGATGGCCTCCCCCTCGCGCGTACCTGATTTGAAGCTTTCGATCTCAGCTTTGGCGCGCACCTGGATGATACCCTTGCCTTGGGCGTAAGCGCTTATCAGGGGCTCTCGCCCATAAATTATTCCACCGGTGGGAAAGTCCGGCCCGGGAATGTGCTTCATCAGCTCGGCTAAGCTCAGCTGGGGGTTTTCAATCAGTGCAATCAGGCCATCAATCACTTCGGCGGTATTATGGGGCGGGATATGGGTTGCCATGCCAACAGCGATGCCGTCGGCGCCGTTAATCAAAAGATTAGGCAGAAGCGATGGAAGTACCAGCGGTTCGCGCATGGTGTCGTCAAAATTAGGGACGAAGTCAACGGTGTCTTGATCGATATCCTCCAACAGCTTTTCGGCAAAAGCTGTCAGCCGGCATTCGGTATAGCGGTATGCGGCTGCTGGATCACCGTCGATGGAGCCGAAGTTCCCCTGTCCATCGATTAGTGGAGCGCGCATGTTCCAAGGCTGGGCCAGACGGACCAAAGCTTCATAAACTGATGAATCTCCATGCGGATGAAAGCGTTTTAAAACCTCTCCCACCACGCCGGCGCATTTGGAGTGTTTCTTGGAAGAAGTCAGGCCTTCATTATACATAGCGAACAAGATGCGGCGTTGGACGGGTTTTAGGCCGTCCCGCACATCGGGCAAGGCGCGGCCGATGATGACGCTCATGGCGTAGTCCATATAGGACTGGCGCATTTCATCTTCGATATTGACCGTGACGGTGGTCAGGGTAATCGGTTCTGTTTCCATCAATAAAACCAAAAAAAATAAAGCACTTAATTCATCACGCTCACTCTATACTGAGTACTCTCGAACTTCAAGGAAGGGAAAGGCCCCCAGGCGGTGCATTTTCTCATGGATGACGATTGGTTATCCCCCTTCCTCCGGCATCCCTCTCCTCTGGGGCGGGGCTAAAGAGAACAAGCATTACACAGGCTGCACACCTCAATAAAGCAATTCCACTTTCCCCTTCTTCACAGCGTACACCTGGTGCTTAATACCGGTTAAGACATTTCTCTGGTCGAAAGCCAGTTTCACGCCGTCAACCTCTAAATCGCCGCGTTTAATGGCTTGAAGCGGGTCGTTGCTCTGAAAGGCCTGGTATATCAAATACACCGCCAAATAGCCCAAGTCGGAGTTTAGTTCCGGCTCTTTACCGTATCGCCGCCGGAAATGCTGCGGGAAACCGGTGCCTAGTATTTGCCTTTGAGAAAAGTAATACTCCTGCACCCGCGAGGCATCTATCAGCTTTTGCTGAATGACATCCCGCCCGATGGCGTTGGTAAGAACGGTAATCTCGTTAAGCCTAAGCTCTTCCAGCCTTCTTAAAATAACCGAGAAGCTTTGCGGTTGCGCGTCAACATATAAAACTTGGGGCCTAAGCCGCCCTAACTTAAGCAGCGCCGGGAAAGAATCCCTTGCATCAAAAGTTGCGTATTCAAAATCGGCCAACAGTCTTCTTCCGTCTTTCGAAAACACCTTTTTCATCTCTTCAGCAATGGTCTGAGCAAACCCCGAAGTAAACCTGAGGACCGCCCCTGTTTTCCAGCCTTTCTTCTCAATCAAGGGCTCGAACACCCGCACCCAATCCCGCAGATCACCCAGCATAATGAAGTAAGTCTCGGCCGGAATAGTGCCCTTGTCGAAGACCGTTTCACAGGAAAGAAGCACCATCCTATCTTTCTTCAAGAAAGGCGGCAAGGAATCGGCCCACCAAGAACCAGCAACCAACGCATCCACCTTGTCGGCCGTAACCAACTTCTGGTAAGCGGTTACGGTTTTCCGCGTCTCGGAACCGTCGTCCTCAACGATCAGCTGCAAGGCAGAAGCTCCAGTCCCATTAATTTCTTCAACCGCCAGCCGCGCGCCATCCAAAACGGCCTGGCCATAGGCCGCGGCAAAATTGCTAAGCGAGCCGATAAAACCAATTTTGACAGCTCCCGGCTTGGAAGACCAAAAACCCTCGGCTTGCACCTCATGGCTACAGGCCCAGAGCAGGGTTAATGCCGCCAACGTAGCGCAAGCCTTAACGCGTCTCATTGCCTCCCGCCAAGTTCAGCACATAACGCACCACTGTGCGCACACCAAAGCCCACACCCCCCTTCTTGATGAATCCCTTGTCCGAGTCACTAAAAGCCGGACCGGCGATGTCCAGATGAGCCCAAGGCACCTTCTCCACAAATTCCTGAAGAAAAAGAGCCGCAGTTATGGCGCCGCCATAGTTGCCGCCGATGTTTTTGATATCCGCAATCGTGCTCTTCAGTTGCTCTTTATACTCCTTCGCCAACGGCATGCGCCAAAGCCGCTCGCCCTCCACAACACCGGCCGAAACAAGAGCCTCGGCTAATTTATCGTCGCTGGCAAAAAGGCCGGCATAATCCGTTCCTAAAGCCACCATACAGGATCCGGTTAGGGTGGCCAAATCTATAAGGCAATCACATTTATCGCGCTGCGCCATGGTAAGAGCATCCGCCAAAATCAGGCGCCCCTCCGCATCGGTGTTCAAAATCTCAATAGTCTTGCCGCTTAGCGCTTTAACCACATCGCCCGGCTTGGTCGAAGCTGCGGCAATCATGTTTTCGGTAAGCGGAATGTAGCCTCGTACCTCAAGCTGCGGCTTCAAGGCGGCAACGGCCTGCATAGCCGCTAGTACCGCGGCGGCCCCTGACATATCACCCTTCATGTCCTCCATGCTTTTTCCCGGTTTGAGGCAAAGCCCGCCGCTATCAAAAGTAATGCCCTTGCCTAGCAAACCAAGCCGCTGCTTCGCATTCCGGCGCGGTTTGTAAACAAGCTTTATCAAATAAGCAGGCTTGGAACTTCCCCGGTTCACCGCCAACAAAGAATTGCAACCCAAACGCCGTAAGCGCGCTTGATCAAAAACCTGAATTTGCAAGCCAGAGCGCCGGGCGATTTCCCGGCTCTTTCTCACAAAGAAAACCGGATTACAGTCGCTACCCGGCATATTAATTAAATCGCGGGCTAAATTAGTGGCCTCTGCTAGAACTTGAGCCTGTTTCAGCCGCGGAAGCGAAAGTGGCCGCGCCGAGAAAACAACCAACTCCCTTATTCCACTATAGGTATCTTCTTTCTTGGATTTATAACGATCGTACACATAAGAACCAAGACCTAAGCCTTCCACCAAAGCGGCATGATTTTCCGGGACCGCTAAAGAAAGATTGTAACTAGACAAGCTTGCCTTAGAAGCTTTGACCCGCTTGGCGGCATCAAATATGGAACTGCCAAGCCGGCGGTAGAAATTAACCTCCTCAAACTTATTGTCTTCTTTTTCGCCACGGCCGACAAAGAGCAGGGCGTTAATCTTTGTCCCGCCGGCAACATTTAATAAACAGCTCTCGTCTGTTTTCCCCTTAAAACCCCGCAAGGCAAGCGTTTCAAGCAGCGAGCTTCCCAGCCATCGCTCCAGCACAGCGAGTGGGACGTCGCCTTCCTCAAGCCCTCTCGCGGAAAACAAGGCGGCCTTGACTCCCCGGCTCTTGGGAAGACGTTTAAGTTCTTCAGGACTCACTACGGTGACATGCAGGTCGAAAAGAGCGGTTTTTTTAACCCGTGTTTGCACACTTATTTTCATAATTCTCCTGCCAAAATATTAGTTAAACCAACTGCTTACTTAAGAAACATAGCACGCTCACAAGGCCAAGAACACAACAGTCTTTTTGCCTTTTGCGTCTTCAGTCAAACCCCTTTTTTGTCGACCTTTTATTGGGTCGGCGGTTTCCCAAATCAACCCTGGGCTTTTATTAAACGATTATTCACATGACCATGCTTCAAGAAAAACCGGTAAGTGCGGCGCATGATCTATTAATTCTCCAACGCGGCGAAGGTTTGCCGCCCAAGCTTCAGGATGCTTTGCAGCGCAAGGGCTTTTCCAGCCGCATCATCAAAAAATATGAAGACATCAGCGCAACAGCCGCTGACCTGGCCGATCCAATCTTGCTTGTGCATTGCGGCTCCAAACCCGGCGCCGCCCGCTATTTAAAACCGCTCTACTCGAAGACCGAGATCCTAGAACTCCCGATTCTCGTCCTGGGCAAAGACGTAGATGGGCTGCAGATGGAGCTGAGTAAACACTTTGGCATGGCTGCCACCTTGCCGCTTTCCTGCAACCCGCATGAATTCCTGGAAGCTCTCAAATATGTTTCACGGGCATATAACCGTGAGAGCGTCCACCAGCGCGAGCGCCCCGCTAAAGCCACGGAAATAATCGAAACCCCTACTCTTATAACCACCGGCATCGAGGAAGTAAGCGAAGAGGTTCTCCCGCCCGAAAAAAGCCATCATCTTTACAAACAGGCCGAATCGATGCCGGCTCTGCTGTTCCAACAATTGAACGATTTTAAACTCCTGAAACGTTCATTGGGCGGCGGTTGCTATGCACAAAAAAACAATGCCAAAGCGCCCAGACTGGAGGATTTGTTCGAGAAGGACGATCCGGCCCTGCGGGCGGCGCAGGCGGCCATACACGAGTTAGGCAAGTGGGTCACAGAGCACCTGACGCGGACTGCTTACCTTACCGATTGCATCCTAAGCTCACTTCATTTTGAAAGGCCGGATATCAACCACGCTCTGCGCGCCGTTTTCTTGCTAAGCTCTGCTTTCGGCCATAAGAACCAGTTGCTAGCGCGCAAGCAATACCTAGGGCGCGGCACGTCGCTCTTACGCAAGGAAGTTTGCAGCTTAATCAAGGACAGTGCTTTGAAGCTTTCCCTGGAGCTCCACCTGCCACGAGAAGCCAACATGGTGGCTTTGCTGGGACGTCTAGTCGGACGCGAAGAGACAGTCGGCGAAGATCCCGATAGCATCATGGCTTCGGCCATCATGGCCGCAGATGTGACGGACCGCGCCTGCTTCCAATCCGGAAGCTGGAGTCCGCGTGCCGCCTATGCCTTAATCAGCCGCATCAAAAGCGGGAAAATGCGCGATTTTCATCCGGCTGTCTTATGCTGCCTGATAAAACTTCTCGGGGAGGCAGTCAGCGAAAGCGGTATCGCGGCGCATTTACTGCCCAAGGGAGCGCACAACAACCCAGCCCTGTTGGAAAGGGCCAGAGAAATCAAGACACAACCAGTAAGCGAAGGTGAAGCTAAGGTCGCTATTGCTGCCCTGACCCCCGGCATGCGGCTGTCAAGACCCTTGTTCAGCTTCGACGGGCGGCAGATTCTTTCTGAAGATCTAACCTTAGACCAGGATTTAATTTGGCGGATCTGGCAACTTTCAGCTGTAAGGCCCTTAAACTCGCCAGTGGTCGTACGGCAGGAAAGTCGAGAAAAGGCCGAAGAAACTCAGCAGCCAGGCAAATAACCTGCCCTATGATTCTCATCTTCAGTCCAATCAACCTTCCTTCATGGAGTCGCAGACCGTCATACTATTCATGCAGTATCAAAGCTAAATAGCCGATCCGACTATTGTGAACAATTGAAACATCTCCTTAAATTCTTTCTCCTTTTGTTTGATTTAGAATCGGCGCCGGAGTAGAATCCGCCTACGCGTTCATGATTGCTGGCAAAGCAACGGACATACAAAAAGATAATAAAATAAGTTCAGGAGAAAATTACTATGAAACCGAGAACCTTAGTTAAGGTTTTGGGAGGGGGCCTTATGTCGGCGGTTTTTGTGTTTATCGCCTTACCGCAAGCGGCCTCGGCGGAAGGGCTTTTGTGCCAACGTAAAAACAAGCCATCATACATGAAGATTCGTGAAACCAGAATTCAAGCTCTAAGAGTTGTCCGCCCCCCGGCAGTCGGTTGCCCCACAGGCTGGGATCCATTGGGGATAATTCAAGACCCGGCCGACATTGAAAAGATAGCCATGAGAGTTTTTGAAAACAACCAGGCTTCTTTGCAAGGCGAACAAGGACCAAGGGGTGAAACCGGCCCACAAGGACCCACTGGTGCTCCGGGACCACAGGGCGAAACCGGCTCTCAGGGACCACAAGGTGAAACCGGCCCGCAAGGACCACAAGGCATTCAGGGAATGCAAGGCGAACAGGGACCAACTGGACCAACCGGTCCGCAAGGTGCGCAAGGTCCACAAGGGATGCCGGGTATCGTAAATGCCGATGCTTGTTACTCCAAGACCGAGAGTGCGAACGGCTATGGGAGCTTAGTAAAAGAGGTTTACTGCAATGA
>Ga0209101_1000796_pt1 | contig 25368 bp, 22 predicted proteins | sample ConPoolayeCmetaG_FD_185481 | JGI IMG/M metagenome (GOLD analysis project Ga0209101, IMG submission 185481) | Hot spring microbial mat communities from California, USA to study Microbial Dark Matter (Phase II) - Cone Pool mat layer C metaG... ...
AGTTGTAGGGCAACTGCTCGCAGTTGCCCTACATTGTGGCCGGTCGTGCGGCGTCGGGCGTGGTCTGAAGACCGGCCCGAGCCAGCGGATGCAAAAATATGACGGACACCCGATAGGCTCTAAGTAGTTTGCCTTTATGGCAAACTTGTGGTATAATGTCTATAAAACCTATCAATTTTATAGTATTCTTTCAGAAAGGAGACCGGGATGAAACAGGGTAGTCCGCTGCTCAGAGCGCTGTATACCGTGGTGGTCGTTGTTGCGGGGCTATTGCTGGTGTTGCAGGCAGGATGCCGTCAGGCAGGGAGCAGTGGTTCCGCAGGTGACTTGCGGGGAACGCTCACCGTCTCCGGTGCGTGGGCACTTTATCCAATGGCAGTGCGCTGGGGTGAAGAGTTTAAGACCCTCCATCCTGGCGTCGAGTTCGACATCTCGGCTGGCGGTGCCGGCAAAGGAATGGCCGACGCCCTCTCCGGCGCAGTGGACATAGGCATGGTCTCTCGCGACATACACGAGGAGGAGATAAAGCAGGGTGCCTTCTGGGTGACCGTGGTCAGCGATGCGGTGGTCCCCACTATCAATGCGCATAATCCCTACCTGGCTCTTATTCAGAGCCGGGGTATTGACCGGCCTGGCTTCCAGGCCATCTGGATAGGGACGGCCAGGACGTGGGGGGAGGTGCTTGGCGACGCAAGCATTACGGATGGGATCCATGCCTTCACACGCTCGGATGCATGTGGTGCGGCGGAGACATGGGCAGCTTATCTTGGTGGCTACAAACAGGAGGACCTGCAGGGGATAGCCGTCTACGGCGATCCGGGCGTGGCCGAGGCTGTGAGCAGGGATCCACTGGGCATCGGATTCAACAACCTGAACTTCGCTTATGATGCCAGCACCCGCATGCCAGTCACCGGGCTGGCGATCGCGCCGATAGATGTGAACGGCAACGGCGTACTGGAGGCAGAGGAGAACTTCTATGCCGATAAGAGTGCGCTTATGGCTGCCATAGCCGATGGGCGTTATCCCTCGCCTCCGGCCCGTGGTCTTAATCTGGTCACAAAGGGCAGGCCGACCGGCCTGGCGCTGGCGTTCATCCGTTGGGTGTTGACCGACGGGCAGGCTTTTGCCGAGGAGACGGGCTATATCCCACTGACCCAGGGGCAGGCACAGGCGGAGTTGAAAAAACTCGAATGAAAGCGGCCAGGTTAACTCTCCGGCAGCTTAAAGATCGCGCGGCCAGCAGGTTGATGGGGGGGCTGACTATCCTTGTCGCGCTGCTGGTGCCAATTATGGCACTGGCGCTTCTGGCGCGCGCCCGTCCCTTGTTTGACATCGCACCGCCGGGCCGCCTGCTGTTGGAATCGGAGTGGCGACCTCTCAGGCAGGTGTTCGGATTCCTGCCGTTTATCGCGGGCACGCTGTGGGTCACGCTGATCGCCATGCTGCTGGCCACTCCTCTCTCCCTCCTGTGCGCCATCTACCTGGCTGAGTACGCCCCGGGCCGATCGCGAGAGCTGATCAAGCCCTTGCTGGACCTGCTGGCGGGCATTCCTTCGGTAGTGTATGGCCTGTGGGGGGTGCTGACCGTTGTGCCTTTCATTCGGGAAGTAGTCGTGCCCTGGGCCAGTGATGCTCTCGGATGTCTTCCCCTCGTACATAGCGACAACCCGACCGGCTACTCGGTACTGGCTGGTGGGATCGTGCTTGGTGTGATGGTTTTCCCGGTGATCATCTCAACCGCCGAGGAGGTAATCCGGGCTGTGCCTGGCGGCCTGCGTGAAGCGGCCCTGGCATTGGGAGCCACGCGCTGGCAGGTGGTCAACAGTGTGGTGTTGCGCCGGGCCCTTCCCGGGGTAATCGCTGCGGTTGTCCTGGGCTTCTCGCGTGCCTTTGGTGAGACGATGGCCGTGATGATGGTGGTTGGGAACATACCGCAACTGCCCCGCTCAATATTCGACGCGGGCTATCCACTCTCAGCGCTCATTGCCAACAATTACGGGGAGATGATGTCCATCCCTCTGTACGATGCCGCCTTGATGGCAGCGGCTCTAATCCTGCTGATCGTTGTGGTAATCTTCACGGTGTTCGCCCGCATCACCTTAGTTCAGGCGATCAGGAGGGCAGCATGAATCGTCTGAAGTATCTGGAAGAACGGATCTTCCTTGGCCTGATGGTTATCTCGCTGATCATCGTTGTCGGAAGCCTGGTGATGATTCTTGGCATGGTGGTGGTGAGAGGGGTGCCGGCACTGAACCTGGCCATGTTGACGCAGACTCCCCGGGGTGGCTATTACCTGGGCAAAGAGGGTGGTATATTAAACGCCATTGTCGGTTCGCTGGCGCTCGCGGGGGGAGCGACCGTCTTGAGCTTTTTTCTCGGCCTGGCAGTGGCACTTTACCTCCAGGTTTTTACCATGGATGCACGTCTGGCGCACCTGATAAGGCTCTCGCTCGACGTGTTATGGGGCATACCCTCTATCGTCTATGGCGCGTTTGGATTCACGTTGATGCTGTGGCTGGGACTGCGGGCTTCTCTTCTGGGTGGCATCGTCACCCTTACCCTGCTGGAGTTGCCGATCGCCATACGGGCGATGGACGAGGTTCTGGCAATGGCTCCCTCTGAGTTACGCGAAGCCTCGTATGCGCTGGGAGCGACGCGTCTGGAGACTGCCTGGCATGTGCTCGTGCGCCAGAGCGGGCCGGGATTGCTCACGGCGATGTTGCTGGCGTTGGGCCGGGGCATTGGCGATGCCGCCTCGGTGCTCTTCACCTCAGGGTACACCGATCGCCTGCCCACGTCATTATTGCGGCCAGCCGCTTCGCTTCCGCTGGCCGTCTTCTTTCAACTGGGCACGCCCGTGCCGGAAGTGCGGGCACGCGCTTATGCTTCGGCGTTTGTGCTGACGGTGATTGTACTTATAATCAGCGTAGCCACGCGTAGCCTGACCGGTCGGCTGAGGCGGCATGTGATTCGGTGAGGTACACGCTCATGTGTGACCCGGTGATCCAGATTCGTGGGCTGAATGTTGCCTATCGCGATCAGCAGGTGCTCCGCGACATCAATGTGGACATCCCCGCCCGTCAGATCACGGTCATCCTCGGGCCGTCGGGCTGTGGTAAAACCACGTTCCTGCGCTCGATGAGCCGGATGGCGGAACTGGTCGAGGGGGTGCGGGTGTGGGGGCAGGTGATCTTTGACGGGAGGGATATCTACGCTCCGCAGACAGACGTGACCGGTGTACGCAAGCGCATCGGGCTGCTGGCCCAGCGACCGTTTCCGCTCCCCATGTCTATCTACGACAATGTGGCCTATGGACCGCGCCTGCACGGTATACGCAAGCGCGCTGTATTGGACGAGATCGTTGAGAAGCAGTTGCGCGCTGCAGGACTGTGGGAAGAGGTCAGGGACCGCCTGCATGCGCCCGCGTCGGCACTCTCGATCGGTCAGCAACAGCGGCTCTGCCTGGCCCGCGGCCTGGCTGTGGAGCCGGAAGTGTTGTTGTGTGATGAGGTGACCTCGGCGCTGGACCCGCTATCGGCACAGCGGATCGAGTCTCGCCTGCTGGAGTTGAAGGCCGATTACAGCATCGTTATGGTGACGCATGTGTTGCGCCAGGCGCGACGCATGGCTGATTACGTCCTGTTCCTCTACCTGGGAGAACTGATCGAGCACGGGCCGGCGGATGAGGTGTTCAACCATCCACGCCATCCCAAAACCCGTGCTTATATCGCTGGCGAATTCTATTAAGTGCCTATCCGAAAAACGTAAACGACGCATCCCTATGCGTCGGTATAAGCGGCATAGGGATGCCGCTTGTACGGTTTTTCGGATAGGCTCTAAGAGCGGCAGACAGCCGGGTAGCAATTACCCGGTATCACCGATTTTGTGGTTGAGCATGCGGGACGGCCGGTGCCGGTGGTGCGACACAGGCACTGACCGGCCTACTCCACCACCTCGATAACGGCCTGATTACTCTGCACTTCATTCCCCGCACGATCTACCCCCACGGCTGTGAAGGTATGCAGACCTGGTTTCATCGGCCAGACAGCCTGGTAGGGTGGGAGTGAAAGCGTGGCCAGCGGCCGGCCATCCACCAGGAGCGTCACTTCTTCCAGAACCACCCCGTCGGCGGGGCGGGCGGCTACCAGGATGCGCTGGGCCCAGGAAGGAAGCTCAGGGGAAAGCTGATAGCGGCTTCCCTGGTCAGGGCTGACAAGGAGAAGAGCTGCCGGTGGGGCCATCGCGAGCGGAGAGGAGGGCAGCGATCCTCCGCAGTTCACCGCATATCCCGGGCACAGCGGGGAACAGGCGGTTGGAGGCTGGGGAATGTTTTGCCAGCGCACCCACTCCTGGGCCTCGGCAGGATAGAGCGTGTAGTATTTGTAGGTGACGAACTCAGGGGGACAACCCGGGCCGGCCAGCAGCCCGTTGCGCACATCCAATGCGTACATCCAGTGCCAGTCGTCCATACGTGTGGGCTGTGTCCCTTCAATGAACAGTTCGGAGATCGTATAAGGACAGCGTACCGGCCACCTGCTTGCTCCCTGCTCCAGGCCCGTCCTGTCGCTGGCCGGTATCATCCCGCTGTCTGCGCACACTTCCATCCGCACCATGCCGGGCGGTTCGACAAACTCCTGCACCGGCTGGCCTCTGAGCAGTGTCTCCATCACGCTGTGCCAGATCGGGCCGGCGCCGGAGACGCCACTGACTTTATTCATCGGCTCATTGTCCGCGTTGCCGACCCAGACGCCAGCTACCAGTTGTGGAGTATAACCGATCGTCCAGTTATCACGCCAGTCGGACGTGGTGCCGGTCTTGACGGCGGCCGGGCGCGAGAGCCGCAGTACACTTTCCTCTCCGAAGGTGGACATGCGGGCGAAGTTGTCGCTGAGGATGTCTGTGATGAGATAGGCCACGCGCTCGTCCATGATGCGTTCGCCAAGCGCAACCGTCCAGGTTTTGAGCACACGCCCGCGGGCATCTTCGACACGGGTAATGCTCACCGGTTCTATCCTGCGGCCACCTGTAGCGAACGCTCCGTAAGCTGCCGTCAGCTCCAGCAGCCGCACCTCACCACCGCCCAGCGTCAGCGACGGTCCCCAGCGGTCGGCATCGTCGAGGGTGGTGATCCCCATGGCACGTGCCAGGCGGGTCATACGCTCCAACGTGACATATTCCAGCACTTTTACGGCGACCAGGTTGTAACTGGAGGCGAGCGCCTGGCGCAACAGCACCGGGCCATGCCAGCGACGGTCGTAGTTGCGTGGTACGTAGGGGGTGCCCTCGCGGGTAACGTATGCTGTACGCACATCTATCATCACTGTGGCAGCCGTAAGTGGTGAGGGCAGGGTTGGGTCGAACGCCGCCGCATAGGTGATGGGCTTGATGGATGAACCGGGCTGACGTGTGGTTACCGTAGCGTTTACTGCACCGTCAATGCGCGGATCGAAGTAATCCGGGCTGCCGACCATGGCCAGAATTTCACCGGTACGGGCATCCAGCACCACCACGGCAGCGTTATTGACATTGCGGGGCGGCTGGCCTGCACGGGTATCGGCGAGCTGAGCCAGCCTGTAACGCACGATGCGCTCTACCGTCTCCTGGGCATCCAGGTCCAGCGTAGTGTAGACCTGAAGCCCGCCGGTATAAAGCGCTTCCCGTCCGAATTCCCTTTCCAGCAGACCGCGCACGTACATTACGAAGTGTGGAGCACGGATGGGAAAGGGCACTGCAGCAAAGTGGAGCTTCTCCCGGGCGGCCAGGTCGGCCTCCTCCTGCGAGATGTAACCATGTTTGACCATCAAACCGAGCACAACTTTCTGTCTGGCTGCAGCAGCGTCGGGATTCTCCAGCGGATTGTAACGGGCCGGCGCCTGTGGCAGTCCGGCCAGCAGCGCGCATTCGGCCAGGTCAAGCTCCGCGGCGCCCTTAGCAAAGTAAGTCCGGGCAGCGGCTTCGATGCCATAGGCCAGGTTACCATAAAAGGTCTCGTTCAAATAAAGTGTGAGAAGTTCGTCTTTGCTGTAAGTACGGGCCAGTCTCCAGGCCAGGATGGTCTCGCGCAGTTTGCGCTCCAGGCTGACCTGGGTGCGCTCCTCTGGGGAGAGCAGCAGGTTACGCGCCAGTTGCTGGGTGATGGTACTGCCACCAGAAAGAACCTCGCCGCCCCGCAGGTTAATCCACAAGGCGCGGATGATGGCTCGCAGGTCTACGCCTGGGTTGTGGTAGAAGCTGGCATCTTCGGTAGCGATGGTGGCGTCTATGCAGGGACGCGGGATCTCGCTCAAGGAGAGCGGTGTGTGTGCCCCACCGTGTGGGTCGAGAATCTCGTACAGGAGCCGTCCGTTCCGGTCATATATGCGCGTGGAGCGAGCCGCCGCCCGCTCGTACAGCCGATCAGGCGAGGGCAGGTCCACGAGCAGGCGACGCGCCAGCCAGATTGCCAGCACGAGGATGGCTATAGAGCATAGCGCACACACACGCGACCGGATCTGCCGGCGCCGATACGTTGACGCCGATCGTGCGGTGGTCACATCATGAACGTCCATTGCTCGGAGGCATATTTCTCCGCATACAACTGTTCTACCCAGGCACGCTCCTCGGCCGTCAACACACCCGGTACGAGGCGCAGGTTCAGTGCCTGTGCGAAGCCTCCCTCCAGCGCTGCAGCGGCTTCCTCCCAGCTCACCGGCCGGGCCAGTGCTTCCATCAAGGTCGTGGCACGCGCGCGTACACGCTCAGGGGTGGCGTTGGCCTTCAGGAAGGCGCAGATACGGGCAATGTCGCCCTCAAGTGGCAGGGCGCCATGCTGGAGCACCACCCCCCTGGAACGCACCTGTGCGCTGCCGACCAGTTTGCGTCCCCCGGCGGTGATTTCATAATCCGATGGCACCTCAAAGCAGACCGGACCGTTGGCAGATCGCTCCTGCACACGGCGGTCCGCGGCCAGATTCCCCACTCCCAGCAGTTCCAGGCCACGTATAAGCCCTGCGCTGATACGGCGGTAGCTTTCGACAACGCCACCACTGACCCTTGGCTCTCCTTCCGGTGCCACGACGCTGTATGTCAACTCGTCCACATGAAGGATGGCCCTGCCGCCGGTGGGCCGACGCACCAGACCGAAGCCGGCTATCCTCAGCTCCTCAAGTTTCACATCACCGGCCGGCTGCGCGCGGCCCAAAGAGAGACAGGCCGGTTGCCAGGCATAAAAGCGGAGAGTGGGCGGCGCCAACCCCGCCGCGACCGCATACAGTATGGCCTCGTCCACCGCCATATTGGTGGCGCCATCGGCCGGGGCGGAGCGCAGCAGCCGCCAGGTTGCCAGAGGATACTGATCCCGCATACGAAATATTATAGCACGAGCCTGGGACGTCAGGAAGTCCATCCCGGGTACGTACGGACTACGGACTACGATTTACCTGTCCCAAACCCGTGACGCTCACCAAAACTTCCAGTAAGGGTGTCCGTCACTTTTTTGCGCGAGAAGAGAGCGAGAGCAGGCTATGGCTGGCCGTGGCGACGTCAGTTGTAGGGCAACTGCGAGCAGTTGCCCTACATTGTGGCCGGTCGTGCGGCGTCGGGCGTGGTCTGAAGACCGGCCCGAGCCAGCGGATGCAAAAATATGACGGACACCCGTCCAGTAACCGAGCCTTGACTTAGCTGGTCAAATGTGATAAACTATAGGCCGGTTGACAACCGTTCTCCGAGCAGCTCAGGGGGCAAGAGGCATATGTGTTGCACAACATCCCTTGGAGAGTGCCACCTGAGCCCGCTGCCTTCAACCAATACTTACACCGGAGGATAACATTGCTGAACCAGTTCGCTTTCATCGGCTGTTTCCTGCTTGTCGCCATTACCTTCGGTATCGCTCCGCCGGCATTGGCCTGGCTCTTCCGCCCCAAAAAACCGAATCCCCGTAAGTCCGAGATCTACGAATGCGGCATGCAGACCTACGGCAAGACCTGGGTCCAGTTCAAAGCCCAGTACTACACCTTCGCCATTGCTTTTGTCCTTTTCGACGTGGAAGCCGTGTTTCTGCTGCCGTGGGCATTGATATACAACGCCCTCGAACTGTACGCGGTGATCGAAGCGATCATCTTCATCGTGATCCTCCTGGCAGGGCTGCTTTATCTCTGGCGCAAACGAGCGCTGGAGTGGATGTAGATTCGGAGTTGGCCCATGGGATTTATCGCTTTTGTCAGGGATTTGTTTGTCAACATCGGCCACTGGTTTTATGGCTTGATTGCGAGCACCGGCCTGCCCGAGGTCTGGGTACGGGTGATCACTCTGGGCGTCGGCGCTCTGGTACTCGGCACCGTGCCACTCGCGGCGATGTTTTTCCTGATCTGGTATGAGCGCAAGATCGTCGCCCGCATCGGGGACCGGCTTGGCCCCAACAACTCCGGAGCATACGGCGGCCCGTACGGCCTGCTCCAGGTGCCGGCTGACGCCATAAAAATGTTTACCAAAGAAGATGTGCTGCCAGAGCACGCCGATCGTTGGGTATTCAACATCGCCCCTATGCTGATCATGGCCGTTGCCGTGCTGGTATGGGCCGTAATCCCTCTGGGCAGGGGGATCATTGGGAGTGACCTGAACATCGGGGTTTTCTATATCCTCGCTCTCGGCTCAGGCAGCATGGTGGCAGTGCTGATGGCCGGCTGGTCCTCCAACAACAAGTACGCGCTCGTCGCGGCCCTGCGCGGCATCGCCACCCTTATCAGCTATGAGATACCCCAGGTCCTGGCGATCATGGCCATCGTGATGGTCACCGGCTCCTTTTCCCTGCAGGAGATAACCCGCGCACAGGACGTCTGTTTCCTGGTGGCACTCCCCCTGACAGCGCTGATTTTCCTGTGCTCCGTGCTCTCAGAGCTGGGACGCAGACCCTTTGACCTGGTCGAGGCCGACTCGGAGATCGTGGCCGGTTACTTCATCGAGTACAGCGGTATGAAGTTCGGCATGTTCTATCTGGCCGAATTTATGAATCAGTTGATGATCTCGGTTCTTTTCGCCACACTGTTCCTGGGGGGCTGGCGCGGCCCATTCGTGGATCAGGTGCCCGTATTGAGCACCGTGTGGCTGGTGATCAAGGTCTTCATCGCTATGCTCATCATCCAGCTCTGTCAATATTCACTGCCCCGGCTGCGGATTGACCAGATTCTGGCCTTCAACTGGAAATTCCTGACGCCGCTCGCGATGGTGAATATCTGTGTGCTATCGCTGGTCGGCAAGGCGATCCCACCGGGCAGCGGACCATGGGCACGAGCAGGATGGTTTTTGCTGGCCAACGTTATGCTGGCGCTGGCGGTGTTTCTTATTCTTGCTGTAGCCAGGCGCTCGGAGCGCCGACGCCAGGCACAGGCCCGGACGGCCTGACTATTGCAACAACCGCTCACCCGGCTCTTGATTCTCATCCCGGCCATGGGCGACGGCTGGGCTTTAGCTGTGTAGAAAGGAGAGGTGCGCTGTCAATCCTGTCGCCCGATTGCGGTGCACAAGTAGCGGACTATGACTCTGCAACAAATCCTTTTCATCATTTTTGCCACGATCACATTAGGCGGTGCGCTTATGGTAGTGCTGCGGCGCAACGTGTTCCACGCAGCCCTTTTTATGATCCTGTCCTTTTTTGGAGTGGCAGGATTGTATGTTCTCCTGGAGGCTCCCTTCCTGGCAGCAGTGCAGCTCATCATTTACATTGGTGGTATAGCTATCCTGATCGTGTTTGCCATCATGCTGACCCGAGACCTCATGAACCCTGACATCCCAGGAGTGATCAGCCAGTGGAAATGGGCTGCACCAGTGGCCATCCTTCTGTGCGCCATGCTGGTATGGATGGCTATGAGCCTGGACAGAGAAGCGCCTGTCGGGCCGGTGCCTCAAAACACCATTTCCATTTTGGGCCGCACATTGGTGGATGCACAGGGGCTGGCGTTGCCTTTTGAGGTGGCATCGGTACTGTTACTGGTAGCGCTGATCGGCGCAGTGACCGTGGCAAGGGAAAGATAATCGAAATCGCTGAGGAGGTACGAAAGGGCATGGTTCCTATTTCGTGGTACCTGATCGTGGCAGCGGTGCTTTTCTGCATCGGATTGTATGGCGTGCTCACGCGGCGGAATGCCATCGCCGTTTTGATGTGCATCGAGTTGATGTTGAACGCTGTGAACATTAACCTGGTCACTTTCTGGCGCTACCATGGACCGACCGGCGGGATCGGGCAGGCGTTCGCGCTGTTCGTCTATGTTGTCGCGGCAGCCGAGGCTGCAGTAGGACTGGCACTGGTACTGACGATATGGCGCACACGCCGCACAGTCGTCCTGGAGGAGATAGATCTGCTGAAGGGTTAATCTGTCCATGCACACTCAATCCGATTTCCTGCTCAATCTGGCCTGGCTTATCCCTCTCTTTCCCTTCCTGGCCTTTGTGGCCATCCCTTTGGGTGTCTATCATAACCGCAAACTGAGTCACGGTCTGGCCATTGGGGGCATTGCCATCGCCTGCGCTATCTCCCTGTTCTGTGTATTCCCCAGAGCAGTGTGGCTCTGGGCGCGCGAAGGTACACTGGCATACGAATCGCCCCTCATCCACTGGCTTTCCGCCGGCCATGAACGCTTTGGCCTGGGCATCTACATTGACCCGGCCACTGCTATCATGCTGTTTATGGTACCTCTGGTCTGCCTGATGATCTTCATTTATAGCGTAGGTTACATGAATTTTGGCACGCCTCAGGTGGACCCGCGCTACAGCCGCTTTTTTGCCTACATCTCCCTCTTCGCCACCGGCATGTTGGGCATGGTTGTCTTCAACAACCTGCTCACTTTCTTTATCTTCTGGGAGATTATGGGAACCTGTTCGTACCTGCTTATCGGCTTCTGGTACGAGAAGAATTACCCCGACCCCAGGAAGATCACCCCCCGGCAGGCCGGGCTGAAAGCGTTCATCGTGACCAAGATCGGCGACCTGTTCTTTATGCTGGGACTGGCAATACTCTATGCCGAGGTCGGCTCGCTTTCCTACCGCGACATATTCAACCCCCAGACGCTGGAACATCTGGCGCATACGCCGTTCCTGGGCACGAGCATGGCAACCGTTATCGCGTTGCTGCTCTTCGGCGGGACGGTGGGTAAGAGCGCACAATTCCCACTTCACGTCTGGCTGCCCGACGCGATGGAAGGTCCCACGCCGGTCTCCGCCCTCATTCACGCCGCGACGATGGTGTCCGCAGGGGTCTTCCTGGTGGTGCGTACCTTCCCCCTGCTCCAGGTAGCCGACCCGTCTGCGCTGGCACTCGGTGGCGTCCCATTTGTGGCTTTGATCGGCGCCTTCACGGCCATTTTCGCCTCGGTCATGGCAGTGGCGCAGGATGACGTCAAAGGCGTGCTCGCCTTCTCCACCATCAGCCAGTTAGGGTACATGATTGCGGCTCTGGGCATCGGGGCATATGTGGCTGGGGCATTTCATCTGATCACTCACGCTTTCTTCAAAGCGCTCTTGTTTCTCAGCTCAGGCTCAGTTATCCACGGGGTGGAACACGGCCACCACCACGTTCACGAACATGCTCACCATGGCCATGATCATGAGCACGGGCAGGCCCACAAGGAAGCATGGTTCAATCCAAATGACATGATGAATATGGGCGGCCTGGGGAAGCGGATGCCCCGCACCTTCCTGGCGTTTCTCATCGGCGGGCTGGCGCTGGCCGGTTTCCCCATCGTGACTGCGGGCTTCTGGTCGAAGGATGAGATTCTGGCACAGGCCTGGAGTGGCAATCAGCTCGTATTCTGGGTGCTGGCCGTAGCTGCCGGATTGACCGCATTTTACACGGCGCGTCAGTTGTGTCTGACCTTCGCCGGTGAACCGCGCACCGAAGCCGCCAGACACGCCCCAGAAAGCGTCAAATCCATGACCACCCCGCTGCTGATCCTGGCCGTGTTTGCCGTGTGTCTGGGCTGGATCGGCATCCCCGACAACATATTCAACCTCGACCTGCCCCATGCTTTGGGGGTAAAGTACATCAACTGGTTCCACCACTTCGTCGGCTCCACCCTGGAGTCAGCTGCGCATGGGGGAGAGCATTCTCTGCGGGTCGCCGGCCACATGTCCGAAGCAGTGCACGGCTTCGACTGGGCGCCCATGCTTATCGGGACGGCCTTCGGGCTGACCGGCCTGCTCCTGGGTTATCTCGTCTACGGGCTGAAGCCGCTCAAAGCTGGCGAGATGGATCGTCTGGAGGCAGCCATGCGCAAAATTTATCTCGGCTGGCTCTACAGGGCAATGGAGCAGCGCTTCTACTTTGACTGGCTGTATCAACACACCTTCGTGTGGGCATCTCTCAGGCTGGCAGAATTGTTTGATTGGTTTGACTACGGTCAGAGACCAGGCCGGCATGGCGTGGTAGACGGCATCGTCATCACCTTTGCCCGGGCAGGCAGACTTCTCTCTGCCGTCTCCAACTGGCTTGATGTGCATCTGGTAGATGGGCTGGTTAACCTGGCCGGCAACCTGGGGCGGCTGCTCTCGGTTGGACTTGACATTTTCGACCTGCGCATTGTGGACGGCATTGTCAACGGCATCGGTGAGGTGATCAAATTCATCGGCCGGGAGATACTGCGTCCCATCCAGAGCGGCAAGGTGCAGTTCTACCTGATGGTGGCTGCTATTACAGCCATAGTGCTGGTGGCAGCGCTCTTCATCACGCTCTTCCTGCCTGCCCATCTGTTGCAACCGTTGCTTTGGGGATTGCTGGCGCTGGTAGTGCTGCTGGCGCTATACTTCATACTACAATCTTGCAGAACTGACACCCACAAAACTGACTGAGGAGAGCTGGCAATGACTTTTCCGATCCTGAGTGTCACCCTGTTTGCCCCACTGGTGGGCGCGCTGCTTGTTCTGGTTGTTCCCCGCGAGGATGTCAAAACGATCCGACGCCTGGGGACCGCGTTTGCCTTCATTTCTCTGATTCTCGCCACCATAATATGGGTGGGAGTGATGCGTGCCGGCCCGGGCACCATGCAGTACGAGGAGGATTACCCCTGGATTCCCGCCTTCAATATCCATTACTACCTGGGCGTGGATGGTCTCAGCGCGCCGATGGTCTGGTTGACCGCTCTGTTGACCACCCTTTCGCTCTTCTACTCCGCCCGCACTATCGAGGAACGGGTTAAGGAATATTACTTTTTGTTCCTGGTGTTGGAGTGGAGTATGTTGGGGGTATTCCTCTCCCTGGACCTGGTGCTGTACTACATCTTCTGGGAGATCGAGCTGGTGCCGATGTTCCTGCTGATCGGCGTTTGGGGCGGCAAGAATCGCCTGTACGCAGCGCTCAAGTTCTTCCTGTACACGATGGCAGGCAGCGTGGCGATGCTGCTGGCGATTATCGGCGTCTATTTTCAGACCCAGCCGCATACCTTCAACATACTGGAGGCGGCCGCGGCACAGCCGTTCCGGGGCACCATCTGGGCGAACGTGGCCTTCTGGGCCTTCTTCGTCGCTTTCGCGATCAAGGTGCCCGCCTTCCCATTCCATACCTGGTTGCCGGATGCCCACACTGAAGCGCCGACCGCAGGTAGCGTCATCCTGGCCGGAATCCTGCTGAAGCTGGGGGCGTACGGCATCATCAGGATCGTACTCCCGATGTTCCCGGAGCCGTTCCAGTATTTTGTGCTGGAGCGCCCCATCATTCCCATCATGGCGATTGCGAGCATTGTCTACGGCGCGCTCGTCTGCATGGCGCAGTGGGACCTCAAGCGACTGATCGCGTACTCGTCGGTGGCGCATATGGGATATGTGACGCTGGGTCTGTGTGCCGCGGCGGCTGCTTATGGCCTCAACCGCCTGGACGGCACCGATTTCAACGCTGCCGCTTCGGCGATCAACGGCGCGGCCTTCCAGATGTTCGCGCACGGCATCATCACCGGCGGGCTGTTTTTCCTGGTCGGTATCATCTATGAGCGGGCGCATACCCGTGACCTTAAGGCTTTCGGCGGGCTGGCCAGCCAGATTCCGTACTATTACGGCATTATGATGGTCACAGGCTTCGCCTCCCTGGGGCTGCCGGGACTGGCCGGTTTCTGGAGCGAGTTCTTCGTCTTCCGAGGCACAGTTAACTTCATCCCGCTGGCTGCATTCATCGGCGTGTTGGGGGTCGTCTTCACCGCTGCCTACATCCTGTGGAAAATTGTCCAGCACGTTTTCCTTGGTGAGCTTAACAAGGAACGGTGGGGCAAACTGACCGATATGGAGTGGTGGGAGAAGGTGACCATGTGGCCACTGGTCCTGATCATGGTCTTCCTGGGCTTTTACCCTGCCCCATTGCTGGACTCCTTTAATGCCGCGATCACGACCATTCTGCAGAATCTTCCTTAGAACCTATCCGAAAAACCGTACAGGCGGCATCCCTATACCGATGCATAGGGATGCGTCGGTGACGATTTCCGGATAGGCTCTTAGTGCAAAAGTGAGGCGCGAACGATGAACTTTGCATACTCAGCTCTCACGCCAGGCCAGACGGTGTGGGCACTCTCGCCGGAGTTAGTCTTGCTGGTGACAGGCCTGTTGATTTTGGGATTGGATGCCATCCATCCGCAGAGGGAAGAAAAGCGCTGGCTGCCTTATCTGGCGCTGGGAGGACTGGCGGCCGCGTTTATCGCTGCGATCACACTTTGGGGCTGCAATACCAAGGTGCTCGCCGTCCTCTCCTGCGATGCCTTCTCTCTGATGGTGAAAATGGTGGCACTGGTAGCAGTCGGACTGGTGGTGCTTCTCTCAGAGGTCTACATCAAAAAGCACTGCGCCCTGCACCAGGGCGAATTCTATGCCCTCTTGCTCTTCTGCGTCATACCGATCTGCCTGCTGGGTGGCGCGACAAACCTGGTGCTGATCTTCCTGGCCTTTGATTTCCTGAGCATCACCTCGTATGTGCTGACCGGTTACCTGCGCGACGACCCCCGTTCAGCCGAGGCAGGTCTCAAGTACTTCCTGTACGGAGCGGCTATCTCCGCCGTGATGCTCTATGGCCTGTCGTGGATTTACGGGCTGAGCGGCTCCGTTGACCTGGCCGAGATCGCCACCGTACTGCAGAAAACCGGTGAGAGTTTGCAACGCCTGCTCCTGCCGGCACTGGCCTTCGTGATAGCCGGCTTCGCCTTCAAGATAGCGGCCTTTCCCTTTCACCAGTGGGCGCCCGATGCTTATGAAGGGGCGCCGACTCCCGTCACGGCTTTCATCTCAGTCGGGCCGAAAGTCGCCGGATTCGCGGTAATCATCCGGGTGTTGCTGGTGGCCTTTCCTCCACACGGCATGGTGGAACTGGCCGGAAACTGGCGTGTGGCATTGATGGCCATTTCCATCCTCACAATGACTTTCGGCAATCTGGTGGCACTGTGGCAGTCTAACATAAAGAGGCTGCTGGCCTATTCGAGCATCGCCCATGCTGGCTACGTCCTGATCGGCGTGGTGGTGGCGTCTACCCAGGGGATCGTTGCGGTGCTTATGTACCTGGCCGCCTATGCGTTCACCAATCTGGGAGCGTTCGCTTCGGTGATCGCCTTCTCCAACCAGACCGGCTCCGACGAGATCGAGGACTACGCTGGCCTCCATAAACGCGCTCCGGCACTGGCACTGGCGCTGATTATCTGTTTGCTTTCACTGATAGGCATCCCCTTGACAGGAGGATTTGTCGGCAAGCTGTTGCTTTTCTCGTCTGCCATCGAGGAGGGGCTGCTGGCGCTGGCGGTGATAGGAGTGCTCAACAGCGTTATCTCCGTCTCCTATTACTGGAAGATTATGCGCGCCATGTACCTTGACCCTCCCAAAGTAGAGGATCATGTGACCATCTCGCCGGCTCTGGGAGTGTCGCTTTGTATTGCGGTGGCAGGTATTTTTGTGCTGGGCGTTTTCCCCAATCTCCTGCTGCCACTGCTGGATGCGGCAGCAAAGGTATTTTTCTGAGTAAGAGCCTATCCGAAAAACCGTACAAGCGGCATCCCTATGCCGCTTATACCGACGCATAGGGATGCGTCGGTTACGTTTTTCGGATAGGCACTAAGGCCGCAGGCTGCATTGGGCGACCGGCGCGTGGCTGTTGTCTGAGCTGAGAGGGGGGGCGATGAAGAATGTCAGGTGGGGAGATCTGTTGTGGGCACTTTCGATGGCTGCACGGGGCGGATTGCTTATCGCTGCGCCTGTGCTGATTGGTATAACGGCGGGGTTTATCCTGGATAGATACTTCGGGACGTTGCCTTTCATCTCCCTGGCGCTGACTGCCATCGGCGGCATCATCGGGCCGATCATGCTGTACCGGTGGGTTGTCGCAGCCGTGAAGCGACGGATCGGTAACAAAGATTAAGTGCCTGTCCGGAAAACGTAACCGACGCATCCCTATGCGTCGGTATAAACAGCATAGGGATGCCGCTTGTACGGTTTTTCGGATAGGCTCTAAGCAATAACGGAGACCGCTATGAAGATCAGGTTTTCGAGAACAGGCTGCCTTGTTCTGACGCTCACTCTTTTTGCGTCCATGGCCTTATGTGCAGTCGGTGTGTTCCTGGGAGGAGTGGTCAATAAAAAGGCTATGATGCCAGAGATTTCGCTGGCGGCCGAGGAGATTCCTCTCCCCTTCTCGCTTCCCCTGTTTGGCAATCATATCCCCAACACACTGCCGGCTACCTGGCTGACGATGCTACTGTTGATACTGCTCGGCCTCTCCTACCGCCGCGCGCTGCGCAGGAAAGGCTCCACTTCTCGCCTGGTAGTAGCCGTTGAAGCCATAGGTGAAGGGATGCTGCGGTTTATGGAGGGTGCAGTCGGCGAGAAGGCCCGCATGTTTTTCCCACTGGTAGCAACCTTTTTTCTGTTCATCGCCCTTTCCAACTGGTGCGGTATTTTGCCCGGCTTCAGCTCTATAGGGGTGTGGGTGACCCACCATGCCGAAGGGGCGGGGGAAGCGGCTCACGAAGAGGGGCATGAGGTGCTGGTGCCGTTCTTCCGCTCGGCTAATGCTCATCTCAGTACCACCCTGGCTCTGGCCATCATCTCGGTCGCTGCTGCCCAGTATTTCGGGGTGCGCGTGTCCGGTAAGCATTACTGGAGGAGATACCTTAATTTCAGAGCCACTTCGCCCAAACCAGACCCCGCCACCCAGGGTCTGGTGCAGAGGTTGATATCGAAGTTCGCACGTGGTGTGGAGGCTCTTGTCAACGGTATCGTCGGTCTACTGGAAGCTGTGCTTGAGGCCCTGAAAGTCCTGCCCTTCTCTTTCCGTCTCTTTGGCAACATCTTCGCCGGCGAGGTGTTGCTTTTTGTGGTCAGCTATCTGTTCACTTTTGTGTTTCCCGTCATCTTCCTGGGACTGGAGCTGTTTGTTGGGCTGCTCCAGGGAATAATATTCTCGATGCTCACGCTGGTCTTCTTCTCCATCGCGACGACGTCTCACCATGAAGAAGCACAGCACCATTGATCCACCATTCAGAAATCATAACTATTCAGTGGTAAATGTAGGGGCGAGGCGCGCTTTGCCCGTACACCCTTTGGGGCTGCAGGCCATTGTTCGGCCTTCGCCGAACTGTTCCTTACTGCACCGCCGGGCGGTGTCGGCGCAGGCCGACACCTGGCGCGAAGCGCCTTAAGAGGATGATTTCAATCGGCCCTGAATAGTTCCCAGAAATCCTTAATTCTGATCTAGGAGGTTTACTTATGTGGCCTGAAGGATATGAAGCTGTGACACAGGCGGCGGCTGCCTTTGCCATCACACTGGGGGTGATCTTCCCCGCTTTTTCTATCGGCTGGATCGGGAGTAAAGCGATGGAAGCCATCGGGCGTAATCCCGAGGCAAGTGGGGGTATCCTGACCACTATGATTCTGGTTGCAGCGCTGGCAGAGGCTATCGCCATTTATGTGCTGGTCGTGGCGCTGGCAATCAAGTTCGTGAAGTGATGTCTACAACGACAGATTAAGGAGTTATACCTGTGGATGCTCTGGCAAAACTGGGCGTCAACTGGGTATTTTTGTTATCCCAGATCGTCAATTTCCTCCTCCTCTTCGTGTTGTTGAGAGTGGTGCTCTGGAAGCCCCTGACACAGCGTTTAGAGGAACGCCGCCAGATGCTCGAAAAGGAGAAGGCCGATGCCGAGGTGCTTGCTGCGGCCCGCGCTGGTATTGATGCCGAGCGGCAGCGTGTGCTCGAGGAAGCGCGTGCGGAAGCCGACCGGATCGTCGCTGAAGCGCGGGAACAGGCCAGAGGGCTGGTTGAGCAGGCACGGGAGGAAGCCCGCCTGGAAACGGAAAGGCTGCTCGACCAGGCACGTCAGGCTGCCGAAGAGGAGCGCAACCGGCTGCTGGGCGAGATGCGCGGCCAGATCGCTGCTCTGGCTATTGCTGCCGCGCAGCGTATTGTCGGAGAGGCGCTGGATGAGCGGCGGCAGCAGGCATTGGTCGAGTCTTTCTTCAGCGGAATACGCGAAGGGCGTGTTGAGGTAGTGCCCGAGGAAGCTATACACGGCCTTCCTCCCACCACCACGATCACGGTCACCAGTGCCATCCCGCTGACCGAGGCTCAGCAGGGAACCATCAGGCGTGACCTCTCCGCTCGTCTGGGACGCGACGTTATGCCCTTATTTTCCGTCGATCCACGCATTCTTGGTGGACTGGTCGTGCGCGTTGGCGACCGTATCATAGACGGCAGTGTGGCCGGGCAATTGGAGCGGCTGCACCAGGCGTTGACGTAGACAACCGTCAGCATGCAGGCGTTTATGGCTGGATCGTCCCCACCGGTGAGGCTCACCCGGTTGCTGGCTGCTCTGCCCATGGTGCAGGAGGTGATCGGCGGCGATGTCGAGATAAGCGGCATTGCCGCCGATTCGCGTATGGTGAAGTCTGGCAACCTCTTTGTGGCTATCCCAGGGGTAAACGTGGATGGCCACCGCTTCATCCCGGAAGCGCTGAGAAATGGGGCCGTGGCCGTTATCGGCGAACTGCCTGCCAGTGATCTGGCTGTGCCTCCCGCTACATTTACCTACGCGCGCGTCCCTGATGCACGTGAGGCGTGGGGATGGCTTTGTGCTGCCTGGCACGATTTCCCCTCCCGTAGAATGACCATCGTCGGCGTCACCGGCACCGACGGCAAGACCACTACTGTGAACCTCATATTCCATATCCTGCTTGCGGCAGGCCTGAATGCTGGCATGGTCAGCACCGTCAGTGCCATTATCGGCGGGCAGGAGCTGGACACAGGCCTCCATACCACCACCCCCGATCCCCCAGAGATTCAGAGTTACCTGGACATGATGGTAAAATCCGGGGCCACCCACGCCGTGCTGGAGGTAACCTCCCATGGACTGGCGCAACACCGCGTCGCTGGCTGCGACTTCGATATCGCCGTGGTGACAAACATCACTCACGAACATCTGGATTTCCATGGCTCGATTGAGGCTTACCGGCAGTCAAAAGCTCGACTCTTCAGAGAACTGAGCCGCTCCCACCGCAAGCCAGGGGTGCCCAAGATCGCGGTGCTCAATCGAGACGATGACTCCTATGTGTACCTCTCCAGATATCCTGCTGATCTGCACATCTCATACGCCATCCATTCCGCTGATGCAGATGTGAAGGCCTGTAACATCAGCTTCGCACCCACACACACCTCCTTTGCCCTGTGCACACCTTGTGGCACCATCCCGGTGATCACCACGCTGGCAGGTACCTATAACATCAGCAACGTGCTCGCGGCGGCAAGCGTCGGCGTGGCTTTGGGTCTGTCCCTGGAAGCCATTGCCACGGGCACAGCCGCCATGCGTGGTGTGCCAGGGCGGATGGAGCGCATTGATGAGGGACAGGAATTCCTGGCAATCGTGGATTTCGCCCACACCCCCAATGCGCTGAAACAGGCACTCGAGACAGTGCGCATGATGACCGGCGAGGGCGGGAGGGTGATCGTCGTCTTCGGCAGTGCCGGGCTGCGTGACAGAGCGAAGCGGGCACTGATGGGGCAGGTCGCCGGCCAGCTCGCTGACATAGTTATCATCACTGCCGAGGACCCCCGTACCGAAAGTCTGGAGGCGATCATGGCCGAGATCGCCGCCGCAGCCCAGGCTGCAGGCAAGCGCGAGGGCATAAACCTGTGGCGTGTACCTGACCGGGGCGCGGCACTCATGTTGGCCTGCTCGATGGCGCATCGGGGTGATGTGGTCATCGCGTGCGGCAAGGGGCACGAGCAGAGCATGTGTTTCGGCACGACCGAGTACCCCTGGGATGACCGGGAGGCAATGCGTCGCGCCCTGCATGGCAGGACGCTCGACACACTCCCAACGGCAGCAGCATCCCTGTCCGAGACCCGGTAATAACGCCAACCGTTGTTCAAAGGCATTGTGGCAAAAACCGCACGTGGAGCGGCCTTTCCAGGCTGCTGGCAGGCTAAAAGTCTGCCCCACGTGTCACTTTTGCTCTCATGCGTTCAAAGGTAATTACCTGCCCGGCTGCCTGCCGCCGTGCGCGATTGGAAATCGGCCTTCCTTGCGCAGGCCTCGGTCCTTCCTTGCGCACCAACTGACAGTGTCGGCGGGGGGCGATCCGGTGGATCGTTCCAACCGGTGCTAAGAGCCTATCCGAAAAACCGTACAAGCGGCATCCCTATGCCGCTTATACCGACGCATAGGGATGCGTCGGTTACGTTTTTCGGATAGGCACTAAGCGCCCGAAGAGGGCGCTTCCAATCGGCCTGAATATTTACTGTGTTTCACCGGGTGCCGAGGTAGAGGCTTCAGCCTGATTTTTTGCCTGGAGGCTCGACTCCGGAGTATCACTTTTGGGGAGGTATCAGAATGAAAACCGAAAGCTTCCGTGGCCGCGATTTCATCACCCTGCTCGAGTGGAGCAAAGAAGAGGTCGAAACAATCCTGGATGTAGCCCTCGATCTGAAACGACGGTTTGCCCTGGGCGAGCCGCACGATCACCTCCTGAGAGGCAAAACGCTGTTCATGATATTCTACAACCAGTCCCTGCGCACCAGGAACTCCTTCGAGGCCGGCATGACTCAGTTGGGCGGACACGCCCATTTCCTTGATCCGGGCAAGATTTATACCCCGGCCTTGCCCGGCAGGGAGGTCGCCTATTCTACAGAGCGCGTCTCAGACGTGGCGCGGGTGCTCTCGCGCATGGGACACGGCATTGCGATCCGCTGCTACGGCGATCCGGTAGATTGGGTCTACGGCGGAGCCAATGAATTGATCCGCAACTTTGCTTACTGGGCGGACATCCCGGTGTTGAACATGGAGTGCGACAAGTACCATCCCTTCCAGGCGCTGGCCGACATCCTGACGGTTAAAGAGAAGTTCGGCACCTTTAAGGGCACCAGGTTCGTTATGTCCTGGGCCTACTCGCCCAGTGTCCACAAGCCGCGCGCCGTTCCCCAGAGCGCTATCATCGCTGCGACAATGATGGGCTGCGACACTGTGTTGGCCCATCCGCCGGAGATGGAGCTGGACCCGGAGGTGCTTGAAGTGTGCCGTAAACACGCTGCTATGAATGGTTCCTCTTTCACTGTTACTCACGACTTCGAGGAGGCTGCCAGAGGGGCACACGTGCTCTATCCCAAAGCCTGGGCGCCGGTGCAGATGTTCAAGCCCCCGGTGGGTGTGGACGATCCTAAGCTGGCACAGGAGGTTTTCGACCGCTACAAGAGCTGGAAGGCCACCCGGGAATACATGGCCCTGGCCGACAAGAACGCCATCTATATGCACTGTTTGCCCGCCGATCGTGGGTGGGAGGTCGAGGATGAAGTGATAGATAACACCGATCCGCCGACAGGCTGGCGCTCCGTAGTCTACGATCAGGCCGAAAACCGGCTCCACGTGCAGAAGGCTGTGATGGCTCTGGTAATGCGCTGACGGAGGGGACAATGGACCTGTACGGACGCGATCTAATCACCACCCGGCACTGGTCATTTGACGAGATCATGGCCACGCTGGAACTGGCCGCCAGGATGAAGCGTGAGCGCTTCTCCGGGCGCTGGGCAGGCATCCTTAAACACAAGACGTTCTTCATGTTCTTCTACAATCCATCGGTGCGCACCCGCCAGTCCTTTGAGTGCGCCGCCACGGAGCTTGGCGGCCATGCCCAGTACCTGGAGCCCCGGGCCATGCGCCTCAAGACCGCTACTTCTGCTGGCGAGACGGTGGAGGATGCTGCCAGAGTGATGTCACGCTATGCTGCCGGCATAGGTATCCGCATTCTTGAGGACCAGGTGCCCTACTATGGAGCCGGCGACGAATTATTGCTCGAATACGCCTACTGGGCAGATGTGCCCATCATCAACATGGCTGACGACCGTTTTCACCCATGCCAGGGGCTGGCGGATGTGATGGGCTGGGCCGAATGGTACGGCCAGGGCCCCGCCCGCCCTGATTATGCAGCGCTGCGGGGAAAGAAATTACTGCTCACCTGGGGTTCCGGTGCACTCGCGCGCTCGTGGTGCTCGGTGCAGGAGGCTCTGCTCATTGCGTCACGCTTCGGTATGCATATCACCCTGGCTTATCCGGAGGGATATGATCTCGATCCTCAAGTGATCGCGTGGACAAAGGAGAGCTGTGCAGCCAACGGTTCCCACTTCGAGATCATCCACGACCCTGATAGCGGCTACGAAGGGGCGCATGTCGTTTACTCCCGCAACTGGGTCAGTCCCCAGGCTTATCAAAATGGCGAGTTTCAGAAGCAGGCAGAGATAAAAAAGGCGTTGACTTATCCGGGATGGACGACGACCGCTGAGCGTATGGCGCGCACCGATAATGCCATCTTCACCCACCCGATGCCTGTGGACCGGGGCAGTGAGGTGACCGACGAGGTGGCATCCGGCCCGCGCTCCGTCATCTACGACGTTGCCGAAAACAGGCTGCATGTCCAGAAAGCCATCCTGGCCCTCACGATGGGCAACCTGTGAGGCCGTAAAAATGAGCACCGGAAAACTCGCCGTCGTCGCCATTGGCGGCAACTCCCTGATCAAAGACAGGTGGCACCAGACGGTGCAGGATCAGTATCGGGCCGCCGGGGAGACCTGTCACTACATAGCCGATATGGTCGAGCAGGGCTGGGAAGTCGCCATCACGCACGGTAATGGCCCTCAAGTCGGCTTCATCCTGCGTCGTTCGGAGATCGCAGCCAAAGTGGCCGGCATGCACGAGGTGCCCCTGGACTCCTGCGGCGCCGACACTCAAGGAGCTATCGGCTATCATCTCCAGCAACATCTCCAGAACGAGTTCAGAAGACGTGGTATGAAAAAGACGGCCGCTACAGTCGTCACACAGGTGCTGGTGGACAGGGACGACCCCGCTTTCCAGAGGCCCACCAAGCCTATCGGTGGCTTTATGGATGAGGCGGAAGCACGGGAACGCGCCAATAAGGAAGGGTGGACAGTCGTCGAGGATGCCGGCAGGGGATGGCGACGGGTCGTCCCCTCCCCACTCCCCCGGCAGATCCTCGAGCTGGACGCAATACGCAGGCTGCTCGATGCGGGCATTGTCACCGTGGCTGTCGGCGGCGGGGGCATTCCTGTGATCCGCAATGAGGCAGGCGACCTCCAGGGCGTGGCTGCGGTGATTGATAAAGACTACGCTTCTTCACTCCTGGCCCGCTCCATAGGGGCCTCGCTTTTCCTCATCTCCACAGCGGTGGAGAAAGTCTATCTTGATTTCAACACTCCCAAACAGAGAGCGATTGACATCATGACGGTGGCTGAGGCCAGGCAGTACATGGAAGAGGGTCACTTCGCTGAGGGAAGTATGCTGCCCAAGATACAGGCCGCTGTGTGGTTCCTGGAAGCGGGCGGGTTGAGAGCCATCATCACCAGCCCCGAGAATATTGCCCGGGCATTGAGCGGTGAGACCGGAACTCATATCGTGCCGGGTTAGAGGGAGGGAATAATGCACGTGCTGATCTCTGCGGATATGGAGGGAATTTCCGGGGTGGTGCTGGAAAATCATACCTCCCAGGAGCATCGGGAGTATGAGCGCTTCCGCAGGTTGATGACGGCCGAGGTCAACGCGGCCATCGAGGGTGCCATAGATGGCGGTGCCACCCGCGTCACCGTCAACGATAGCCATGGGTAATATATCCACAACTTTGCCAGACAGAGTACTGGTGTTGGTTGAAGTTGCCTTGAGAAAGCTGGGTCAGGCCTTTTTCCGCTGAGCAAAGATGGTGGTCGTGATACAGACGTGCTCCGGCAGGAGAAAGAACGATGGCAGATAGACAAACGATGTGGATTGATACACATTGCTGCACCGGCTGCGGCGCGTGTGTGGAGGCCTGTCCCGTCGGGGCCAACACCTTAGACGGACGGCAAGGCCCACATTGACGAGGCGTTGTGCGCCGGCTGCGGCGCCTGCGCGAGCGTCTGTCCGGCAGACGCCATCCAGCCGCTGGTTCACGGCGAGTTGATCCCGGCGCCGGCACAGCCGCTCCCCACCGCCTACCGGCCCGGCCCATTGGCGGAGACGGCAGGCGCGGCGGTTGTCGTCGCCGGCATGGGGCTGTTGACCCGCGCCGCCGGGGCGCTGGTCCGGGCGGTGGGCCGCTGGCTGACGTGGCCATCGGCGAAGGGCAGGTCACCTGTTGCAAATGGGCTGCCGACGGGTACAATAATACGAGGAGGCGGCGCCGGGCGCGGTCGTCGGACACGCCGTCGTTGGCGAGGCGGATGAGGATATAGGAGTTGTCGTGATCGTCACCGTAGCAAGCGGCAAGGGCGGAACGGGTAAGACGACCGTTGCGGTCAGCCTGGCGCTCAGCCTGGCCGAGGAGCGTCCGCTCTTCCTGGACTGCGACGTGGAGGAGCCGAACGCGGCGCTGTTCCTGCGCCCCACCATCGCGGAGCGCCGCCAGGTGGGCCAGCTCATCCCGGAGGTGGATTTCGGCAAATGCACGACCTGCGGGCGCTGCGCCGGGGTATGCCAGTACCACGCCATCGCCGTCGTCGGGGAAAAGGTGCTCATTTTCCCCGAACTGTGCCACGGCTGCGGGAGTTGCACGCTCAATTGCCCCACAGAGGCGATCCACGAGGTGTTGCACGTGACGGGAACTATCGAACGGGGATGGGCGGGACTCCCCTGCGTCGGGGAGGATGGGCGGGGTGGAGTTCGCCCAGGGGACGCTGAACGTGGGCGAACCGATGGCCGTCCCCATCATCCGGCAGTTGAAGCGCCGGGTTATCCCGCCGGATACCGGCAACCGGCCGATCATCCTGGATGCGCCCCCGGCACGGGTGCCCGTCATATTTTTGCATCCGCTGGCTCGGGCCGGTCTTCAGACCACGCCCGACGCCGCACGACCGGCCACAATGTAGGGCAACTGCTCGCAGTTGCCCTACAACTGACGTCGCCACGGCCA
>Ga0209101_1000797_pt1 | contig 25353 bp, 19 predicted proteins | sample ConPoolayeCmetaG_FD_185481 | JGI IMG/M metagenome (GOLD analysis project Ga0209101, IMG submission 185481) | Hot spring microbial mat communities from California, USA to study Microbial Dark Matter (Phase II) - Cone Pool mat layer C metaG... ...
CTGGGGCTACGACACCATCCAGATGATCTACGACTACATTGTCAACGGGAAGCGCTTTGAGAGCTGGACCGACTCCGGCATGGACATCGTCACCAGGTGCAACGTGGACGCCATGGCCGAGATGTGGAAGACCAGCGACTTCACCAAGCCCCTCCCCGACCCGTACGCCTGCCTGAAGTAAAATCGGCTTAGGGCTGGCTGGCAGGGGTGATTCTCCTGCTGGCTGGTGCTCTGAGGAATGAAGGCCTGCCAGGTCTTGGAGACCTGGCAGGCTTTTAAAGTAAGGGCAGAGCACCTGTGCCCTGGCCGGGGACTTGTTAACTCGCCCGACCTGTTATATACTGAGCAAAAGCTACCGTCTTCCTTATACGCAGGCCTTCCGAAAAACTGTGAGGCGGGGTATCTACTCAGGCCGATTGAAATCGTCTTCCGAGGAATGTTTCGCCCCTACGGTCACCGCCTGAATAGATATGACTGGCCTCCCCCGGCTTGAGCCTGTCTCCGGACTGCTCCTGTAGCCTGGTCGTAGGCCGGCCGCAGCGGCCCCGGTCCAGTATACAGTTACTCGTTGCACATTGTAGCACTGTTTAGGAGTGATCCGATGGTAAAATCACCTGATATGGGACATAAACCGGACTGGGAGGCATTTATTCAATGTCTGAAACGCGCGGGGACACCCCGCCGCGTCCACTTCATCGAAATCTACCTGGATGAAGAAGTCAAGCAGGCACTATGTGCCCGCTATGACCTGTCAGACGGTCTGGACGCGGCCGATCCTTACTTTCTCGAAAAGCGCGAGATTCGTATCCAGCGCTTTCTGGGATACGACTACGTCCTGGCCGGGCTGGAAAACTTCAGCCTGTCGCTGCGTTGGATGTGTGCGGAGGATGTGGCGGAGCTGAAGCGCACTTCAGGGCGGCTGTATATTGACGAGCACACCGGACCGATCACCAACTGGCAGGAATTTGAGGCCTATCCCTGGCCCGATCCGCAACAGGCAAGCGTGCGTGCGCTGGAGTGGTATGAGAGGAATCTGCCGGATGACATGTGCGTCCTGGGCGGGCTGACCGGTCATTTCGCCGAGGAACTATCGTGGCTGATGGGATACGAGACGCTCTGCCTCTCGCTGTATGATCAACGGGACCTGGTGCGGGCGATCAGCGAGCGGCTGATCGAGATGTATCGTCAGGTCGTAGCGCTTCTGCTCCAATTCGAGCGCGTCAAGGCGATTTGGGGCACCGATGACATGGGATTTCGCTCCGGCACGCTCATCAGCCCGGATGACTTGCACGAGTTCGTCCTGCCCGGCCATAAATTGCTGGCACAGATGTGTCATGATGCCGGGCGGCTCTACTTACTTCACTCGTGTGGTAACTTAAGCCGGATCATGCGCGATTTGGTGGAAGATGTGCGCATTGACGCCAAACACTCATTTGAGGATACCATTGAGGACGTGCGCGACGCCAAGAAAAAGTGGGGCGGGCATATCGCACTGTTAGGGGGGATAGATATGGATTTCCTCTGTCGCTCAGATGAGGCGGCCATCCGCGCCCGTGTGCGCGACACGCTTGATGTTTGCCTGCCGGGTGGTGGCTATCTACTGGGGACCGGCAACAGCGTGGCAAATTATATCCCCCTGGATCACTACCTGGCCATGATGGATGAGGGGTGGAAATACCAGCCCTGGCTATGATGATTGAGAACTGGAAACACCGGGGGGTGTTCGTTTGCTGTATATCAGTCATCAGGCCGGAGGACATGCGGCTCTGTCGGCCTGATTTTCTTGGAGGAGGCTACTATTGAACGAGAAAGAATTTTTGCTGCGCATGGAAGGCATTTCCAAGTCCTTCCCCGGTGTGCAGGCCCTGGACGGGGTGGATTTTGAGGCCGCCGCAGGAGAAGTGGTGGCCTTGCTGGGTGAAAACGGGGCCGGCAAGTCCACCTTGATGAAGATCCTTTGCGGCGCGTATCGCAAGGACAGCGGACGTATCTTCCTGCAAGGGCAGCAGGTCGAAATTGAGAACCCACATCATGCTCAGCAACTGGGGATAGCGATCATTTATCAGGAATTCAACCTCACCCCAAACCAGAGTGCTGCAGCAAACATTTTCATCTCACGCGAGCCACGTGTGAAAGGGCCGGGCCGCCTTCTGAACGTGGTTGATCGGAGGCGCATGGAGCAGGAAGCACAGGTCTATCTGGACCGTGTCGGCGCGCGATTGCCTTCCACAGCCCTGGTACGTGACCTTTCAGTTGCTCAACAGCAAATGGTCGAGGTGGCCAAAGCGTTAGCGGTGGACGCGCGCATCATCATTATGGACGAGCCTACCTCTGCTTTAGGCGATGATGAGGTAGAAACTTTGTTCCGGATCATCAGCACGCTTAAGGAGCACGGCATAGCGGTGATTTTCATTACCCACCGCCTGGAGGAGGTTTTCCGCATCGCGGACCGTGTGGTAGTGCTCCGGGATGGGCGCCGGGTAGGCGGCATGGATATAGGCGAGGCCACCCCTGAAAAAGTCATCAACATGATGGTGGGACGGGAACTTAAAGATATGTTCCACAAGGAGCAGGCGGAGATCGGCTCTCCACTTATGGAGGTGCGGGGTCTCACTCGCAAGGGTGTGGTGGAGAACGTGAGTTTCACCCTGCGGCGAGGGGAGATATTGGGAATGGCCGGCCTGGTGGGAGCCGGTCGCACCGAGACAGCACGCCTCATATTTGGTGTGGACCGCATGGATGCAGGTGAGATATGGCTGGACGGTAAGAGAGTATACATATATTCCCCTGTGGACGCGGTTAAGGCCGGCATAGGATTCGTGCCAGAGGACCGGGGCACCCAGGGGCTGGTGCTTAAGCTGCCTGTTCAGGAAAACATTGTACTTCCCACGCTGGACGAGCATGCCAGTTATGGTTGGGTAAACCGGCGCAGAATCCAAAGCACAGCCCGGGAATATGTGAACAAATTGAATATCCGAACCCCCCATCTGCAACAGAAAGCCATGTTTCTCTCCGGCGGCAACCAGCAGAAAGTAGTGGTCGCCAAGTGGCTGGCCTCCCGCCCCAAGGTGCTCATCATGGACGAACCGACGCGGGGGATAGACGTGGGGGCCAAGGCCGAAGTACATGCCCTGATGAGCCAGCTTGCCCGAGACGGCATGGGCATAATTATGATCTCATCTGAACTACCGGAGATTTTGGGTATGAGCGACCGGATATTGGTAATGGCGGAAGGACGTGTGGCAGCCATCCTGGATCGGGCTGAAGCCACCCAGGAGAAGATTATGAGCTATGCCAGCGGTGAGATCGCAAATGCAGTGGTGGGAGGATTTAAGGCATGAGCGCTATCAAGGACAAAGGCACAGCACGCGCAAGGACATGGCGTTCCATAATCGGCAGACAGGAGTTCGGAGTTGCCCTGATCCTGCTTGTAATGGGAGCTTTTCTCTCTCTGTACACTGACACTTTCCTTACCAGCACTAATATCTTTAATATCCTGCGCGCTTTCTCATGGATTGCCATCAGCGCATTTGGGCAATGTATGGTGATCATCACATGCGGCGTGGACCTTTCCGTTGGCTCGGTCATGGGGTTGTCGGGCCTGATCTGCGCCATGTTGCTGGTACGCGGGGTGAATGTGGTTGTTTCCGTGCTGGCAGGGCTGCTTACCGGCCTCTTTGTGGGCTGGCTCAACGGCATGATGATTACCAGGGGCAGGCTGCCGCCTTTCATCGCCACGCTCGGTACTCTGCTGATGGCCCGCGGTCTCTGCAACGGTCTGACCGGCGGGTGGCCGGTGCGCGAACTGCCGCAAGCATTTCGTAACCTGGGACAGTACGATATCCCCATCGCCGGTATGGGGGTGCCCTTGCCTCTCATATTCATGCTTATTTTAGCTGTATGTACCTCTTTCTTCCTCTCGCGCACGGTGTGGGGCTACCGGATCTACGCGCTGGGTGGGAATGAAACGGCTACCGCTCTCTCGGGAATCAACACGAACAGGGTCAAGTTGATGGTTTATTCCCTGTGCGGCTTCTTGACCGCTATCGGCGGGGTGTTGATGACGGCCCGTCTCGGCGTCGCCGCGCCAACGGCTGCCCAGGGGTACGAGCTGGATGTCATCGCTGCAGCAGTCGTGGGTGGCACAAGTTTCTCAGGAGGAGAGGGCACCATCCTGGGAGTGCTCATCGGTGCGGCCATTATGCAGGTGTTGCGCAACGGCCTGGTGCTGATGGGGGTCTCTGCCTACTGGCTTCAGGCTGTGCAGGGGCTGGTTATCGTCGTGGCCATCATGCTGGACCAGCTGCGCAAGCGGGGATAACACTCTGGCCGGCCCAACCTCACAGGCCAGCCGACAGGCAAAACAGAAGCGAGGTGGTTTGAAACCACCTCGCTTTGTCACTACAGGTGCCGAAGGTGGGATTTGAACCCACATGGGCGTACACCCACTGCGCCCTGAACGCAGCGCGTCTGCCAGTTCCGCCACTTCGGCATTGCGTTTTTATTTTACATCAAATATCCATGTTGTCAAGGGCTGCTGCCGCCCCGCTCCTCCGAAATCTTCACAAACACGCGACGTGGCACAATCCACCATTTGTGTATGGAGCTGAACCGTTCGGAGGGATGCATAAGCAGTGGACCTATCTGGACACCTTTGATGTGCTCACTTACGCCGTAAGTATACGTCGGCACATAGAGCAAAAGAGCCGGCACCTCACGGGCAAAAAGCTCCTGGAACTCGTAATAAAGTGCTCTCCTGCGCTCTATATCGGTTTCTATGCGGGCCTGCTCCAGCAACTCACTGGTGCGACGGTGAACAAAGCCGGCATAGTTTTGTCCGTTATCTATTTGAGTCTCATGCCAGAACGGGTAAGGGTCCGGATCACCAGGAAGGCTCACCTGCGTCAAAACGGCTTCGAAATCGCGCTTTTCCAGGGCCTGGCGTAGTTCCCGCCACGGGACGCTGCGCAGCGTGACGGTAACCCCGATACCTGCCCACTGTTGAACGAGCAGGCGTGCCACTTCTGTATCTTCAGCTTCATTTGGGGCGAGCAGTGTGAATGCCAGCCTGTGTCCTTCTTTGCTCCGTACCCCGTCATCCCCGGGTACCCAGCCTGCTTCGTCGAGCAGTTTTCTGGCCATGGTCGGATCGTATGTGTATTGCGGGGTCCTGTCGTTGTATGCCCACGTGCCCGGTATGAGAGGGCTGTGGGCTACAACTGCCTGTCCTTCCAGGGCCTGATCTATGATAAGCTGACGATCCAGTGCATAGAGCAATGCCTGGCGCACTTCGGCCTCCTGAAAGAATGGCGAATCCGCGCGGCGCATATTCAGGAACACCAGCTCGTACTCCGCGGTCTGAGCCGAGAAGAGGTTCAACCCGGGTAGCGTATAAGCGCGTTGCAGATCAGCAGCCCTCAGACTGGCGATTCCCTCTATTTCCCCACTTGCGTAAGCTTCGGGCATTGTATGATGGTCGGGGTAGAAGTGGAATTGTACATGCCCCAGGTAAGATGATCCCATGTAATGATCGGAGAACGGCTCCAGTAAAATCCAGGTGATTGCTCCGTTTTCTATCCCTATCTCTTTCAGGCGGAATGGACCACTGCCGACAGGATTGAGGTTGAACGCTGTTTCTATGAGTTCGGTGGCGCGGATCCCTTTTAGCAGATGAGCTGGCAGGATGCCGATTGTGGTGAGGTCGAGAAACGGCGCGTAGGGCTGGGCAAGGGTAAAGCGCACGGTGCGGCTATCCACCTTTTCGACGTCAACCGTGCGCCATATTGCTGCGGCGGCCTCCGGAGGGCCGGGGAACTCGGGGTCTTTCAGCAGACCGACGGTAAACAACACGTCGTCGGCAGTGACGGGCAGGCCGTCATGCCAGCGTGCATCAGGGCGAAGGCGAAAGGTGTAGCGCAACCCATCGGGGGAGACTTCCCAGGAGCGGGCCAGGTCGGCCACTATTTCGCCGTAGGCATTGAAACGCGTCAGGCCGCTGAAAATAAGGGCACAGACATCCCGCTCGGCCTCATTATGCGCTCCTACCAGCAGAGGATTCAGGTAGTGGGGGGTACCTGCGATGCCCTCAACATAAGTGCCACCATAACCAGGACGGGTTACGGTGGTATAGTTAGCGGCCAGATATATCAGGAGGAGTCCGACCAGGAGGCCGCTTACGATAAGCAGTATGCTCTGCCAGAGGATGTGACGGGTCACGGTACAGGTTCAGCCGTGTTTACCCGGTGACGATAACGTTGATGAGCGTGATGACAAAGAAGGCTATGGAAAGGCCAATGGTGACGTTGAAGAGCAGGCGCTCCACTCCTCGCCGCGTTCTATAAACTGCGCTCTCAACGCCTCCGAAGATGCCTCCCAACTCTCCGCTCCTGACCTGTAGCAAAATCACGGCAATCAATGCCACGCTGATGATGATTTGAACAACGTTTATGTAGACTTCCATCTTCATTCACTTGGGGTAGTGTTAAGTCTGGCCGGGTCTCCGTGCCAGACCATTTATGTAGGTAGATTATAGCATGTTCTCCTGCCCCCGGCAAGCAGGCGTTACAGTGTGGACAACTGCTCGCAGTTGTCCTACAAACCTGCAGTCCGGGCCGGGGGACGCAAAAATATATGACGGTCTCCCACCCGGGTGGGTGTCCGTCATATTTTTGCGTCCACCCGGCTCGGGCCGGTATTCAGACCGCGTCCGATGCTGCTACAACTGGCCACAGTGTGGGACAACCGCGAGCAGTTGCCTTGCAATCTTTGCGTCCACCTGGTTGTAGGACAACTGCGAGCAGTTGTCCTACAATATTCGCGTACACTCTCGCGCAAAAAAGTGACGGACACCCAAAATCTCTGGGTGTCCGTCATATTTTTGCATCCGCTGGCTCGGGCCGGTCTTCAGACCACGCCCGACGCCGCACGACCGGCCACAATGTAGGGCAACTGCTCGCAGTTGCCCTACAACTGACGTCGCCACGGCCAGCCATAGCCTGCTCTCGCTCTCTTCTCGCGCAAAAAAGTGACGGACACCCCACCCGGGTATTTGAGTGGCGTTCTCGGGCCATATGTTGTATACTATACACTATACTACGGTGGTCAGAGCCGGGTGTACACAGCCTCAGGAGGAGCGCTATGGAGAAATTTATAGATGCTGCCACGTTCGATCTCGCGCTGGCCGGTCGGATCACGCCTGAGTGGGAAAAGTTGTTCTCATGTATGCAGTGTGGTACCTGCAGCGCCTCCTGTCCTACCGCTTTCGCCATGGATTACTCACCACGGCAATTGTGGCAGATGGTGCGGCTGGGGATGGAAAGTGAGGTGTTGAACAGCCGGACTTTCTGGCTGTGTACAGCCTGCAAGTCGTGCCAGGTGCGTTGCCCACGCGGGATATCCATCACTGATACCATGCTCGCTCTCAAGGAATATGCTCACCGTACCGGCATCAATGTCCCTGCAGGGATGCTGATGCTCGGCGAGACCGTCGTCGCCAGCCACAATATCTCCGGCGACGAGAATGCCCATCGCCAGATCTGGAGCGAGAACCTGCCCCGTGCTCCACTTGGCGTGCGTCCGCGCCGTCGCCGGGCCGAGGTGGTCTATTTTATCGGTTGCGTCGGCTCTTTTTATCCGCGTGTCTACAGCATACCTCAGGCTATGGTACAGTTGATGGAACAGGCCGGGGTGGAATTCACCACGCTGGGCGAGGACGAATGGTGCTGCGGCTATCCGCTGTATGTGGCCGGGATGAGGGAGCGCATGGGAGAACTGGCACGTCATAACGTGCAACAGGTTCGCCTCACAGGCGCCCGGCACGTCGTCTTCACCTGCCCTTCCTGCTATTACGCCTGGAGTCACCTTTACCCAGAGGAAGCAGACCTGTCTGGCCTCCACCTCCACCACGCGACCGGGTTGCTCGCCGAATTGCTTGAAGCGGGAAAGCTGAAGCCCGGACCGCTCGAGGAGGTGGTGACCTACCATGACCCGTGCGATCTGGGACGCAAGAGCGGCGTGTACGATGCGCCCCGCCAGGTGCTGACCAGAATCCCGGGTCTGGAGCTGCGCGAGATGGCTGCCGGCGGCGAAAATGCACTGTGCTGTGGCGGTGGGGGAGATGTCGAGATATCTGATCCGGGTGTGTCGGTAGATGTGGCCGGTCGCAGACTGGCCCAGGCGCAGGCGACCGGGGCCAGTTATGTGGCATCCGCCTGTCAGCAGTGTAAGCGTACGCTCCAGGAGGGCGCCAGACGCCACAAAATCCGCATCAAAGCGATAGACGTCGCTGAACTGCTCTGGCAGTCAGTGCAGGCTGGAGCAACAGGTCCTGTGACAACATGAACACTGCCAGCCCATCGCAGAGACTGGCTGTAGATTGTCAGACGATGATGGCTGAACCTGTGAGGTCCTCTCCTGACCACCTGCGGGGGGACTGGCCAGATCATCACATCACTTTATGGAGGCTGCTATGAGTGTACAAACAACTTCGCGAAAAGATGCTTTACGTATTGAGCCGGTAGAGTTCCTGGGATGGCATCAGGCTTATCGGCTGACTCTGGGAGAGGTCAAAATGGTGGTGGTGACCGAAATCGGCCCGCGCATCCTATGGCTATCGGTTGGCGAGGGCCCCAATCTCCTGTTCGTGGCTCAGGAGACTGCCGGCCAGGGCGTCGGAGACACCGAATGGCACATTTACGGCGGGCATCGCCTCTGGGTTGCCCCGGAGACGGCTGATACCTACGCTCCGGATAATCAACCCTGTCAGGTCACGATTTCGGAGGACTGCCTGACGGTGCTCGCGCCTGTGCCGCCTGAGACCAGTCTGCAAAAGCGCCTCACTGTTATGGCCTGTGGGGATAGCTTTGTGGTGGAGCAGGGGGTGCTCAATACTGGCAACGCGCTTTATACCGGGGCAATCTGGTCACTTACCTGCGTGGAACCGCGTGGCGTGATCGCCTTTCCCTGGGGGCGGGATGGAAGTTGGGCTTTGAAGAAGATTGTCTACTGGCAGCGTTGGATGGACCATGGCTCCGACGTGACCAGCCGCCAGTGGCAGCCGGGGCCCGACCTGTTCAGAGTTGTGCCGACGGGTGAAGAGGGCAAGGTAGGCACCAGCGCACCGGAAGGATGGATAGCCCTGTGCCGGGAGGACGCCACGTTCATCAAGTCTTACCAGTGGGTGGCAGGAGTGCGCTATCCCGATGAGGACTGCCCGGTGCAGGTGTACACCTGTGAGCGCTTTGTGGAGATGGAGACACTAAGCCCGCTGACAACCTTCTATCCCGGTGAAGAGGTTGTCCATCGGGAGATTTGGACGGTGACAGCACAAAGAGTTGACCCTGCGGACGGTGCTACGCTGCGCCAGCTGGCAGGGGTAAGCACCGTGTAAGCCTCATTTATTGCGGCCGAGGAGCGCCTGGGCCAGCTCTCGCAAAGCAGCAACAGCCGGGCTTTTCAGATTGGCCCGGTCCAGTGCACTCAGAGCCAGGGCGTGATGTTGGAGCGCCAATTGCTCTGTATATTCGCAGCTTCCTGTACCCTGAAGCAGCTCGGTTGCCCGGCGCACCTCGGCCTGGGAAAGTTGTCCTCTTGACATCAACGCTCTCAGTTCCTCGCTATGCGCCAGGCCATGCAGGATGGGGAGCGACTTTTTGCCCCTGGCAATATCGGCTCCGACCGGCTTGCCTGTAACTGAAGGGTCGCCCCAGATACCCAGGATATCGTCGTACATCTGGAAAGCCAGCCCCGTGTAGAGGCCGAACAGCCGCAATTGCTCCTGCTGCTCCTCCGAGGCCTCCGCGATGAGTGCGCCCAACAGACATGCGCAGGACATCAACCTTGCCGTCTTCCCCTGGATCATCACCAGATACTCGGCGATGGAGACGTCAGCGCGGGATTCGAAGCCGATGTCCAGGTACTGACCACAGGTGATGTCCAGGCAGGTGCTGTTGAACAGCTCAAAGGCGGCTACTATGGTGGAGGGGCTGACACCTCTTTCACGCAGCCTTGCCATAGCCAGTTGAGAAATGGCGAATAACGCATCGCCAGCATTGATCCCCTGGGCCTCACCCCAGATAGACCACACAGTCGGTCGCCCCCGACGTGTCCGATCCCCGTCCTCAATATCGTCGTGAATGAGGGTGAAGTTATGCATCAATTCGACCGCTGCCCCGGCCGGGAGTGCCTGCTCCCATTTGCCACCGCAGGCTTCACACGCCAGGAGACAAAGCATCGGGCGTACGCGCTTGCCAGCCGGCAGGCGGCATGGCTGGAAATGCTCGTCGCTCCATCCCAGATGATAGCGCAGCATGCCGAAAAGCCCGGCATACAGGGGTTCAGGGGAGTTGACCAGCGCGATCATCTCTCCCTCAATTGCCGGCAGGTAGTGCTCAAAAAACGTTGCCAGCGTCATGCCTGATCAGACTCCTGACCACTGCCGGAGTGGTTGCCAGAAGCAGTAATGAGTCTACAGGCCAGTCCAACATCCACTTTCGTATCTACACAGCCATCCTGCATCAATGGCACTGTGACCACAACCGGGCGGCCGTTGCTCCATGTCTCCTGGTTAATTGCCTCCAGCCCCTCCTGGAGTTCCTTGTGGCAGGCAATTGCCACTACACCAGCCGGTTGCCTCTCGATCAGGAAACGGATGGCCAGCCGACCGCCGGGGGCCACGCAGACTCCCCCGTAACCGACTTTGTCAGCCGCTTTCCGCAACTGGTAGATCGCGCAACCGGTGAGTGTGCAGCCGGTACACTCCAGGCCATCTTTAGTCATTTTACCAGTGCACTCTCGACTGGGACGCAGACAGTGCGGGAGCAGCAATACCCGTTGTACAAAAGGTACGCAGGCCAGGTCATCAGCAGTGTCCATAGTTCAGTTCCTTTCTTGCCCCATCGAACGGCTTTCAAGTCAAAGGTTATCCTGGCCAGCGCTGAGATGACCATGCCAGCAGAGGCCAAATGCTCACCATTTACCCGGTCGGCGAATGTGGGGCGGTATCGGTGTTGTGTACAGGTACAAGTGGGGTTCTGGCAAGTGCCTGAATGCTGGGTGCCCCCGTGGCAAACATGGCGATGCGCAGTTGGGTGATCAGCACCGTGATTAATTCCAGTACGGCAGAATCGGAACAGGTGGCAGCACGGAGGAAGGGAGCCGCCACGCCGCATGCAGCCGCACCAAGCGCGATAGCTTTAGCCATCTGGATACCATCGCGGATACCGCCACTGGCAATGATCGGCACGCCAGGGGCACCCCGACGTGCCATCAAGAGGCTTTCTGCAGTAGGGATGCCCCATCCGGCAAAAGCTGCCGCCACATCGCGTTGCCACTCACTTCTGGCCCGGTGCATCTCAACCTGGCTCCACGAACTGCCGCCGGCACCAGCCACGTCTATCGCGGCCACACCTGCGTTCGCAAGCTGGCGGGCCACCTGCTCGGAGATCCCCCATCCCACCTCCTTGACTACCACGGGCACGGGAAGCGCCCGACATATGCTCTCTATTCTTGAGAGCAGGCCGGCGAAACGGGTGTCTCCGTCGGGTTGAAGCGCTTCCTGCAAAGGGTTAAGATGGAGCACAAGCGCGTCGGCTTCCACCATTTCAACTGCGCGGCAGCACTCGGCCAGTCCGTAGCCCAGATTCAACTGTACTGCTCCCAGGTTGGCCAGTAACAAAATGTCAGGAGCCACATGGCGCACCTGGTAGGTGTACTCCAGTGCCGGGTCCTCGATGGCAGCACGCTGTGAACCAACCCCCATTCCGATGCCGGCAGCCTGGGCTGCCGCTGCCAGCCGCTCGTTGATCACCCGTGCTTCTGGTGTCCCACCGGTCATCGAGGATATGATCAGGGGAGCACTCAGCCGCCTGCCCAACAGCGTCGTCGAAACATCCACGTCCTCCAGGTTAAAACCGGGCAGCGCACAATGTTCAAAGCGGTAGCGCTCGAATCCCGTGGAAATATGTTTGGAGTTTACATCCTCTCGCAGGTTGATGCGGATGTGATCAGATTTACGAGACTGGTGCATTGATTGCGTCACCTCTGGCACTCTTACCAGGTGTCATATGATACCTCAGTGATGCCACTTGTCAAACGGGAAGCGCAAGCCTGACATGAGATGGCCTTATGGTACTTCAGGCTGTGGCTGGTCAACCGGCCGCGGTCTGGAGCCAGAGGGGACACAGAGATTGTAGGACAACCGCTTGCAGTTGTCCTGCACTGTGGTTGGTCGTGGCGGCGCCGGGCGCGGTCTGGGAATCGGCCGCCACAACCGGGTTGACCTGCAACAGGGGCCGTATATAATCTAAAGTGAAGCCTGTGCCAACAGCGGACGCGAAATGCTGCAGAGGTGATAGCGCTGAGGCACCAAACGCCAACCACACACAGATTGCTTGCGAAAGGAGGCTGGCTGTGAGCGACAGGATCAGGGAGCTGGAAGCTCTCCTCGAGGCCGCTCTGGACCGGCGGGAAAGGATAGACACGCTTAATGCCCTGGCATGGGAGCTCAGGCACAGCGATATACACCGGGCGCTGGCACTCAGCGAAGAGGCACAGCAACTGGCCTGCGAGGGGTATCACGAGCAGCAGCCTTATCAGAAAGGCCTGGCTACGAGCCTGCGTAATATGGGATGGATATACCTGCAGCTCTCACAATACCAGCTTGCCCTCTCCCTCTCACTTGAGGCCCTCTCACTCTTCGAAGAGCTGGATGACCCGGCCGGAAAGGTCAGCGCTTTGGTCACCATCGGCCAGGTTCATTTTGACCTGGGTAACTACCCATACGCGCTGGAATCGCAACTCGAAGCCCTGCGCACCAGCGAGCGTATCGGTGATAAAGGGAATGCGGCCACTTCGCTGAACCTGATCGGGATGGTATATCAACGCACCGGCGATTACAGTGCGGCCCTTTCCCATTATCGTCGTAGCTGGCAAATCTTCCGCGAGATCGGAGATAAGTCAGGAGAGGCCAACACACTGGCAAAAATGAGCCTGGTATTTCGAGAGCAGGGCGACCTCAAGAATGCACTGGGATGCGGAGTGCGAAGCCTGCAAATTTATGTTGAGACTGGTGCCCGCAGAGGCGAGGCCGAGGCTCTCCAGGCCGTTGGAGAGATATACCGGGACCTGGGTAACGATGCCCAGGCATTGAGTTGCTTTCAGCGCAGCTTTGAGGTAAGCAGGGCGATCGAATACAGGTACCAGGAAGTGCAGGCACTCCTCAAAATCGGGGAAATGTACATCCAGCAGGGGAAAAACGACGCCGCTCTATCCTCTCTTCATCAGGCGCTGCGCATCGCGGAGGAGATGGACTCAAGGCAGCAAGTTTTTGAGATCCACAGTGCCCTGGCTGAAGCCTGCAAACGCGCAGGCGATTTCGAGAAGGCGCTGGAACATTACGAACGATTTCACACCATCAGAGAGAGTGTGCTGAATGAGCGGACACAAAGCAGGCTTAAGAGCCTCCAGGTCATCCATGAGGCGCGGGAGGCGGAGAGAATGGCCGAAATCCAGCGCCTCAAGAATGTAGCCCTCACCCAGGAGATCGAGGAGCGTAAACGCATTGAAGAGGCTCTCCAACACCGCAACCGGGAATTGACGGCTCTGTACACCATTTCGCAGGCCCTCTCATCATCGTTAAACCTGTCAGAAGTGCTGCAACAGGCGTTGTCCTGTACTGTGGATACGCTGGGATTCAAGGGGGGAGTGATCTCCCTGGTAAGCGAAGCTGGGGACGAGCCGGAAGTGTTAAGCCAAACCGGATTGCCGCCTGGCTTTATCGAGCACATGCAGGCAGCCGGCATATCTCAGGCATTATGCAAACTGATCAGTAGCCGTCGGTCTCCAGTTGTCCTGTCCGACCTGAGTGGTGAGCTACAGACAGGCGACGGGACAACCATTTCCCTTGCAGCTCTGGCAGAGGAGGGAATGCGTGCCTTTGTGGGCGTCCCCATCACATATCGAGAGCGAGTGGTGGGCAGCCTGTGTCTGATGGATAGCGTCCCCCATCCTGTTTCCCAGGATGAGCAGGCAATGCTGACCGCTATTGTTCAGCAGATCGCCGCCTCTGTAGAGCGCGCGCGTCTCTTTGAGGATATCCTGCGGGAACGCGAAGTCTCACAGACACTGCTCGACACGGCCGAAACACTGGGCGCCACGTTGCGCCTCGACAAACTGATGGACCGGGCCCTGGACGAGCTTCAGCGGCTTGTGCCCTACGATTCGGCTCTCATCGCCATGCTGCGTGATGAGCGCTGGTGGGTCATCGCCTCACGTGGGCGGGAACAATTCCTCGAGAGAACTTTCGAACTGAAGGACTTCCCGCTTGTGCATCGCGTTGTGCGGGAACACCGGCCGATCGCGATACCGGATGTGACCAGAGAACCCGACTGGATTCCAGAACGTGGCTCAGCACGCATCCGCTCGTGGATGGGGGTTCCTCTGACCGGTCGGGACGAGGTTGTAGGGATACTGATGATCAATTCTTTCAGGCCCAACACCTATGACGAGGAATCCACCCGCCTGGTATTTGCCTTTGCTCACCAGGTGGCGCTGGCAATCGAGAATGCACGGCTTTACGAACAGGTCCGGGCCAGGCTGCGCGAAGCCACTCTCCTCCACAGCGTGACCATGGCACTCTCATCCACTCTTAACGTGGATCATCTGCTGCCTTATGTGGCGCGCAGCCTGTGCGAGATTCTGAACAGCACAAGCGTCGAACTCTACACTATTGACCGTGATAACAACACGGCCAGGCTCATTGCCGAATACGCCATGCCGGGCAGCGTCGAGAGCGAGCTGTTACCACTCTTGGGCCGCATCACCTCGCCGGATGACTTTCCCGCTATCACCCGGGCGTTGGCCCGGCGTGACACTGTTCAGGCGCAGATTAATGCCGAAGGGATCGCTCCTGACCTGCGTGACCTGCTTGAGACTCGCCGCGCGCAGGCGATGCTCCTCCTCCCGATGACAAGTGGTGAACAGGTATTGGGGTTCGCACAAATCTGGGATAGCCAGCTTCCGCGTCGCTTCACTGAGGGTGAGATCGCTACCGGCCAGATGCTGCTTCATCAGGCTGCCATCGCTATTGACAACGCCCGCCTGGTTGAGGCACTGCGTCAACAAACGATCGAATTGCAGGCGCGCAACGAGGAACTGGACGCTTTCGCTCATACGGTCGCCCACGACCTGAAAGGCCCACTGGGAAACATTGTCGGCTATGCCTACCTTCTGCAGGAGAGCTCACCACGGGAATCGCCTGAGGAGTACAGAGGTTACGTCTCTGCCATTGCTCATAGCGCACAGAAAATGAGCAACATCATTGATGAGCTGCTTCTGCTGGCCAGTGTGCGCAGGATGACAGAGGTCGCAGCAGAAGTCGTGGATATGGGGACTATCGTGCGTGGGGTGCAGCAGCGACTCAGTTTTATGATCGCGGAGTATCAGGCCGAGCTGGTCATCCCGGAGAACTGGCCACCAGCATTGGGATACGGGCCGTGGATCGAAGAGGTGTGGGCCAACTATATCAGCAATGCCCTGAAATACGGGGGACGGCCGCCTCGTGTGGAACTGGGTGCCGACATGATTATAGCTTCCTCTGACAGTATGCCTGAAAAAAGGATGGTACGTTTCTGGGTGCGTGACAATGGCCCTGGCCTCACTCCGGAGGAGCAGGCCCGTCTTTTCACCCCGTTCACCAGGCTCGATCGGGTGCGCGCGAAAGGGCATGGGTTGGGCCTTTCCATTGTGAGGCGCATTGTGGAAAAGATGGGCGGACAGGTGAGCGTGGAAAGCGAAGTGGGTAAGGGAAGCCGGTTCAGCTTCACTCTGCCGGCAGCGTAGACTTCGGTGGCAGAAGTTATGCACCGCAGGGAAAAGAGTTAAGGGAGATCATTTCTTTGTTTCGGGTTAACTGCCTGCCCCTGCCGACTGAAGTCGCCCACTTTGGGCCGCAGGCCTTCGGTCGGCCTGCGCCGACCGCTGTCTCCGCGTCGGCGCAGGAACCCGCAAAGGTCTATTTCCAATCGGCACACGGCGGCAGGCAGCCGGGTAGGTAATTACGTTTCGGGAATGCCTCCGTACCTGCCGGGTGAACAGGCCGAGGGAGACCTGCCACCTTTCAACGTCTGCTGGCTTTGGAGGGCTTAAATTGATGCCTATGAGGGCGCAGTGCGCTGCGCCCCGCTTGCGGCCAATGGTCGGCCTGCGCCTAGCGCGCAGCGCCTGAACAGGCCGATTTCAATCAGGCAGCATCCAGCGCGCAACTAAAGTATCAACCGATTATGAACCATCTCTGCAACAGCTCTATCTATAATGAGCGCGCATCTGCGCGTGATATGGCAGCGCAAGGATGTCATCCAGGAGAGCGCGTGCTTGCTGCAGCGAGCGTGACCATGGGTCCATCAGGATAAGTTGCTCCAGCAACTCCCTGCTCCCCCGCTCGTATGCCTCCAGCTCCAGATTCACCGGTGCGACCCGATCGTGCAAGATATAGGCAATGAGGGCCGACGGCAACCCACCCGTGCGGATGGCCTGGACGCCCCGCCGTGAGACGAGCGCGGGGACCTCCACCGCGAAGTCAGTTGGGACACCGGGCACGTACTCTCCATGGTTGAGGATGTTCACGATGTAGACCCGCGGCAGATCGCAGGCGATCGACTCGATGAGGGGCACCATTGACTCGCCTGACATCACTGGCGGGAACTGATCGGTCACGCGAATCGAATCATCGCTCGCCCAGCGCGCGATCGCGGCCACTCGCTCGGCCGTATTCCGAAAATAGCCGTCGAACCAGCCAGCCGGATCCTCCTTCCAACGTCGCTCGGTCTCTGCGTCTACGTGGTACCACCAGGGCCATGCGCCACCCCCCGGACTACCGGTATCGCCGATCGGGAAGACACCGAAACGCTTGTAGAGATCAACCGCCTTCGGCCCCAGGGGATCGCAGGGGCCACACGTCTCCCAATAGGCAGGCGCCTGCTCCTCGATCCAACGAGCGATCAATGGTAGCGCATCCTGCCCGTCGTGGTAGAGGTGAGTCAGCCACACGAAATGGTTGACACCGGGTATCTCGAAAGTGATCTTCTCCGGGTTCAGCCCCAGCCTCTCAGCCAGATAGTAAACGCCGCGATAGCCATGACAGAGGCCGACGAGCTTGTGTTGCGGGTACTTACGAGCCAGTAAGGTGACCCCCGCCAGCACCGGATTGGCAACGAGAAGTTGCCAGGCTTCTGGACAGATTGCCAGCATGTCCTGTACGATCTCCTCGAAGAGCGCAAACTGGTAGAAGTTGATCCAGAAAGCCTCATCGTGGACGATGTGATAGCTGCCGCCGAAACGATAACCGTGCCGTCGGGCAATCTGCCAGCCCTCCTGCATCGCACGATGGCCGGAGACGAGGGCCGTGTTGATGACAAAGTCGGCACCCTCCAGCGCCTGGCGGCGGTCAAGCGTCTTACGCAATTCCAGGCGGACACCCAGTTCAGTAGCGTAGCGTTCGCACAGCCGATGGGCAGCGTCCAGCCGCCCACGGTCAATGTCCATAAAAGTGACGACGCTCCCCTCCAGGTTAGGGGTCAGACAAAGGTCACGGATCAGGCTCAGAGAGAATACAGCGCTGCCGGCACCGATAATGCTAATGTTTACCTGCATAAGTCACCTCCCACATCGTGAGTATGGTACCCATTTGAACCGGATACGAGATGAACTATGTGCTACAAGAGGCGGTCAAACTTTCGTCCAACTATCGCTCTGCCCTTCGCAAAATGACAGGAGTTACACAGTACCTGAACGTGACTGGCACTTCGGAAACGGTCGCCGGGAGCCTGCATAGGGGGTTCGCATCCCAGGAAGTGCCTGTGGAAGAAATCTGGAAGTGCCAGTCTCGTGAACTGCGTAAGTCCTGAAAATGAATTTTCTCCTGCGGCAATTCCGCTACCGGCCAGCCGGCGGGCAGCAGGACTACAGTAAGTTTGCCGGAGCATGTGAGGCGTGCTTCAAAACATGCCTGAAACACAAAAACTTACTGGCATCGGTATAGCAAAGGAGGTAAATTGGTCAGAGCGCCCGGCCGCCCCGGGGATACCGGTGGACCCGGCCGGCTGAACTCCGGCACGACGGCGCAGGAAGCGGCCAGCCATTGAGCGATCTCGCGTTTTTGGTGACTATCGCCATACAGCACGTAGCGCATGCGACCTTCGGCCACCATCTCCGCCAGCCCCGCCGCGTCAACCACCGCATCCGCACCGCCAAAACCGCCGATATACAACACCGGCCGCCCGGTCGCCAGCACCAGTGGCGCGCCGAGATGGGTATCGGGGACTGCCACCAGGTACTCCACGTCTTGCATATGGGCCAGCAAAAAGGCCACCAGGGCCTGGTCAACCGGCAGTGGGGTCTGGGCCCAGTGCTTACAGTCGCACCCAGACTTCCTCGGCGTCGGGTTGAGGGGGAGGGCATCCAGCGGCACCAGGCGGCTACCGGGCGGCCGCGCTGGGTGATGATATAGCGAGCGCGGCGTTCTTTGACCGCGTGCACCACTTCCGAAGCGCGCGCTTTGAGTTCACGAATGCCGATCTCCTACATAGCAACCCCCTTTTGTGCTATTATTGTAGTCGCTTTTGGGGTTAAGTCAATCTCCTGACCTGCCGGAGGTGATGCCGTATTCCGGCTCGAGGCAGTTTCCAGACCGCACCCAACGCTACGACTGGTCACAGCGCAGAACAAATGCAAGTAGCTTACTGCACCGTGGTCGGCTATGGCGACGCCGGACACGATCTGAAGCCTGAGCCGGGTTGGGTGCAAAAATATGCCGGACATCCCCCGGGTGTCGCTCACTCGTTGCAGTTTGCACTAAGCCATGCTATACTTGTCAATGGGCGTGCTTTTAAGCTGGCGGCTGGATAAGGGGGCGGTATGGCCAGCCCGGGAGTAACCGAGAAAGAAGCCAAACGTATCATCCTGATCGCAGACGCGGATAGGACGCTGGCACATGTGCTGGCAGCAACACTTGCACAAGAAGGGTTACAGATCGTACTCGCTCACGATGGGTATAAGGCACTGGAACTGATTAACACTCTTCATCCGGCCCTTATCATCACCGATGTGCTTCTTCCTGGCAAATCGGGTTTCGAGATATGCGCGGCGCTTAAACATGACCCTGCGAAGGCCGCTATTCCCATTATCATCCTGACCCAAAAAGCGGACCTGGGTGGCAGAATGGCAGGCATTACTGCAGGAGCGGATGCTTATCTGACCAAACCTTTCAGCCCGGTTTACCTGATCACGCTGGTCAACGAAATGCTGGCCGGACGCACTCTTGCCCCTCCCTCGCGCTGGCCTTCCCCCTCCACTACAACGCCTGTTGATCAATGGCTGGTTTATGCCTGTGAACTCAGGGAACTCGTTGCTCAGCAAAAAGCTGCACGGCGGACGCTGGAGGAGGCCAGAAAGGAGGTAGAGAGGCTGAACAGGCTGCAAACCGAGTTTGTCGGTGTGCTCTCCCATGAGTTGCTGACACCTTTCGGGGCCATAGGACTGGCGCTGGAACTCCTCCAGCAACAAAGTAAAGACCTGCCTGCCGGGTATCGCCAGGCCATTGATAATCTCTCCACCGAGATAGCCAGCCTGCACCGGATGATCAACGGCGTCGTCAAGTTCGCCGAGTTGCTCCACAAGCGACGCGAACCGGAACTGGCTTTCCATCCCCTTGAAGAGGTTATCCCGCCGGCTGTGGAGCCGGTGGCCATACTGGCACAGGCTCGCGGCGTGGACTTCCGTTGCCTTATTCCCCCGGACCTGCCCCCTGTATTTGCTGACCGGAGCCTGCTGGGCGAGGCCGTTTTCCAGATGGCCCACAATGCGGTCAAGTTCAATAAACCAGGCGGAAAGGCCTGGGTGCGGGCTTTTCAGGAAGATGGATGGCTGGTGATCGAGGTTAAGGATACAGGGATCGGGCTGACGCCGGACCGGCTGGCTTTGCTGGGTCAGCCCTTTGAGCAGAGCGCTGACTCACTCCGCCGGGGCCGTGAGGGGCTGGGGGTTGGGTGGGCTTTTGTCGGCTATGTCGCGCGTGTCCACAGCGGTCGGACGAGCGTGGAAAGCCCGGGCCCGGGCAAGGGGAGCACTTTCAAATTGTTTCTGCCCATCGTCACAGAAATGAAATGAAGCCACCAGAGATCGGCCTTTCCACCGCTGCATTCTACCCACACTATCTCACCGAGGACGCGCTGGTCACCATCGCCGGGCTGGGTTTTCGCGTCGTCGAGGTCTTCCTCCAGACTGACGAGGAGTATTCGCTCTCCTTTGGGATGGAGCTTGACAGACGCCGTCGTGACCTGGGATTGTCCATCCACTCCCTCCATATGTACTCACCTTACTTTGACTTGTGGTCACCCTATCCGCGCATGGCAAGGGAGACCTGCGAGCGTTTTGTGCGATTATTGGAAATCGCCAGGATGCTGGATGCTGTCGCTCTTACCTGGCATGGATTGCGTTACGAGGTGGACGATCCCCGCCTGCTCTCTCCATTCCTGGAAAGCGCTGCCCGGGCGGGAGAATGGGCACGGGCAGCCGGGGTGACGTTATGCATCGAAAACGTCAGTTGGTGTTATCTGCGTACCCCCGACCACGTGCGCACCATCAGGGAAACCTGCCCCCAGCTTGGCTTTACCTTCGACGCCTTCCAGGCCGGCGAAAGCGGTGCCGACCCGGCCGCTTTGATTCGCATGATGGACAGCCGCCTTATGACAGTGCATCTGGCCGATTACGCACCGGGTGCTCCCCGCCATCTGCCCCCTGGGGAGGGATGTCTTGAATGGGCTGTCATTATGCGCACCCTCCACGATGTGCAGTATGGAGGACCGCTCATTATCGAGCCGGCACATATCAGCGACCCGGCTGTATTCCTGCGCGCTCGTGATTTCATCCGCAGGATGTGGGACGAGGCTTATGGAGTGGAGCGCGGTTGATGAGGAGCCGCTGCCGGAGCATAAGTGTCGGCTGTGTGGGAGACGCTCCCGGCTGATCAGCGCTCAGTTGGGCCTGTGCCTTGAGTGTATCCGCAGCGGCTCTACCGAAGCACTGGTGCTGGCGGATGAGGCCCACGCCTCGGCGCGCAGCCTCTTCGGACTTCCCACGCGTCCGCCACGTGCTCCGGGCGGAAAAAGGTGTGGGCTGTGTGTCAATGATTGTGTGATCGGTGAAGGGGAACGGGGCTACTGTGGCCTGCGCCAGGTACGCCAGGGGCGGCTGCGACATCTGGCCGGCACCCCAAAGCGGGGATTATTACACTGGTACCGTGATCCGCTGCCCACAAACTGCGTGGCCGATCCTTTCTGTGCCGGTCACACCCGGCGCGGCAAACACAACCTGGCGGTCTTCTACAGCGCCTGTACTGCGGACTGTCTGTTCTGTCAGAACTGGCATTTCCGTGAGAGCGATGTACTGAAGTCGCCGTCCCTCTCCGCGGCTGCACTGGCTGGAGTTGCCAACGCACAAACTTACTGCGTGTGCTACTTCGGGGGCGACCCGGCCGGCCAGATGGCCCATGCTCTTGCCGCCGGCCGTCTGTTTGCAGAGCGCGGGGTGGTCGTCTGCTGGGAGACAAACGGCACCGCTCATCCCCGCCTGATGGAACGCGCTTTTGAACTCTCGCTCTCAACTGGTGGCTGTGTCAAGTACGACCTGAAAGCCTGGAATGAGGGGCTCCACTATGCGCTTACGGGGATCAGCAACAGCCAGACTTTGGAGAACTTCGCCCGCGCTGCTGCCCGCTTTAATGAGCGCCCCTCGCCTCCGCCGCTTGTCGCCAGCACGCTGCTCGTGCCCGGCTATGTGGATGCTGAAGAGGTAGGGCATATTGCTCGTTTCATTGCCAGCCTCAACCCGGCCATTCCTTATGTCCTGCTTGCGTTTGCCCCCCAATTCTTCTGCGCCGACCTGCCGACCACCTCGCTGCGCCATGCCGGGGAGGCTGAGGCGAGTGCCCGTGCCGCCGGGCTACAGCATGTGCACATAGGCAACCGCCATCTGTTGACAAGGTGAACATTGTTGTCTATGGTTCAGGCATGATGGCAAAAGTGACACGGCTTTTGCCAAATGCGGTTCAGGCTGAGGGCCGGGAGAAGCGGCTCGTCAGGCCGAGCAGGAGCAATCCGGCCAGTGCAGCGGCCCCGCCGAGCCGGAACATCATCGCCGCTCCGACGGCGTCGTAGAGCACGCCGCCGATGAAGGCACCGAATGCAGGACGCAGCCCCATCACCACCCCTGCGAACAGTCCCTGAGCTGTGGCCCTTACCCCTGGTGGGGCGATCTCGGCGGCATAGGAGACTCCGGCCGCCCACATTGTCGAGAAGGCCGGGCCCTGTAATAACTGGATGAGCAGAACAAGCCAGGGGGCCCGCATCAGGGAATAGGCGATCCCCTGCACGAAACAGGCCAGCAGCGAAACCACGAGTGCCCCCTTACTTCCCCAGCGGTAAAGCAACTGGTCGGCAAAGAACCAGAGCGGCACTTCGCTCAATGTTGCCATCGTCATGGAGAGTCCCATCAGCGTCTTGGTGGCGCCCAGTTCGCTCAGGTAGAGGAACAGGAAGTTGAGGACGAATGCCAGGCCAAGGCTGCCAATGAAGATGGTAAGCAGGAATAACAACCAGCGTTGATTGGTCAACAACTGATGCAGATCGTTAAAGAATCGGGGGCGGATGCTGGAGCGGGCTACCGGCAGGTACAAGGAGACGACAATGACGCATGACATAAGTACGAAATAGCTGTAGAAAGCCCAGCGCAGCCCATAGCGATCAATCGCTTCTCCAGCGATAGGGGCGACTATTCCCCAGCCTACGGCCCCCCATAGCCGTTGCTTGCCGTAATCGTTCCTGCGCTCTCCCAGCAGCTCCACCACGGTGTTGTCCACAAGCGGCATAGCCGGAGCGCCGAAAAAGGCGAAGGCGATGACAGCCACCATCAACCAGGGGAAGCTGGGGGCTAAAGACAACCCCGCCATCGCTGCCAGAGAGAGGACAAGCGCAAGCAACATCAGCTTCTTGTGCTGCTGTGTGGCGTCGGCCAGCGCGCCCCACAACGGCGCCGCGGCAAGCGACACCAGCGGCGAAACCCCTCCCAACAGTCCTATCTGCCGGCCTGTCAACCCCATTTGTCTGTAGTAGAGTGCCAGGAATGGCAGCAGAGAGGACATAGCCGCGAAATAAAAGAAGTAGAACATTTTGGGAACCAACATCGTGGCCTCGGTGGAACGCTTCATTTCCTGTTTCATTACTATAGCGTGGCACAGAACTCTCCGCTCCACGCTATGAGGCGCGGACGGGGTATGCTCTTTAGGCCTCTTCAGGCGCTTCGCGCCAGGTGTCGGCCTGTGCCGACACCCCTCAACAGACGCTTAGAGCCTGTCCGAAAAACCGTACAGGCGGCATCCCTATGCCGCCTGTACCGACTCATAGGGATGCGTCGGTTACGATCTCCGGACAGGCACTTAGCAGAGGTCGGTGAAGGCCGACTATTGGCTGCAGTCCATAAAGGCTGATTGTATCTATTCAGCCTGTGCCCGCCGGACTACAGTCCGGCGGGTCGAAGGCCATCTGAGCCATTTGCGGGTGTCTCAGTGTAGCCAGCGTTTGCAGTATCTGCCTCGTGCGGACTGTGGTCCGCACGGCACTGCATGGGCAGGCTGAATAGTTACGGCTGATTTTCAATCAGTGTTGTTACGGGCAGCCGATTTTTTGAGGCGGTCAAAAGTGTAAACTAATTTCCAGGAGAAAACAATCCCGGGAATCGAGCCTTAAAGCGGAGAACGGCGTCTTTATTTTCTTTAACTTTCCTCGCCATTGACCCGTAGCGGCCCCTCCAGCGGTTGCTGGGCACGCTCCCCAAGCAGGCGTGATTTCTTGTAAGCAGCCCAGATTGCCTTCGAGAGGATGGTGCGCATTCCCCCCTTCTCCAATTGATAGATCGCTTCGGCGCTGGTGCCGCCAGGCGAAGTGACCATATTACGCAACTGAGCCAGGTGAAGATCCGACTGTTGTGCGAACTTTGCAGAACCCAACACTGTCTGCACGACGAGCAATTGCGCCTGATCACGAGAAAAGCCCAGATGAACCGCTGCATCCACCAGTGCTTCCATCAACAGGAAGACGTACGTTGGACCTGTCCCGCTGACGGCTGTGGCCATATTCAGCGCGTCCTCATCCGTAACGTACATCTCAAGGCCCATCGTTTGCAGGATTGCACGCGCCTGTTCCTTTTGTCCCTCGCTGACAGAAGGTGCAGCCATCCACACCGTCATCCCTTCCCCGATCTGAGCTGGCGTGTTCGGCATGGTGCGGATGACGGCCGGGTGGTTGAGTCCGTTCACTATGGCTGCAATGGGCATGCCGGCGACGATGGAGAAGACCAGCGCAGTGGGTCGAATATGTCCTCTCAGTTCAGGCAGCACTTTTGGCAAGACCTGGGGCTTGACCGAAAGAACAACAATGTCAGCATCCTGAACGGCGGCCACATTGTCGGTGGTAGTGTGGACTCCATGGCGTTCTCTCAACTCCTCGCACCGCTTTACCAATGGATCGCTGGCGGTAATCTGATCTGGCGTGACTTCGCCAGCGCGCAGCAACGCCCGTATCATGGCTTCAGCCATCACGCCGCTGCCGATAAAGGTGATCTTAACTCCCCTCAATTTGCCAGATGACATCAATCCTCCCCTTAATCCCAAATGTTGTCTGAAATGTTTTTAACCCAACTTTTGTGCAATCAGAAGCGATTCGGTGAAAAACGGCATGGAATCACAAGATTTTGGCTTCCGTTCAAGGGCTTCTACCCAACCGCAAGGCTAACACTTTGCCCGAAAAGGCACTGCACGTACTGAACCTTAACATCTTACCTTGCGCACCTTCGATCACCCGGGCCGAAACATGCGCTCCTACCTGTACCTGGCGCTTGATACCCATCTGACGGAGATTCAGGGTGTTGGCTTGTGGGTCGGCCTGTTCATCCAGCCAGCGGGTGGCCCAGCGGATGAAGTTGGCGGCAAAGAGGACCAACCGTTCTTGCAGATAGATGGCGGCTGCGGTGCGGACTTTGAAATGATGCAAGAAAAACACCCGTTTGCTCTCCTTGATGCCCGCTTCGATGATTTGCCTGCCGTTATAGTGCTCAAACCATTGCGGCAGATTCTCGGTCACGTGGTCGTCGCCGAAATGGAGCAAGAGGCTGTATTCGGTTTTCTCGCCGTGATGGAAACGCTCCAGACCGACATCGAGCGGATAGGGGCAGCGGGTGAGCTGGAGGGCAGACCAGGCCACCATTTCGGCGTTGGCGCCGACTCGTTCCCAGGTGGGAGGCAGGTCG
>Ga0209101_1000798_pt1 | contig 25316 bp, 20 predicted proteins | sample ConPoolayeCmetaG_FD_185481 | JGI IMG/M metagenome (GOLD analysis project Ga0209101, IMG submission 185481) | Hot spring microbial mat communities from California, USA to study Microbial Dark Matter (Phase II) - Cone Pool mat layer C metaG... ...
TCGTCACGACCGGCCACGGCCTGCTCTCGCCACCGTCTCGTGCAAAAAAGTGACGGACACCACGGTTCAGGGTATTCGAAGCAAAACGAAAAGCTGAAGGGCTGGCTCATAATTGGTTGACACTTTGATTTACGCGCCGGACGCTGCTCGATTGAAACAGGCCACTTCGGGCACTGCGCGCCACGCGTCGGCGTGGGCTGACCATTGACCACGGTGGTAGGGGCGCAGCGCGCTGCGCCCCGGAATTTCACGGAGAAAATGAACCATCCCAGGCTGGACCTCTATATGTGCCATCAACCCCGGGGTGAAACCCCTATATCTGGGGTCTCGTCGTACACTTGCAGGGGCTGATGGTCGGACCGCACAATCCACCCCACGCTGATTCCGCTATATACAGGGAAATATCTGCACAAGGTCACTATATCTGAGGGTTATGAGTGCTTCGTTCTGCTTCGAACACCCGTTCATTTCAGCCCTTGCCCTTCGCTCTCCCGATGGTATAATCCAGCCCGGATGATTGTCTCCTGGCTGCCCACAGTGTCGGCCTGAGACACCCCAGACTGTGGTGCAGGCTGACGCGAGTGTGTACACATCACTTTACCACTTTCGCATATGGATAACCTGCCCACCTCCCGTCTACGCGGCACATACCTGCCGATATGTATCGCAATCGGCGCACTGTTTGTGGCACGTATGGCCCTTGAGTCGGTGCGGCGGCCGGTGTCATGGCCTGTCGTCGTTCTGGCTGGCCTCTCCGCCGCAGCTCTCGGCTACTTTGTGACCAGGCATTGGCTTACACGCCGCAATGCAGTCACCGCCTGTGCCCTGCCAATGCTTTTGCTCCTTCCTTACCTGTTATGGCCTCGCCGTGACCTTGCGTTGGCCTGTCAGACAGGTGTTCTGGCTTTGTTGACATGGCTGTGCTATGCTGGCAGTAAGGCCAACCTGCCTGCAAGTGTGGAGGGATGGGCGGACGGCATAACATTCGCCATCGCCGCGACGATTTACCTGGCCACCGTTGCTCCCGACCTCCTTCCCGCTGACGCGGGCGAATTTCAGCTCGCGACGGCCCTGCTGGGTGTGCTTCATCCACCAGGTTATCCTCTCTACACCATCGTGGGCCATCTTTTCATTCGTTTCCTCCCTTTACCGGGCACCACGCCGGCATACCGGCTGAACTTGTTGAGCGGCCTGCTGGCGGCCGGCACTCTGATCCCGGTAGCTCGCGCGACACGTATATGGGCCAGGCAATTGGGAGCTTCGCGCTTTGAGGCACTCGTCGGTGGGGTGGTGGCTTCGCTGGCACTGGGCAGTGCCACCACCTTCTGGGCCCAGGCGACTGTAGCCAACATCCGCACCCCGGCCATTTTCCTGGCCGCCCTGGCGCTGTACGCACTCGCCCGGTTCTCCAGCCCGCGTGAGCCGGCGGAAAGAGAACGCTCCCTGGTGCTGTTTGGAGTATTCCTTGGACTGGGAGGTGGACATTATCCACCGCTGGCGTTTGTAAGCCTTTTCTTTTTACTATACATGGTGCTCTGTGACCCCTGCCTGGTGAGACAGCCCTGGCGTTGGCGGCGACCATTGCTGGCCGGTGCGTGCGCCTTTCTGCTCCCACTGGTTTATCTACCCATCCGCGGCGCGATGGGGGCCCCGCTGGCCCCTGAGGGCCTTGATACTGTACCTGGCTTTCTCCATCACTTCTTGGCGCGCGGCTTCGCAGGCGACATGTTCGCGTTCGCCAACAGTGCGGACCTGCTCCAACGCCTGACCTTAGTGCCGACGTTATTCCTGTTCCAGTTCAACCCGCTCCTGCTGGTGATGGCTCTGGGTGGACTGCTGGGACTTCTGTGGCGTGAGTGGCGCCTGTTTCTCCTGATGGCCGGCGCGCTGACTGTGCATACCTTCGTCACTATAACGTACCGTGCTCCCCAAACAGTGGAGTACCTGATGCCGGCTTATCTCCCTGTCGCCATTGCCATCGGCCTGCTGCCTGCTTTATGCTCTCATTACATCACGGCTCTGCCATGGCACACTCTATTTCTGCCACTTCTGTACTCCCTGCCCCTATGGGCCGGACTGTTGAACGGGTGGGTGCATGCGCCAAGTTTTTTTGAGCTGGCGTCAGATCGCAGCACCCGTGAGCTTGCCGGGGCGATGCTGAAGGCAGCGCCGCCTGGAGCGCTGATACTGGCCGACTGGCACTGGGCCATGCCTTTGCGTTATCTGCAGGAGGTTGAGGGGCAACGCCCTGATGTAGAGGTGCAATATGTCTGGCCTGTGGCAGGCATGGAGTACCACCAGATCTGGGAGCAGCGGCTGCGCAGCGCCGACGCGGGAAGGCCGGTGCTCCTGACCCACTTCTACGAATTCGACGGTTACACTGTCGAACCCCTGGAGACAGCTTTTCTCCTCCGTCCGCGTCCGGTGATGACACCAACGGCCCCACTCGTCCCCCTGGCACAGACCTTCGGCGGGCTGGTAGAGCTGGTGGGGTACACTCTTCGGGGAGCACCGTTCCAGCCCGGAGAGATGGCGGAGATAGTGCTGGCCTGGCGGCCAACCGGGCCGCTTTCCGTTCCCCCCTCGTTCACCCTGCGGCTGATAGACGAGCACGGACACCAGGTGGCTCAGGCCGATCGGTGGCTGGGCACGGATGCCATGCCCGGCGAGATACGTTTCGAGCGACTGTTTCTCCCGCTTTACCTGACCCTGCCGCCGGGCCGGTACAGGATCGTGGTAGGGGCCTATATCACGGGCGAGGCCGGTTTTGAGGACCTGCTGGCCTCAGAGGGGAGTACGACAACAGAGCTGACCGGGCTGGAACTACAGCCGCTCTCGGGTATGCCGTTCACCCTCCGTCGTTTTTCTGTGCCTTTTGATAGTGGCCCGCTGCTGAGGGGAGCAGACTTCGATCGTAGCATACCGGATACCTTGCGTGTATACCTTCACTGGCAGGGACCATCGGATGAGGAAAGGTGGGTAAGGATACATAGCACAGATGGCGCAGAAGCAATAGCCTCGTTACCCCCTTTGCCTGCAGGCGCATATCAGACCATTGCACTGGACATGCCGGGTGGTACTTCTGGACCACTCTGGCTATCACTGGAGGATGCTGCAAACACAGAGGAATGGGCCGCGGGCGCATGGGGGTGGCCTCTACAAGAGCTGTGCCTGCCCATGCCCTCGGATGGCGCTTTGTTTGTACCGTTGGGTAATGAGATGGCAGTGACCGGCGTGCAGGTGCAGCGCACACGCTCCGACGAGCGTTCTGTGCTGGCTCCCGCCCCGCAGCCTGCGGAAGCGATGGCGGTGGACGTGATGCTGGTGGGTTTGCGCCCGCTGGTAGACGACTACTCCACCAGCGTGCGGCTGACAGATACAACAGGCCAGCGCCTGGCCATGCATGACTACCAGCCGGCCCTGGGCGCCATCCCGACGCTCAAATGGATACGTGGAAGTCGTGTGGTGGATCGGCACATCATACCGCTCCCCACAGGGTCCGCAGGTAAAGCAGTGCAGGCAACGCTGGTGGTCTACGAACGCTTTCGCCTGGCGCCACTGCCTGTGCCGGACGGGCGGTTGACTGAGGTGTCATTGGGGACGTTTTACCTGCCGGAGGCAGCAAAGCGGTGAAGGTGGTGTCCGTCACTTCTTTGCGCGAGAAGGGAGCCAGAGCAGGCTATGGCTGGCCGTGGCGACGTAGGTTGTAGGGCAACTGCGAGCAGTTGCCCTACACTGTGGCCGGTTGTGCGGCGTCGGGCGTGGTCTGAAGACCTGCCCGAGCCGGTGCGGATGCAAAAATATGACAGACACCCCGGTGAAGGTGGTCTGCGCGATGGCGCAGTGGCAGATTCCAGTTTGAAGGACTGCTTTGCAACTCCCGATCACTCAATGCACTACAAAACCGCTTTCCGGCCCGATCACGACCAGGGCCTCTCCCATATTGACTTCGGCACCGGTAGTTCCGTTCAGCGATTGTATCACGCCGTCCCTTGGCGCGCGTAACTCCAGATTCATTTTCATAGACTCTAACACGGCCACAACCTCACCCCGTGCCACACGTTGTCCTGGTTTGACCGGAAGAGCAACAAGGAGACCAGGCAGAGGAGCACGCACCTCGACGGTATCACCGCAGACACTGTCTCCGCTATCATTGCCCGGGCACCTGCCTCCTCGCCGCAGAAAGGCCCGATAGGGGCGGCCAGATACCGTGGTCACGCATTCCCGGTCTTTACCATCCCCCACCCATTCAACATAAGTCTCGTAAGAGCGATTTTCCAGCAACAGCAGGTAGTGAGACGCATCAATGCCGCAGAAGTCCACGTTGAGCGGGCGGCGGTTAACCCATACCTGCCCGTCGCGGTTAACTTCGATCTCAAAATCTTCACCTTCGACGGTTACATGATACTTCATGCTCACCACCTCCGCATCAGTTCCCACCTTCCCATCATTTTCCAGCGGCTGATGGGCTGCCTCTCCGTCGTCTGGCCGGCCGTACGGCGCTGATAATCCTGCAGCACCGCCGTCAGCGCTGCGGCCAATCGCTCCTCGTCCTCGTCCTCACTGTCCGGTGGCAGGAACTGGTTTTCCAGGAAACCGGTGTGGAACTGCCCGCCGAAGAAGCGGTGACTGTTCAACAATGCACGGTGAAGATCGAGGTTCGTGGTGATGCCAATGATCTGATACTCTTCCAGCGCGCGTCGCATGCGCACGATGGCCATGCCCCGCGTCTCGCCCCAGGTGATCAGCTTGGCCAGGAGCGAGTCGTAGTAAGGCGTGATGGTCAGGCCTTCACAGATACCACTGTCCACACGTACATAAGGCCCGCCTGGCTCGCGCAGGTACAGGATACGGCCCGTAGAGGGGAGAAAGTTGTTAGATGGGTCCTCGGCCAGGATACGGCACTCGATAGCCCAACCGCGCGGCTGGACGCTTTCCTGCGTGTAACGCAGTTCCCTGCCTGCGGCGATGCGCAGTTGCTCCATCACGATATCCACGCCGGTCACAGCTTCGGTGACGGTGTGTTCGACCTGGAGGCGCGGGTTTACCTCCATAAAGTAAAAGTTCCCCTCGCTGTCAAGGAGGAATTCCACCGTTCCGGCCCCGACGTACCCCACGCTCTGGCCGATGCGCACGGCAGCCTGGCAGATACGCTCCCGCAAATCCGCGTCCAGCGCGCGCGAGGGCGATTCCTCGATCAGCTTTTGACGCCGCCGCTGGATGGAGCACTCACGCTCGCCGAGGTGGATGATATGGCCATGGGCATCTCCCAACAACTGCACTTCGATATGGCGGGCGTTCCTGACAAGCCTTTCCAGATAGACCCCATCATCTCCGAAGGCGGCCTGAGCTTCCCACCGGGCAAGGGGAATGGCCTTCTCCAACTCCTCACGCGAGTGCACTGCTCGCATTCCCATCCCACCGCCGCCGCCTGTTGCCTTGAGCATCACTGGATAGCCGATACGGTCAGCGACTGCAAGCAACTCCTCGTCACTCAGCGCTCTCTCCGAGCCTTCTACGACGGGAATGCCTAAATTCCTGGCGATCCGGCGTGCAGCGGTCTTATCGCCGAACAGCTCGACCACCTGCGGGCTGGGCCCGACGAAGATCAGGCCGGCCTCGACACAGGCCCGTGCGAAGTCAGGTGACTCGGCCAGAAAGCCGTAGCCGGGATGGATGGCTCGCGCTCCTGCCTTCAAGGCCACCTGGATGATCCGCTCGCCACGCAGATAACTTTCCTGAGCTGGCGGGGGCCCGATGCAATAAGCCTCATCCGCGTAGCGGACGTGCGGGGCTTCCCGGTCAGCTTCGGAGAAGATGGCTACCGTCTCCAGCCCCAGCTCCCGGCAGGTACGCAGTATCCGCATCGCGATCTCTCCCCGATTGGCTACCAGTACCTTACCTGGCATACACACCTCTCCTGGCTGTCTGTGCGCTTACTCCAATATCCGCTTAAGTGCCTATCCGAAAAACGTAACCGACGCATCCCTATGCGTCGGTATAAGCGGCATAGGGATGCCGCTTGTACGGTTTTTCGGATAGGCTCTAAGTGCCAGGTAACTATCCAGGCGCGACTGAAATCAGCCTCTTTGGGCCTGTGGCCGATGGTCGGCCTTCGCCGACCTTACTGGTGAGGCACACGTAAAGCGTGTCGGTGAAGGCCGACGCCCGGCACGAAGTGCCCAGGAATGGCGATTTCAATCGACGTGAATAGTTAGTGCCAGAAGCTTCCAACCGGATGGCAATAGCAGTGTGGCGAGGGCCAGCTTGATGAGGTCCCCTGGGATGAATGGAAACAGACCTGCGATTAACACTCTTTCATAGCCCACATAACGGGCCAGCCATGGCAGGCCACAGAGGTAAATCACAACGTTGCCCAGCAACATGGCCAGGAAGGCTGTGACGGCTTTGCGATCCCATCCCCTCTCGGCCAGCAAGCCGGTCACGAACGCAGCGGCCACAAAGCCCCATAAGTAGCCACCCGTGGGCCCAAAGAGATGGTCCAGCCCCGCCTTTCCCCCTGCAAAGACAGGCAGGCCAATGGCCCCATACACCAGGTACATCATAAGCGACAATGCACCGCGTCTGGAGCCAAGCACTGCACCGCTCAACAACACGGCCAGCGTTTGCGCTGTGAGCGGTACAGGGGTGAAGGGAAGGGGTATGGCGATCCGGGCAGAACAAGCCACCAGTATTGAAAACCCGACCACCATTATGCAATCATAAAGCAAAGCGTATTTCCTGACAGCAGGACGTAGCAAGCCAGAGTAAGTTACATAGCTCATCTGATATACCTCCTCTCCTGAATATTCAACCGTATCAAAGTGGTATATTGCCATGCTTACGGGGTGGGCGCTGGACGCGCTTATTGCGTAGCATCTCCAGTGCCCTGATGACACGCGGGCGTGTTTCCCTGGGCGCGATCACCCCGTCCAGATACCCCCGCGCTGCGGCCACATAAGGGTTGGCGAACTTCTCTCTGTACTCGCGCACCAAAGCATGCCTTAGTGCCTCCTCGTCCTGGGCATCCTTAAGCTCTCTGCGGAAGATGATGTTGACCGCACCTTCCGGCCCCATCACCGCGATCTCCGCGCCAGGCCAGGCCAGGCAGATATCGCCATGCAGGTGTTTGGAGCTCATGACGACATAGGCGCCCCCATACGCCTTACGTGTGACCACCGAAACCTTGGGCACGCTGGCCTCGGCGTAGGCGTAGATCATTTTGGCTCCGTGGCGGATGATCCCCCCATGTTCCTGGGCAACCCCGGGCAGGAAGCCCGGCGTGTCGGTAAGGGTGACCAGCGGGATGTTGAAACAATCGCAGAAGCGGATGAAACGTGCCCCTTTGTCCGAGGCGTCTATGTCCAGTACGCCTGCCAGCACCTGAGGTTGCTGTGCCACGATGCCCACCACGTGCCCACCCATCCGGGCAAATCCCACGATCAGATTCTGGGCGAAGCCGGCCTGTACTTCCAGGAAGGTGCCTTCGTCCACAATGTGGTGGATGACCTCGTGCATATCGTATCCCTGGGCCGGATCGTCAGGTACCAGGCTATCCAGTGTCTCTTCCATCCGGTCCACCGGGTCCGGCGAGGAAAGGTAAGGCGGGTCCTCAGCGTTGTTGGACGGGAGATACGAAAGCAACTGCCGCACCAGCTCCAGAGTACTATCCTCATCCGGAGCGACGAAGTGGGCCACACCGCTGCGCTGACTGTGGACTGCCGGCCCGCCCAATTCCTCGTGTGTGACCTCTTCGTGGGTCACGGCACGGATCACATCAGGACCAGTGATGAACATATAACTTGTCTGGCCGGTCATAAAGATGAAGTCGGTCAGGGCAGGTGAATAGACCGCTCCCCCGGCGCACGGGCCCATAATCACCGAAATCTGGGGCACGACGCCTGAAGCCAGGACATTGCGGTAGAAAATCTCGCCGTAAGCGGCCAGCGCGTCCACCCCTTCCTGGATGCGTGCTCCCCCGGAGTCGTTCAGGCAGATGATCGGTGCACCATTCTCCAGCGCCAGATCGAGCACCTTGCAGATTTTCCGCCCGTGGGCCTCCCCGACCGAGCCTCCCAGTACGGTGAAATCCTGCGCGAAGACGTAAACGAGCCGGCCCTCTATCTCCCCCCAGCCGGTGACGACTCCATCTCCAAGAATGCGCTGTCTGTCCAGCCCGAACTCTGTTGCCCGGTGGGTAACGAACTCGTCCAGCTCACAGAATGTGCCCGGGTCAAGCAGTGACTCCAGCCGCTCGCGGGCCGTGCGCTTGCCCTGGGCATGCTGACGCGCGACGCGTTCTGTGCCCCCGCCCAAATGGCTCTGAGTGCGCATGTCCTCGAGACGCTGCAGTGCGGTTGACATTACTCCTCCACCCCATGCGCGAAGAGCCAGCGCACAAACCGGCGTACAAGCGAACGGATGGTTACGTAACGGTAATGCAGTTGATACCAGACCTTCTTCCACCGGGAGAGAGGTGGAGGTGGCAATGGTACGCTCCACCGGATGGCGGTGGCTCCCCAGGTCAGCCCGGCTCCGAACCCCACGCATACGATCAGGTCGCCGCGCTTTATACGCCCTTCCTCCACGGCCTCACAAAGGGCTATGGGTATCGAGGCTGCCGAGGTGTTACCGTACCTGGCCACGTTGCTGTAGACCAGTTCCGATGGGATGCCCAGCGCGCGGGCAGCGGATTCGATGATGCGCTGATTGGCCTGGTGGGGGATCAGTATGTTCATATCCGCGAGTGTCAGGCCGGCCTTTTTCAGTACCTCACGGGTGGCCTCTGGCATGATCTGGACGGCGAAGCGAAAGACCTCTCGTCCCTTCATCTGCAGGTAATGCAGCCTTTGATCAACGGTCTCATGGGAAGGCGGCAGGCGGCTTCCCCCGGCCGGCAGATGGAGCAGGCCGCCGCCGGAGCCATCGGCACCCAGCACTGAGGCAACCACTCCCCCATCGGCGTCATTGGCCTGGAGAATGATGGCCCCGGCCCCGTCGCCGAACAGGACACAGGTGGCCCGATCGCTCCAATCGGTAATGCAGGAAAGCGTCTCAGCGCCGATTACCAGCGCGTTTCTATACGTACCACCCGCAATCAGGTCGGCTGCCACGTTGAGCGCATAAATGAACCCGGAGCAGCCGGCAGAGAGATCGAAAGCCGCCGCATGCGTCGCGCCCAGGGCATCCTGGACCAGGCAGGCGGTGGCCGGAAAGGCGTGATCAGGCGTAACCGTGGCGACGATAATCAATTCCAGCTCTGCCGGCTTCATGCCGGCCACCTGAAGAGCATCGCGGGCTGCACGTACCGCCATACTGGCTGTGGTCTCTCCCTCGCTCACGATGCGCCGCTCGACGATCCCCGTCCTGGTGCGGATCCACTCATCCGACGTGTCCACCATACGGGCCAGATCGTCGTTGGTGAGTACACGCGAAGGAACGTACTTACCCCACCCGACGACGTGAGCCGCCCGACTCATTGCCCCTCCCAACGTCTGAAGGCCAGACAGGCGTTATGACCGCCGAAGCCGAAGGAGTTTGAGAGTGCTATGCGATGATTAAGTTGCCGGGCATGATTAGGAACATAATCCAGATCGCATTCCGGATCGGGGTACTCATAGTTGATGGTCGGATGTACCCACCCGGTCTCCAGGCTTTTAACGCACACGAGTGCCTCGACTGCACCCGCAGCACCCATCAGATGACCCATCATGGACTTGGTGGAACTGACGGCCAGACGGTCGGCATGTGATTTGAAGACGAGCCGGATAGCGCGGGTCTCAACACGGTCGTTTAATGGGGTGCTCGTACCGTGAGCGTTGATGTAGTCAACTTCTTCTGGTGCCAGTCCGGCGTCCTTCAGTGCCAGCTCCATAGCTCGCGCTGCACCAAGGCCGCTTTCCTCTGGCGCGGTGATGTGGAATGCATCGGCTGTGGCCCCATATCCAACCAATTCGGCGTAAATCCGGGCATCCCGTTTGAGAGCATGGTCCAGGCTTTCCAGCACCAGTACACCTGCTCCCTCTCCCATCACAAAGCCATCGCGTTGGGCATCAAAGGGACGGGAGGCTTTCTCCGGCTCGTCGTTACGTGTGGAGATGGCGCCCATATTGCCGAAGCCGGCCAGGGCCAGGGGTGCGATGACTGCCTCGCTGCCTCCGCAGATCATCACCCGGGCATCTCCCCGGCGGATAATCCGCGCTGCCTCTCCGATGGCATGCGCGCCGGTAGCACAGGCAGAGGCAACGGAGATATTGGGCCCGCGCAATCCATAAGCGATGGCCACGCTGCCAGAGGCTGCGTTAGGCATCATCATCGGGATCATGAACGGACTTACCCGGTGCGCGCCTGCCGTCTGCAACACCTCGTAGTTCTCCAGCAGCGTCAGGATCCCCCCGATGGCGGTCCCGATCAACACGCCGGTTTCCCATTTGAGGCCCTCGTCAAACCTCAGGCCGGAATCAGCGATGGCCTGGCGGGCTGCTTCCAAAGCAAAGAGTGTGAAGCGGTCATGACGCCGTGCATCGCGGCGTCCAAACAGGGCCACCGGGTCAAATTGTTTGACCTCGGCAGCGATGCGTACGTTAATGGTCGAGGCATCGAAAAGAGTGATGGGAGCAACTCCACTGCGTCCTGCCAGGAGCGCTCCCCACATGGCTGGCACATCATTTCCGAGCGGCGTCACTGCTCCCAGCCCGGTGATTACGACGCGCTCCCTCATAAATACACCTCCATTCGTATGCCTACCCCTGCCGACTGAAGTCGCCCGCTTTGGGCCTTCGGCCAGCAGTCGGCCTGCGCCGACCGCTGTTTCCGCGTCGGCGCAGGCGCTCGTAAAGGGCGATTTCCAATCGGCACACGGCGGCAGGCAGCTGTATAGGTAATTACCTCCATTGTATTACTGGCCTGCAGTTCACTTCAGACAGCTCAAGAGCCAGCCTCTGCTGCCGGTGCTTCAGCAGCGCTGGGCCTGGGACTGGCTGGCTATATATAATAACACCAGCTCTGAGCTGGGGTTACGACATTTAACACACTTGCATTGCCTGCAGGAATGAGTATCATAAAGCTACCTGCAGTGTAACTATTCAGGCGCTGACTGTAGGGGCGAGGTATACCTGGCCCGTACACCTTCCTGGGTCTGCGGCCGATGGTCGGCCTTCGCCGATCCTCTCTTTTGGGATGCCCGTGGAAGGGTGTCGGCGAAGGCCGACACCCGGCATGAAGTGCCCAGGGAGGACGATTTCAATCGGCTGAATAGTACAAGTTACCCTGCAGTTTTAGAGCCTATCCGAAAAACCGTACAAGCGGCATCCCTATGCCGCTTATACCGACGCATAGGGATGCGTCGGTTACGTTTTTCGGATAGACACTTAGCACCAACCACCAAGACGCCGGAGTAGAGGCTTCAGCCATGTTTTCCGTATGAAAGTTCGATTCCCTGGCGTTATTTTAACGGGTATTGATTTTAGTGCTGCTTCAGGAGGTGCACCATGACCGCCGCGCTGAGAGAAAGGCTGCGTATCCCCGAATCGTTTCTGGAGGAACTCAACGCCTTCCTGCTCGATCCGCATAATCAAGTGGTTAATGATCTGCTTGACGTGATCGCAAAATACGGTACGCCAGAGGAAATCAACCGTAAAGCCAGCGAAGCCCGCAAGCTGCCCCACCTGATGGCTCGTCTGCAAGAGGTGGCACCGGAGCATATCAGGGAGCTAAACTGGCTTGAAGAGCAGCGTAATAGAGGGGCTTTCATAAGCGTGAGCGAATATCGTCGCCGCGTATTGGGGGATCGGGCAGATGACGTACACTTCGATGAGCGATTCGCAGTTACACTGGAGATAAGCGCGTTGCAGTACTTCTCATTCCTCATCGTCGAGGCAAGACAGGCTATCGAGAGGGAAGAGTTGATGCCAGGGCGCTTCATACGCGTGCGCAAAATGAAGGAGCAGGAGGCTGATGGTGATCTGCTGGCCGTTACGGCAGCAATGCAGATTATCGGGGCCAGCTATGTGGAGACATTAGATACCAAAGGGACCGACGGCTCCAACATTCATCTGGGCGGTCCGGAGACAATCACCGGCTACTTCGGCGGCATAGGGCAGCCCAATGAACATGCCCTCGCCTGGCTGGATGAGTATCTGTACTATTATACCAATTACGGTGTGCGACAGGTTTTGAACGTCAACGCAGGCACCATCTTGCTCGCCTATCTGCTGCACAAACTGGGGGTGGACAACGAGTTCAAGATCTCTGTATTCATGGGCAACGACAATCCCTATTCTGCGCTATGGACACTGATAGGAGCCAAACTCTTCTCACGGCCTGACGGCACCACCCCACTGATCGGGTTCAACTGGTCCAATTCGGTGAACAATGAGACAATGGAGATCGCAGCGCAAGTACGCCGTGCGCTTGGCCTCGAGGGGATAGTACGTTTTGAGCACCACATCACCGAGACCTGGAAATCCATTGTGCGTCAGCCGTATGACCGGTTGGAGGAGCTGCTGGAGATAGCCGATCATGTCGCCAATATCTCGGCCAAACACGAAGGTGGTACACCTGAGATAGAGCGCACACGCGAGCATCCTTCCGACATTCTCGATTACTTCCGCCCGCGACAGGAGATCGAGCAATCAGGCGACATGCCGCATTTGTTGCGTGGTTACCTTGATAAGCACGATGCTGTCAACCGCACAGCCCGTGCACTTACTGAGCATGGGTTAAGCTTCGTAGCAGCACAGCATTTGCATCACAGGTGAATCGCGGGCTTTTGATCTGCCATCAGCGGCTGATATAGCGTACAAAAGTCAGGCAAACTCAGGAGAGGTGACACTAACACCTGCCAGGCAATTCGACTATACTGATAAGGAATGATGTCGCCGGTACGAGTAGTGATTATTGATGATCATGATGCTGTGCGAGAGGCGCTCTGTGCCTCTCTGCGGGCTGCTGGCGTCGAAGTCGCAGGATGTACCGGCGACTGGAGGAGTGGTCTTCAAGAAGCATTGAAGCTGAAGCCGGATGTGGTGCTTCTGGAGATCAAGCGGACCGATGGGGAAGGGCTGGCGGCACTGCAGCAGTTGACCGGAGAGTGCCCTTTTGCCAGCGTCGTGGTGCTGACCTCCTACCCTGATGTCGAAGAGCAGATAGCGGCACTCCATATGGGTGTTGTACGCTACCTGCTCAAAAACATTGACACTCCTCAACTGGTGCGCGAAATTCAGGCCGTGGTGCGGCCGCAGGCAATGGTATGAAGCGGTGTGCTCAACGGGAACCAGATGCAGTGCCCCGGTCAGCGCGAGACGCCTGACATTACTGGGAGGGGTGTCCCACATAGTGACAGGATTTGAAGTGGCAGGTCCTGTCAATCAGACGTCATCCTTGTTATTTTACATAATAACCTTAAAAATTGCGATGAAAGTCCGATCTCCGTTGAAGCCGGTTCTGCGCCACTTGTTGGGAACAGGACTGTGGTGATCCCAATATCTAAGGGATAGACCATTATAAACTCGCTGCGTATGCTTTAACATTGCGACGGGGCTATTGACATATCGCATAAATTGTGCTATAGTATAGGCGGTTAAGCTCCAAGAGACCGAAAGGTGGAAGCAGAGAGGAACTTATCTTTAACAATCTGACAGCCGATGAGAGCCCGGAACGATAAATAAGTCGAACCGGGAAGGAGGTTGTCAGAGGAAGAAAGATGAGGACCGATCTGAGGAAACCAAGTAAGCCACTTGGAGCTTAACTATTTATTGAGACACCCTCCCGCAGGTCAGACCTGTGAGAGGGCGTCTCGTTTCCCCATCAGACCGACTCCTCCCTGGCCCCTGGAAAATGCAACTGCGAGCAGTTGTCCTACACCGCCACGAATGGCCCAGCCCCCCTGGATAATGTGCTCAGGCTCACGCTAATAGGACCTTGGTGTCTTGACATTCCAGCGTGAAAAGAGTATCATTATCGTAAGCTGGACTTATGTAGAGTGCCAGCCAGGGCGGGGGGCTTGCGGCAGCCGGAGCGTTCAGGTTCATTGTGCGCAGCCAGACTATCTACAGGGCGTTAACGAAATCTCAAGCTTGACGACAAGGAGGAGCAATGCGTGGCAGGCGTACATTTCTGCTCATTGGCGCGGTATTGATACTGGGGGCGCTGCTATTATGGGTGTTTATTCAACCCAAGCCGCAACCGACCCCGTCCGTGGTAGAGGGCACGGCGATGCCTACTCCGTTACCGGCGGACATGGTGCGTATCGTTGTATCGGTGCAGAATATCCCTCGCGGTATGTTGATCACCAGTGACAGCCTGGCGATCAGTGAGCAAAATTGGCCCAAGGACTCTGTACCCCCGGGCGCGATCTATAACGTTGACGCCGTCTACGGGCGCGTCGCCCGGGTGGAAATTCCTAACGGAATGCCGGTTCTGGAAAGCATGCTCACCGGGGTCTCTGGCGCACTGGCTCCGATCGGTTCTGACATGACACTTATGATCCCCGAGGGAATGGTGGCTTATGCTCTGCCTGTGGGGCGCTACTCAAGCCTGGCATGGGGGCTGCGCCCCGGGGATCACGTTGACGTTGTTATCTCGCTGCTGATGGTGGAGCTGGACCAGGAATTCCAGAGCATGTTGCCCAATCAGATGTCATGTGTGAACCCACCGGAAGGAGAGGAGTGCAAAGGAGGGCCTGAGGGGCGTTTGGAGGTGTTGCCTAATGGCTGGCTGGTCAGCAAGACTGCCAGTGAGCCACAGCGGCCTCAACTGGTAACCCACCTGACGGTGCAGAACGCACTGGTCCTGCGGGTAGGAGACTGGCCCAAGGCTGAAGCAACCCCGGCACCGGAAGGAGAAATGCCAGTCGCCACTCCAGTTCCGCTTCGAGAGGAGCAGCCCGCTGCGCCGTCAACTCCTGAGGTTGAGCCAGTGACCCTGGCTGTTACCCCTCAGGAAGCTCTGATACTAGAATATCTGCAGGCGGCTGGAGCCAGGATCAATCTGGTGGCACGTTCGGTGGCTGATGCCCAAAAGGGGACCCGCTTCGTAATCGAGACTGTCACATTGGAATATGTGCTGAATTCGTACTCCATCAGCTATCCGACAAAGTTGCCCTACGGCATCACGCCACCTCTTTCGCAGCTTGAGCGAGTGGCAAAAAGTGAGACAGCAGCTCAATACACGGTCAGATGAGCGTATTTAATTCAGGAGGGCGCAGGTGACTCCTCAATCTGGTGAAAAAATTCGCGTGCTGATCGTGGACGACATCGCCGAAACGCGGGAGAATCTGCGCAAACTGCTCTCATTTGATGCGAACATTGAGGTGGTGGGCGCAGCAGCGTCAGGCCAGGAGGGGATTGCGCTGGTCAAAGAGTTCCATCCCCACGTGGTCCTGATGGACATTAACATGCCCGGCATGGACGGCATCACCGCCACGGAGATTATCCAGAAGGAGGCGCCGGCCACGCAGGTGGTGATGCTGTCCGTACAGGGAGAGACCGACTATCTGCGTCGGGCGATGATGGCCGGGGCCAGAGATTTCCTCACCAAGCCGCCCAGTGGTGATGAGTTAATGAGCACCATCCGCAGAGTCTACGAGATGGGCAAAACGCGGATGGTGATACATCCAGCGGCTGCTCCGTCGGCGGAGGGACTGGTACCTGCCAAAGCCAAACAGTTCCAGGGAGAAGTGGTAGCCGTATTCAGTCCCAAGGGCGGTGTGGGGTGCACTACTGTGGCAGTGAATCTGGCCATTGCTCTGCAGAGAAGGATGGGTAGCGCGCGCAAAGTCTGCCTGGTGGACGCTAACGTCCAGTTTGGAAATGTAGGGGTGATGCTTAATATGCAAACCAACCGCAGTCTGGCAGACCTGGCGCCGCATGTCAATGATATGGACTCGGATTTGCTGAACAGCGTTATGGTCGCTCACGGTTCGGGCATTAAGGTGCTGCTTGCACCTCCCGATCCTGAAACGGCCGAGACCGTGCTGGTTGGGAGTTCGTCAGATAATGGTGTTGGGGGTGCCTCGATAATCAGTGCGGTACTGGAGCTGATGCGCACAGAGTTCGATGTCATCGTCGTGGATATGTGGAACTGGCTCGATGACATATCCCTGACCATATTTGATACGGCAGCGCTCATTTTGCTTGTAATCATGCCCAACATCCCCTCTATCAAGAACGCCCGCCTGTTTCTGGAGGTTGCCAGGAGGCTAAATTACCTGCCGGATAAGATCGCTCTGGTGCTCAACGGGGTGGATCGGCGCATGGGGTTTGGGCCTGAGCAGATCGAACGGGCCCTCACCGTCCCGATAGCCGCGCAGATCCCCCTGGATGAGCAGGCTGTGTTGCTCTCGGTTAACTATGGTGTGCCGTTCATTGTGCGGGACGAGGGCCGCCCTATTTCCCAGAGTTTGCTGTACCTCGCCGATTATGTACGACGCATGCTTGCAGAGAAGTCTCAAGAAGCGGGGGAAAAGAGTACTGCTGAAGTGAGCCGCGCCCGTGCTTTTAGCTGATACATCGGGAAATCAACGCTCCATCAGTCAGACCAGGAGGCAAAATGTCATTGCTTAAGAGGATTGAAAAAGAGCGTCAGACGACGGGGCAGACAGGGCAGACGGGGCAGGTGGGACAGCAGCCCCCTTCTGCAACCATGGCTGAGATGCGTGTGCGACGCCAGCCGGCCACTCCAGCCCGTGATGCTTATCTGGATATCAAAACGCGCATCCAGAACAAGCTGATCTCGGAGCTGGACCCAACAATGGATGTGACCAGGACGGACGAGGTACGACGCACTATCCAGGAGATGTATGACAATATTCTGGCCGAGGAGAACATTGTCCTCAGCCGGACAGAACGCCAGCGTCTGTTTGAGCAGATCGTGGCGGAAATCCTGGGATTGGGGCCACTGGAGCCGCTGCTTGCCGACCCCACCATCACCGAGATTATGGTGAACGGAGCCAAGAACGTCTATGTTGAGCGTGGGGGCAAGATCATCCGTGCCAATGTTGTCTTCGAGTCTGACGAGCACTTGATGCGCATCATTGAGCGCATTGTGGCACCACTGGGCCGGCGCATTGACGAAAGCCAGCCTTACGTGGATGCCCGTCTGCAAGACGGCTCCCGCGTCAACGCGGTCATCCCCCCGATCTCTCTGGTCGGCCCGGTACTGACCATCCGAAAGTTCTTCAAAATCCCTCTCACAGTAGAAAAGCTGATCGAGTTGGGCAGTGTCACACCGGAGGCGATGGAGTTCTTGCGGGCTGCAGTAATCGCGAAGCTCAATATTGTCGTCTCCGGAGGCACCGGTTCCGGCAAGACGACTTTTCTTAACATCCTGTCCGGCTACATCCCGGCTGATGAACGCATCATCACCATCGAGAATGCCGCTGAGTTGCAGTTACGGCAGGAGCACGTGGTCACCCTGGAATCGCGCCCACCCAACATTGAAGGGCGGGGTGAGATCACCATCAGGGACCTGGTGATCAACAGTCTGCGGATGAGACCGGACCGTATTGTGGTGGGGGAGTGCCGTGGTGCCGAGGCCTTCGATATGCTCCAGGCAATGAACACCGGTCATGAGGGCAGTATGACCACCATCCATGCCAACAACCCGCGCGAAGCGACCGCCAGGCTGGAAAATATGATCCTGATGGCCGGGATGGACCTGCCTCATCGCGCCATTCGTGAGCAGATCGCTTCGGCCATCAACATCATCTGCCAGTTGGAGCGTTTACGGGACGGGTCGCGCAAGGTCGTCTCCATCACCGAGATCCAGGGCATGGAAGGTGATGTGATCACCATGTCCGATATTTTCAAATTTGAGCAGGTGGGTTACGAGAATGGCCGGGTCATCGGTTCTCTGCGGCCCACAGGTTTGCGCCCGAAATGCATGGAGAAGATCGAGACTGCCGGCATCCGTCTGCCGCCCAGTGTGTTCGGCCTTGGGCAGCGGCGTTATTGATCGGAGGTCGAGGTTTAAAGCGTAATACCTTTCAAGACGCCGGGAGCAGGCTTAAACCTGGTCTTCCACCTGAAGGCTCGATTCCCGAGCGAGTATGTCCCATAGTTAAGCTGATAAAATGCGTGTCCGGCACCATCCCCGGCGCTGTACGGTGCAGATGGATGGTGGCTGGATGCCTTGGAGGATTGGGTTCGGTGTGGAGGTAAGTGATGAACCCTATGCTTATCATTATAGTTATGGGAGGTCTTGGCCTGTTGACGCTCATAGGCGGGTTTGTGGCCACCCGTCGGGCCGATCAGGCGCTGATTGAGGAGCGTCTGGGCATAGAGAGGGAGGAAAAACGCAAGGAGCCGGGTGAGCGCAGGAGTCCTCTCGGCGATGCACTGAATGAGGCACTGGAGAAACGTGGTATAGGCTCAAATCTGGCCACCCAACTGGCCCGTGCCGATCTCAAATGGACGGTTGGGGAGTTTATGGCACTTACGGTCATTGCCGTCGTGGGGGCCGGTGGAGTCTTCTACTTTTTGAGGCGCGACTTACTGGCATCCATCATCGTCTCCATCGCGGCATTCTTCGCCCCGCGCATCTACGTGAGTGTACGACAGAGGAGGCGTTTGAAAGCCTTCACCGACCAGTTGGGCGACACGATCAACCTGATGGTCAACGGTATCCGTGCTGGCTACAGTGTGCTCCAGGCTATGGAGGCGGTCTCCAGGGAGATGGGTCCCCCTGTCTCCGAGGAGTTTGCCCGCGTGGTGCAGGAGGTCCAGTTGGGCCTGACCCTGGAGCAGGCTATGAACAATATGTTGCGCCGGGTGCCGAGTGACGACCTGGACATGATGGTTACAGCGATCAATGTCCAGCGCGAGGTAGGTGGCAATCTGGCTGAGGTGCTCGATGCGATCAGCTACACCATCCGGGAAAGGGTGCGTATCAAAGGGGAGCTGATGGCAAAGACGGCTCAGAGCCGTATCTCTGGCTATATGGTGGGCGCGGTGCCGGTGGGACTGGCCGTGATCCTTTACCTCCTCAACCCCAAATACATGGGGCAATTGTTCGAGCATGTCTGTGGGTACATTATGCTTGCCTGTGCAGGCATCGGGATTGCGCTTGGTTTCGCCGCGATGAGCAGGATAATGAAACTTGATGTTTGAGGTAGGGAGGAAGGCCAATGGCATTCAAGAAGTTACCCAGCCTCGAAGAACGTCTCGCGGAATTCGGAACGCTTGACAGGCCGGTAAGCCTGGAGGAGATAGAGCTATCTCTGCCCTTCACTGAACGCGTGATATGGCCGCTGCTCAACAGTCTGGCCGAGCTGGCCTTACGCATGTCACCGGCAAAAGTCAATGAAAGAGTCCAGCATAAGCTTGACCTGGCTGGGAATCCCTATACTATCAGCAGGTTCAAAGCGACCCAGATGCTCGCTGCCCTCCTGTTTGCAGGCGTTGGGTTTGCTCTGTTTCTGTTGTTGAAGAAACAGTCAATGACGATGCGCTTGTTGCTGCCCTTCGTAGGGGCCGGGCTGGGGTACTACTTACCCGAATTCTCGCTCAACAGCAAGATCAAGAAGCGACAACGTAATATCATCAGAGCACTCCCCGATGCGCTTGACCTGCTGACCATCTGCGTGGAGGCCGGGCTGGGCTTTGATGCGGCAATGGCGAAAGTGGCCGAGAAGTGGAACAATGAGCTGAGCGTAGCTTTCGGCCGGGTGATCACTGAAATTCAGTTAGGTAAGCTGCGCCGCGAAGCACTGCGTGATATGGCCGATCGTATGGAGGTACGGGATGTCTCCACCTTTGTGGCGGCCATTATTCAGGCTGACCAGCTTGGTGTCAGTATTGCTAAGGTGCTGCGCATTCAGTCAGATCAAATGCGGCTCCGGCGCCGCCAGCGTGCCGAGGAGCAGGCTAACCAGGCCGGTATTAAGATGCTGCCCGCCATCGTCTTTCTGATCTTCCCTGCCATCTTCATCATTCTGCTGGGGCCAGCCGCGATCCAGATAATAAAGATGGTCACGAGCGGACAACTGTCCATCTTCGGATAAGAGAACAGGTATTCGCGTCTGTGTCATTTATTGAGAAAGCTGGCCTGCGCTGGTCAGCGCTGTACAGACATTTTCTAGACCTTCTGTTCCCTCCCCGGTGCCTCGGCTGCCGGAAACCGGGCGTCTGGTTATGCCAGGCCTGCCTGGAGCAGGTCCCTCGGATTGAGTCTTCATTTTGCTCCATCTGCGGAGATAGAGCAGGCAACGACGGGCTGTGCAGCCGTTGCCGCACCCGGCCTCTGCGCATCGAACGCATCCGATCCGTGCTCTATTTCGAGGGCGTACTGCGTGAGGCAATCCATCGTCTCAAATACCGGGGCTGTGTTGCCCTGGCGGAACCTCTTGGCAGCCTGATGGCTGCATATCTGGATGAGCATCCTATGCCTGCAGATGTGGTGGTGCCGGTGCCGCTGCATATCACTCGCCTGCGCGAGCGCGGATATAACCAGGCAGCTCTGCTGGCGCACGAGATGGCCAGAGGGAATGGGCTGGTGGTAAACGAGCATACGCTTGTGCGCGAGCGTGCCACTGCCGCGCAGGTAACGCTCAGCGCCGAGGAGCGCAGGTTGAATGTCAAAGAAGCTTTTCGCTGTGTGGACGCCGGTGTAGTCGGCAGAAAGGTGCTGCTGATTGACGACGTATGCACCACCGGCGCCACGCTGGAGGCCTGCGCTCTGGCCCTGTATGAGGGAGGGGCATCGAGCGTACAGGCCCTCACGTTGGCTCGTGCCCGCTAAATTCTATTCCGCAATGAGGAGGCGACTATGAACGTATCCGTGTTTACCCGCAATATGGAGATGACCCCCCATCTGAGCAGATACGTTGACCAGAAGATAAGCAAACTGGACCGCTACCTCCCCTCAATAGAAGAGGCACGTATGGACCTCTCGGTGGAGAATACCCGCAACATGGCTCATAGCCAGGTGGCACAGTTGACCGTGCGCGTGCGCGGCACCATTCTACGCGCTGAGGAGCGCACCAACGACATGTTCGCCTCGATTGACGCCGTGTTGGACAAGATGTACCGCCAGATCGCGCGTTACAAGGGAAAAAGGCAGGATCGGTTCTCTCAGAATGCCGAGCCTTTGCCCATTGAGGAAGGGGAGCCCGAGCCGCCAGGGGAGATTGTGCGCGTCAAGCGCTTCGAGGTGCGCCCGATGACGCCGGAGGAGGCCATCGAGCAGATGGAATTGCTGGGACACAGTTTCTACATTTTCCTTAACGCTGATGAGAACGCCATCAACGTCGTGTACAGGCGCAGTGACGGAAACTATGGCCTGTTACAGCCAGAAGTCTAGGGTACAGCTCCTCGCGAATGACAAGAGGCCCGGTTAGCCGGGCCTCTTGCATTGCAGTCGTGGTTGAAATGGAGAAAATAACCCTTTTCCTGTTTGTCGGTGGCTGGGGAGATAGCGATGTTGAGGAGACGTTGCGGGGTGCCCATCAGGCCGCCGCGCGCGATCTGCTGGAAAGATTGCTGCGGACGGGATTGATCGGCCGGGCTATAGTCGCCACCGATAACCCGACCTGGGCCAACGCGATGGCCGATCTGCCGATTGTGGTGGACCCCGACCAGCAAAATGAGCCTTTCCATTTCGGACGGCGTCTGGCCAGGCTGATCGAGAAGTATGCTGCCCGGCGCGTACTCTACGCTGGCGGCGCCTCAGCCCCACTTATGACCACTGCACGCTGGAGCGAGACTCTACTCTCTCTTGCGGAAGCAGAGCGACTGGCGATCACTAACAACGTCCATTCCTGTGACTGGCTTGGCCTCACTGGCGCAGACGAGGTGACCGGGCTGGTGGCAGGGGCTGCGAGCGATAATGCACTGGCCTGGATGCTGGCAAACGAAGGGAAGATGAAGGTTGAGAGCCTGCCACCCTGTGCAGCCACCCGCTTCGACCTGGACACACCGGCTGACCTGCTGATCGCGCGATGCCATCAGGGGATAGGACCGCACCTGCGTGCTTTCCTGAATGCTCTTAACTGGCCGCATACTCAGGTGGAGGAGATATTGGCGGTGCTGGCACGTGAGGGAAGCTCTCTGACGATTATCGGGCGCGTCTCCTCAGCGGCCTGGGCCGCTTTGGAGCAGGCTACACACTGCTGGGTACGTGTCTTTGCTGAGGAACGCGGCATGCGAGCCAGCGGCCGTCAGATGCGTGGGGAGGTGCGCTCACTGGTCTCCGAATATCTTGACCTGGTGGGATGTGAGGCTTTCTTCGACAGGCTGGCAGAACTGGCCGACGGGGCCTTGATTGATAATCGGGTGATCCTGGCTGCACACAGGGTGTGGCCTGCACGGCGCGATCGTTTCAACGCTGATCTGCACCGCTGGGAGCTGGTGGAAGAGCCTTTTCTACGCAGTTTCGCACGGGCAGCTGCCGGGGCACGGATACCGGTGTTATCGGGAGGGCACTCAGTTGTGGCTGGCGGGTTGCTGGCACTGGTCGAGGTGCTGCGCGCGAGGGTATCCGGGTGTGTGCCTGATGCCCCGTGAACATACCTGTCAGAGATCACGATCTTGCGCCCTGGAAGCCGGGACAATGACCCGCAGCCTTCCGGGCAGCACCCTGTAGTTTATGCGGGTGGCTGACCGCTCAAACAACTCGCCGTCAGCGTGGATTGGGGTGGGCGGTTCGCACTCAATGGTAAGGCAGGTGGTACGCGCGTAGCTCACCTCTGGCCGCTTAACGTGACTTCCGTCGAAGGTGGTCGGTAACAGACGCAGTAACTTTAGCCGGCTTAGTCCACCAGCGAAGACAAAGTCCAGACAGCCATCGTCTGGGGCAGCGAATGGTGTCATCCAGAAAGCACCTCCGGTGCGGCGGGTGTTGCCCACTGAGACGAGCGAAACCGGACCACTGTATTCTCCCCCGTCCCAGGCAAGCCGCATATACCAGGGTTTGTGGGAGAGGATCGTTTTTAATGCCGCCAGTATATAGCGCGGCGTTCCCTGAATACGTTTCATCGCTGCCTGGGTGGCGGTCACCATCGGCTCCAGGCCGATTGCGGAGTTATTGTCGAAAAAACGGCCGTTGACACATCCGACATCCATCACACGCGTGTGGCCCGCCTTAATGACGCGGCAGGCGCTCTCGATCTCCTTCTCAAGGCCCATCATATCCGCGAAATCATCCGCTGAGCCCAGGGGGATGATGCCCAGTGGACCGGCCACCCCATCCCCTGCAGCCTGCATCAGACCGTTGACCACCTCACTGATACTTCCATCGCCTCCGGCGGATACGATAGGAGAGAAGCCGGCCAGCGCCGCCTCCCGTGCCAGCTCGATACCGTGGTCAGGTCCCTCTGTTATCACCAGCTCATAATCCAGGCCTATCTCCCGGCAAGCCTTTTCAATTGCTGGAATGGCTGCCCTGGCCTTCCAACGGCCAGCGTATGGATTGAGGATGATCCTGGCTATACCCATAGCAACAAGGTAACCATTCAGGCGGTGACTGTAGGGGCCAGGTGCACCTGGCCCGTCCACCTTCCTGAGCCTGCGACCAGTGGTCGGCCTTCACCGACCAGGTCTCTCATTGATGCGCGCAGCGGTGCTGCGCCCGTACCCGGCTATTGTTTTCGCGCTGGCATCAGAGCCGGGCTTCTGAGGTCTTGCAAAAGGCCATTGAAACCCGACCTATCCCAGCCAGAGCCAAACTCCTATGCCCACAAATAAGACGCTTGAAAGCCACAGAAGTGCTCGCCTGGGAAGTAGCCGGCATAGTCCCTCCCCTCCGAGCACTCCCAAAGCTGTCACCGCGATCAACGCTGTCGTTCCACCAGCGAAGACGGGAAAGGGGTTCAGACTCCTGGCTGCCAATCCCAGGACAGCCAGTTGGGTTTTGTCACCCATCTCTGCAATGAACAGCAGCCAGAATGTGGAAACAAAGGCCCGCCAGGCGTTGCTGCGGCAATCATCATCCTGGCATGAAGGATTGGCATCCCCCTTTTTCGCTCCTATGGCTTCGCGAGCGACCAGGGCGCCCATTCCAACGAACATGATGGCTGCTGCACTTTTAAGGACGCGCGCCGGCACGATGCTGCCTGCTATCTGACCACCGGTGGCACCCAATGCCGTGACCACAGTCAGGGCCAGGCTCGCCCCGAGCAATACGGCCCAGGGACGGCGGTACTTGCAGCTCTGCATCAGGACTGCCAGTTGGGTCTTGTCACCCAGCTCAGCCAGGAAGATCAACCCGAATGTTGTGAACGCTGTGTCCAAATCCATAACGCCTTAGATTCTACAACAGAATCCGAGAGCTGTCCAATTTGTTCGCTGGTGGTGAGGGTTTATCAGCGTTCTAATCTTGTTTGTTCGCAGTCAGGCACGAAGCGCCAGCGGAACGCTGGTCTGGGCCTTTTCAACGCCACTCCGCTTTGCTTAGAACCTCTCAGAAAGACCGTACAAGCGGCATCCCTATGCCGCTTATACCGACGCATAGGATGCGTCGGTTACGATTTCCGGTAGGCTCTTAGTGTTTCACTACGAGCATCTTAAGTAACCGCCTACCTATGCCGACTGAAGTCGCCCGCTTTGGGCCGCAGGCCTTCGGTCGGCCTGCGCCGACCGCTGTTTCCGCGTCGGCGCAGGCACCTGTATAAGGTCGTTTTCCAGCCGGCACACGGCGGCAGGCAGCCGGGTAAGTAATTAACATCTTCATCAGAGTATTGACAAGCCCTCACTGGTGGTTACCCTATCTTGCTGACCGCTCTGGCTGCCAACTCCAGCACCTGGAGGCGCGGTTTACGAACGCGCAGCACAGTTATGTACCGTGCACCACAGGTTGCTATCTCGTGTTGGCCACATCACTGCGCAGTTGCGACTCCCGCGCCACACATGGGGTATGGCTCAGGTATACGTCAAACCGGCTCCTGCGAACATGGTGGAATCCACTATTCCCCGGGTTTGCCCCCTTTTTCTGGGATGGTTCATTTTCTCCTCGAAATTGGTTTACACTTCAGGCTGCCTCGAAGATCGGCTGCCTGACGCAAAGTAGGGGCGCAGCGCGCTGCGCCCCTACCTGCGCCCCTACGGCTGTTGCGCTGCGCCCCTACGGCGCCCCCACTATGGCCACTGGTCGGCCTCTGCCGACCGGCGCGCCGGCGCAGGCCGACGCCCGGCGCGCAGCGCCCAAAGAGGCCGATTTCAATCGGGCGGCATCCGGTATAACTCAGAGTGTCAACCAATTTCACTACCCGACATAATGGCTGTCGAGCCAATGAGGGGACTCCTGCCCTGACCAGGTCCTCGCCAACCAGAGCAATTTGCGGCATACTTACGCCATCTCATTGATGGAGAGTGGAAAAATGCCGC
>Ga0209101_1000799_pt1 | contig 25313 bp, 19 predicted proteins | sample ConPoolayeCmetaG_FD_185481 | JGI IMG/M metagenome (GOLD analysis project Ga0209101, IMG submission 185481) | Hot spring microbial mat communities from California, USA to study Microbial Dark Matter (Phase II) - Cone Pool mat layer C metaG... ...
GCGGTGCTGCTGGCAAGCCTGCTGGTGATCGCTGTTACCGGCTTCGTGGTCGAGGGACTCCGCCTGGCCGAAGGAAGCCGACTGGCCGCCCAGGACCCCGCGCAGGCCCCCTGGTTCCAGGCCGCCGGCTGGGCGCCAGTGGGATGGCTGGTAGCGCAGAGTCTATCGGCAGTTCATTCCGAGACGCTTCGCGTCTGGCACCAGGTTTTCTGGTGGGTTCATGGGCTTGTGGCGCTGGCGTTCGTGGCCACCATTCCGTTTACAAAAGCGTTCCACCTGCTCAGCTCGCCGCTGAACATCTTTTTGCGCAATGCGGAGCCTGCCGGGCGGTTGGCCGTGTCGGCGCCTTCCGGGGTGCGGACGATCGGTGATTTCACCTGGCGGCAAGCGCTACAGATCGATGCGTGCACGTGGTGCGGCAAATGCCAGGAAGTTTGCCCGTGGTTTGCCGCCGGCGCGCCCCTGTCGCCCCGCAACCTGGTGCAGAAGCTCGGCGCCGCTTTGGCCCGTGCCGCGCGACGCCGCAACGGCCAACTGGAAGACCTGCACGCCACTGCGGCGCCGGCCGAAGAGGTGTGGTCCTGCTGTACGTGCCGGGTGTGCGAGGCGGCCTGCCCGGTGTACATCCAGCACCCGACGTTGATCATCGATGTGCGGCGCCATCTGGTCGATCAAGGTCAGATCGCCGAGGGTTTGCAAGACGCGCTGGTGAACTTGCAGCGTTACGGCAACTCGTTCGGTCAGTCGCCGCGCAAGCGGGCCGAGTGGACCAAAAACCTGGGCGTGCCAGTCAAGGATGCGCGCAAAGAGCCGGTCGAGTGGCTGTGGTTCGTAGGCGATTACGCCTCGTACGATCCGCGCGTGCAGCCCGTCACACAGGCAACAGCCCGGGTGTTGCACCTGGCCGGAGTGGACTTCGGTATTCTGCAAGACAAGGAACAGAACGCCGGCAACGACGTGCGCCGCACGGGCGAAGAAGGGTTGTTCGAATTGCTGCGCGAGAAGAACAGCAAAGCGCTGCAAGGGGCGAACTTCAACCATGTATTCACCACCGACCCGCATACCTTCAACACGCTGAAGCACGAGTACTGCTCGCCCCACGGACAGCAAGACCCGATCTGTCCTGCTCTCCAGGGCAAGCAGGTGGTGCATTACACCGAGCTGTTCGATCAGTTGCTGAAGGACGGAAAGCTGATAGTGCGTCGGCGGCTGGGGCGCGCGGTTACCTTCCACGACCCGTGCTACCTGGGCCGTTATAACGGCGTGTACGACGCGCCGCGTCGCGTGCTGGAGGCGCTGGGGGTGACGCTGGTCGAGATGCCGCGGAATCGGGAAAACAGCTTTTGTTGCGGCGCCGGCGGCGGTCGCATCTGGATGAAGGATGCTCCCGCTCCTAGCGGTCACCAGCGCCCGGCCGAAAGCCGCATCAAAGAGGCCTTGGTCCTCTCCGGCGTGCAGTACCTGGTTGTGGCCTGCCCCAAAGACCTGGCCATGTTCCAGGACGCCGTGAAGACCGTCGGCGCCGAGGGCCGGCTGAAAGTGGTGGATATTGCAGAACTAGTTTGGGAGGCGGTGGCAGAGACGCCGCAGCTTGTAACCCAGCAGCAGGAACTGGCTCAAACATAGCCGTCTTGCGTCGAGGAAAAGGCAAGCTCACAGCAGTTTAACAGCAAGCGTGCCAACAAGGACAGCAGCGGCGCTAACAGGAACAGCAAGCGCGCTAACAGCGACAGCAACCGCGCCAATACCAATAGTGCTAGTGTAGCTTCCACATGCCGTTGGAGAGACAGATATGATCCGCCCGCATCCCCAAGTGAGGATCGGGGTATATGTGTGCCACTGCGGCACGAATATCGCCGGTGTCATCGACGTGATGGAACTGACCGCCTTCGCGGCCAAACTACCCAACGTCGTGGTGGCTAAAGAATACAAGTATATGTGTTCCGACCCCGGTCAGGACCTGCTCAAGAAGGACATAGTGGAACACCGGCTGGAACGGGTAGTGGTGGCGGCCTGCTCTCCCAATCTGCACGAGAAGACTTTCCGCAAAGCGGCCGAGGACGCCGGGCTGAATCCGTTCCTGGTGCAGATGGCAAACATCCGCGAGCACGTAGCCTGGGTTACCGACGACAAAGACCTGGCTCTGGCAAAGGCCAAAGCGCAAGTGGCAGCGGCGGTGCGGCGCGTAGTGGGACACGAGGCGCTAGAGCGCAAGTATGTGAACATCAATCGGCGGGTGCTGGTCGTCGGCGGAGGAATCGCCGGCATCCAGGCCGCCCTGACGCTGGCCGATTCCGGCAAGGAAGTGGTCCTCGTGGAGCGCGAGGCGACCATCGGCGGCCACATGGCCATGTTCGACAAGACCTTCCCCACGCTCGATTGTGCCGCCTGCATCCTCACCCCCCAAGATGACCGCCGTAAAGGATCATCCCCGCATCCGGTTGCTTTAGCTGTCCGAGGTCGCCGAGGTGAGCGGTTCGGTGGGCAACTACCACGTCAAGGTGCGGCGCAAGGCGCGATCATCGAAGAGCGCTGCGTGGGCTGCATGAAGTGCATCGAGGAATGCGTGTTCCGCTCCCCCAAGTTCCCCAACGCCTTCGACCAGGGTCTGGGGTTGCGCAAACCAGTGTACATGCCCTTTCCCCAGGCCGTCCCTCCTGTGCCGGTCATCGACCCGGAGACCTGCCTGTGGCTGAAAACCGGCAAGTGCAAGCAGACCTGCGTGGCAGCCTGCGGGGAACGCAACGCCGTTGACCTCCAGCAGCAGGATTGGTACGAGGAATTCGACGTGGGGGCGATCATCGTGGCCACCGGCTTTCGAGCCTTCGACCCCACCCCGATGCGCTTCTACGGTTACGGAGTGTTTCCCCAGGTGTACTCGGCGCTGGAAGTGGAACGGCTGCTCAATGCCGCCGGGCCGACGCAGGGGAAAGTGGTGTTGCGCGACGGCAGCACGCCCAAGCGGGTGGGCATCGTCCACTGCATCGGCAGCCGCGATCACAACTATCATCCCTACTGTTCGCGGGTCTGCTGCATGTATTCGCTGAAGCTGGCCCACCTGATCAAGGAAAAGACCGGCGCTGAAGTGACCAACTTCTACATCGACATTCGCACGCCAGGCAAGGCCTTCGAGGAGTTCTTCGAACGAGTGCAGAAGGAAGGGGTGCGGTTCATCCGCGGCAAGGTGGGCGATGTGCGCCCCGGACCGCCCGACGAAAACGGCCAGCCGCAAGGGCTTGTCCTCCAGGTGGACGACACGCTGCGGGGCCGGGTGACGAAGTTCCCGGTGGACATGCTCGTTCTGGCAGTGGCTTTGGAACCGGCCGAAGGCGCCGACGACGTGCGGCGGATGTTCAACATGAGCTGCTCCAGCGAGGGCTTCTTCCTGGAGAAGCATCCCAAGCTGGCGCCGGTCAACACGGTCAACGACGGCGTTTTCCTGGCTGGAGCTTGTCAGGGGCCGAAGGACATTCCCGATTGCGTCGCCCAGGCCGACGCGGCAGCCGCACAAGCCCTGGCGATTATCGACTGCGGTCGCATCCCCTTGGAGCCAAATACAGCCTGGGTGGATGAGGAGCTATGCTCGGGCTGCAAGACTTGCATCCCGCTGTGCCCGTATTCGGCCATCAGCCGCGACCCGCAAAAAGGCGTTGCCGTAATCGACCAGTCGTTGTGCAAAGGTTGCGGCACTTGCGTGGCGGCGTGTCCGACGGGTGCGGCTCAGCAGCACCTGTTCACCGATGCGCAAATTTACGACGAGATTGAAGGGATACTGCGCTATGCCTGAAACTACACACTTGGCCAGCAGCCAAAAGTCGTCGGCCGAGGCCTTCCAGCCGCGAATTGTGGCCTTCTTCTGCAACTGGTGCACTTACACCGCCTCGGACCTGGCCGGGGTTTCTCGGATGCAATACGAGCCTAACGCGCGGGTCATCCGGCTGATGTGCTCCGGCCGGTTGGACCCGCAATTCGTGCTGGCCGCCCTGCGCCAGGGGGCCGACGGAGTGCTGATCGGCGGCTGCCATCCCGGCGATTGCCACTACCAGGAAGGCAACTACAAATGCCTGCGGCGATATGAATTGCTGCGGCGGCTGTTAGTGCAGATGGGCATCCACCCGCAGCGCGTCCGGCTGGAGTGGATATCGGCCTCCGAGGGAGACCGGGTGCGCGATGCGATAAACGAACTGACCGAACAACTCCGTCAGTTGGGGCCGCTACGGCTGGAGCCAATTCCTGCCCCGCACGGAGAAGCAATCACCCCGTCGGCCAGGCGCACAAGCCAGCCGGCGCTGGCAGGAGCGAAGTAAGCTCAAATCGCAACACACGCCGGGGTGGCGGCCGGCGGCGGCTTGCCGTGCCGTCAAGTTGCCGCTGGAAGCTGTTGTCGGCCGAATTGGTCGCGGCGGGCGCTGTGCGCCGGCGGGCTAACTGGGTGCTGGCCAGCCGGCGGGTGTCCAGAAGCAGTAAACACTATGAGGAGAGAACAACATGGCAAAGCCCAAGGTCGGTTTTTACTGGTGCGCGTCTTGCGGCGGCTGCGAAGAGGCCGTAGTGGACCTGGCCGAAGCTGTGCTGGACGTGGTGCAGGTGGTCGACATCGTCTTCTGGCCGTGCGCGACCGACTTCAAGCGCTCCGATGTGGAAGCCATGGCCGACGGCGAAATGGCGGCCTGCTTCGTCAACGGGGCTATCCGCTCATCCGAACAGCTCGAAATGGCAGAACTCTGCCGCCGCAAATCTCAACTGCTGGTGGCTTTCGGCAGTTGTTCGCACACCGGGGGCGTGCCAGGCCTGGCCAACATGTTCACCCCCGAAGCGATACTAGCGGCCGTTTACAGCGATGGAAGTTTCAGCACCGTCAATCCGCAAAACACGCTTCCGTCCCAGCACGTTGCCAGCCCGGAAGGCCAGTTGGAGTTGCCTACGCTGGACGAGTCGGTCAAAGCGCTGGACCAAGTGGTGCCGGTAGATTACTACTTGCCCGGCTGTCCGCCGCCTGTGAAGCTGATCGTGGAAGCCGTGACCGCCATCGTGCAGGGGAAGCTGCCGCCGCGGGGCACTGTGCTGGCGCCCGATATGGCCCAGTGCCGCGACTGCCCGCGCATCGACAGCAAACCCGAAGAGGCCTTCAGCAAGCAGTTTGTTCGGCCGCATCAGATTCAAATCGATCCGGAAAAATGCTTCCTCGCCCAAGGGCTGCTGTGCCTGGGGCCAGCCACTCGCTGCGGCTGCGATCATGCCTGCATCAACGGCAACATGCCTTGCACGGGGTGTCTGGGGCCGGTGAGCCGGGCAACCGACTACGGCGCAGCAGCGCTTTCGGCGATCGCCTCGCTGGTGGCAAGCAACGACGCCCGAGAAATTAGCGCCATCATGGACCAAATCCCAGACCCGGCCGGGACTTTTTACCGCTACAGCTTGCCGGCTTCGCAACTGTTCAAACGACTGGAGCCGGTTGGAAACGGAGGGCAACAGCGATGAGCCAAACGATAACAATCGATCCCATTACACGTCTGGAAGGGCACGGCAAGATCGAGATATTCCTCGACGATCAAGGCAACGCTACGCGGGCATACTTTCAGGTTCCCGAGTTGCGGGGCTTCGAAAAGTTCGCCGAGGGGTGACCGGCCGAGGATATGCCGCAGATAACTTCACGCATCTGCGGCGTGTGCCCTACGGCGCACCACATGGCGGCGGTCAAAGCGCTGGACGATTTGTATAAAGTCCAGCCGCCCCCGGCCGCGCTGGCCATCCGCCAATTGGTGTACAACACCTTCATGTTCGAGGATCATGCCCTGCACTTTTACTTTCTGGGCGGACCCGACTTTGTGGTCGGCCCCGACGCTCCTAAAGCCAAGCGCAACATCCTGGGCGTGCTGGAGAAAGTGGGCCTGGAGATCGGCAAGCGCGTAATCGCCATGCGGCGCGAAGCCCGCGACCTGATCGCCCTTGCTGGCGGCAAAGTGATCCATCCGGTTTTGGGCCTGCCCGGTGGCGTGGCCAAACAGCTCAAGCCCGAGGATCAGGAACGTGCCATCCGAGTGGCCGAGCAAGCGGTCGAGTTCGGCAAATTCAGTTTGCAGGTCTTCCACGACGTCGTGCTGAAGAATCCGCAGTATGTGGAGCTGGTTACTTCGGAGGCTTATACCCACCGTACCTATTACATGGGTCTGGTGGACAACAGTAACAAGGTCAACTTTTACGATGGGCTGTTGCGGGTAGTGGATCCGGCCGGACGCGAAACGGTCAAGTTCCCCATCCGCGATTATCTCAAGCACGTGGGCGAGCACGTCGAACCGTGGAGCTACATCAAGTTTTGCTATTTGAAAAACATAGGCTGGAAAGGTTTCGAGGAAGGCGCCCAAAGCGGCATTTATGCCGTGGCCCCCTTGGCCCGCCTTAACGCCGCCGACGGCATGGCCACTCCCCTGGCCCAGCAGGCTTACGAGGAGTTCTATCGCACCCTGGGCGGCAAGCCGGTGCATTACACGCTGGCCAACCACTGGGCACGGTTGATCGAAATGCTTTCGGCGGCAGAGATGATGCGCATCTGGGCGTCCAACCCCAATCTGACAAGCCCCGACATTCGCAACATCCCCACCGCCACGCCGGAAGAAGGCATCGGCGTGGTCGAGGCCCCGCGCGGCACACTGATCCACCACTATCGAACCGACTCCCGAGGTGTTATCACCAAAGCCAATCTGATCGTGGCCACTCAGAATAACGCCGCCCGGATAGCCATGTCGGTCGACAAAGCCGCCCGGCAGTTGATTCGCAACGGTCAGGCAGACGACGCGATATTGAACAAGATCGAGATGGCCTTTCGGGCGTACGATCCCTGTCATGGTTGCGGAACCCATGCTCTGATGGGCCAGATGCCGCTGCGGGTGCGGATTTACGATCCGCAGGGCAACTTGGTCCGCCAGATAGTTCGCGATTGACAATATGTCAGGCCAACGTGCGTGGCAGGGCGGCCAGCACAGTCAGGCCGGGGACGAACAGGCGCCCGTACATCACAGGCGCCGGTGCACGACCAGTGCCGGTACATCACAGGTGCCGGTACATCACAGGTGCCGGTACATGGTGCTCGCCACATGATGGGCGCCGCACGGCGGTGCGACACAGTGGGTGATACGACGCTGTGGCAACTGGCCACGGCAGCGCGCGGCAAAACGAGCATGAAGTAGGCAGTCGGTTGCCCAGCCGCGGCGCCGGCGACAAAATCAGGGCGTTGGCTATCGGGAGAGTAGGCTATGGTGTCCCCAGAATTGTTGCGGCGGTTCCCCTACTTTTCTGGCGTAAGCCACGAAACCCTTCGCAAACTGGCCATGCTGGCCGAAGAAAGAACCTTCGCCGAAGGGGAAACGGTTTTCCGGGAATGGGAGCGGGCCGACTACCTGTACATCGTACTTTCCGGACAGGTCGAGATCCGCTTCATGGTTGCTGGCGAACCACGCACCGTCGATACCGTCGAAGAGCGCGAGCTGCTGCTCTGGGCAGCTCTGGTCGAGCCGTACCGCACCACGGGCATCGGCGTATCTACCCGAGACACAAAGGTCATCGCCTTCGAGGCGAATCAGTTGCGCCGTTTGTGCGCCGAAGACGCACGTCTGGGCTACAGCCTCATGCGCGAGGCCGTCAAGGCCATTGCCGATCGCCTGGAAGGCACACGCATCCAATTGGCCCTGGTCTGAGACGCGCTTGCTCTGTCAGCGGTACTGCCGGGCCAGTATTTCACCACAGGCGCATATTGCCAAGTGGATAGGTCCGGGCTGCACCTTCCTTTGTCAAGGCCGGCCAGCACTGGCCAGTCGTTTCAAATCCTACACTGCGCGTCCCGAGAGCATTCTTGGGCGGGCCAGCTTGTTTTCCGGCCGCTCTGGGCTGACTCGTGCTGGACGGTCCACGCCGCCCTTGGGTTGGCAAGGTGTTCCTACTGCGTCGGCTTATGGTGCAAGCGAGTCGATCGCCGGATATTCTGTACTATTCCGGAGGTGCCAATCAAACAAGCACCTTGCCGGCCGGGAAGGCTCCGGGGACATCGCAGACCCAAGCGCATCGGGAGCGTGGGATGACCGTTCGGCTGCGACTGACGATTGCTATCGTAGCAGTAATTCTGGTAGCCAATTGTGCGCTGTCGCTGTTTACCGTTCTTTATTTGGGCCGGATATGGCTCGACGAGGTGCAGACCCGGGTGCGTCTGAATTTGGGCGCCGCCCGAACCGTGTACAACGACCGGCTGCGGGAAATCAGCTTGTTTCTCATTGGTTTGTCGTTCAATCAGCAGTTGTCGGCCGGGCTGCAAAGCCCGCAGTGTCACGGCAAGCAACTGGTCTCGCCGGCAGAGTATCAATCCAGCGGATTGGACTTTCTAACTGTGGTGGATGCCCAGGGCCGTGCTGTATTTCGTGCCCACAACCCGCAGGCCTATGGCGACGATGTTTCTGCCAATCCGCTGGTATCGCTGGCGTTGCGCGAAGGCAAGTCGGTCAAGGGAACGGTGATTGTGGATCGGAGTGTGCTGGGGCGCGACGGCGCGGAATTCCTTGCCCGTGCCAGCTTCGACCCTCCCGACCCTGACGACGGCCAGTCTGACGCACCACACGCGCACGAAGACGGTATGGTAATGGGAGCAGCGGCGCCGGTTCGCGACGCGCAAGGGAAACTGGTGGGGGTGTTGTTTGGCGGCTACTTGCTCAACCGCAGTTACGAGCTGGTGGACACCATTCGCGGCCAGGTATTTGGCAATCAGTTTTTCCACGGAGTGCCGGTGGGCACGGTCACTATTTTTCAGGATGGCCTGCGGATTTCGACCAACGTCTTGCGGCCCGACGGTGCGCGAGCCGTAGGAACTCAGCTGCGCACCGAAGTGTACGAAAAAGTGGTCAAGCGCGGCGAGACCTGGGCGGCGCCCACCCGAGTGCTAGACCACTGGTACATCACTGCCTACGAACCGCTGCGTGACCCAGAGGACCGCATCATCGGCGCACTTTACGTGGGGCTGTTGCAGGAGCCTTTTACCCATCGCCGCAACTTGCTGACCGGTTTCTTACTGGCAGCCGTAGGCAGCACCACGGCAGCCAGTCTGGTGTTGTTGTTGGCGATCGTCCGCCGCACGTTGCAGCCGATCGGGCAGATAATCGCCATGTGCCAGCGGGTGATCGAGGGCGACATTTCGGCGCGTGTGGGAATCCGGCCGCCGGGAGAGATGGGAGTCCTTTGCCAGCAGATCGACGCCATGGCCGAGGCCATCGCCCAGCGCCAACAACGGCTCCAAGAGGCCACCCGCGAACAAATCGGCCGCAGCGAAAAGCTGGCCGCCATCGGGCGGCTTGCGGCCGGCGTGGCCCACGAAATCAATAATCCGCTGACAGGCGTGCTGACCTTCGCCCACCTGATGCGCGACAAGCCCCACCTGAGGCAGTCCGATCGGGAAGACCTGGAGGTGATCATTCGTGAGACTACGCGTGCGGCGGGCATTGTGCGCGGACTGCTCGACTTTTCCCGGCTGCGCCCCGGGCCGAAACAACCGCTGAACATCAACGACGTAATCCGCCGCACCATCGGCCTGCTCGGCACTCAACAACTGTTGCGCAATATCATGGTGGTCGAAGACTTCGAGGAAAACCTTCCCCCGGTGCTGGGCGACGTCAACCAATTGCAACAGGTATTGCTCAACCTGTCGCTGAACGCCTGCGAAGCTATGCCCAACGGAGGCACACTGATGTTCACCACCACTGCCGCCGCAGGAAAAGTGATCATCAAACTCAGCGATACAGGGCACGGCATATCGCGCGAAAACCTGGAACGGGTGTTCGAGCCGTTCTTTACTACCAAGCCGCCGGGCAAAGGAACCGGTTTGGGACTGAGCGTCAGCTATAACATCGTCCAACAGCACGGCGGCACTATGGAAGTCGAAAGCATAGAAGGCAAGGGCACCACTTTCTCGGTAATTTTGCCAGCAGCGGACGTCGCGCCGGGCGCTGGCGCAAACACAGACGGAAGCGACACCGCTGCGGCTTGAACGACGTCCGAATTGGCTTGGTCGGATGCCCTGCGTGGCGCCCGACCATCAGGGATTCGATTAGGTACTGCGAACGACGGAGCAACGCGCTGCTGCTGCGTCCGGCTACGGGAGCACGACCTATTGAGCTTCGCAAATCGTACCGACACGAAGTTTCCTGGTTTTTTTAGCCGCTTCGGTGTCCTTTGGTTTTGCGAAAGCCAATAGCGCCCCGCGCGATGCAACGATTCGTGGGCTTTACGTCTGTTGCGATCTTGCTGATCGCCAGCCAGCCGCCAACGCCAAACGCGGCCACGAGGGAGCGTGGCCTTCCACATCACTATCAATCGGGGGGCGGCCGCGACGGAGCGTGGACCTTGTAATCTGCGCGGGCAGGAATGCAGCGTTCTCGGTGCAAAAACATATCATTTCACCCCGCGCGCAGCATTTGATTTCCATATTGCTCGCTGGTTCCGTCGGTCTCGCCGGTCAAGCGGTTGCGTTGGAACCGAGCAGTGCAATCAGGTAACGGGCCGCCAAACCGCAGAGGATCAACGCGGCGCCGATGATCGTCCACCAGGCAGGCTGTTCGCCCCAGGCCAGGTAAACCCAGACGGGCTGCAACACTGGCTCCAACAGCCCGATCGCCACTGCCTCATGGCTGCTGATGCTCCGCAAAGCGCGGGCCATTAGCAGATATGGGACGGCCATTTGGAGCATTCCGAAGCCGGCCAGTACCAGAAGCTGGAACCAACTGGGCGACACACCCGAGGCTACTGCCCAGGGGGCCAGCAACAGCACCGCGCCAACGTGGCAGACGGCGACCAGCCACGCCTGATTTTCGTTGTTCATTCGTCGCAGCAGCAGGACTACCCAGCCGTAAGCCAGTCCGGCCAGAAGCCCCATCACCACGCCCACGATGTCCTTTCCGCCGGCCTCGTAGCAGACTATCAGGCCGACTCCTGTTAGCGCTGCCACCAGTGGAAGCAAATCGCGGCGTAGCACTCGTTCGCCCAGTACCACGCCGAAGACAAGAACCCAGAATGGAGCGGTCATTTGCAGCCAGATGGCGTTGGCGGCGGTGGTCAGCGTCATGGATGTCAGGAAAGTGCCCGACATTGCGGCAAAGCTTACCATCAGCGGCACAAGCCCCAGACGCCACCGCGGCGTGCGCACCAGCGGCATAAGCAGCACCAGTGCGAAGGCAGCACGCCAGAATGCCAGCAGTACGCCGCGGGATTCGGACGGCCAATCCAGAAAGACGGGCGATTTTACGAAAAAGCCGCTGCTGCTCCACATTACGGCAGCCGCCAGGGCGCACAGTCGCCCTGCGAGCTTGCTGGGAGCCAATTGATGTTCACACTGACGGTTCATTGTCGCCGTATGGTAAAGTCGCCGGTCGGAGAAGGAAAGGCCCCGCAGGCGATTCCGCAGGGCACGCAGGATTCCCCGGCTAAGAATCGTCCGCAGCGGGCTGTTTTTCCCGGCACCTGTGTATTTGGCCCAATCCTGCGGGTTTGACTGGCTTGGGCAGCATGGTTCGCTTTGATCTTGTCAAGACAGTTGTTTTGGTTATTGTAACAGATAGCGCAACTGGGGGGCTTGACTGCCGTTGAGAACGTCGAGGGGATACAGATTAATGGCGGTTTCTGGCTCGATGCATATAGCAGGCGGCGACTTCGCTACGTAAGTCCTCAGAATACGGGAAGTGGTCGGACTACTGGCAATCCAGAAAACAAAGTTATTTCGTACACTTGCACCACTTTGGCAATTATGTGGATTTATTCACTACCATTGATCTTGGCCCAAAGAAATAGTAATCGCCTGATATAAGGTTTTCCCTAGTGTGGCGTGTCGCCACTTTTTGCGAATGTCAATACGGCACTCGCAATGCGAACCCGCCGGCACCGCCGGGCAGTCTCTACTTGCCCCATGGCTGCTTTAGGGCAACAGCAACCGATACTGATGTTATAGGGGGATAGCAGCCGGATATTGGAATACACGGTTGCCGACAGAGCATTGTGGTGCAGGCCAGGCGAGTGTTGCCGGGGTATGCCCGGCATATTCCGCTTTGCCGGAGTAGAATCCGAAATAGTTGCCCTGGCAGGCACGTGCCCAGTTTATTCAGTTATCCGCCCGAGGTGCGCCGAACATGCAACGCAAAGTGCGAATCATAGGCGAGCATCCGCTAGCTCGGGATGAGCAGGGCAAGCTCAAGTCGCATATCGGCACGGTGTTTCCGGAGCATCGCACGCTGGTGACCATTCCCGGCGTGCATGGTATCCAGCGGCAAGCGTTACTGGAACTGCTCGACCGTGAGCGTCGTCTGCAGGGGCAGCCGCCGCTGAGCGCCGAGCAGTGGCACAATGTGTGGAACAGTGCGGTCGATTTGGTGATAGACGAGCGCTCCGTGCTGATTCGGCCCGATCCGGAGAACATGCCCCTGGCCTTCGCGGCCGACGAGCTGTTGCAGGAGTTGGTGTCGAAGCAACACGTTCGTTTTTTGTATTTGCGGGATCAGCGGGTGCGCGAGGCCATCAAACGGCGCGGGGAATGCTGGCGGATCAACCCCCTGCCGCGCTCGCCGGCGGAAATGAAGCAGTTGATTGTCGAGTCGCGGATGGGAATCGGGGAACAGGAAATCTATTACTACAATCGCTTGACTGGCGTCCGCCTGCTGACCTGCCAGCAACTGGCGTCGCTGGCTGGGCTTGACGCAAACTCCCTGCGCCGGCAGTTGGCGGAAATTCAGCATTTCGCGGGAAAACTGAATCCGCAAGGCTACCCGGAAATCGAGTTCTTCCTTGCCGGCACCGGCTTTTCCCATGCCGATTTCACCACTTACGACTTTTCGCAGATGGATGAAGCGCAGTTGCGGGCTGTTCACTGGCAGTTGTGCGAGAAGTTCCGGCAGGCAGTTCCTGCCGAGCTGCGGCAGGACGACCCCGACGATCCCTTGTGGCGCAACCGGATGTACGCAGCGCTGGTTGGCAGCGATGACGAACCGGTTTCGGAAGAAGAATTGCTGGGGCTTAGTCACGAGTTTTTCATGCAGATCGAGTGGCTGCCCGGCGGGCGTATCGAAGAAGGCGAGCTGATCTTCGACTCTTTGTTCGACGAAGCCGCGCAACATCCCGACGATCCCGAGCTGGCCCGCCTGTGCGACGAAAAAAGCAAGAAGCTGATCTACAATTTCGTGCGCGAGTATGGCGACCTGGAGTATGTGAACATAGGTCGGGTGATCGGCTCGTTGTCGCATCGGCAGGCGTCGCTCGGACGGCGCGACGTGTACATAGCCGAAATGAAGCAGCGGGGCCGGGCCGAGGAAATCATCAATATCATCCGCATGCAGAAGTGGGGTGTGCGCGAACGGCTCGACGAAGGCAAGAGTCTGTTGCAGGCCATCATTGAATCGGAAGAGTACACCGAATATACGCTCGATCGCCGTCTGGGGTGCCGGCAACTGGGCATGAATCTGCCGCCGCGGGTAACCGCCCATCGCATCAGCGAGCGGTACATGGGCAGCCGCAAAGACCTGCACGGGATTCTGGTCTGGTCGCCGTACTTCCAGCGCGATTACATCCGCGGAATCGCCACCGACAAGATCCCCCGTCACCGATACCAAAATCCCGAGTTTTGCCGGCGGCTGGCAATATTGCTAGGCAAAGCCGCCGCCCCGAACATGATCGTCGGCCGATGCGACCTGTGGGGCAAGGTGCTGTTCGACGACGGCGACGAAGTGATCGTCGAAGACGCCCAGGGAATGCCCGCGGATCTCATCGTGGCCGACCTGACTGGGACATTCGCCGACTACCGCCGGGAATTGACCTGCTTTGCCGCGGCGTATGCCGAACCGGTCAATAGCCGGGTGCGCGCGGGTTATTTACCCGATCCGGCCGAGTTCGCCCGACTTTACCTGGAAAGCTTCCGCGAGCGCTTCGTGGCCATCCAGCGCGAATATCGCCAGCGTCAGCGGGCATTCGATACCCTCTTCAAACATTGCCGCCGCGACGAAGCAGGCAGTTTCGCCTATCGCTGGGAGTGCGTACTGGCCCGGTTGAATCGCACCGATGCTGACGATCTGGTCAGCCAAATATCGGCCAATCTGGAGCTCGGCGTCCACGTCGGCGCCGAGTAATATTACGCCCCTGCTGCCGCCCGATCGCGCTAGTCCCCTTCGGCACAGCTTGTGCGCATTTCGGGCGCGTGTTTGCACGTGATGTGGACGGCCACGCCCCGTCTGCGCCGAATTTGTACGCCAGTGATCGGATGGTCATCTGCGAAAGCGCAGCGGGCGCGACGGAGCGCATTGCTCCAACCAACCGCTATTCGATAGCAGGCGGAGGCCGCGTTACAGCGTTACGGCGCATCATGTGTGCATTGTGAGCACATGGCACCACGCAAGACACTATTCCGCTTGTTCTACCTCGATGCCCAACTGTCCGGCGATCCGCAGCACGGGCAGGAAGCGGGCATAAGCCGTGGGGCCCTCAAGGCTGGTATGATCGATCTTCAGGTGGGCGGCGCCGATGCCGCCCCGGCCCGTCATCGCGTCCAGCGGTATCCAGAAGCCGTCGATATGTGCTTCCGTCCACATGTGGTAGCCAAAGGCCTGTCGGTCCTGCATGTAGATCAAGCCGATGGCCGCCCGAGCCGGAATTCCCCTGGCACGCAACAACGCACACAGCAGCACGGCGTGTTCGGTGCAATCGCCTTCGGCAGTGCGTGCCACTTCGGCCGCCGTGGCGAAACCCCGGGTGAACTCTTTATTCTTGATGTACTGATGCACGTATTTTTCCAGGGCAATTGCCAGCCGGGCAGGTTGAGTTTCCTGGCCGGCAGCTCGGTTGGCAAGCAGCCGGATCAGTTCGTCGTCGCTTTGCACGAAGAGGCTGGGCCCCCGGTCCGCTTCGGTCGGCGGATCGTCGTCAGCCGCCGACTGGTCTATCGGCTGTCCGGGGCGAATCGACCGTACGGTTATCCGCGCGGTGTGTTGGTCGACAGCCTCGACCTGCTGCGTAAGGCCGGCGCGAAACACCTCGGCCGCCGAACCCTCTTTGAGCCACACGCGGTACTGCACCCGGCGCGTGCCGTGGGCATCGCTGGCGAACCGCTCGGGCAAGGGGTGCTGGGGACGCACAGCGATGTCGATGCCCAAATCGATGGCCGCCGGGCCGATCGCCTTTAGCGCCTCCGCGCGCGGAACCCGGTACGACTCCAAACGCAATGAGCCTTCCAGTTGTGTCTTTAGCACCTGTCCCTGCTCATCGCACCAGAAGACCATTTTGGCCAGCGTCTTTCCTTCGGTCTGGCTTTCCGCCTCCACCCGCAACAACACCCGTTGCTGACCGCCGAGCAACTCGGTCGTCTGTTGCGCAACGGCCCGCAACTGATAAGCCACAACCGTTGCCGCCGACAGGTCGAATCCTTGCACGGTCCGCTGCTCCCCTAGGCGCAGGGGCCGCAGCAGCAGGGAGTCTTCCACGGCGGTCAGTCCACCGGCGTCGGCAGGCCACTTCAGTTGTTTGGATTGTCTTCGGCCCAGCGCCCGCAGATCGATGTGCAGCCGGTCGCCAATAACCTCGCCGCTAACGACCTGCGGGGTGTCGGATTGGTGCAACTGGATTTGGAACTGGCGCAACTTGCCGTCGGGGGTCTGCAAACTGGAAGCCTCCAGACGCGCGCGGGTGGCGGTGTCGAAGCGCTGTACGGCCAGATAATGCCGGGCTTCCACCCGCAGCAATCTCTGACCTTCTACAGTAGTGTATGCGGCGCGCATGAATCCGTGGCCCACGCGATGACCTGACAAAGTTATCACTTCCCAGATTTCCCTTTCCGGCAACTCCAGAGGGGGTTGCTCGGCCGGTGCGCCCATCGGAGTTGCAGGCGCAGTGGCGGCATCTGGCCGAGAACATCCCATGCCGGCGGCAACGTGCAAAGCCAGCCATAAACTCGCTAAACTTGCCAGACAGAGCAACAGCGTATTTTTCATTGGTTTCGCTCACTGCTTGCCCAACCGGCAATTGCCCAAACCAGCGCCGCTGCGAATAAAAAACCAGCGCCGTTATGCCTCAAACAGTTGGGGACGCTTGACGAATCTATCATGGGTTTATCATCGTCATTTCAAGGGTTATCGCAGCTTCTAGCCCGGTACGGTCGTGTCGATAAATTCCAGTTGCCGTCGGAGCCGCCACAAGTCGCGAAGGATCACCGGCAAATCGCCTATCAGGCTCAAGTGTCCGCCGGGAACCTCGCGCCACGGGACGGCCACCTCGACCACCCGGTAACCGACCCGTTGGGCCAAGGCCAACACTTCCAAGTCGAACATGTAGCCGGTTTGTTTTACTTGGGCGAACAGCTTGCGGGCCACCTCGCCCCGAAACAGTTTGAAACCGCATTGGGTGTCGCGAACGGGTAGTTTGACTACGCGGCGGGCCAATGCCGCAAACAACTTTCCTGCCAGGCCGCGGTGCCAGGCGCGGCGGCGCTCGGCGCCGGGCGCCTCGAGCAATCGCGACCCAATGGCGATGTCTGCCCCTGCCATCAATGACTCTACCAGGCGGTCGGCGGCTTCGATGGGCGTGGCTCCATCGGCATCGGCAAACAGCGCCATTGCGCCGCGGCTGGCAAGCATTCCCGTGCGCACCGCCGCTCCCTTGCCTATGTTCCGCTCGTGTCGCAACACCCGTAGCGAGCTCCAACCTTCGGCAGCATCGGCCAGGACCTCTGGCAGCCGGTCGGTGCTGCCGTCGTCGACCACTATCACTTCGTAAGACTGTGGATATTTAGCCTCCAGGTAACTTTTGACCGAAGCCAGATAGGGCGGCAGCCGGGCAGCTTCGTTATAGGCGGGCAACACGACCGACAACGTGGCTGTCTGTTGCAAAACAGCACTCCCGTATCTGAATTGCAATGCCGAAGGAAGTCTTCTCGACAGCTACTTCGGCTGCCTGTGGCCGAGCGCCAAACACGTCGATTACAGATGCACTGCCTGAGAGGGCACAATCAATACGGTCCACGAATGTGCTGTATCACTTCGTCGTGGTAAAAGCGTTTCAGCCGCTCGTGCAGGGTCTCCGGCAGCGGCGGCAGCTCGGACGCCAGGGCGTTGTCGCGTACCTGGTCCGGTCGCTTGGCGCCGGGGATGACGGTCGTTACGGCATCGAAATCCAGACACCAACGGATGGCCATTTGGGCCATGGTCATGCCGTTAGGAACCAGGGGTTTCAGGGCGTTGGCCAGCTCGACGCCTTTTTCGAACGGCAGCCCGGCGAACGTCTCGCCCACATTGAAATGCTCCCCGTTTCGATTGAACCAGCGGTGGTCGTTTTCGGCGAAGACGGTATCGCGGGTAATCTTTCCCGATAGCAAACCGCTGGCCAGCGGCAGCCGCACGATCAGCGCTACGCCCTGTTGTTTGGCGCGCTGGAACAGCACTTCGGCCGGTTTTTGGCGGAAGATGTTGAAGATGATTTGCAGCGACGCCAAACCTTCCTGCTCCAAGCAAAGCAGGGCTTCTTCCATAGATTCCACGCTGGCACCGAAGTTCTTTATCTTCCCCTGACGTTTCAGTTCGCGCAGGTGCTCGAACACCTCTCCGCGGCGCATCACATCCAGTGGGATACAGTGGGTTTGCGTCAGGTCCAGGGCTTCCACGCCCAGCCGGCGCAAAGAGGCTTCGGTATGCTGGAAGATCACATCACGGGTGAAGTTTGCCGGCCAGCCTGGCTGCGGATGCCGCCCGAGCTTGGTAGCGATGAAAAAACTCTCACGGTCCAAGCGGCCGGCCAGGAAACGGCCGATGAGCGTCTCGCTGCGTCCCATGCCGTAGATGTCGGCGGTGTCGATGAAGGTTATGCCCGCCTCGGCTGCCGCCAATAGCGTGTCCATCGCCTGCTGGTCCGACACCTCGCCCCATTCGGTGCCGCCCAGTTGCCAGGTGCCCAAGCCAACCTCAGATACGGCTACGTCCGTTCTGTTGAACAATCTCATCCGCATTGCGTTGCTCCTGTGGCAAGCCCGTCTGCTGGTATACGACAAAGGCAACTTCGACCTCCTACCATACCACTAAAGCCCTGCTGAGAGAAGCACTCTTGCCAGTTGAGGCTCATAACACGGAGCTTGCACACTTACTTCCCAAAAAAGCAACGCCGCGATGGCAAGCTTGACCTGGCAGAAAAGACAAGCCTGGCAAGAGAGAGAGGAAGCGGCCAGTCTGGATGGACTTGCAAACTGCTGCCGAAACGTGGGCGCCGCAGCGCACACAGCCACACAACTCAAGACGCGCACGCCGAGCTGGGTTCTTTCGAACTCAGCCGGCTTGCAGTCAGTGCAGTATCAGACCAGGCGGGTAATCACACCAGCTCTACATAAGCATCGAATACCCGCAGCCGACGCCAATTGTTCTGCTGCTCCTGGATGAATTGCTGATGCCCGGGAGAATCTTGATAAACGTCGTGGGCAGCTTTGTCCTGGAAGACCATTTGCACGGCCACATCGAAGTCGGTGTCGCTGACCGGCCAGTTGATGTCTTCGGCCTTGCAACCGACGGCGAAGAAGACCATGCCCGGATGACCGGCCAACTGCCGCTTGCACGCTTCGATGAATCGTTGGCGGCCTTCGGCGGAATTGTCTACCAAATTGAAAAACACGGTGTGCGCCAGCATGGTCGCGGCAGCCATTATCGATCCTCCTCTTCGTCGTCCAGCGCAAGGATGGCGTCGTACGCTTCTTCGTAGGTCTTATAAGGTCCGGGGTCCACTACCACGCCCCGGTAACGGTTAGCGATTTCCTCGGGCCGCATTTTCGGATCGCGCGGCACGATCATATAACCGGATTCGGTCTCCACGATCTGATAATAGGCCATAGCTTAGCCCTCCGCTGCAAGCGGCCCAGCCGGACGCCAACCGGCAAAGCTGGGCAGCAGAAACGCGACCGTAAACACCTGCTGCCCAAGGCGTCGATGGCATTATACCATTTTCTGCCTCAAATGCCTGCGGTGCGGCCAGGCAGAACGTACTCGGGGCACAACGAACCTACTGAGGGCAGAAGGAACCTACTGTGGACGGGACAAAAAAACAGCGATGTGCCGCCCCGAAGAGCGACGCATCGCCCCTACCGGAGTAATAAGCAGCAATAGCAGGCTAGCCTGCGCTCTGTCAAGGTCGAACGGATGCCTTATCGGCAGTAGGGAAATCGTCGGGCACTTTTTGGGTTACTTTGCCGGTGGCCGCCCACTCTACCCCGCGCTGGAAGGTGACGATGAACGCCACGCTCTTCAGCTCCTTGGCCGTGTGACCCAGGGCGTTGAAGAACACCCGCCCTTTGCCGTAATCGACGGTGAATAGTATCGGCTCGTGTTCGTCCGAGCCGCCCTTGTCCTTCGGGGCGAATGCTGTGGCCAGCACGGTGAGGTTCTTCGCCGGGCCGCGCAACCATCCGTACAGTTCATCTTCCACGTGCATGAACGCCGGCGGCAATCCTTTGGTGATCGGATGGTCGAAGTTGCGAATCTCGATCTTGAAGGCCTGCATCGGGCCGTGTCCGCCGGTCGGTCCCGGGACCTGCTCCAGTACGAACTTGCCATCGCGCCAGCGCACGTAAGGGCCGGCCTTTTCGGTGCGGCCGCCCCAGCCGCCCAGGCCGATCATCTCGTTGTACTCCGGCCACTTGGGAAACGCAGCGCAGGCGAAGTGATAGATCACCAGTCCGCCGCCGCCTTTGACGTAATCGACCAGCGCCTTTTTGGTTTCTTCGGGCCATTCGTCGCCCTGATAGTTGCTGATCACCACATGGTAATCGGCGAACTTGGGTTTGAACCCGCTCATATCCTGGCCGCGAGGCGGAGAGGTAGCCACATCTACCGTGAACAGCCCGGTGTCCTCCACGATCTGCTTGAGCACCGGCGTGGTGCCCTTCCAATCGTGAGCGTTCTGGCCGTCTACAATCAGCGCCTTGTAAGGCGGCGCGGCAATGGCGTGCAGCACAAGCGACAACCACGCGCACACTGAGAGTACAAAATGTCTTGATGACATGCGACGGTTCCTCCTTCGGCAGGTGTCAATTACGGCATGTTCAGACGACAAGCCGATTGTATCACACTGCCGTCCGTATGCAACTCAATTGACCTTGAAGCGGCTGACCAAGTCTTTCAAAGCCGCTGCCTGAGCGCCTAGTTGCTGGCTGCTGGAAGCCATCTGTTCGGCGCCGGCAGCCGACTGTTCGGTGACCTGCGCCACACTTTGAATGGCCTTTGCCACCTCTTGTGCATTTGCCGCCTGTTCCACTGTCGCACTGGCAATGCCGGCTATCTTGGCGGCGGTGGCTTCCACGCCGGCAACAATCTCCCTCAGCGCCTTGCCTGTCTCGTCGCTCAGTTGCACGCCTTCTTCCACGCGTTTGGTCGATTCCTTGATGAGGGTGGAGATTTCGCGGGCGGCCTGGTTGCTCCGCTCGGCCAGCTTGCGTACCTCGTCGGCCACCACGGCGAATCCCATGCCGTGCTCGCCGGCCCTGGCGGCTTCGATCGCCGCGTTCAGCGCCAGCAGGTTCGTCTGGCTGGCGATCTCTGAGATTACCTGTATTATCTCGCTGATTTGCTGCGAGCTGGTGCGGATGAGGTTCATCGCGTCGATGGACTTTTGCACCGCGCTGCCACCTTTTTCGGCCAACTGGCTGGTCTGCTTGGCGAACTTGTCGGCCTCCAACGAATTGCCCTTGACCGCTTCGATCGACCGCGCCAATTCCTCGATCGAGGCGCTCATTTCTTCCACACTGGAGTTCTGCACTTGGGCGCCTTGAGCCAACGACTGCGAGCTTTCGGCAACCACCCGTGCTCCTTCGGCAAACTGATTGGCGCTTTCTGTAACCTGGCCGAGTACGCCGGAGAGGTCTTTGAGCATTTTGGCGATTCCGGCGGCCAGCTCGTCGATAGCTTCGGTGCCCTCGATTTCGATTTTCTGGGTCAGATCGCCTCTTGCCGCAGCGTTGACCACAGCCAGCAGCTTGTCGACTTTGCGCCGCAAAGTCTCGGCCTTTTGGCGTTCCTGTTCGGCCCGCGCGCGCTCCAGCGCCGCTTCTTCCTCTTGCCGTTTGCGCTCTTCCTCCATGCGTTTGCGTTCCAGTTCGGCCGCCTCTTCTCGACGCCGGTGCTCGGCTTCGGCAAGGGCGCGTTCTTTTTCGCGTCGTTCGGCCTCCAGAAGTTTTTCGCGCTCTGCGGCCTGTTTTACATCCTCCATCGCTTTGCCGGCTGCCTCCACTGCGGCGTTGATCGCAGCCGCCATCCGGCCGAACTCGTCTTTACTTGCAATCGCCAGTCGCTGCGAATAATCGCCGGCAGCCACTTTTTCCATCATGGTTACGGTTTGCTTCAGCGGACGGATAGCTCGACTTACGGCAAACTGGGAGAACACGCCGCAGGTTACTAGAGCCAGCACAGAACCCAACACCGCCCAATAAACGGCGCTATCCAGAGCCGCGCGCAGCACTGCTGCGCTATCATGATAATCGTCCTCATAAGCGCCTGCGCCTATTACCCAGTCCCAAGGTTCAAAGTACGTCACGGCAACCACTTTCCAGCGCGGCTGCGACTCGCCTTTGTTCTGCCACAGGTAGCGCTCGAAATCCACTTCGCCGTTTTTCGTGGCCAGTGCCTTGCGCACCGCCGATTGAATGAACAGGTTCCCGTTGGCATCCTTGGCCCCCCAAATGTCCTCGCCATCGCGTTGTCCCTTGTGTGAAATGATGTATTTTCCGCGATGCTCGCCCGTGCCGCCTAGCACGTAAACGTATCCTGTTTTCCCTACAAGAATATCCATGATTCCCCTACGAAGCTCGGCCGAGTCCTCCTGTTTCACCCCAACATAAAGTGCGCCGATTACGCGATTGTTGGCATCGCGGATCGGTTCATAGACAGTCTGGTACCAATCGTTGACCACAAATGCGCGCCCATAATATGTTTGGCCTTTCAGCAAGGCGGCGACCACAGGGTTGGGCTTTCCGTCCGGCTCGAATGCGGGAATAAAGGTACCGATGGCACGCTTCCCATCTGCCGTACGCACGTTGGTGCATACCCGCAACATGTCGCCTCTTTCGTTAATCCGCTGAAATATCGTACAGGTGCCGCCGACCAGTTTTTGCACCTCATCGACTATCGGGGCAGGCGCATCGAAATCGCGGTTCTGGCCCAGCCACTTCTCGCCCACGTACACCTTGGGCAACTCGAACCGCTCGGTTTGTTTTGTGAACTGGTTCACAGCGTCCCAGGTGACTGTTTCGGTGCCTATCCGCAAGCCGCCTGCTTCGATGAGATTCTGTCTGGCCACATTCAAATTTTTTTGCAATTGCTTTTGCAAAGTCTCATGGTAAACCCGCAGCATCAAATACACGCTCTTGGCAATCTTGCTGCATTCTTGGCGGCCAAGATTATCCATTTCTTGGAGTATTTTCTCGTTCTGTCCTCCGCGCTGAACAACAATCGCTGTGGTGACGATCAAGCCGGTCATCACAATGCCGGCAACACAAAGTCCTAGAATCTTAAGTTTGAAACTCACAGGTCCCCCCTCTCACTCAAAAAAACACGTTGTCCAATCAACAATTGCAGGAAGTTGAGTACCGTCGGTCAACCAGTGGGCTGTGCGCCAAAGACTGCTGCCGCCAAGCGTTGGCGGGTGCGCAATACAGACGGCAACCACGCAGTTGATAAAACCAACTTCTGTCCGTTTGTGCCGGTTGCGGTCATGAGAAGCAGGTGTCCTCATGACAGGTGCTTACCACCGCATTCGGTAGTCAGAAAATACATAGCTTGGATTTTTCAAATGGCAAACTTTTTTATGTTTCGTTTTTGAAAAAATTGGCTGAAACGTGTTTCTTTCTATGCGCTGTTATATGTTTGCTTTTGCGTTCCGGCGAATTTGGTCTTTCGCAAGACTGCTTTGTGCGCTTTATAACACTCGGCGTGACGTACACCCGGGGACTTGACTAAAGCGCTGTTCGGACGCTGGAGGGCTATTACTATCCCGAGGTCAGTGGTTCTGGAGAAGATTGTCGGGCATCATCAGGACCGCTAGGATAATAATTTCATTTCCCAACGCTCCATGGCTTTGTCGCTGTAGCTTTGCGATGCCTGATGCGTCCATGATCGCCGACGACAACATAGGTCATCTAACCCGTCCGGAGGCCTACGAGTGTTACACCATGAGCAGTTTTTCGACGGGTACCAAGGAGTGTGTCTTTACCAGCAATGGTGGCTGCCCGAAGCTACGGCCCGTGCGGTCGTCGCCATCCAGCATGGCCTATCGGAACACAGCGGACGCTACGCAGCACTGGCCCAGGCGTTGAACCAGCACGGTTACGCGGTCTACGCGATGGACCTGCGAGGCCACGGACGCTCGGCCGGTGCGCGGGTGTGGATTCGCCGCTTCGAGCAATACCTGGCCGATCTGGAGGTGTTTCTGGCCAGCGTACGGTCAGCCGGGCAGGGAAAGCCCTTGTTTCTTTTCGGCCATAGCATGGGGGCGATCATTTCCGCACGCTATTGCATCACCCGGCAGCCAGAATTGCAGGGTCTGATACTCAGCGGGCCGGCGGTGGTGGTTGGCGGTTCCGTTTATCCGCTCTTGCGGCGCGTCGCCACTGTGGCCAGCTACATCGTTCCCTGGTTGCGGACTGTCCGCTTGAATTGCCGCTTCGCCTCGCGCGATCCGGCAGTTGTGGCCGCCTTCGAAAACGATCCGCTGAGTTTCCACGGGCGATTGCCGGTTCGCACTGCCGCCGAGATTTTTCGGGCTGCAAAGCTGCTGTGCGCACAAGCGGACAAACTACGCCTGCCGCTGCTAATTCTTCACGGTACCGCCGATGTAGTGGCCGACTACCGCGGCAGCCGCATGCTTTACCAGTCGGCTGGCTCGGCCGACAAGACGCTGAAGCTATACGAGGGACTGTATCACGAAGTGCTCAGCGAGCCGGAAAAAGACATAGTGCTGGCCGACCTGCTTGCCTGGCTCGATGCCAGAGCAACCTAACGCCTTCGCGTCCTCGACCGCGAGCGGCACACACTCGCCGCCAGCAGTCTAAGCTGTGCCAACGCCCGCCATCAAGCACCGCACTACACCACGAAGTACACCACGAAGAACCACACCACGTAAGAATGCTGCGGCATGTACCAGATTATCGGAATGCCGGATAGAACTGCTGATGGTTCATAAAGAACTCCGGCACCATCGTGCCGCCCATCGTTTCCGGACGCTTCCCCAGCCGCTGCAATACTGCGCTTTGCAGCCGGGTAGCGCTTTGCAAGCCGCGAATCTGCCCGCCAATGATCTGAGAAGCCTGCTGGGCTTCCAACTGCGGACGGACGTAGGTGTAGTACGGATCGATGCCGTAGTCGCGGCGGAAAAGGTTCAAATACGGGCTGACACCCGGCGGTGGCGAATAGCCCGCAAACGGCTTGGTGGGCTGCAATGCGCTGTTAGAGCGGGTTGCTGCCTCCAACCGTGCCGCCTGAAGCTGGGCTGCTGCCAGTTCCGAGGCCGAGCGCGACGGGGTGGTTCGCTGCGGCGCACGACCACGATACGCACTGCCGGTCGGTGCACGCCGATAGTATCCGCCGGCACTCTGACGCGGCCCGAGCGACGGCCTGGCACCGAAGCCGGGCACAGTGCTGGCATCGCTCTCGGTCGGCGGCGCCCAAGGAGAATCGGCGCCGCCTAGCGATGGGTCGGTAGGCATAGTGGGCACATAAGGCTCGCGATATAGCTCTGTCTGCGCGCGCCCCTGCCGATAAAGCTGAGAGCGGTAAGGCGCGGCAACATCGGTGGAACCCATTCCCCGCGCACGACTCGGCTGAGCCTGAACCCCTGGCAATGGTAGCTCGCCGGCCTGACCGCCGAATGGCACCACAGGCTGATCGACCGGTTGCGTAGGAGTCGGCAAGACCCAACCAGTCAACATCAGGGTTCCCAAAGCCACAGCGAGGTTCATGACTGTCCTCCTCGTCGCTCGGGACGGCAGCCTCCGCTCTTTCAAACGGCACGCCACCCTCCGATGTCAATTGTAAGCTTTTTACTCGCCCGGACAAGCTTCTTGCCCTGCCAATCCGCAGCGCTATTGTCGCTGCCTCGCGTCCCAGCTGCCTCTAGACCCACTGTGGCCGGCAGCGGTCAACTTGTCGTGGCCGCCAGCGTGCGATCAGAAGCTGCGGAAGCGGTTGTAGTCGCGGCCCATGACCTGGCTGGCACGCACGGTGTTGATGCCCAGCGAGCTGATGCCCAGCAGGCGCTCCACCGGGGCCAGCAGTTTGGACATCGTGGTA
>Ga0209101_1000800_pt1 | contig 25300 bp, 21 predicted proteins | sample ConPoolayeCmetaG_FD_185481 | JGI IMG/M metagenome (GOLD analysis project Ga0209101, IMG submission 185481) | Hot spring microbial mat communities from California, USA to study Microbial Dark Matter (Phase II) - Cone Pool mat layer C metaG... ...
ACGCTGTTCAGTATTGCTCGCCGATTCAACACAACGGTGGATACGCTGGTGCGGCTTAATGGACTGAGCAATGCTGACGTGTTATATGTTGGGCAGGTGCTCATCATTTCGACTGGTGGGGGGCAAGTGCAGCCGACAACCGCTGCGCCGACCACTCCTTCCCCTACCCAGCCAGTCACACACGTCGTCCAGCCCGGCGAAACATTGGGGCACATCGCGCTACGCTACGGCACGACTACCCAACAGCTCGCCTTGCTGAACAACCTCTCCAATCCCGACCTGATCTATGCTGGCCAGACATTGACGATCCGTCCCGGTTCGGGAGCGCCCACTACACCAACCGCGACTACCCCTGCATCAACTACTGCTCCAGCCACGACATCGCCCCCAACAACAACGCCGACGACGGCTACACCTACACCTACCACAACATTAACTACGACGGTTTCTCCTACCACTGCCGTGCCAACCACGGCAGCACCGACTACACCTCCACCCACCACACCCCCCACCGCTGCGCCAGGTGGTGCATCACCGACGCCTATCGTCCCGGTTGTGACCATCCCTGCTAACGCGCCGAATCTCTTCGCCAACCCGTCTTTTGAAGGCCAGACCCGCCCGGTGATCTTCGGCGAGGTCAACCTGTTCCAATCCTGGGAACCGTTCTACTGCGACGAGCCATACACGCCCCAGAAGTGCCCGGCGTTGCGTCAGGGAACAGGCAACCCAGAAGGGTTGCTGATGGGCCGCCCGGAGTACAAAGCGACTGATCTTGATAACCGTGTGCACAGCGGTAACACGGCTCAGCAATGGTTCTGTTTCTTCCGCACTTGCCGTGCGGGTGTGTTCCAGACCGTCACAACAACACCCGGCGCGGTCTGTGAGACCGGCGCCTATGTGCAGTCGTGGAGCGCCAATGCTACAGGCTATGTCTCCGACCTGCTGACCCAGGATCAACGTGCCAACTCAACCTGGTTCATCCGTGTCGATACAACAGGCGGAACCAATGCTTTCGCGGAAGGCGTGCTTGTCAGCCGGGGGTTTGGCTATGGGGATGGAATCTACGATCAATACGTCCTGATCACCTACACATTCACCGCCACCAGCAGCCGGGCGACGATCTTCTTCGAGAACCTCCGGTTGTGGCCCATTGCCAACAACGACAACTATATTGACGACGCCTATGTGCGCTGCGCCGAGTAGGCGTTAGAGCGCAACCCCGATCAAAAGGGCGGGAATCAAATCCGCCCTTTTGCTTTCAAGATGGTTCTTTAATGCTATCCGCGTAGCAGCAGCGACAGGCCGATCACGATCAGGATGACTGGCCACCAGGCTGCCGAGAGGGATATGCCAAATACGGCACTCGTCCCTAGGCCGAGGAGAATCAGGCCCAGAATCAGCCGTCCGACAGCAGCCCCTTTGAATTCAACAGAGACCAGCCGGATCAGCGCCTCGATCACCAGCAGCCCGCCCGCGCCAAACATGATCCACTGCCAGGGGTTGGCATCCCGAGCTCCAGGCAGGTAACCGAGATTATCAGCTAGGAAGATCAGGCCGGCAAAGACCAGAATAGCCGCCCAGACGACCTGGCCCAGCATATCAGGGGAACGGTGACGGCGTTCCCAGTGTCGCTCTTTGTTGTGGTGGCTGGTTTCTTCTTTCGCGGCGCTGGTGTTATTCGTTAGTTCACCCACTACTCAACCTCTCTGATACTGGGTAGATATGTGTATTAGTGATTACGTCATGCATCTGGCAGGGTTTCAAGCACGAGGAAGATCGCCAGCCACAGTCATCCGTTGCTTCACTTACCAGCCACGCTTGAATCCATACTTGCCAATCAAGGGTACGAAGCGTACGGGGGTCAGTCGCTCAATGTGGAAGCTGCCACCCCGCCGCCGCACCAACTCTATCAGTTGCTCATCGACGCTCCCGACTGGCAACACCAGCCGCCCACCATCGGCAAGCTGCTGGAGCAGCGGCTCTGGGATAGTGGGGGCAGCGGCGGCAGCGAGGATGCCATCGTAGGGCGCACAGGGCGGATAACCCTCTGTCCCATCGCCGACGATCACCTTCACATTGGTATAGCCCAATGCACGCAGCCGCTCACCTGCCTCGCGGGCCAGCTCCGGGACACGCTCAATACCAATGACTTCCTTGACCAACCCGGAGAGCACCGCTGTCTGATAGCCTGAGCCAACCCCGATCTCCAGCACCCGGTCAGCCGGCTGAGGGGCAAGGAGCTGTGTCATCAGGGCAACAATGAACGGCTGGGAGATGGTCTGGCCGAGGCCGATGGACAGGGGATTGTCGGTATAGGCTGCAAAACGCAGGTCGGGGGAGACAAACCGGTGGCGCGGCACAGTTCGCATAGCTTCTAGGACACGTGCGTCGTTGATCCCCCGACTGATCAATTGCTGTGTCACCATCCGCTCACGCGCTTCGGCCAAACGCTGCTCTTCAGGATCAGCATCAGGAGGCAGGCCCAAGGATACCCTCCCCAGTACAGGGCTGCACTGCCCCCTATTATATATACAGGCGCATGGCGCTGCTGGCCCCTACGAAAGTGCCATCCTCGACGCAGAGACTAGTTCAGTTCTCAGGCGCACCCTGGTTGATCCAGTCGATCACCATCTGTAGCTCGTCCTCAGTGAGGGTAGCAAAGTGCCCTTCGCGCTGGCGTTGGATGAGCAAGCTACTCTCTGCATCGCCAGGAAGAATCACAGGGCCGTCGCTTGTTCCTACCATAGCTAGGTTATACGTTTCCAAAGCGAGGCCACCAGTGGCAATACTGGAATTGTGGCAGGCCGTACATCGTTCAGCAAACAGTGGGCCGATCTGCCCATCAAAGGTAGGGCCTTCTTCATCAGGGCGGGCGGCGGTTGGCTCGGCTGGTGGCGGAGAGGGGCGCTCTTGCTCTAACAACTCGGCTAGGCCGGGGGCATCCAGATTGGCGTATTGCCATCCTGTACCATGACAGGCAGCATTTGAACAGAAGGAGGAGTTATCTGTGCCACCAGGGTTCTCAACCGTATGGCACGCCTGGCAGGTTTGGTCGAAGGCGGTACGGTGCATAGCGATCCAGTGCGTGCTGAAGTGCGACTCAGGCTCACTGCCTGTGGCAAGCGGCAGCACAGGTTCGATCACATCAGGGCCAACCACCTGCGGGATCGAGTGGCACAGGTTGCACTCCAGCCGGATCGACTCGCCATCCTGGCTGACATGCTGCCCATCGTGGCAGCGGAAGCAGCCTGGCCAGTCGCGGTGGCCGATATTATTAGGATGGGTTTCCCAGTCTACCATCTGATCGCGGAAGACGGAGTCATTGTAGATGTTGATCAAAACCTCAATGGCCTGGGCAATATCCTCTTCGTGGTCGGCATAGAAGTCAGGGTAGTCCTCGGCATACCGATCATCGAGGCCCCGGATCGCCTCACGGGCCTGGTCGTCCGTCTCGTAATCACCGCTCAAGATGCGCACTGCTTCCCGGTAAATGTAGGGAATATCGGTGCTGATCTGTTGGCGCATCATCGCCTGTGCAACGGCCTGGCTAGGCGGCAGGATGTTGTGCGTGATGCGGTTGTGGCAGGTGATGCAGTCCATGCGCTGCTGGGGCATCGCAGCTAACTCTTCTTCCGTGAGGTCCGTGTCCAGTGAAACATAGATCGCTTCCTCCCCGTCCGGCCCGATGACGCGCACATAGGGGATGTTCTGCTGAAGGTCATCCATGGCCACGAACCACACCTCGTTCTCGACATGCCAGTGGATGCCGCGCCCCAGACCCTCCCGCCGAGAACCACCGCCAGTTCGCAGAGCCAGGAAGATGGAATAACGTGTGTTCCCCTCGTCATCATTGAAGCGAACGTTCTGACGCAAAGAGTCGTCGGAGAACTTGGCGGGGTAATGGCATTGCTCGCACGTCTCACGGGCCGGGCGGAGCTTATCCGCATAGATGGGGAATTCGTAGTTGGTGAACAGCGTATCAATCACATGCTCAATATCCCCCGCTTTGCGGGTGATCCGTGTGGCAATGAATCCCCGCCCGATGTGGCACTCCACGCAGGCGACGCGGGCATGAGGGGATACCTGGTAGGCTGCATACTCCGGCGGCATGGTATGGCAGGTCGTGCCGCAAAATACTGGCGAGTTGGTGTATTCCCAGGCATAGGCCCCCCCGGTCAGCAGAATCAGCGTCAGGAGGCCCAGAATCGCATAGGGAAGCAGGCGACGTCCGATAGGTGCATCGGTGGGCGGAAAGAAGAAACTCCGTAGCCCTCCTCCAACCCGGCTTACGAGACGGCGGGCAAAGGCCATCACTGGCTCCTCTTTGGGAGAACTTGACACAATTGGACTTTCTTTATAGTCTATGACCTATTCATTATATACGGATATAAGGCAAAGTGCCCCTTCACCAACCCGATTTTCAATCACCTATAAAAGGTTACATTTGTCGAGTTGACCAGTGAAGACTTTCACTACTTACAACCAGCCAGTTCCTCGTATGCTAAGCTAGGCATTTCCGCAGTTTGCTGCCACGTGCGCGTTTCGCCTTGACTCGCAGGCCCTTAGCCTGCCCCGAAAGGAGGTGCTACCGGGGAACTTACTGAAATAGACGATCTGAGCAAGTCTGGGGAGATATTGCTCAGGAGGCATTCTAGCACTACATAGCTCGGAGCAAGGAGAATGCGCCAAAATGCCACAGAAGCTATTCACTGCAGCGACTCTGCTGATAGTGCTCTCCTTGGCAACCGCCTGTCAGGGACAAACCCCAGTGCCGGAGGCTACGGAGGAGCCTGAGGCCACTGAGGAAGCCACAGCAGAGCCAACCGAAGAGGCTACGGTAGAGCCAACTGAAGAAGTTGCCCCTAACGTGCCGATTGACGACATCGAAGAGATGCATGTTGTGACAACGGCTAGCAGTGTGGTCGGCATCGGAACGTACGTAGCCGCAGAGGCATATGCTGTTCCCGCCGGTGAGGATCCGGCGGAGCAGCCCGTCCAGGCGTTGATCTTCCCGTACGGCATCTATCCGGACATGCTGGTAGAGGATGTTGCGGACTTCGAGCAGCCCGCCCCGGCAATCGAGGGTTTCACCTTCGAGTGGACGCTGGAAACGCCGGACGGCTCGGCAGCCGAGGTGATGGGCGGGCAACCCGTTGCCATCTTTATGGCTGACGTAGCGGGCGACTACAACCTCACCCTGACTGCCACCGATGAGGCAGGCAACAGTGGCTCCATCACTTGGACAGTCACTGCCAGCACCTACGTTGGCAACGGTGCGGTGACGGGGGAGGACGCCTCACCCCCGCAGTGTGCCGCCTGCCACGAGGACGAAGCTGCGGCCTGGGGAGAGACACTCCATGCCACCATGTTCACACGCGCCATCGATGGCGAGGTGAGCGATCACTACAATGCCAACTGCATTACCTGCCACACGACCGGCTTCAACAACCGGCCTGAGGCCGTTAACGGCGGCTTTGATGACGTGGCCCGTGATGCAGGTTGGGAGTTCCCCGGCACGCTTCAGGCAGGTAACTGGGACGCCATGGTGGCGGACTATCCTGAGGTAGCGGCTCTGGCGAACATCCAGTGCGAGAGCTGCCACGGCCCTGGCGCGGATCACAACGGCACCGGCCCGATCAGCCGTGGCCTGGAGTACGGCGTATGTGCCCAGTGCCATGCTGAGGAACCGTACCACGTCTTTCCGCAGCAGTGGGAACTCAGCCCACACGCTGATATCAACGCCCGCGCGTTCTGGTATCCAATCGGCGAGAACCGCCTAGCCTGCGTTGGCTGTCACACCGGTGGTGGTTTCATCGATGCCGCGAATGGCGTGCCACAGGAAGAGCGTCGCTTCGCCTTCCAGGTCATCACCTGCGCGGTATGCCACGACCCCCATGATGCCGCCAACCCGAACCAACTGCGGGTCTTTGACACGATCACGCTGCCCAACGGGACTGAGGTTAGCGATGCAGGCCCGGCGGCGACCTGCATGACCTGTCACAATACCCGTGTGGACCCAGTAGCTACCGTTGAGGCTGATCCTGTTGAGACTAGCGCAGGTTCCGGCACATACCGCATCAACCTCCCGCACTACTCGTCGGCAGCCGAGCTGTTGACTGGCGGCAACGCGGGCTACACCTGGGGTGAGACGCTGCCTAGCGATCCGCACGGCCAGATCGTTGAGAACACCTGTGTCGGCTGTCACATGGCAGCCACGCCCGGCATGGACGACAAGGGCACCGAGGATACCGGGGACGACGAGCCGCTGCCCGGCCATAATACGGTTGGTCAGCACACCTTCCTGATGGTCAGCCCGGTGGATGGGACACAGAACCTGGCTATCTGCCAGCAGTGCCACGGTGAAGAGGTCGCCAGCTTTGACTTTGAGGCGGAGGGCGACTACGACGGCGATGGCACAGCGGAAACCAACCATGAAGAGATGGAGGGTCTGCTGGAGCTGATGGCGCCTGAGCTTGAGTCACGTGGGGTCGTCTTCCTGGAGAGCTATCCCTACTACCAGTTGCCTCAGAACGCCGATGTGAACCTCAAGGGCGCAGTCTTCAACTATCACTTGGTATTGGAGACCGTGCACCGCAACGCTGAGGTTCACAACGTCAAATACCTCGTCGCATTGATGCAGTTGAGCTATGAGAAGCTGACGGGCACGCCAGTCCCGAACGCTGAGATCATCCCGCCGGAGGGTTAGCCGGATCGGGCCTGTAGGGGCAGGCTCTTCGGAGCCTGCCCCCTTCCTGCAAAGGCTGGTAAGAAATGAGAAGTGCCTGCATGTTGGAATCCGGCAGGCTGTTTGCACAATGGCTATCTTCAAGAGGGTCGTTCAAGATTCACCCGCGAACACCTACGAAGTGGACCTGAATTATTCGGTTCGGATAGGGCACAGGGGGGGCAAAGGCAGGAACAGCAGCCGTCACATCGCAAGGTATGCCCTTTAAAATTAGGAGTAGGACCATGTTAGAAATCACCCGCCAAGCCGATTATGCCCTGCGGGCAGCTATTGAGGCCGCCCGCCTACCAGAGGGCGAACGCATCTCCACCGCGACCATTGCCGCACGGCAGAAGATTCCTTTGCCGTTCCTGGCGAAGATTATCTCGCAACTTGTTGTGCGGGGCGTCTTAGAAGCCACGCGCGGGGCAAGCGGCGGCGTTTGCCTGGGCCGCCCAGCCAGCGAGATCAACATCCGCGAGATCATCGAAACCATCGATGGGCCGATTGCATTGAATCAATGTGTGCGCGATCCCTCCGTATGCGAGCTTTCTGTAAGCTGTTCGCTGTGCGACATCTTCACCGAAGCTCAGCAGATGCTTGTATCCCGGTTGGAAGGTGTCACTCTGGCGGAGTTGGTTCACCGCACCAATGAATTGAAGGCAACCGCTGCGTAGCGCCAGTGCGCGCTGGGGCAGAGACCTCACCGCCCCCTTGCTCGTTTTCCTTCCACGGAAGATGCACATGGTGCAAGTTCACAGGGCATCGTCCGTTCCGAGCATAGCGGTTCTGGTGAGGGGAACATTTCTCCGTCCCAGTCCCCCCCCTGCCTACAGGCGGGTCAAAAGATCGCGCATCTGATCAACTATGATTTGCGCCGCACAGGGATCGTAGTTCGACAGGATGACGACCGTGTATCCGGTATCGAGGTACATGTCGAACTGCGCGCCGATGCCGGGGAAATTGCCGCTGTGTCCGACCACCCGCTGGCCGTTGATCCGCCGGTCGAAGAAGCCATAGCTATACCGTAGACCTGGACCGCGAACCGCGACTTTTCCCTCTAAGACCGCCTCTGTGTGAGCACGGTCGAGCAGGATATGTTCGCGTAACGCCCGGTCGAATCTCAGCAGGTCTTCGACAGTCGAGAATCCCCCACCCCCTGGCCCCCCTTTGACCACATGCAGAAAAAGATTGTTGCGGCGGGGAGCCAATTCCAGCCACCCATCGGGGCCGACGTGTGTGTAGCCATAGGCGAGGTTCCTCACTGGCATGTCCATTTCGTAGGCGTCGGTATTCTCCATGCCAGCGGCTCGGTAAATGCGCTCACGGACGACATCGTAGTAGCTCATCCCGGTAACGTGCTCAATAATCGCGCCCAAGATGATGTATCCTCCATTGCTGTACTGCCAGCGCGTCCCCGGCTCAAAGTTCAAGGGGTCATCCTGAAAGAGCGCAAGAAAGTCACTGACGGTGCGGATGCGCGGACGCTCACACTCAAAACGCTCGTTCCAGTACGAGCCGATGCCCGATAGGTGCGCCAGCAGGTGGTGGATGGTGACTTTACCGCCAATCTGTGGCGGGTATTCCGCAAGGTGCTGGCTGATCACGTCCCCGAAACGCAGATGACCCTCCTGAGCCAACTGGGCGATGATGACCGCCGTGAACATCTTGTTCAGAGAGCCAATGTTGAACTTCGTATCAATCTGGTTGGGAACCTCAAATTCCTGAGTGGCGAGGCCGTAAGCGCGTTCGAAGATGGGCTGGCCATCCTTCGCCACGAGCACTGCGCCGGAGAACACGTCGGCGGCAACCAGCCTCTCAACGAATGCCGCAAACGCTCCGATGAGATCGGCGGTGGGAGGCTGCGGCGTGGCCAGGTCCGGGGGGCGGAGCGCCGGGCGCACGCGAAACTCGATCATACGCTCCGGCTCCTGCGGTGCGAGTCTCACTCTGATGTAGACCCATTCCCCTGCCAGCCCACACTGTGCTAGCACGCGGATATCATGCGGCGCTGACCGCTCAACCCTATGCACGGCTAGCCCGCAGGAGGGGTCGGTGCGGAGGGCGTGCCACAGCGCATTGGTGTAGTCCATCGCGTTCCACACGGCGCGATCGCTGTCGGGGCCGCGCTCGACGAGGGGATCGGTATAGTAGGATGTGATGAACTCGGTCACGGAGTCGAGATCGCCACGATTGTAGGCATCGAGGAACATCTGAAGGCGGCGAGCGGCGGGAGTGTCGGGCAGGGTGGCGGTTCGGGTTTGGGTAGGCTGAGCCATGGCTTGATTCCTGGCGCAACTCTGGACACAATAGGGATTTATCCAGATAATTAGGGTCATGATGGTCTCGATTGGTGCGATGCATTATGCAGCGCATAGAACGGACTGACAACCCGAGCGGGCGTCAAGCCAGCCGGAATGGGGCGGAGCGTCATGCCATCGGGCGTGTGATGACCAGGATTCCGCCTGTTCCCAGCAAACGTGATACACTTGAATCGACTGCTCGTCACACCGCCAAAGGAGCTGGCCTTGAGCGAACGTCCCTTTGCCGGGCGGGATGCCTCGGAGTTTGATTTCAAGTTCATACGTTACGAGAAAGACAGCGGGCGGGCGACCCTTACTATCAACCGCCCGGAGGTACTTAACGCCGTCAACTACGGCGTTCTCAGCGAGATGAACATGGCGCTTAAAGACGCCAGTTGGGACGACGCTATTGGCGTGCTGGTGCTGACTGGCGCGGGCGAACGGGCCTTCTGCGCCGGCGCTGACCTTCGTGAGCAGCGTCAGTTCCTTCGTCGTCCCCGCGATTACTGGAAGTGGATGGGGGAATTCATTGAGTGCCACGAGCGACTGAGGGGCCTCGGCAAACCGACGTTGGCTCGCCTGAATGGGATCGTGGTGGGTGGCGGAAACGAGTTCAACCTCAGTTGCGACCTGGCAGTCGCGGCAGATGATATCTATATCCGCCACGTCGGAACTAGCCACGGCAGTGTTGCCCTGGCAGGCGCAACGCAGTTTCTGCCTCTGATCATCGGCGAACGCCGGGCGCGTGAGATGCTGTTGCTCAACGAGGAAATCTCCGCACAGAAGGCACTCGAATGGGGCTTGGTGAACTGGATTGTCCCTCGCGCTGAACTTGATGTAAAGGTGGACGAAATCGTCGGCAAACTGCTGGCAAAGTTCCCAGAGAAGACCCGCTACACAAAACAACAGCTTAGCTTCTGGCGCGACCTGAGCTGGCACCTGACTATTGGGCACGGGCGCGACTGGCTGGCTGTTCACAACACCAGCCCGGAGACCTGGGAGGGGGTGCTGTCATTCCTCAGCAGGCGGCAGCCTGATTACGACGAGATTCGGAGACGTTGGTCGGAGGACGACGCGCCAGAGTGGCTGGACGGAGAAATGCCCGATTTGGGAAGCGACCCAGACCAACCATGAAGAACTGCAGGGGGTCAAGCAAGACATGACACAGACGGCAGCACTGCCGGTGGGTGTGGAACTTCAGCCGGGGACGCTGGGGTTCCTAAAGGGGCCCAAAAAACTGCTGATTGGGGGGCAGTGGGTGGACGCCGCCAGCGGTGAGACATTCCCGACGATCAACCCGGCCAACGGCAGGGAGCTGGTGCAGGTAGCGGCGGCAGGTGATGAGGACGTAAACCGCGCCGTGCAGGCAGCGCAGGTTGCCTCCGAGGGCCCGTGGAGCCAGATGAGCGGCGCTCAGCGCGGCGACCTGCTGTGGAAAGTTGCCGACCTGCTGGAGAAATACGCCGCCGAGTTCGCTGAGCTAGAAACGCTGGATAACGGCAAGCCGCTGCGCCTCTCGTCGAAGGTCGATGTGCCGCAGGCTGTGAAGCACTTCCGCTACTATGCCGGGTGGGCCAGTAAGCTGGAAGGGAGCACCATCCCCGTTTCATATCCTAACCAGCTCGTATATACACTGCGCGAGCCGATGGGTGTGGTCGGGCTGATCATCCCCTGGAACTTCCCACTAATGATGGCTGCCTGGAAGCTGGCCCCAGCGTTGGCATGTGGCAATACTTGCATCCTGAAGCCCGCTGAGGAGACACCCCTCACGGCGCTACGGCTGGGCGAGGTGATGCTTGAAGCAGGTTTCCCAGAGGGCGTGGTTAACATTCTGACGGGCTATGGTATCCCGGCAGGAGCAGCGATTGCGGCACATCATGGCATTGACAAGGTAGCCTTTACCGGATCAACCGAGGTGGGGCGGAAGATTATGCAGGCGGCGGCAACTAGCAATCTGAAGCGCGTCAGCCTGGAATTAGGAGGCAAATCCCCCAACGTGATCTTTGCCGACGCCGACCTGGGCAAAGCGATCAAAGGCGCCATATGGGCTGTGTTCAGCACCACTGGACAGGAGTGCGTCGCCGGGGCGCGGCTGTTCGTTCAGAAGCCGATCTACGAGGAAGTGCTGGAAGGGCTATCCGCCGAGGCGCAGAAGATTCGTGTTGGCGATGGGTTCGGCAAGGCACACATCGGCCCTATCGTGTCCGAGGGTCAACTTGATCGCATCCTAGGCTTCATCGAGAGCGGGATCAGCGGCGGAGCGCGGGTCGTGACCGGCGGCGAGCGGTTGGGCGGCGACCTGGCGAGTGGCTACTTCCTGCCGCCGACGATCTTCGCTCATCAGGATGACTCACTGAAGATAGTGCAGGAAGAAATCTTCGGCCCGGTGGTGGCCGCGACTGCCTTTGAGGATTGGGATGAACTGATTGCGCGGGCCAATGCCACCCGCTACGGCCTTGCCGCTGGGGTGTGGACGCAGGATATCAGCAAGGCGCACCGCTTCGCTCAGGCAGTCAAGGCGGGCACGGTGTGGATCAACGAATATGGCTTCATTGATGCAGCAGTCCCATTTGGCGGGTACAAGGAAAGCGGCTTCGGTCGGGAGATGGGGAAGGATGCTATTGAGTTATATACTCAAACCAAAGCCGTATGGGTGAATCTAGGATAGTGGTGCACAGGTAGCAATTCGCAACAAAGGGTTAAACACGAACTCCCTCATTCCTGCAACGGGAGCACGCTATGTACGGAGCCACCGTAGACTCCATCGCAGACTCGATGGATGATGCCGGTAAGCTGGCCGAGTTCGAGGCGCGGATCGCGCGTGGGGAGAAGATCGAGCCGGGAGATTGGATGCCGGAGGAGTACCGACGGCAGCTCATCCGCATGATCTCGCAGCACGCACACAGCGAGATCGTGGGCATGCTGCCGGAGGGCACGTACATCCCCCATGCACCAAGCCTGCGCCGCAAGCTGATCCTGCTCGCCAAGGTGCAGGACGAGGGTGGGCACGGCCAGTACCTCTACCACGCGGCGGAGACGCTTGGCGCAACGCGCGAGGAGATGATCGATGCCCTATTGGCGGGCAAGGCCAAGTATTCCAACGTCTTCAACTACCCGGCGTTGAGCTGGGCCGACATAGGGATCATCGGTTGGTTGGTGGACGGTGCGGCGATCCTCAACCAGACCATGCTGGCGAAGTGCTCCTATGGCCCCTACTCGCGGGCGATGATCCGCATCTGCGCCGAGGAGAGCTTCCACATGCGGCAGGGGCAGGACATCATTATCACCCTGGCAACCGGAGCACCAGAACAGAAGGCAATGGCCCAGGACGCGCTCAACCGCTGGTGGTGGCCCACCCTGATGATGTTCGGGCCGCCAGATACCGACTCGCCGAACAGTGCGGCGCTGATCCGGTGGAGGATCAAGACCAAGACCAACGACGAACTGCGCCAGGCATTCGTCAATCAGATGGTGCCGGAATTGCAAGCCCTTGGCCTGACCATTCCTGATCCCCATCTGCGCTACGACGAAGAGTCAGGCAACTGGATCAGCGGGCCAATTGACTGGGACGAGTTCTGGCGGGTGATCAACGGTGACGGGCCAATGAACAGGAAACGGCTCGGCGCCAGGCGCAAAGCGCACGAAGACGGTCGGTGGGTGCGTGAGGCACTGATAGCGTATGCTGAGAAACACGTAGCTGATGGCTGAGTGCTGGCCCGTTCGCAAGCTGAAATGCGATGACTGATACCCAATGGCCCCGCTGGGTCGTGTTGCATCAGGAAACGGAGGGCGATCCGCACCGCTACGCCGGATCGGTGCACGCGCCAGATGCGGAGATCGCACTCCAGAACGCTCGGGATGTGTTCGTGCGGCGACCGAGGTGTGTCAGCTTGTGGGTGGTGCAGGCGGATCGAATCCTGGCAAGGACTGCTGAAGAGTTTGCCCTCACCCCCCCGCTTCCTCTCCCACAGCGAGAAGAGGGGAAGAAAGAGTCATATTACGTCTTCCAGAAGGTCGGGCAGAAGGGAGTTCACCAGCACGTCGGGGAGGTTGAGGCGGCATCGGCGGAAGAGGCCATGCAGTGGGCATGGGATAGCTTCAACCACAAGAACGCGCTGGTGTGGTGGGTCTTCCCGATAGGCGAAGTGGCAAAGTCAGGGCCGGAGGACGTGGAGGTGTACCGGATCGCCGAGACGAAACGGTTCCGCGATCAGGGAGAGTATCACACCGTGGCAACGCTGCGGAAGCTGCGCGAGCGCAAAGAGCGGAATAATGCACGCTGATCTCAAGGCAGCGATGGTTGCGAAGCTGCTTGCGATGGCCGATGATGAACTGGTGCTTGGCCACCGCGATTCGGAATGGTGCGGCCATGCCCCGATTCTTGAGGAGGACATTGCGTTCGCCAACATTGCCCTGGACGAGATCGGGCACGCCATTTTATGGTACAACCTCTATACCGATCTGGTTGGCGAGAATCGAGAGACGTTCCCGGACAAGCTGGTCTACGAACGCCCGGCATCAGCGTATCGCAGCGCCCGGATCGTCGAACTGCCGAAGGGCGATTGGGCGTTCAGCATGACCCGCCAGTACCTTTTCGACGCCTACGAGATGGCAATGCTAGACGGGCTGGTGGCAAGCCAGTATCCCCCGTTGGCGGAAGCAGCAGCGAAGATTCGCAAGGAAGAAATCTATCACCTGCGTCACACGCGAGCATGGGTGCGGCGCCTGGGGTTGGGCACTGACGAGAGTCACCAGCGGATGCAGGCCGCCCTCGATACCCTGTGGCCTGCTGCCCTCCAGCTTTTTGAGCCGGCGGATAGCGAAGCAGGGTTGATCGCGGCGGGGTATGTGCCCGATCCAGCCGGAGTCCGCCGCGCTTGGGAGGGGCAGGTCCGGGAGTGGCTGACCGGTTCCGGGCTGGCCCTGCCGCCCCTCTCCGATACCCCCTATAATAGTAGAGATCAGCACACGGAACACCTGGCTGCGCTGCTGGACGACCTGCAACAGGTGACACGGCAATACCCCGGCCTGACGTGGTGAGGCATTATGCTGAGTGAACAGCAAATCTGGGTTGCGTTGAGCGAAGTCAAGGACCCGGAAATCCCGGTTGTCTCGTTGGTCGAAATGGGCATCGTGCGGGGTGCGGCGCTGGAAGGGGAGACGGTTGTCGTGACGATCACTCCGACCTTCTCCGGCTGCCCGGCGCTGCACGCCATGCAGAGAGACATTGCAGCGCAGCTCAAGGAGGCGGGTGCAGCCGATGTGCGTGTCGAGGTGACGCTGTCTCCCCCCTGGACAACGGACTGGATCAGCCAGGAGGCGCGGGAGAAACTCCGTGTCTTCGGGCTGGCCCCCCCGCCTGTTCATGGTGGGGACTTTGAAATCGCGCTGATGGAGACCGTCACGTGCCCCTTCTGCGGCTCGGAGAGCACCTCGCTGCTGAACTCGTGGGGGCCGACGCCGTGTCGCGCCATCTATGACTGCCACTCATGCCGTCAGGCGTTCGAGCGGTTCAAACCGTTGTAGGCCCTCTCTCCCACAGGCAGCTCAGAAAGTGCCGGTAGCCGCGCCCAGGGTGGCTGCGCCAGGTGCTGGGAGGGGGGAGTGGTCATTCCAACAGAGGAGAGGGACAATGAAGCTAGTGGCCCTGTACAAGCAGCCGAGCGATCCCCAGGCATTTGACGAGGCGTACTTCCACACCCACATTCCCCTGATCAGCAAAGTGCCGGGGTTGCAGAGGACGGTCATCACCCGCTTCACGCGGACCATCATGGGCGATGGGCTGTACATGATGGCCGAGATGGAGTTCGAAGACCTCGAGGCGCTCAAAGCGGCCATGAAAAGCCCGGAGATGGCAGCAGCAGGTGAAAACCTCAACAGCTTCGCCAGCGGGCTGGTCACCTTGATGTTTGGCGAAGTGCAAAGCTGATCCTCCCTATGGCTGAGCCAGTTCTGATCGAGCGCCCTACCGAGGGCGTGGGCCTGATCCGCATTAACCGACCAGAGCGGCTGAACGCGCTGAATGAGGCAACCCTCAAGGCAATCGCCGAGGCGCTAGCCGGCTTTGCGGCGGACGAGGCGATCCGCGTCGCGGTGATCACCGGAGATCAATGGGCCTTTGCCGCCGGGGCTGATGTGGCTGAGCTACAGGGGCAATCGTCCATCGACATGCTGACAGGCCCACGCGCGGCCTATTGGGATGCGATACACACCTTCCCCAAGCCGCTGATCGCAGCAGTCAGTGGATGGTGTCTGGGCGGGGGTAACGAGCTGGCGATGAGCTGCGACCTGATCGTAGCTGGCGAGACGGCCAAGTTCGGTCAGCCAGAGGTCGGGCTGGCTCTGATGCCGGGCGCGGGCGGCACGCAGCGGCTCACCCACGCCGTCGGGAAGGCGGTGGCGATGGAAATGGTGCTGGCGGGACGTATACTCAGCGCCGGGGAGGCGTGCGCGCTGGGGCTGGTGAACTGCGTTGTGCCTGTCGAGATGGTTCTCGAAAAGGCGCTGGCCCTCGCCTCGACTATCGCCAGCCGGTCGCCGCTGGCGGTGCGGCTGGCGAAGGAATCGGTTCTGAAGGCATTCGAGATGCCGCTCAGGGAGGGGCTGAGCTACGAGCGGCGGCACTACTATTTCCTATACTCGTCGGAAGATAAAGAAGAGGGGATCGCAGCCTTCCTGGGAAAACGCCCTCCGCAATGGAAAGGACGATGATGGCCGATGGCTTATGAAACCATCCTCCACGAACAGAGCGGCGGTGTGCTGACCATCACTATGAACCGCCCCGACAAGCTCAACGCGCTGACTGACGTGATGCTAGCAGAGTTGCTCGATGCCTTTAAGGGAGCGGGACAGGATGCATCGGTGCGCGTTGTGGTGCTGACGGGGGCGGGGCGTGGATTTTGCCCCGGCGCGGATTTGAGCGCCGTGCAGGATCGCATCGCCGGGAATGGGGTCGATTATGGCAAACACCTGCGGGCAACCTTTAACCCGCTGATCGCTACCATGCGCAGCCTGCCTAAGCCTGTGATCGCCGCGATCAACGGCGTGGCGGCGGGGGCGGGAATGAGCATTGCCATGGCCTGTGATCTGAAGATCGCAGCCGAGAGCGCGTCATTTCTACAGGCGTTTGTTAAGATCGGCCTCGTCCCGGACAGTGGCTCGACGTGGATGCTACCCCGCCTGATCGGCACAGCGCGGGCGATGGAGATGTTTCTGACCGGACGCAAAGTAACAGCCCAGGAGGCATTGGCCTGGGGGCTGGTCAATCAGGTCGTACCTGACAATGAGCTGGCGAAGGTGGCTAGCGAGATCGCGTCGCAATTCGCGGCGGCCCCTACACGAGCAATTGGCTACACTAAGCAAGCAATTGGATACGCCAGTATCCATACCCTCGAAGAAGCGATGGAATACGAGGCCGACATGCAGGACCTGGCAGGTCGTACAGCGGATCACGCCGAGGGGCTGCGGGCCTTCCTGGAAAAACGCGCACCGGAGTTTCACGGCCAGTAGATGGGTATGGATAGAACCGATTATGTGATTGGGATCGTCGGGGCCGGGGTAATGGGGGGTGGAATCGCCCAAGTCGCTGCCGAGGCAGGGCTGGAAACGATCCTCTACGACATCGATCCCACCATGCTCGAAAGGGCCGCCACAAGTATCGCCAGCTCTGTCCATCGCGCGGTAGAGAAAGGGAAGATCGCACCGGAGCAAGCGGAGCGGGCTGTAGCGCGGATCAAAACCGCACGAGCGATGGAAGACCTCACCCCGTGCGATACGGTGATCGAGGCTGTGCCGGAGAAGATCGACCTCAAGAAACGCCTGTTCTTCGACCTGGAACGCGCCACCCGCCACGATGCGATTCTGGCAACTAATACCAGCACTCTGAGCGTGACGCACATCGCCTCGGCGCTCACCCTGCCAGAGCGGGCCATCGGGATGCACTTCTTCAATCCTGCTCCGCTAATGCCGTTGGTGGAGGTGATCGCTGGGGCAATGACCTCTGCAGCGACTGTTGAGGCGACTCTGGCACTAGCGAGGCGTATGGGCAAGTTTCCCGTCCGGGTGAAAGATACGCCGGGATTCATCGTCAACCGTGTAGCGCGCCCATTTTACCTGGAAGCCTTGCGGGTGCTCGGTGAGGGTGTCACGGACCCTGCCACCATTGACCAGCTCGTGCGGGAAGGCGGCGGCTTTCGTATGGGGCCATTCGAGCTGATGGATCTGATCGGGATAGATACCAACTACGCGGCTTCACTCTCCATGTATGAGCAGTTCTTCCACGAGCCGCGCTTCCGTCCCTGCCTGCTTCAACAGCAGATGGTGGATAGTGGACGGCTGGGGCGTAAGACAGGGAAGGGTTGGTACGACTATGAAAACCCGTAGGTGGGGGTGGCCTCCATGAAAGCATTGAGCGTGCGGCAGCCTTGGGCTGAGCTGATCCTGCTGGGCCGCAAGACTGTTGAGACACGGACGTGGCGAACGGCACATCGTGGCCCGTTTGCGATCCACGCGGCGTTTCAAGTTGAGATAGAGGTTTGCACTCTCTACGGCCTCGACCCGACATCGCTGGTGACAAGCGCGTTGGTGGGTACAGCGGAGATCATCGAGATGATCGAATTCGATACAGAGTCGTGGGCAACATGGCGAGATCAACACCTTGTGCCCGATCCTGACCCCGGTGGGCGTGTCGGCTGGCGACTCGCAAATCCGCGCCGTCTGGCTCAGCCGATCCCGTTGCGTGGGCTGCCGGGGCTGTTCCCGCTAGAGGACAAGATCGCGGCGCGAATCGCCTATGAGTAAGGTCCTCGTGATTGGCGATGGGCCGCTGGCCGAAGAGATGGCCGCACTCGCCAGCGATTCTGGCCATGCCGTGGCTGCTTATCAGGTCGGAAGTGAAGGCTCGCTCCCCGGTCCCCTGACACGCTTCCTCAGCAAACATGAACCGGCTGCCGATCTGGTGCTCGAAGCCGTGATCGCCGATCGCACTCACAAGAGATTGGCCCTGCAGGGGGTGTGCACGTCACCAGGGGCGCCATCGCTGATCCTCAGCGCCATCCTGAACGCCAGCACAAGCGAAGTCGATAGCTGGCTGCATCACACCCGACAGGTGGTTGGCTGGGCGGCGCTTCCGCCACTACACGAGGCGCGGGTGTTCGAGCTGGCCCCCGGACTCCGCAGCACCCCAGAGAGCGTCGAGGCGGCCCGCACGTTTATGGCGAGTTTGGGCAAAGAGCCAGTGTCGATCCAGGATGCGGTCGGTGGGGTTCTGCCGCGCATCGTGGCGAACTTGGTCAACGAGGCAGCTTATGCCCTAATGGAGGGGATCGCCACACCTCAGGATATCGACCAGGCAATGAAGCTCGGCACGAACTATCCGCGAGGGCCGCTCGCATGGGGCGATTTGATCGGGTTGGATCAAGTGATGGGGATTCTGGAAGCCCTAGGGCAAACGAACGGGGCGGATCGCTACCGCGCCGCTCCCCTGCTGCGGCAACTCGTGATGGCCAGGCGCTGGGGTCGGCGCACGGGACAGGGGATCTATAGTTACCAGTAAGCGTCTGGTCAGCAATCCCCAAGTTGTGGTTATCACTTTCACTGGCCCGCGTGTGAGCGCAGGGAGGGGCGGGCGAAGATCGATCCGTTGCCCAGGTTGTGGGTGTAAGATCGTGGTGCGTTGTTCTGCTAAGTCCCTACGAATGCTGATTACGAGCAGCCCGGATGGCCTCCGCCATTTCCCGTGCTCGGTAAGGAGCATCGCCCGTGTAGTGGGAAGCATCCATCAGGGATCGAATCGTCTCAGCGGGAATATGGGCAGTCAGCATAGGATCGGTGGCCAGTAGATCGGCCAGCGGGTTGGGCTGATTCGCTCGCACTGCCTCCCACGCTGCCAGGCTATGCTGGCGGATGCGTTCATGCATGTCCTGGCGATTCGCCCCAGCGCGGCTCAACGCTACCAGCACCCGCTCGGTCGCCGCGAACGCCGCAAAGCGGGCCAGGTTTCGTGCCACCATCACCTCGTCGATCCGCAACCCTGCGACAAGTCGTAACGCCACTTGCACTATCTCATCAGTTGCCAGGAATGCCTCCGGGATCACGATCCGGCGATTGGCCGAGTCGTCGAGGGTGCGCTCCAGCAATGAGTGAGCTGCATCGTCCCACAGCACGCGCGGCAGCACAGCGACGTACCGCCCCAGGCTATCGAGGCTTTCAGCGCTGATCGGGTTGCGCTTGAAAGGCATCGCCGACGACCCAACTTGCTTGTCCCCAAACGGCTCTGACCACTCCCCAATGGGGGGGGATTGCAAAACCCGTAGATCGAAAGCGAAGCGATAGAGAGTCATTGCCAGCCCAGCCAGCCCATTCAGGATAGCCCACTCCTGGCGACGGGGGTACGTCTGGTTGGTGACGGGGAAGGCATCGAGGCCCAACAAAGCCATCACACGGCGTTCGAGGTCCGCAGGAGTGATCGGCGTGCCTTCCAGCAGCTCTCCAAAGCTGGCGCCCGTTCCCACTGCACCCTTGATCCCCTTGCCTTTCAGGCTGGCGCGCAGGCGGCGCAGGTCGGATTCATCAGCTAGCAAGTCCTGCGCGTAGACAGCCAGCCGATAACCAACGGTAGTTGGCTCAGCGGGTTGAAGGTGCGTCCATCCGATGCATGGCACGTCGGCCCAGCGCTCGATCTGTTCAGCAAAAGCAAGCAACAGCGCGCCAAGTTTGCCCAGGATCAGATCAAGGGCCTCCTGTTGGGCCAGTACATCGGCGTTATCCTTCACGTCCATGCTCGTTGCGCCAAGGTGGAGAATGCCACCTGCGGTAGGGCATTGCTCGGCGTATACGCGCAGTTCCGCCACCAAATCGTGCCGGATCTCCGCCTCGATCTCCGACGCTCGGCTCAGGTTAACATCGTCGGCGTGGGCGCGTAGCTCCTTCAACTGGGCAGCCGTGACCAACCCGGCCTCACTCTGCGCCTCCGCTAGCGCAACCCAGACCCGCCGCCAGCGCCGCCGCGTAGCCGTCTCTGACCACAGCGCACGCATCTCGTCACTGCCGTAGCGCCACGAGAAAGGGGATTCGTATCCATATTGTGAGGTCATGCCGAACGGTTCCCCCGTTAACCAACGGCCCGTTGTAACACACCCTCTCACCGATGCAACCTGTTAGGGCACATCGGTGAGAGGGTCGTGCAAAGCAAAGGGTGGGGGTGCAATTGGGGATAGAGAGATCACACCCCGGCTGGCACTGGCAGATAGCGGATGTTGTAGTTGGTACTGATATAGGAAGCATCCACCCAGCCCACCTGCCCGTTGACGCGAATCTGCACCCACGAGGCGTTGCCATTTCGCCCCAACAGGTTAACCACCGTGCCATAGTTGGCGGTGGTGATCACATCGTAGTTCGCCCCGGGGCCGGAGCGCACATTAAGCGTCCCTGTGGTGACCGTCGCTGCTGGCTCAACACTGGCTAGTATCGGCAGATCGGAGGCAGACCCGGCAATGGTGATGTATCGCGTGCTGACCCAACCTTCCAGGCCATCGATCGTCTGGACCTTCGCCCACGACCCATTGGTATTACGCCCGACCAGCGTCAGCACATCCCCGCCGTTCAGAATGGCGGCCACAGCGTAGCCTACGCCGGGGCCAGCCCGCAGGGTCAAGCGACTCACTGAGACAACCGCCATTCCAGGGCCTATCCCGGATGTGCCACCTCCCGGTAGGCTGCCCGGTGGGAAACCAGTCGGCGCGATGGTCCCGGCCTGCCCGCCAGTGGAGGGAGAAGTTGTTGAAGCGCTTATTATCGGTAGGCTAGCGAACGGAGCAGTCGGGGTAAGATACCGTGTACTCGACCAGCCTTCGACGCCGGTCGCCGTCCGCACAAACGCCCATGAGCTGCCAGCATTGCGGCCCAGCAGGGTGACAACGTCACCCTGGTTGAGAACAGCCAGCACGTCGAAGGTCGGGGCGGGGCCAGAGCGCACGTTGAGCCGAGGCGTCGTTACCACTGCCGTAGGCTCGCCCTGGGCAAAGGTGACCATTGGCACCAGCAACAACGCTAGCAAGATTATGGGGGTCAGTACGCGGGTGCGGAAACCAAGTGGGTGTATCATGTGGCATCTCCTGTCAGGCAACCTCTGTGACTGGTTTGCGCCGCACACGCGAGGATCGCTCCGGCGGCGAATGGCAAGAGCATAATTGCATCATAACACGAATGCCCGCTCCGTGCATAATGGCCAACCAGGGCGGTGATCAGCCATGGCCAAGGGTATGGGCAGGTGAGATAAGGGAGGCATGAAATGCCCAGGTGTCAACAGCAAACACGACCAGAGAAATGGGGATGAACAAGAGCAGTAGTCAGCATAAGTGGCATAAGCGCAGGATGCGCTAGCTATACGCTGGAACTTGACCTGTGTCATTCACGGCAGCACTCCTGGGATGTTCCTACCCTGTTTCCATGCCCCTAGGGGCTGGCGTAGCGCTTAGAATGCGTTATACTTTGCACGGCATGTTAGATAAATATCTATTCTACTCGCGTCATCTCCCCACAAGGAGCTGCCATGTCGCGCTCGTCGGCTGGGCTTCGCCTGTATCTGGCCAAGATGGCCCTCTTTAGCCCGAACTCCAAGATGGTGTTGCTGTACAGCGGTATGGAGGGGTTAGCTTTTGGGGTGTTCCGACTGCTGTTCAATTTCTATGTGATCAGCTTGGGCGGGTATGATGAACGCTTCCTGGGCAACCTGACCAGCTACTCGTCGCTGGCGGCACTCCTGGCAGCCCTTCCGGCAGTGTATCTTGCTGACCGCTTCTCGCAGAAAACCATTATGATTGCTACGGGGCTGGTCAGCGCCCTCTCGCTCTTGGGCTTGGTATTGTTGCCACAGCGTGTCTGCCTGATTCTGTTCAACGTCACTGCCGGGCTGGCCATGGCGATCCGTCAGGTAGCAGTCGCTCCCTTCCTGATGCGTAACACCACAGACGAGGAGCGGCAATATGTTTTCAGTTTCAATTTCGGCTTGATGACGCTGGCCGGATCGGCAGGGAATCAGCTTGGCGGCGTGCTGCCTACCTGGTTGGGGGGGTTGGTCGACGCCAGACCGACAGACACCCTGGCCTACCAGCTTGCGTTGGGCAGTATGACTCTGGTAACGTTACTCGGCCTTGCCCCACTGTTGCGTATCCGCATGATCCCTCCCGACCATAAACATGCTATCGAGATGCCCTGGAGCAAGCTGGCCCGGCATGGCCGGCAGATGATCCGACTGATCTCCCCATCGCTGATCATCGGCCTTGGCGCGGGTCTGATGATGCCCTTTATGAATCTGTATTACCGCCATGTCTTCGGCAAGAGCGACACAGCCATTGGCACGTTATTTGCCGTTGGAACGTTGGGAATGGCTGCCGCGCAGTTCATCGCGCCACCGCTGGCTGACCGCTGGGGCAAGATCAATACAGTGATGCTCAGCCAGGCGCTCTCGATCCCCTTCCTGATCCTGTTGGGTGTGGCGGCGTGGGTCGTGCCGGGCGGCGTGGGTAGCGCTGGGTTGTGGTTCGGCATCGCAGCGCTGGCGTATCTGTTCCGCCTCTCGCTGATGAACCTCAGTGGCCCAATCTACGAGACCTTTATCTTGGAACAGGCCGCACCGGAGGCGCAATCGCTGGCCTCAGCGCTGAACGGGCTTGCCTTCCAATTCGGATGGGTGGTCAGCCCCTCCATCAGCGGGCAGCTTCAGGCGCAGTATGGGGAATTTGGCTTTGTGCCGGTGTTCGCGCTTGTTTCAATATTCTATGCGGCGGCGATCTTGGCCGAGTGGGCCTTCTTCCGAAGTGCAGTCCCGACTGCCCAGCTAGCGGCAGGAGCCACACCCGGTGAAATCCAACCTGCCTCAACAAAATAAGGATGTGGCCCTATCATGGGATCAGGATCACATTGGGTAGGATTACCCGCTGGCCGGGCAATACTTCACCGCTGGCAGTAACCGCGATCAGGCGATTCCCTGTTGCTGGATCGTACCAGCCTAGCGCAATCCTGTATTGGCCAGGGGGCGCGCTGTCTACTTCCAGCGAGATCGTTTCCTCAACCACCTCGCCGGCGCTCCATTGCGAGGTCGGATAGGTGTAGGCACGTGGCATTGCATCGGCCTGAGCGATGATCCGCTCATTGGTCGGGTCAAACAGGTGCACGAAATATTTGTAGTCAAAGGCCGGATCAACCAGCGCACCCCAGGCGACAGCCAGATCGAGCGCCCCTTCCTGCTGGCTTACTGAATATCCCCACAGTCTGATTTGACCACCGAAACTGACATCTAGCGCCGTATCGAGTGCCGGCACATCGAATGTACGATCTCGCTCAGTGATGGTCACCCTTCCTGCCATATAAGGCTCACCAACAAAGTCCCCGTTCTCCGAGAGCAGCCGCAAAGTTAGCGCATAGTCTCCCGGCGGCAGCGAGCCAGGCACGTCTAGGCGGTGACGCCCCAGGACATAAGCACGGCAGTCCGAAGACTCCCAACTGGTTGGATCAGAGCCGGGAGCCAGCGGTGTCCGGGTTGCCCAAAGGGTCTGCTCGTCCTGAATCAGCGACCATTCGACCTGGTACTCCTGGTTGGGTGACACTTTGACTATCCAGCCCACCTCCACGCTGAGCGCTTTGCCCTGTTCCAGGGTAGGCGTCAGGTTGACATGATCTAGCCCTATGGCCTCGTCGAAAGTGTGCGGCTCAGGCTCACCGCACGGTTGATGATGTGGGGACAGGGCACGGTACTCCACTGGGGTCAGACTGACCTGGTTGACGGCTTCCAGAGTGGCTGCGTTGTACAGAGTCACCTGGATGGTGTACACACCAGGCGGTGTGCCTTGGGGCAGCGAAAGCCAGACCGTATCCGGGACAACTTCACCAGGCAACCACAACCCTGTCGGATACAATCCGGCTCCGCCCGCCTGCGTGTCCAGGGCCGCCCACTGGTTCCCGGTTGTATCGTAGGCCCGCAACGCGATAGCATAATTCTTCGTCACCTCTTCAAGTGCCTGCCACCACAGTGTGACCACCAGATGTTCCAGTTGATCCTCTACCGTTGCGGCCATCAGTGCAAGGTTTCCAAATGAGGCTTCGACTCGCATGGCACTGGCCCCCGGACCTCCTGGCTGGCTTGACACGACTACAGGCTCGACATAGATATCTCCGCGCGTCAGGCCATTTTCGGTCAGGGGGCGCGCATACGGGGTTCTGATCAGGGCGAAGTACAGTCCCGGTGTCAGATGCTTGAAGGGTATCGCAGCCGGCAGGTCAGGGCCTGGCGCCCCCTGTGCTGACTGCTGTGGGGGGGCGACTAGGACGACCGAGACACCGCCAGGAGCAGTTGGGGCGCCCCACCCAAGCGAGATCGTGCTGGCTTGAGAATTGTCTGCGTTGTACTTGGCTGACAGCAACACCCGGCCATCCGTGTATGGTATCCCCTCCGGGCTATGGTGGAAATATGCCTCCTGAGCGAAATCGGCGTTGAGCGGGCCGGTCAATGGAGCGTCCTCTGGCAAAGTATGCAGCAGCACCACAAGTGCCGCCCCCGCCACGGCTACCCCGGTGGCCCGCACCCACTTCACCCGATTCCAACGCGGAGGGCGGGGCTGGAAAAGCCAGATCGCCAGCAGCAGCGCCACCAGCGAAGCCACCTCCGACCCCAAACGCAGGTTCGTGCGACCCAGCCACACGCGAAGCATGTGGCTGCCGTGTGGCACATCGAGTTGCGCGTAGCCAAGCCCCTCCACCGGAGTCAGGGTTGTCTGCTGCCCATCGACCTCCGCACGCCAGCCAGGCCAGTACAGCAGCGGCACGGCGATCCGAGCGCTTGGGCTGGTTACATTGATTGCCCATATCTGGCTGGCAGCTCCTGCTGTAATACGTTCTGCCGAACCCTCGCCGGTCAGGAATTTCGCTCGCGGCGCACGCCCCAACAGCACGTCCGACGCATAAGGGCGGGGGTTGGTCCAAACAGGCAGATACTCGTGTCGAATCGTGGTTCCAATGTTGCCGCTGAACGACTCGTACCACTGCAGCCGCTGGGGGGTCACGTCGGCATCGTTCAGGGGAATGAAGTTCAGGCGCAGCCCGGCCATCCCAGCGATAGCACTCAACGTGGCCACCGTGATCGGAATCAGAACCAGCCAGCCCCGATCAGCACCCACTGGGGAACCCGGGGACGCACCACGTTGTTGGGCTGCCATGCGCGGAGGGAAGTGGGGCGCCAGGGCGCTCGTAACCCCCGCCCCAAACAACGCCTGCACCG
>Ga0209101_1000801_pt1 | contig 25298 bp, 17 predicted proteins | sample ConPoolayeCmetaG_FD_185481 | JGI IMG/M metagenome (GOLD analysis project Ga0209101, IMG submission 185481) | Hot spring microbial mat communities from California, USA to study Microbial Dark Matter (Phase II) - Cone Pool mat layer C metaG... ...
ACGGAGGGTGGCGGACCTCGCCGCCTCTGAGGCGCTCACAATCAAGCGGAGAGCCTAGAGGGTACCCCGGGCCACCGTCAATCGGGGCTGCGGTCCCCGTGGGGCGCCTGTGCCGCGAGCCTCTCGGGCGCGCTTGGCGGTGGCTGTTTTCGACCTTGGACCCCCTGAGCTATCTTCGGGGGAATGCCTGTCGATGCTCGCTGGCTTCCGCTGCTGGCCCTCGTCCTGACGCTCGCCGCTCCGGCTTCGGCCGCCCGGGTGCAGCCCTGCGGTGACGGCCGGTTCCTGCTTGCTGAGGGCACCTGGCTCCTCGGCGATCCGCAAGGCAGTGCGCGTCAGGGTATCACCTTTTCGAGCCGCCAGCTCGCGATCGACGGCCGCTGCGAGGCGACCCGCGCAAAGGTGAAGGCCGGTCGCCGCGCTACCGTCCTGGCGGCACGCTGGCCAGCCTGCGGCGACCGCCGGAAGGTCCGACTCGTGGGCAAGCTGGCCGCTCCGGCCTGCGACGTGCTGCGGGGCACGGTCCGGGCGAAACGCAGCGGCGCAGTCGGCTTCGAGGCCACGCGGTCGGTCTGTGGCGACGGTTATGTCGACAGCGCGGCGGGGGAGACCTGCGACCTGCCGGGCGGCGGGACGGGCAGCGAGCCCACGCCCGAGTCGCTCGCAGCTGCCCGCGACGCCATCGCGGCCGGCGCCACCGATGTCGCGCTGAGCCCCGACGGCACGTTGCGGCTCCTGCGGATCGCGACGCCGACCGGGGGGATCGACAAGGTCGTGCGCGGCGAGGTCGTCCTCGTCCAGTGGGTGCACGATGGCGACGTCAGCGAGATGATCGCTGACGCGAACGGCGACGGCATACCCGAGCTTCTCGTGACGGGCCGCCGCGCGCCGGTCCGTTCCGCCCTGGTGCGCTACGACCTGAACGGAGACGGCACAGTCGAGCGCACGGTCTCCATGACGCAGGTCGGGCCTGACGGCCTCGAGGCGGACATCGTCGACGCGGCCAGCGGATCGCTGGCCTTCAGCACCCCGCTGTTCCAGGAAACGGCCGCGGCGGGCGCCGGTCTGCTCGTCAGCCGGGCCGGGTCGGTGGTCACGGCGGAGGGATGCACGGCGGCGCAGACGTCGTATGCGCAGAGCGCCCTCGCCGCGGCGTTGCTCGGCGGGCTCCAATGTCTCTCGGAGCTCGGGCTCGATTCGATCGCCAAGACGATCGCGGGCAAGCTCGCGCGCGATGGCGTGACCGTGCGCTGCGGCGGCACTTCGAGCTGCGCCCAGATCGACATCCTGGACAGCGTGACGCGTGGCGTGCTGCCCACGTCCGTCGGGATCACGCTCGGCGCGGATTTCCTCGATGGCACCGGGGTGTGCAGCAACGGGCCGATGATCCTGTTCCACGAGCTGCTGCACATGGGGCTCGGCGAGATGCACAGTCCCTTCCTCGATCGCAGCACCTTCGAGGGCCTTGCCACCGATCGCGTCTATTCCTGCACCGATCTCTGCTTCCGTCCGGACAAGGCGACCAAGGCCGAGTGCGCCACCTGTCTCGGCGTCGATCGCTGCGATCCCCGCTGTGAGCGCTTCGCGGACGGCAACGATCCGCCCTGCGAGCTGTTCGTGGACATCACGGGGATCACCTGCCCCACGCAATCCTGCGTGTGCTGTCGGATGTGTCCCGGTGGCTCGCGATGGGTATCGACCATCCAGGGCGTCGTGCGCGGTCCGGTCGGTACCGTTCTGCGCACCAATCTGCCGGCTCCGCCCGACGGCGAGCTGAGTTGCGCGACCTGGAGCGTCGTGACCTGTCCGGACACGCCCGGCGGCATCCTCCAGTGTTGCCAGCGCCAGCCGGAGCAGCCGAACGAGAGCACCTTCGTCGGAACGAGCCGGATGCCGCCCGCTGCGTCGCCGATCGACTGCATCTGCCCGACACCTCCCCCGGCCGAGGGCGTCGAGTTCGTGGCCCAGGCCGGGCCGGATGGTCTGGGCATCGTCGAGGATACCCAGCCCGACACCTGCCCCTGAGGCGGAGAGCCAACGCTGGGGGGGGCGTGGAAGGCCAGCTCGGCCCTCTCGCGTCACCCTGGCCCGCGGGGTACGAGCCCGGTCATGTCCAGCGACCAGTCGGAGGGTGCCGATGGCGGCCACACTGCCCTGCGGGCGGGCGAGGTGGGCTTCGACCGTGCGATGGGGTTCCACTACCTCCGGGCCACGCGCGACGAGGTGGTGCTCGAGTACGTCGTCGGGGCGCAGCATATCCAGCCCTACGGGATCGTGCATGGCGGGGTGCACTGTGGGGCCGTCGAGTCGGCCTGCTCCGTCGGCGCGGCGCTGGACGCCATGAGCCGGGGCCAGGGCGCCGTGGGGCTCGAGAACCACACGAGTTTCATCCGGGCGGTTCGCGCTGGCACCAAGGTCACCGTCACGGCCCGGCCCCTCACGCGGGGGCGGCGCTCCCAGGTCTGGGAGGCGACGGCCGTCGATCCCGAAGGGCGGCTTGTGGCGACGGGCCGGGTGCGGCTGCTCTGTCTCGAGCCAGGCAGCGACCTCGGGGGCCAGCCGGTTCCTGACCACCGGCCCGAGAGCCGCTGAAGGTGGTGGCGGAAGGGGCGGTGGCCTGAGTTGCGCCACCGCCCCTCCTTTCTCGGCGGAGCCCGGCCGGTTCTTTTGGGGGGAGGGGTGACCGGGACGCCGATACGAGGACGCTCGTCATCGAGGGGCAGACGCAAGGGCCGTACCGCTCGGCCGGCCCACCTGCGGTGGCGAGTCGGGGCGGGGCGTGTGCCAGCCCTGACCCGGCGTGTGTCACCAGGCGCGCCGATTTCGTCCCGGGCCACCCTTGACGGCAGGGCAAGGCGTACTTATCCGACGCCGCGCACGCGACGGTGGGTCCGCGCCCTCGGAGCGTGCAGGGGAAAACTCAGAGGACATTGGTGGCCCCGGGGGTCGATCGAACGCTCCCGGGCAGGGAGGAACGTTCATGGCAACCCGGATCAGGCCCCTCGCCGATCGCATCATCGTCAAGCGGCTCGAGGAGCAGGAACAGCGCAGCGCCGGCGGCATCATCATCCCCGACACGGCCAAGGAGAAGCCCCAGGAGGGGAAAGTGATCGCTGTTGGCAAGGGCAAGGTCAGCGACGATGGCAAGGTGACCCCGCTGGACGTGAAGCCAGGGGATCGCGTGCTGTTCGGCAAGTACGCGGGCAGCGAGATCAAGATCGACGGCGAAGAGCATCTCATCCTGCGCGAGGACGACGTGCTCGGCGTCGTCGAGGCCTGACGGCCGCCCCGCGAGACATCCATCCCAGCAGAGAAAAGGAGTAGGCAGCAATGGCAGCGAAGATGGTCAAGTTCAGCGAGGAGGCGCGCGCGCGGGTGTTGCGCGGCGTCAACGTGCTCGCGGATGCGGTCACCGTGACCCTCGGTCCGCGCGGCCGCAACGTGGTGCTCGAAAAGAGCTGGGGCGCCCCGACCGTCACCAAGGACGGCGTGACGGTCGCCAAGGAGATCGAGCTCCCCGACAAGTTCGAGAACATGGGCGCCCAGATGGTCAAGGAGGTGGCCTCCAAGACCTCGGACGTCGCGGGCGATGGGACGACCACGGCGACGGTGCTGGCCCGTGCCATTTTCACCGAGGGCGCCAAGATGGTGGCCGCCGGCCACGATCCGATGTCCCTCAAGCGCGGCATCGAAAAGGCCGTGGAGGCCGTGGTCGAGGAGCTCAAGAAGCTCTCGAAGTCGACCAAGGGCAAGGACGAGATCGCCCAGGTCGGGACGGTGTCGGCGAACGGCGACCGCACCATCGGCGACATGATCGCCGAGGCCATGGAGAAGGTGGGCAAGGAGGGCGTGATCACGGTCGAGGAGGCCAAGGGCCTCGAGACGCAGCTCGACGTGGTCGAGGGCATGCAGTTCGACCGCGGCTATCTCTCGCCCTACTTCGTCACCGACCCCGACCGCATGGAGGCGGTGCTCGAGGACGCCTACATCCTCATCCACGAGAAGAAGATCTCGTCGATGAAGGATCTGCTGCCCCTGCTCGAGCAGGTGGCCCGGTCGGGCAAGCCCCTGCTCGTCATCGCCGAGGAGGTCGAGGGCGAGGCGCTGGCCACGCTGGTTGTCAACAAGATCCGCGGGACGTTCTCCTGCGTGGCGGTGAAGGCCCCGGGCTTCGGTGACCGGCGCAAGGCCATGCTCGAGGACATCGCGATTCTGAGCGGCGGCAAGATGATCGCCGAGGAGCTGGGCCTCAAGCTCGAGAACGTGTCGCTGAAGGACCTCGGCCGCGCCAAGCGCATCGTGGTCGACAAGGACAACACGACCATTATCGACGGCGCCGGGAAGAAGGCCGACATCGAGGGGCGCATCAAGCAGATCCGGGCGCAGATCGAGGAGACGACCTCGGACTACGACCGCGAGAAGCTGCAGGAGCGTCTGGCGAAGCTCGTCGGTGGCGTGGCGGTCATCAAGGTCGGCGCGGCCACCGAGGTCGAGATGAAGGAGAAGAAGGCGCGGGTCGAGGACGCGATGCACGCCACCCGGGCCGCGGTCGAGGAGGGCGTGGTGCCCGGCGGTGGAGTGGCGCTGCTGCGTGCGCAGTCCGCGCTCGACAACCTCAAGCTCGACGCCGAGCAGCAGTTCGGAGTGGCAATCGTGCGCCGCGCTCTCGAGGACCCGATGCGCTGGATCGCCCGCAACGCCGGGGTGGACGGCGCGGTCGTGGTCGAGAAGGTGCGTAACCTCAAGGGAGCGCACGGCTTCAACGCCGCCACCGAGGAGTACGAGGACCTCATGAAGGCGGGCATCATCGACCCGACGAAGGTCGTGCGCACGGCGCTGCAGAACGCCGCCTCGGTGGCCGGCCTGCTGCTCACCACCGAGGCGATGGTGGCCGAGAAGCCCAAGGAGGAGAAGCCAGCGGCCGGTGCGGGCGGTGGCATGCCTCACGGGGCCGAAGACTTCTGATCTCGCACGCTGGCGCGTGCAGCTCAGGCGGGGTGCCGTCCGACGAAGGACGGCACCCCGTCGTCGTTTGGAGGGCAGCGCGTCGCGGCGTTGTCGCTGGGCTGGGGCCAGCTGTGTTCCTTTGACAGGCGCGACGGGAATGTGTTAGCAGCCCGGGTCGCATTGTTCGCATAAAGGAGGAATGCGGGCTGTGGCGTACGAGTCATCCAAGGGAGAAGGTGGCCCTCGTCGAGTGTCGACAGCCAGATGGCTGGTGGTACTCGTGCTGCTCGTGTGCATCGGTACGGCGATCCCCGCAGAGGCGGGCTGCCCACGCGAGCGCCATGCATTCCACGGCACGATGATCGGCTGGGCGGGGAATACGCGGCCCATCGAATGGGGATCACGGTGGATCTGGGTCCGGGGAGGAGACCGGCTCGTCGTGGCGGCCGTCGGGGAGCGGCCTGAGCCAGGCTATTGGGAGCTGCGGATCTGGTCTGACGCAGCCCAGAGCTACTACATCTATCCGCCCGTGCGCTCGTTCGACGGGTCGCGGATGCTGCTGGATTACACGGCAAGCCATACCGGATGGCACAAGGCGATCGTCGTGCTCACCTGGGGCGCGTCTCCTGGCCGAGTGTTTCACGCCACCTTCGATGTATCGGACCCAGCGGAGTGCGGTCCGCCGGGATACCAGCTCGATTTCTGTCACGGCGCGGTCGGCAGCAACTGCACCCCGACGCCGCTGCCACCTCCCCTGCCACCTATTACCCGCAGCGACCCGACACCGGACGGCATGAGGCGCATGGAGGTCAGCGTGGGCTCGATGGCCCACGACACCTGCTGCAGCCGCTCACCGAACGGCAAGAGGTGCGGGGGGCGGTGGGAGGATGGCTCCTGCTCCATGGAGTGGGATTGGGCGGTTGAAGCTCAGCTCAACGCTTGGAATTTCTCGCAGTTGTTCAATCCGACGGTGCCCTATTATCCCCCGCATCAGAGCGTCGTGTTGACCTCCGCCAACAAGCCGGTCAACCTTCGGGCTTTTCCGTTCGGCTTGACGTTCCCGGATGAGCACCGAGTACCGGCCTATGCCTTCGACACCAGCGTCGCGTGGTGTTCATCGGGGCGAGGCGTTCGATCGGATCCCAGGTACTACTGCTGTGGAACCTCGAGATATTGTTATGGGCGGGGCAGCAATCCGCTGGTGTCCTTGGAGTGTTCGCGTCAGACGACGGTCGAACAGTGCCATGCCAAGGGGTGTGCCTGGTACTGGTGCGGATCGGAAAGTACGCCACAGATGAAGGCGGATCCAGTCTGCATGCCGCGAGGAACGGCGATCGACGTCGCATGCCCGACCCTGAGGAGCATAAGCTGCAGAGATCGCAGGACTGCCACGAGTTGTTCCGCGATGGCTCCGCGCTGTTGGTGGACCGGGGCGAGCTGCGAGCTCGCCACCTGGGGGTATTGAGCGTCGGGTAGCGCATCGCCACGCGCTTCGTCGCGGGGGAGACGGGGCTGGTCGGGCGTAGCGCAGGCGCTCGCCGTCGGTGCGAGCGCCGCAGCGGCGCTGGCCTTTCTGCTGGAGAGCAGACGGTTCCCGGACTTCGTCGAACCGGTCCCAGGACTGGATCTCCAGCTGCACTGGGAAGCTGCCCGTCACCTCCGGGCGGGCGGCCTGCGCACGCCGAATCTCGAGGCGGCCATGATGTCGGCGCCGGGGCCGGCGGTGTGGCTTGCGGCAACGCAGACCGTCCTCGGCGAGAACCTGTGGTGGCACCGCGTGCTGCACCTCGGCCTCGGAGTGGCGACCGTCGCGCTCGTGTCGAGGATGGCGATCGAGGCGACGGGGGCTGTGACAGGTGGGGTTGTTGCGGCGCTGGCGCTCGGACTGCAGCCCGGGTTCGTCTACTCGACGACCCTGCCACTCAAGACATCGCTCGTCCTCTTTCTGCTTGCCGCAGGGCTGGATGCATTGCTGCGCGTCTCGGCGGACGGGAAGACTGCGCGGCCAGGTCGGTGGCTGGGCATCGCCACAGGCTGCCTGTTCGGGGCCGCGCTGACCCAGCTCTCTCTGGTGGGGGTTCCGATTCTTCTCGGGGTGCTGGCGGCTCTGGGTCTGCTCCCCGGCCGGCGGCACAGGACGGGATTGGCCATCGCCCTGCTCGCGATCGTCCCGTTGCACGCAATCGCGCTCGGGTGGTGCCGGCACGGCGGTGCTTCGTCACATCGGCGGTTCTGGCCGCAGTCGGGCGTGCACATGCTGATCGGCCTCGGCCCCGGCGCGACCGGCCGCTACCAGCCTGTCCCCGGCCTCGAGAACAGCCCCCGCGGCCACACCTTCGAAGCCCGTTTGCTCGCGGAGACCTCGGTCGGTCGCGTGCTGTCACCCGAGGCCTCGGACGCCTGGTACCGTGTCCGAGTCGCGGAGCACATCAGGAGGCACCCCGCGGAGGTGGCGCGAACCCTGTGGCGAAAATTTCGGTTGTTCTTCGCCGACTACGAACCCAAGGAGAACTTCTCGATCGACGAGTTGCGATCGCGCTCCGCGACGCTTCGCTGGCTCCCGATGCGCTGGGGCGTCCTCGTGGTGCTTGCGGCCGCAGGCGGGGCGAGCCTCGCGGCGCAGCGCCGCTGGGCGGAGCTGCGCATGCTCGGTGGGCTTGTCGGGGTGATCGTGGCGTCGACCCTGGCGACCTTTGTTACGACGCGTTACCGGTACCCGGCGGCGATCCCGCTGGCGTTGCTCGCGGGGCACGCTGTGGCGGGTTTCGGTGCTCGGCGGACGTCCGTTCTCGTGGCCGGCCTGATCGCCGTGCCGCTGGCCTTCGCCTCCGTGGTGACACGCGAAGAACGCGACGCTGAGCGTTGGCGTGCAGCGGGGAATCGTGCTCGGGCAGAGACCGTTCCGGCGATCCTGGAACGCCTCCGCGAGATCCGGAACGCACCGTTCTCCGAAGGCAGGCTCGAGGCCGAGCTGGCCATCTTGCGGAGCCTGCGGCGCGAGTCCGAGGCGTTCGCGGTCGCTCGCCGAGGCGCGGCGGCGTTCCCGACGAGCCGTACCGCGGCAGCGATGGTCCTCGAGTACTTGATCCTTCTCGGACGCTACGAGGAGACGGAGCGCTTCGTCCGCGAGCGCGTCACTGCCGAGCCCGATGCCGCCGAACATCTCGGGCAGTTACTGCCGGGGCACGCCGGGGGGGCCTACTGGCGCTTCATCTATCCGCGCCTTCGGCCCGCCCCGGACAACGCTCGCCCCGGGGGCTCAGAGCAGGAAGCTCAGCCCCAGGCTCGTCTGAAAATCGGGGCTCCGGGCACCCACGGCGGTGCTGAGCCGCACATCGACCTGGAAGTCGTCGAAGGGCTTCCAGATCGGCCCCACGCTGAAGAGATTCAGCTCGGGCCGCTCGTCCTTGGCCGGGTAGAGGCCGTAGTACTCGGCGTACAGCCCGATGCGCGGATCGAAGAAGTAGCCCACCGCGGCCGTCAGGCCCCCCTCGTAGAAGCGGGTGCCGTAGTCGGGCACGCGCGCGACGAGCGAGCCGTAGACGGTGAGGTGCTCGTCGATGGGGATGTTCCATGGGAGGCGGAGATCAGGGTAGGCGGCGTCGGCCGCGAGCGCGTCGTCGCCGGTCGGGACCACCGCCGAGGCGATCAGCGAGACGTTCGGGATGTAGGTGCCCTTGTCGTTGCGTAGCAGCCGTACCTTGAAGCCGAAGATCGAGTCGTCGACCGCCGTGTCCTGCGTCTCGCCGGCCTGCCCGGCGTCGATGTCGATGAAGTGCAGCCCCGTCCACTGGGCGCGCAGCTCGAGCCAGTCGGTCACCCCGAGGCGACCCAACATGGGCATGATGGTGAGGTCGTCGACGCGGACGCCGCTGTCGCGGTTGTAGGTGTAATCGAAGGCCGACTCGAGGAGAAAATGCCCCGGGGCGACCGTCTCGGTCGTGAAGGAAAAGCCCGGCCGATCGGTGGCGATCCGGCCAGGATCACCCCAGTGGGGCAGCAGGTAATGGTTGTCGGCGCGGGCCGTCCAGGGCGCGCAGACGAACGCCAGAGCGAAGATGTAGCTACCGAGTCGATGCTGCATGGCAGTAAGCCCTCCTCTTGACGGGGTTAGGATCGCAAGGCGGGGTTATTGCCAGCGATCGGGATCTAGGGCAACGCACTTGCCATGGTGGGTTTACGGTATGCCCGGGCCCGGGATCTGTGCTAGGGCGCACGACGATGCCTACGCCACTCGCCAAGGGCCGCGGGGTGTGCAGTGCCTGGCTCGCACTGTCGCTAGGGCTGGCGCTGTCGGGAGTCGCCGCCGGCGCCTCGCGGTTCACCACCTTCGAAAGCGGCCAGGTGCGCCCGCTGGCGCTCTCGACCGACGGGACCCGGCTCTTCGCGGCGAACACCCCCGATGGCCGGCTCGAGATCTTCGACATCTCGTCCGCGGGGCTCGAGCACCGTGGCTCGGTGGCCGTGGGCCTCGAGCCGGTTGCCGTCGCTGCGCGCACTGCCGGGGAGGTGTGGGTCGTCAATCACCTCTCCGACTCCGTGAGCATCGTCGATGTGGCGGCGGTGCCACCGCGAGTCGTGCGGACGCTGCTCGTCGGGGACGAGCCTCGCGACATCGTCTTCGCCGGGCCGGGGCGAAGCCGCGCCTTCATCACCGCCGCGCATCGCGGGCAGAACCGTCCCGGCGACCCGGAGCTCACCACGCCGGGGGTGGGCCGGGCGGATGTCTGGGTGTTCGATGCGACCGATCCTGGCCCCGGCCTCGGGGGGACGCCGATCACGATCGTGTCGCTGTTCGGAGATACGCCGCGGGCGCTGGCCGCGAGCCCTGACGGCGGGACCGTCTATGCGGCCGTCTTTCATTCGGGCAACCAGACCACGATCGTGCCCGAAGGAGCGGTGTGCAATGGCGGCGCGCTCGCACCGCCGTGCAATGTCGGCGGCTTCGTCATGCCGGGTGGCCTGCCCGCTCCGAACACCGACCGCAACGGGATCCCGCAGCCCGAGGTCGGGCTCATCGTCAAGTGGAATGCGGCCACGGGGCGGTGGGAGGACGAACTCGGCCGCAGCTGGAACAACGCCATCCGCTTCTCGTTGCCCGACCTCGACGTGTTCGCCATCGACGCGAATGCCCCTCTGCCTGCCGAGATCGCGGCCTTCCCGCACGTCGGGACGGTGCTCTTCAACATGGCCGTCAACCCCGTGAGCGGCAAGGTCTACGTCTCCAACACCGAGGCGCGGAACGAGGTGCGATTCGAGGGGCCCGGCACGTTCTTCGGCAGCACGACCGTCCGCGGTCACCTGCACGAGGCACGCATCACGATTCTCGACGGCGCGACGGTGCTCCCGCGGCACCTGAACAAGCACCTCGACTACCGTGTCGTCCCCACGCCGGAGCCGGATAAGCAACGCAGTCTCGCCACGCCGCTCGACATGACCGTCACAGCCGACGGGACCACCATCTACGTGGCGGCCTTCGGCTCGAGCCGCGTCGGGGTCTTCGCCACGGCAGCGCTCGAGGCGGATACCTTCGTCCCCGATGCGGCAAGCCACATTCCCGTGAGCGGTGGGGGCCCCAGCGGCCTCGTGCTCGACGAGGCACGCAACCGGCTGTACGTGCTCACGCGCTTCGATAACGGCATCAGCGTGATCGACACGGCCTCGAAGAACGAGGTCGCGCATCTGAGGCTTCACAACCCCGAGCCCCCGGCCGTCCAGCTCGGCCGCCCGCTCCTCTACGACGCCGTGCGCACATCGAGCAACGGCGAGGCCTCCTGTGCGGCCTGCCACGTCTTTGGCGATCTCGACAGCCTGGCCTGGGACCTCGGGAATCCCGATGACGAGGTGCTCCCCAACCTGAACCCCTTCACTGTCCCGAACCAGTTCGGCTTTTCCTTCCCGAACCATCATCCCCTGAAGGGCCCGATGACCACCCAGAGCCTGCGCGGCATGGCGAACCACGGGCCGATGCACTGGCGCGGCGACCGCAGCGGCGCCAACGATCCTGGCGGCGATCCGCTGGACGAGGCGGCGGCGTTTTTCCGCTTCATCGGGGCCTTCGAAGGATTGCTCGGTCGCGACGGTCCGATTCCCGACGCGGACATGCGCCGGTTCACCGACTTCATCCTGGAGGTGACCTATCCGCCGAACCCGATCCGCGCCCTCGACAACTCGCTCACCCCGGAACAGCAAGCTGGACGCGACAAGTTCTTCTCGCCGCAGCCCTCCGACGTGTTCCAGAACTGCAATGGCTGCCATCGGCTCGACCCGCAGGCGGGCTTCTTCGGCAGCGACGGGTTCTCGAGCTTCGAGTTCGAGACCCAGCTCTTCAAGATCCCGCACCTCCGCAATCTCTACCAGAAGGTCGGGATGTTCGGCATGGCGGCGGTTCCCTTCTTCAATCCCGGTGACAACGGGCACAAGGGCCCGCAGATCCGTGGCTTTGGCTTCCTCCACGACGGGAGCACCGACACGCTCTTCCGCTTCCATCAGGCGACGGTGTTCAACCGGACCAATCCCGGGGGCTTGCCTCTCTCCAACCCGGACGGCTTTCCGGCGGGCCCGGCGGGCGACGTGCAGCGGCGCGAGATGGAGCAGTTCATGCTGGCCTTCGATAGCGATCTCGCGCCGGTCGTGGGTCAGCAGATCACCCTCGCGAGCGACAATGCGGCCGTCGTCGCGCCGCGCCTCGATCTGCTGGCGGCCCGGGCCGCGGCCGGCGAGTGCGACCTCGTCGTGCGAGGCACCTGGGATGGCGTCGAGCGGGGGGCGTTCCGGCTGCCTTCGGGACGCTACCGCAGCGATCGCGCCCTCGAGCCATTGCGGACGCAGGCCGAGATGCGGGCGCTGGCGGCCGTGCCCGGTCAGGAGCTGACCTGGACCTGCGTGCCGCCCGGGGAGGGGCTGCGGCGCGGCATCGATCGCGACGATGACGGAGCCTTCGACCGCGACGAGCTGGATGCGGGCTCCGATCCCGCCGATCCCACGAGCAGGCCCGCCGGCTTCGGGATGCGCCTGGTGCGTACCACGCGGCTGCTGCTCGCCGAGCGCCAGGACCCTCGACGCGGGCCGAGGATCGTGTTCAGGTCGTTTACCGGGCGCGACGCGCAGGCGAACCGCATCGTGCCCCCGCCAGTCGGCGATGTGGGCGACCCGACGCTGCTGGGGGCCACCCTGAGTGTCTACAACGGGACCGGCCTCGCCAGCGACGCCGTCGTCGTGGACCTGCCCGCAAGCCGCTGGTCGGCGCGACGCAGGGGGTACCGCTATCGTGACCCGCAGGGACCGATCCGTTCGGTCGTCTTGCGACCCGATCTTCTCCTCGTCCGGGGCGGAGGCAGCGCGTGGGGATACACCCTGAACGAGCCACGCCAGGGGCGGGTCGCCGTGCGGCTCGACCTCGCCGCGCGGACGCTGTGTGCCGAGGCGCCTGCCCGTAGCCGTGGCAATCCGCCATCGACCGAAGCGAGCGACCGGCCGGGTCGCTTCTTCGCCGCCCGGCAGAGCCCGCCGCCTGCGAGCTGTCCCCCGGTCCCCGCCGGCTCGCCGAGCGGGGCCTTCGTGGAGCCCCCGGAGCGCTGATGGCGTAGAGTGCCGCCGCCGCGATTGCGGACGTGCGCGTCTCTACCTCCGATAAGACAGCGCGTCTCAGTACTGTGGCGCGCCCACGGCGCGCCGTTCCAGACGACGCGCCCGAGCGCCGTGCGGCCAGGGTTCGGGGGCGCTAAGGCGAGCTTGCTCAACTCCTCGACGCGGCGGCTGAGGTTCTGCGGTTGACGGCCGTACGCCCGGCGCGCATGCGGACAGCATGATCAGCGAGCTCGCGACCCTCGGGCGCCAGGCACGGGCGCTCGTGACCGGTGATACACCCGAGGTCCGCAACCGTCTCAAGTTCCTGCTGTTGAGCCCCATCTACGACGCCTTCTACTGGCTCGTGCCCATCGATCCGCACGGCGAGATCCTCCGCCGCCTCCCGGCCGGCGCGCGTCGCGTGCTCGACCTCTGCACCGGGACCGCGCTCGTGCCCGTCCGCCTGGCTGCGACACGCCCCGATGTGCTGGTCGTCGGGCTCGACCTCTCTCCCGAAATGCTCGCCATGGGCCGCGAGAAGCTCCGCAACCTGCCTGCCGGCACCGTGGGCCTCGTTCGCGCCGACGCGGGCCGGCTCCCGTTCGCGAGTGGCACGTTCGACGCGGTGACGATCTCCTTCGGGTTGCACGAGCTTCCCACCGCCGTGCGCGAGCGGACTCTCCGCGAGGTGGCCCGCGTCCTCACCCCGGCTGGCGTACTGGTCGCCGCCGACATCGACCGCCCGCCCCGCCTCGGCTGGGTCGTCGATGTCTACCTCCGCATCGGCGAGCCCGCGCATGCCCGGCAGGTCCTCGGCGAGGGCCTCGCCCGGTCGCTCGCGGAGGCCGCATTCGCCGTCGAGCGCGAGCCGCCGCGCGGCGCGACGCCGATGCAGGTGCTCGTCGCGCGGCCTCGCCGGCCGTGAAGGCCGGCGGGGCTGACGCGACGGGAGTTGAGCCGCCGGAGCGCTGATGGTGTAGAGTGCCGCGCCGTGGAGGACGCCGTGCGTGGCAAACGCTTGACGGTCTATCTCGGCGACGCGGATCAGCTGCATCGTGCGCCGCTCTACCTCGCCTTGCTCCGCCGTCCGCACAGCCCTCGGCGGAGAGGACGGTGCGGGAAGCCCCTTGGCGCGCCGGCGTGCGCTCGGGGCCCAGGTTCAAAAACGCCTCGGGACGGCACGAAGCTGCCTGAGATGCCGTATCGCGCGGTGACTTGGTAGGGACGTTGCCGTGAACGCGGCGCCACTAGTTTCTACTACCGCACCCCACCAACCCGATGGGCGAGGGTGTGGTCGACCCCACCTCCCATCTGGTCTGCTACAAGACTACTAAGTACCTCTATCGCGCCTACTCGGTCCAGAGGCCGCACACCCTGTACATACCGGCGACCGTTGGCGTGCCCGCCGCGCGACGCCTACGGCTCGCAGCTTATCCACGAGCACGATCAGGATCGCTTCTGCACCCCCACCGGGATCGACGGCGAGCTCGTCTCGAGGACGCCGTCAAGCTGCGTTGCGACGCCAATGAAGGGCAAGACAGCCTTCACGCGCACTAAGGAGGGAGTCAGGACGAAGCGCGGGGAAGGGGCGAGGGGCCGGTAAGTTTTCCATGCACCCTTGCGAGATAGACTGCCGAGCCGAGAAAGTGGGAGAACCGGGGGTGGGTCGGCAACGAGGTCGATAGCTCGCTGGTGCGCAGAGCCCGTCGATACGTTGGAACTGACGCAGCCCGGCCGTCTTCGCCTGCGCGACGATGCCCTCGCCGGACCGGCGCGCGACGTCCGCCAGCAACCAGCGCTCCTTGTTCTGGGCGAATGTCGACGGATCGAAGGGCGCGGTGTGCATGTCCAGGTCGAGCGCTCCGCGCAGCGCCGCCTCCTCCCTCCGAGGGGTAGAGATCACGGTGTAGGCAAGATCGAGCATTTTTCGAGCGACCTGCTCATGCATCGCGTCGCCGCCGGTTTCGAACAAATGGGACCCGAACGGGGACTCGTCGCGATCTACCCAGTCACCGATGCGCATCCCAGGCGGCGTTCGGGCGAAGAAGATGGGTCCCATGAGCGGCCTGTTCCGCAAAAACTTACAGAGTCGATCTCATCGGATCCTCGACCCCCGGCCGTGAGGATCCCTCGCGTCGCCGCGAGCAAGCCGGGCAGCCTGTACTTCCGTAAGGAGTCGCGCGGGGCATCCTCGGATCAGCTCCGTCGGCGGCGCGCGACAGCGAAGCGAGCAACGGCGCGGGGGGGGGAATGACCCGCGCCGCGTCGCTCTTGACGATCCGGTGCGCCGGCGTGCGGTGCGGCGTGATCGCCGCGCGTGCTTGCACTCGCGTGCCAGGGCGCGCTAGGGCAGCGGCGCGCTCGCTCCCATGTCTGCCGGCGAGATCGCCTTTGGGCCCTTCGTTCTCGACGTCACGCGCGGCCGGCTCCGCCGCGGGAGCGCGCTGGTGCCGCTTCGGCGGAAAGGGGTCGCGGTCCTCCAGATCTTGGTCGCCCGGGCTGGTCGGCTCGTGACCAATGAGGAGCTGCTGGCGGCGGCGTGGCCGGGGGTGACGGTGACCCCGCAGACCCTCACGAACGTGGTGCGGGACATCCGGGTGGCGCTCGACGATCGCGCCGGCGCGCAGCGCTGGGTGCGCAGTGTTCGCGGGCGCGGCTACGTCTTCGTCGGGGGGCGCGGTCCCGAGGCCGTCTCGGCGTCGCCGCAGCGCTGGCTCGTTGGCCGGGATGCCCACCTCGAACGGCTGGGCGCTCTCTGGAGCCAGGTCGAGGGGGGACGATCCGCGGTGGCGCTGATCACCGGCGCTCCCGGCATCGGCAAGACCACGCTTGCCGAGGAAGTGGTGGCGCTCGTGACCGCGCGGACGCCAGCGGTCGTGATAGGGTCCGGCGCCTGCGTCGAGCGACATGGTCGCTTCGAGCCCTACCTGCCGTTTCTCGAGGCCATCGACGAGATGATCGGAACCCCGGGGCGCCACCCGGCACGCGAGCGGCTGCTGCGGCTGTTCGCTCCCGCCTGGCTCGTGCAATTCCCCTGGCGGGTCAGGCCAGACGAGCGCTCGCAGCTCGATCGCAATCTGGCGGGAGCCGCTGCCGGGCGTATGCTCCGCGAAGGGCTGGCGCTGCTGCAGCAGTTGGCTGCGCGTGCGCCGCTGTTGATCGTGCTGGAAGACCTCCACTGGGCCGATCAGGCGACGCTCGATCTCGTCGTCGCGGTCGCGCGTCGTTCGCTACCGATCCCCTTGCTGGTGCTAGGGACCATGCGGACCACCGGCACCGGCCATCCGCTCGCGTCCGTCGTCCTTCAGGGTCGGGCGACGGACATCCCTATCGCGCCGTTCGACGGTGCGACCGTCGCTGCCTACCTGACTGCGCGTTTCGGAGACGCTGGGCTCGCCCGGCGGCTAGCCGGTCGCGTCGAGCAGAGCGTTGCCGGGAACCCCCTGTTTCTGGGGCATCTTGTGGACACGTTGGTCGAACAGGGCGCGATCGTGCGGGAGGATGACGGCACGTGGCGGATCGACGAGACGGCGATGGCCGCGGTCGGCGTGCCGCGCACGCTGCGCGAGGCAGTCGGCGCTGAGGTCGACGCAATGCCGGCTGACCGTCGCGAGCTGCTCGCGACCATCAGCCTCGCGGGTGCGCCGATGACGGCACACGAGCTCGCTGAGGTGACCGGGGGTGACGTCGTCGCCGTCGAGAACTTGTGTGAAGCGCTGTCGCGGGCTGGCCAGTTGCTGCGCCTGGAGCCGGCATCCGGAGCGGAGCCTCGCCGCTACGGATTTGCGCACGAGGCCTACCGGCGCATCGTCGAGGATCGCTTGGGTCCCGAAGAACGCAGCGCGCGCTCCCTGCGTCTGGCCGAGGCGCTGGAACGGATGTATGCGCTCGACCTCGATCCCCTCGCCGCTCGCCTGGCCGCGCTGTACGACCGGGGTCGCCGTCCGGACCGCTCGGCTCGGCATTTCGAACGCGCCGCCGCGCATGCGGAGCGGCGCTTTGCCTATCGTGAGAGCGCCGAGTTCTTGCGTGCCGCGCTGGCACGCGTGCCCTCCGACGCCGCTCCCGAGACGAGCGGCGCACTGCAGCTTCGGCTGGGCGCCGCCCTGTCGCTCGCCGAGGGATATTCGACGCCGGCGCTGGCGCGCACCTACGGCGAGGCGCGGAAGCTCTTCCTCCGGGCCCGCAGCGGCGCCTCTGACCCCGTCGGCGTGACGACCGGTCTGTTCCTCGCCGAGATGGGGCTCGGACGATGGGCGATTACACGCGGTCTGCCGACGATTGCGCACCGCCATACCGAGCGACTGCTCGACCTGGCACACACCGCCGTCCCCGAGTTCGCGGGGGCGGCCCGCTACTGGGCAGGTTGCGTGTCTGCCCTCCGCGGCGATCTCCCAGGAGCGCAGCGGTTGCTCGACGAGGCGACGGCCGCCCCAGCCCCGCCCGGCGTCCTGCGGTATACGGATCTGCGCCGACTGGTTGACTCCATGCAGGCGCTCGTCCTCACCTCGATGGGACGACTCGCGGCGGGCCGGGCTGCCGAGCGGGCCGCGCTCGAGCGTAGCCGCGCCCTGGGGCAGCCCGCCGACCTTGCCCATGCCTGGCTGTTTGCGGCCGAGCGCGCGGCGATGGCGGGCGAGCCGGCACGCGGCCGGACGGCAGCGGCCGCCGCGCTGCGGCTGGCGGATGAGGGCGGTATCCCGAGCTTCGCCGCCCTGGCCCGTGTCCTGGTCGCGTTCTTCGATCCGGCGGCGTCGGCGAGGGCTCGTGCGGCCGCAATGGACGATGCGATCCGCGCGCGACGCGGCATCGGGGATCGATGGCACGAGCCGATGCTCCTGGGATTGCTAGCCGAGGTGCGGCTCGCGGCCGCCGAGCCGGCGGATGCCCTTGCGGCGATCGATGCCGCGATGGCGCGAGCTGCTGCGACCGGCGAGCGACACTACGAGGCCGAGCTGCACCGGCTCCGCGCCCTCTGCCTGTTCGACCTGGGCGCACCGGACGCTCTCGTCCGCGCGGCCGCTGCGCTGCACCTTGCCATGACGACCGCACGCGCCGGGGGGGCCGAGCTGTGGGCGCGGCGGGCAGCGACCAGCCTCGACCGGCTGCCGGAGCCGCTGCGCAGTCCGGCGGCTGGGGATCGGCCACGCCCGGAACCGCCGACGCCCGCAGCCGGGCGGAACGCACGGGAAAAGCCATCGTACCGGGAATGATGCGGCCCGCGCGGGAACGCGGCACGCGTTACGGTGGTGCCTGACGAGGGAGCTGCCCATGCCACAGCCGCCACACGCGGGCAACCGTGGATCTTCATTGCGCCGAACCGCCGTGCGGAATGTGTGAGAAAAAGTGTCCCGGTCGTAACGACGCCGCTGACCCCCTCCTGCTAGCGATCCCCAACAACCGCTCTCCGGAGGGAGCCCCCCGATCCGGGCGGGCAGGAGACGGTGGATGGAGGGTCAGGACAATGATGCAACGGAGCCACAGTCGGGGACGGACGGCAGCGCGGTGGGCGGCGTGTCTGGTCTCGGCGGGGGTGATGGCGCTCGGTTTCGCGGGCACCTCCCACGGGCAGGAGTGCGTCGGCATGGTGAAGACGAAGGACAAGGCGAACAAGCTCAAGTTCACGATGCAGCGTGCCCAGCCCGCCTGCATCAATCCGACCACCACGGTCATGGGCGGCATCCCGGCCTGCACCGGGGTCGACCCGACCCCCAGCAGCGACTTCGCCGTCAGCCCCTCCCTCACCAAGTCGAAGCTCCAGCTCCAGGCCACCAAGACGGGTGACGTGTCGGTGTCCTTCGCCGTCAGCGGCCTACTGGAATCGGATCAGACGACACTAGCCGACGGGACAGCGACCCTGCTGATCAGGGCACGGTTCATCGTGGTCAATCCCCTGCCGGACCTGGGTGGATACAACCTGCTTCCCATTCCCATCACGACAACCTTCCCGGTGACGGCGGGGAAGGGGGGCGTGAAGACCTCCCTCAACACGATGCTGGCGGACCTCGGGTTCGGCCCGCTGCCCGCCTGCTTCAAGATGGAGATCGAAGAGCTGGGCATGCTGGACGGCGCGATGGGTCCGGTGCTCGAGGTCGGCACGACGCCGCTCTTCAGCGAGAAGTCTAGCATCACCTACGGTTCCAAGGGATAGCGCGCGGGTGCGCACGCGGATCGCGCCCTGCCTCGGTCGCCGTCTGCCGCGGGCGGGGCGCGCCGCCCGCGCATCAGCGGCCCGATCTTCGCCAGCTACTCGCGCCGTGTCCGCGGTGGCTGCCGCTGTGCCGGTCGACTGCTGCGAGGCCGGGGCCGCGGGGCACGACGGAGCACACGATTGGCCTGTTCCGCCAGCATCTACCTAGGGAGACCGATCTGACGGTGCACTCCCAGGCCGATCTCGACCGCCTCGCCCACCGGCTCAACAGGCGGCTGCGCGACACTTCGGGCCACCGGATGCCGCCGGTCATGCTGACAGCAGCGTTGCGATGACCGGTGGAGCCCAACACCACAAACGGGCGTAATCGCCGGGAATGGAGCCGCCGGAGCGCTGATGGTGTAGAGTACAGCGCCGTGGAGGACGCCGTGCGTGGCAAACGCTTGACGGTCTATCTCGGCGAGGCGGATCAGCTGCATCGTGCGCCGCTCTACCTCGCTGTGCTCCGCCGCCTGAAAGCCGAGGGCTGTGCGGGCGCCACGGTCACCCGGGGGATCGCCGGGTTCGGCCCGCACTCGCAGATCAAGACGGCACGCCTGGTCGACCTGTCGCTCGACCTGCCGATCGTCGTCACAGTGGTGGATCGGCCCGAGCGAATCGAGCGCTGGGCCGCCATCGCCTCGGAGATGCTGGCCGCCGGTCTGGTGACGGTGGAGGACGTGGAGGTGCGCTTCCATTCGCCCGCCTTCACGGCCGGGGTGCCGGACGTCGAGGTGCGCGACGTCATGTCGACCGATCCCGAGACCGTCTCGCCCGATGCCCCGATCCGCACCGTGGTGCAGATGCTGCTCGAGCGCGACTACACCGTCCTGCCCGTGGTCGACGCCGAGCGCCGCGTGGTCGGGGTCGTGGGCGACTGGGATCTGCTCACCAGGGGGCACATTCCGGCGACCATTCGTGCCCACGCAGCCGCCGGCGCGGAGGCGCTGGACGCCATGCTGCGCGAGCTTGCAGCATCGGAGGTGCGGGTGCGCGAGGTGATGACCACGCCGGCGGTCACCACGCGCGATACGGCCCGCCTGCCCGAGGCCGCCCGGCTGATGCATCAGCGACGGCTGAAGCGCCTGCCGGTGGTCGACGAGACGGGACGGCTGGTCGGGGTGCTCGGTCGCATCGATATCCTCGCTGCGGTCGCCGCCGGCGCGGCGGGCCGCACGGCGCCGCGCAGCGTCCGCCTGCCCCAGGAGCACTGCCTCGTCGGCGAGATCATGGAGCGGGAGGTTCCGGTGGTGACTGAGGCGACGCCGCTCGACGAGGTGCTCGAGCGGCTCGTCGCCTCGCCTGTCCATGACGTCATCGTGACCGACACCCGGGGCCAGCCCGTGGGGATCATCACCGAGACCGACGTGCTGGCGCGTGTCGAGGCGGCGGAGCGCCCTGGGCTCCTCACGCTGCTCCGGAGCCGCTGGAACCGCGAGGCGGCGCGCGTGGTCCGGCGCAGCTCGGGCAAACGGGCGAGCGACGTGATGGCTGCGCCGGTGGTCACCGTGGCCGAGACGGCGCCGGTGCTCGAGGCGCTCACCGTGTCGGCAACGCGGCGGGTGAAGCAGCTTGCGGTCGTCGACGCCACCGGACGCTTCGTGGGCATGGTGACGCGTCCGGCGCTGCTCGGCGCCTCGCTGGATCTGGTCGGGCGCTCGTGAGCGCGCGTCTCACGCTGGCGCGGAGGCGAGGGCGCGCACCGTGTCGGCCAGCGCGGCGAGCCGCTGCATCTCGGCCCGCGCGGCAGCCCCGTCGCCAGCGAGCTGGCGCCGTGCGCGCTCGAGGGCGCGGCTCGCGGCGTCGTGCACCTCGGCCAGCTCGTGGCGTAGCTCGGCCTCGAGCGCACGGCGACTCTCCGCGACCTGGTCGATCAGGTCGCTCGTGATGCGGGATGCATTCGTCCGGATCAGGCGCTCGAGGTACGCCCGCAGGTGCGCCTTGGCGAGGCGCTGGCGCCATCGCGCCGGCAGGAGACGGGCGACCACCGCGCGAAGCGGCGAGAGCGCGCTCTCGGCCATCAGATGGGTATAGAAGAGGCGGCTCGGGGCCCGCAGCCGGGGAGCCTCGGTGGACAGCAGGTGCGGGACGCGCTCGGCGTCGAGGGCGCCGCTGGCGACGAGCTGCGCGATGGCCCGTTCGGCGAGTTCGCGGAAGCGCTGCATCCCCTCGGTGAACATGCGATTGGCCGCCGGTTGTTCGTCGGCCCGCCAGCGTTCGAGGATCTCGTGCAGGATGCCGTGCACCGTGGCGATCGCCTCGCTGCCCGTGCCCGCGCCGGCCGCCAGGCGTGCGCGGAGCAGCCGCTCCGCCTCGGGCAGCGTCGCCGCGACGAAGGCCCGGCCGCGAGCCCGCAAGGTCTCGGCCAGGCGGCGCTCCTCCGCGGCGAGGAGCGCCGCGAGGTCGCGGAGTGCCCGCTCGCTCGCCAGCGCGCAGGCGCGCAGCGCCTCGAGCCGCCGCTCCGATTCGCCCAGCGGGCGCTCGAGCGCGCCGCGGCGTTCGGCGATCTCGTGCAGCAGGCGCGCGCCCACCACGGCGGTGCCGCGCCGCTCGGCCGCCAGCACCAGCCCGGCGCCGGCGTGCTGGGCGAGATGCTCGAGCCGTGCGACGAGCTGGTCCCAGTCGCGCGCCGGCCCCGTGCCGCGGAGTCGTTCGAGCGCGCTCACGGCGAGCGGGGGAGCGATGGGGCGTCCGAGGCGCCGGGCCACGGCGTCCGCACAGAAGCGGCGCGCTGCTTCGATCTCCGCGGGTCCCACGCGATCGGCCTTGTTGAGGACGAGGAGCATCTCGGGCGTCTGCGCGGCGAGCTGCTCTACCAGGTCGAGCTCGTCGGCGGAGATAGGCGGGTCGGCCCCGACGACGACGAGCGCAGCATCGACGTGCGGCACGAACTCGCGTGTCGCTGCGGTGTTCGCCTCGAAGATCGAGCCGATGCCGGGGGTATCGACGAGACACATCCCGGTGGTGAGCAGGGCTGTCGGCACGAACACTTCGACGCCGAGGACGCCCTTGACGTTGCCGGGATTCGCCTCCTCGCTCACCCAGTCGACGAGCCGTTCCGCAGCGACGCTTTCCCATCCGCCCGCGAGGAGCACGCGGGCCTCGAGGCGGTCGCCCCCCCGCAGCACGGTGACGACCGAGGTGACGGGGAGCACGCCCGTGGGCAGGAGCGGGCCGGCGCCAGCGAGGGCGTTCAGCAACGTCGACTTGCCGCGCTTGAACTGACCCACACAAGCGACGAAGAAGCGTCCCTCGGTCGTGCGCCGGGCGAAGGTGCGCGCCTCGGCGGCGACCGGCGCGAGATCGAGCTGCTCGGCGATCGCTGCGAGCTGCGCCAGCGCCGTCATCGCCTGGCGCGCAGCAGCTCCTTCAGCTCGGACAGCGTCGGCACGCGGCCGGAGACGGCGACGGTTCCGTCGATGGCGAGCGCCGGAGTCATCATGACGCCGCGATCGACGATGGCGTTGACGTCCTGCACGTGCTCGATCTCTGCCGGCACGCCGAGCTCGGCGACAGCCTGGCGCGTATGCTCCTCGAGCAGGCGGCACTTGGCACAGCCGGTCCCCAGAATCTCGATCTTCATGGCATCCCTCCGAATCGGGCTCAGGCGAAGCGTCCGAACACCATGCCGGTCACTGTCGCCGCGACGACGATCACGGTGCAGAAGACCGCCGTCTTGCGGGCCCCCATCACGCGGGCGATGACGAGCATGTTCGGGAGCGAGAGGGCAGGGCCGGCCAGCAGCAGGGCGAGCGCCGGCCCGTGGGCCATGCCGTGCTCGAGCAGGGCCTGGGTGATGGGGACCTCGGTCAGGGTGGCGAAGTAGAAGAGCGCGCCGACGAGCGACGCGATCAGCGTCGAGCGCAGGCTGTTGTCGCCGACGAGCTGCGCGACGCGCTCGTCGGGGAGCAGCGCCGAGAGAAAGCCGACCAGGAGCACGCCACCGAAGAGCAGCGGCACGAGGAGCTTCGTGAACTCCCAGGTGTGCCCCATCCAGGCCGCCATCTCCTCGCGCGTCACCCATCGCCAGCACATGACGACGAGCGCCAGCGCGCACAACCCGGCCAGGAACCAGCGGATGCGATAGACAGCCATCACCCACGTCTCGGGCTCGATCATCTCGGCGATGTCCGTCTTGGGAAGCACCAAGCGCTCGCCAGCCCGGATCCCGCCGGTCGTTTCCTGCACCTGGATCATGACGTCGCCGAGCGTTTCCTGGAGGACCACCCCGCGGATGGTCGTGCCATCGGTGCGCACGACCGTCGTGTCGCCGGGATTGAACCAGTCGCTGAACACGAGGAAGGCCACCATCGCCACGAGCAAAAGCGCACTCTGCCAGAGGGGTCGGGGCGCGGGCGCGCCCAGCGCCACGGTCGCTGCGGCCTGGGGAGGGCGTGGCTCGTGGCGGAAGACGAAGGCCATCACGAGGCCGATCAGGACAGCGAAGCCGAGCGCTCCAAGCGCGCGCCAGAGCCCGATCTGGACGCCGAGCACGCGTGCGGTGAGGAAGATGGCGAGGACATTGATGGCGGGCCCGGAATAGAGGAAAGCCGCCGCGGGTCCGAGGCCGGCGCCGAGCCGGTAGATCCCGGCGAACATCGGGAGCACGCTGCACGAGCAGACGGCCAGGACCGTCCCGGAAACGGAGGCGACGCTGTAGGCCGTCACCTTGTTGGCCTGGGGCCCCAGGTGGCGCAGTACCACGGCGGGGGAGAGGAAGGTCATGATGCCGCCGGCGATGAACAGGGCCGGCACCACGCAGGCGAGCGTGTGGTTGCGCGCGTACCACTGCAGCAGGCGAAAGCCCTCGAGTATGGCTCCCGATACCCTGGGATCCCCGAGGGGGAGCGCGTAGGCGGCGAGAAAACACCCGATCAGCACGGCTAGGATACGAAGGTCGCGTGCGGACATCGCAGGATTCTCCTATCGCCCGATGGCGTGTCGCTGCGCCTGCAGGTTCGCGCGCAACACGCCCCCGAGGCTCTCGAGCAGGGGCGCGAGGCAGGGGCAGGCGATCCGGTAGTACGTCGTTGCGCCCCGGCGATGCCCGGTCACGAGCCCGGCGGAGCGCAGCACGGCAAGATGCTTCGAGACGGTCGACTGGTCGGCACCGACCATGTCCGTGAGCTCGCACACGCAGCGCTCCTGCGCTCCGAGCACGTCGAGCAGGAAGAGGCGGGTGGGATGCCCGAGGGCACGGGCGACACGGGCACGAGCTTCGTAGCGCGGGAGGTCGAAGGTCATGGCAACATGGCCATATGGCCATAAGTCACTGAGGAGGTCAACCCCCGCGCTTCGCTCCCCCGGCGCGTCCCGGCCCCGCGGAGGCCATTGCGGCCGGCCGCGCATGGTGCGAGGAGAGGGGCCATGGCGACCTTGCTCGCGAAGGACCTCATGACGACGACGGTCGGGACCGTGGGCCCGCGCCTGACGGTTCCCGAGCTCGAACGGGCGTTGGCCGAGATGCGGGTCTCGGGGGCGCCGGTGGTGGACGAGCGGGGCGAGCTGGTGGGTGTCGTCTCGCGTTACGACATCGTCCGCGCCGAATCCGGTGCTGGCGCCGAGGCCGAGGCGCTGCTCGGGTACTACCAGGAGGTCGGCGGGGCCAGTCCGCCGGCCGCGGAGGCGGCGCGACTCGCAGGCGAGCGGATGGCCACGCTGCGCGTGGAGGATATCATGGTCCGCAACCTGATCACCGTGCGGCCCGATCAACCCGTGCGCGAGGTTGCGGCCATCCTCGCGCGCCAGCGCGTGCACCGGGCGCTCGTCGTCGACGGACGCCGGCTCCTCGGCATCGTGAGCGCGCTCGACATTGTCCGCGCCGTGGCCGAAGGCGTGTTGTAGTCGACCGTGACACGAGAACGCCGCCGGCGCTCCGGTGGTGGCTGGGTCACACGGACGGTGGTGGGCATTGTCCTCGCCACCTTCTTCTCCGACTCCAGTCACGAGATGGCGACGGCGGTGCTGCCCCTCTACCTGGCCTCGGTGGGGCTCGGGCCGGCCGCCCTGGGGCTCATCGAGGGCGTGGCCGACTTCCTGGTGAGCCTCTCCAAGCTCGGCGGTGGGGTGCTCGGCCACCATGTCCGGCGCAAGCAGCCGTGGGCCGCGCTCGGCTATCTGGTCACGACCCTCGGGACGACCGGGCTCGGCCTCGTGCAGAGCACGGGTGCGCTCGTCGCCCTGCGCGGGCTGGCCTGGACGGGGCGCGGGTTTCGCTCGCCCCTGCGCGATTATCTGCTGGCCGACGCCGTGGAGCCCACGCACTTCGGGCGAGCCTACGGGCTCGAGCGCGCCGGCGACATGTTGGGCGCTGTCGCCGGGCCCCTGATGGCGACGCTGCTCGTCGGCCTCGGGGTCGAGTTCCAACGGGTCATCCTCCTCGCCGTGGTCCCGGGGCTGCTCGCGACGAGCGCCATGGCCTTCCTGCCGCGAGAACGCGCGCTTCCGCCGTCGAGCGCGCCGATCCCAGGCGCCATGGCCCCGGCGCGCGCCGCTTTCCCCCGCCGCTTCTGGCTCTTTCTCGGGGGCGTGACCCTGTTCGGTCTCGGGGATTTCTCACGCACCTTTCTCGTCTGGCTCGCGGCGCGTGCAC